>Ga0209577_10000110_pt1 | contig 76161 bp, 75 predicted proteins | sample GraSoiAngelo_109_FD_185874 | JGI IMG/M metagenome (GOLD analysis project Ga0209577, IMG submission 185874) | Grasslands soil microbial communities from the Angelo Coastal Reserve, California, USA - 14_0903_12_20cm (SPAdes) (version 2) | ecosystem: Environmental > Terrestrial > Soil > Grasslands... | reverse complement strand
GTGTCGGGCTCGCCCCTCTTGTTCAACTCCCAGGCTGTGCTCAACAGCACATGGCCGACCCCGCCCCCTACGTACACGTCGAAGTTCGGGTCGTGGGACTTCAGCATGACCACGTCCAACGTCACCTCCTCACCCTGGCGATGGCACATGAACGCCGGTGACACCGTCTCGGTGAAGGCCGTCTATGACACCGGCCACCCCTGGTACGAGGCCATGGGGATCATGGTGGGCTGGGCCCACGTCATCACCCCCACCGAGCCTGCCGACACGGCGCCGTGCACGCCGCCCGCCGTCACCACCGGCAGCCCGTCCGGGAACATCGCCTCGAACCCGACCCCGTACTTCGGCGGCAACACCGAGGCCTTCCCCAACCAGCTGGGCCAGCCCGCCACCCCGGCTACGAAATCGGTCCAGATCACAGGGTTCGGCTTCCAGCCCGGGGGCAACGGACAGCCCCCGGCCGGGGTGACCGGCGGCCAGACGGTCACCTTCACCAACCAGGACGCCTACGCCTCGATCTTCCACACCGTGACCAGCTGCGCCAGCCCCTGCAACCTCGACTACGGCCAGGCCTACCCCCTGGCCACCTGGACGAGCGACGCCCCGGGCGGGTTCGACTCGTCCCAGCAGCCCTCGGGCAGCCAGGGGACCGGTGAGCTGGGTTGGGGACCCCCGGGCTTCACCGCCGCGGCCAACACCAACACCTTCAGCTTCACCGTGCCCGCCGGGACCCCGGCCGGGACCGTCTACACCTACTTCTGCCGCGTCCATCCCTTCATGCGGGGATCGCTCAAGGTCACGGGGTAGCGGGGCGGGAGGAATCCCCGGCGCCGGGTCGAACGTATATGGGGCAAAGCGCCGCAAAGGGGCGAACGCCGCGGGCCCGGGCGGTGGTCAGCAGGGCGGGATTGGAGGCAGCGGGGACGATGGCCGGCCGCACCAGGATCAGGGCGCGACTGGCCCTCACGGCCATGACCGGCCTGGCCCTCACCGTCTCCGGCCTGGCCGTGGGCGCCCCGCCCACCTCGGCCGCCCCCGCCTGCGCGTCCGTCGACCCCGGCGGCGGGTCCTGGCCCTCATACGGCCACGACCTGTCCAACTCCCGGACCCAGGACCAGGAGTCGAGCATCGGGGCGGCCAACGTGGCCTCCCTGAAGGCCCACTGGAGCTTCTCGACCGCGGCCGGCGGCGGGGGGACGGTGCAGACCACGCCGGCGGTGGCCGACGGCTGCGTCTTCTTCGGCACCAGCTCGGGACGCATGCTCGCCCTCAACGCCGACACGGGCGCGGTGGTGTGGAGCGTGCAGCTGGTGTCGCCCTCCACGCCCGCGGGCCTGGGCGGCCTGCTCGTCGGGGCCCCGGCGGTGGACTCGGCCGCCCACCGGGTCATCGTGGCCGTGGACCAGACGGGCGGGCCCTTCGTCGTGTCGCTGGACGAGCTCACCGGGGCCACGCAGTGGACGAGCCTGCCCGTTGACTCGGTGACCGACGGTCCCTGGGGCGCGGTGTCGGGGGACAACGCCGGGCCCACGGTGGCCAACGGCAAGGTCTTCCTCGGCTTCTACGGCAGCGAGTTCACCGCCGACGCCCGGGGCGGCTTCGTCATCCTGGACGAGGCCACCGGCGGCCGCCTGGCCCACACCTACATCATCCCCGACGCCGACTACGCCCTGGGGTACCGGGGCGCGTCGGTATGGGCCACCGCCGCCATCGACCCCGTGGGGGGCTACGCCTACGTGGGCACGGGCAACCCCGGCGGCCACCCCGCGCCCGGCGCCGACCCCTCCCAGTTCCCCCAGTGCGTGGGCACCCTGCCCGGCCAGCCCTGCAACGCGGCCATCGAGCACCCCAACTCCGACGCCATCCTCAAGATCGACTTTCACTCCGCCCCGCCCCTGCTGGGCACCATCGTCGGCGTCTACAAGGGCAACCCCGAGAACTACGCGGGTGGGCTGGACCGCCAGCCCGCGTGCGCCAACGCCGGCAACGTGGAGGCGGGTGTAGGCGGTGACGGCGTCAACGGCTGGAGCGTGGCCTGCCTCCAGCTCGACCTGGACTTCGGCGCCTCGCCCAACCTCATCGTCGGGCCGGGCGGCCTGGTGGTGGGCGAGCTGCAGAAGTCGGGCGTGTACCACGCCGTCGACGCGGCAACGATGAACAAGTCGTGGACCACGCCCATCGGGGGACCGTGCGCGGCCTGCAACGCGGCATCCACCGCCTCGGACGCCAACGGGATCTACGGAGAGGGCGCGCCGGGCGGGATCATGGTCTCCCTCGGCCTCACCGGCGCCTACCGCTGGGGCACGCCCGTGGGCGACGGCGTGCACTACGAGTCGACGTCGACGGCCAACGGCGTGGCCTACACCGTGGACAACGCCGGCTTCCTGGACGCCTTCGACGCCGGCACCGGCGCCCCCGTGCTCAAGCACCCGCTGGCGGGCGACGTGGGCCAGCCCGTGTCGGACGTGTCCAGCGCGGGTGTCGCCATCGCCCGCCACACCGTGTACGCGGCCGAAGCCGGCTACGTGGTCGCCTACGGCCTGTGAGAGGACTCTGAAGGAAAGGAGCTGGAGATCATGCCCAGACGAGCGACGGTGGCCTTGGTGGTGGCGGCCGCGGGGCTGCTGCCCTTCGCCGCCCGGGTGCCCGCGCAGGCGGCCGCGGCCGTGCCCCCCGCGGTGATCGCGGGCCCGGGGGCCTTCCTGGCCGGCTTCGCCACCCCCACCGTCGTGGCCCAGCCCGGCGCCCCCCTCACGTTCGCCAACGCCGACGTGGTCTCCCACAACGTGGTCTCCACCGACCTGGGACCGGACACGCCGGCCTGTGCCGCCGCGGGCTTCGCCGTGGGCCAGTGCCCCGTCTTCTGGAGCGCCACCATCCCGGCGGGTCAGACCGCGGTCAACGGCACCGAGAACCTGGTGGCGGGCAGGACCTACGCCTTCTACTGCGTCGTCCATCCCGTCAGCATGCGGGGCACGCTCACCGCGTCCAGCTGACCTCGCCAGCCGGGCGCGGCCGTCCGCGGCCCGGCGCAAACACGGAGTGGGTCGGCGGGGCCCCCCGGGCGTCGCCGTTCGTCAGATGCCGATGTGCCCCAGGTGGATGTGGAGCAGTACCAGTGGCCAGAGCATGACCGCCAGCACCGCGGACCCGATCTTGGAGCTGGTTGTCGTCGTGTGGTCCAAGAAGTGGTGGTTGGCCGCCACGATCAGACCGACCACCACCCAGATGAAGCCCTCCATGGAGACATGTCGCGTGCGTAACACGACCCCGCTATACCCCCGATTCGGACACGGCATTCGCAGGGGCCGGGGTTGTTCACCCGGACGTCACGAGGACGCCGGCCCCGGGTTTTGTCATTCGGTGCGGCGGAAGGAGCGCACGGCCAGGGCCAGCATGGCCGTGCCCATGGCCAGCACGATGAGGACCTCGGCCCAGATGGGCACGATGCCGCCCCCGATGGTGAGGGCGCCCTTGTCGCCCAGGATCACCCTGCGGATGGGGTCCACGCCGTAGGTGGCGGGGTTGACCTTCACGGCCACGCCGAGCCAGCCCGGCAGCCGCTGTAGGGGAAAGATCGCCCCCGACAGGAACAGCATGGGGTTGACCACCAGCGACATCACCACCTGGAAGCTCTCGATGCGCTGGATGCGCGAGGCCACCACGATCCCGAAGGACACCAGGCCGAAGGCCAGGGCCATGAGCAGGCCGATCATCTCGGCCACGTTGAGGAACGTGAGGTGCACGCCCACGAAGGGGGCGGCCACGAGCAGGACGATGCCCTGGAGGATGGAGACGGTCCCGCCGCCCACGGCCTTGCCCAGCACCAGGGCGGTGCGGGACACGGGGGCGACCAGCATCTCCCTGAGGAAGCCGAACTCGCGGTCCCACACGATGGAGATGGCCGAGAACAGGCTGGAGAACAGCACGGACATGGCGATGACGCCGGGGAGCAGGTACTGCTGGTAGCTGACGCCCGCCGCGCCCCGGCTGCCGATGAACTTCGAGAGCCCCGCGCCCAGCACGACCAGGAAGAGCAGGGGCTGGGCCAGCCCGGTGATGATGCGGGCCTGGGAGCGGCGGAAGCGGATCAGCTCCCGCTCCCAGACCATGGCCACGGTGCGGGCGTTGCGGGAGAGGGCGCCGCTGCGCGCCCCCGCGCCCCCGCCCAGGCGGCCGGCGGCGACGTCGAGCGTGGCCATCAGCGGGCCCTGAAGCTGCGGACCATGGGGTTCATGCGCATGCGCTCGCCCATGCCCGAATCGGCATCGCGCAGGTCGCGCCCCGTGTACTTCATGAACACGTCGTCCAGCGTGGGCCGGCGCACGTTCACGTTGGTCACGCCCACCGCCAGGTGGTCGAAGAGGCGGGGAACGAAGGCCTCGCCGTTGGGCACCCTGAGGCGCACGCCCTCCCCGGTGAGCTCGCCCTCCGCTCCCAGGCCCTGGGCGATCTGCTTGCGGGCCAGGGCGTCGTCGGCCGTGGCCACGGTGACGGTGTCCGCTCCCACCGACGCCTTGAGGGCGCTGGGGGTGTCGATGGCCACGATCTGGCCGTGGTCGATGATGGCGATGCGCTCGCAGCGCTCGGCCTCGTCCATGTAGTGGGTGGTGAGGAACATGGTGGTGTCCTCCTCGCCCCGCAGGGTGTCGACGTACTCCCAGATGTGGGTCCGGGTCTGGGGGTCGAGGCCGATGGTGGGCTCGTCGAGGAACAGCACCCGGGGGGAGTGGAGCAGGCCCCGGGCGATCTCCAGGCGCCGCTTCATCCCGCCCGAGTAGACCTGCACCCGGTCGTGGGCCCGCTCGGTCAGCCCCACCATCTCCAGCAGCGGGCCCATGCGCTCGGCCAGCTCGCTGCGGGGGATGCCGTACAGGGTGGCGTGGAAGCGCAGGTTCTCCTCCCCGGTGAGCAGGTCGTCCAGGGTCAGCTCCTGGAAGACCAGGCCGATGCTGGCCCGCACCGCGTCGGGCTCGGCGCTCACGTCGTGGCCCGCCACCGTGGCCCTTCCGCCCGTGAGGGTGAGCAGGGTGCAGAGGATGGAGATGGTGGTGGTCTTGCCCGCCCCGTTGGGCCCGAGGAACCCGAAGAGCTCGCCGGGCTCGACCGTGAAGGAGATGTCGTTCACGGCCGTGAAGGGCCCGAAGCGCTTGACGAGGTGCTCGACCTCCACGGCAGGGCTCGCCGGAGGCATCCACGCATGATGGGGGCGCTTGACCAGCGGGTCAAGTTGGGCCGTAGTCTGTCCTGCGGAGCGCGGGCTCGGGCCCCGAGCCCCCTGGGAGGTGCGATCGTGGGACCGACGGTCACGACTCGGGATGGGCGCATCGAGGGCGTGGAGCGAGACGGCGTGCACGTCTTCCGGGGCATCCCCTACGCCCGGCCCCCGGTGGGCCCCCTGCGCTGGCGGGCGCCCCGACCCCCGCAGGCGTGGACCGGGGTGCGGGACGCGACCAAGGCCGGCTTCGCCGCCCCCCAGGTGCCGGGGGCGACCGAGCGGATCATGCCCGGGCCGGCCCTGGAGACGGACGAGGACTGCCTCACCCTCAACGTGTGGACCCCCTCCACCCCGGCGCCGCCCCGGCCCGTGATGGTGTGGATCCACGGGGGCGGGTTCCTCACCGGGGCCGGGTCCCTTCCCATCTACAACGGCCGCTTCCTGGCCGGCGGGGGCGACGTGGTCGTCGTCACCGTCAACTACCGCCTGGGCGCCCTCGGCTTCCTGGCCCACCCCGTCCTGCGCGACCCGGAGTCGGGGGCGGCGGGCAACTGGGGCCTGCTCGACCAGATCGCCGCCCTCACCTGGGTGAGGGACAACGTCGAGGCCTTCGGCGGCGACCCCGGGAAGGTGACGGTGTTCGGCGAGTCGGCCGGGGCCATGAGCGTGGGCACGCTCATGGGGACGCCCGCCGCGGCCGGGCTCTTCCTCCGGGCCATCATGCAGAGCGGCTCGCCCGCGGCCCTGCCCATGGACGAGGCCGGGCCCACGGCCGAGTCGGTGCTCCACGCCGCGGGCTGCGACGTGCTGGAGCCGGAGCGGGCCCGGGCCCTCCCCCTGGGCGCCCTGCTCGAGGCCCAGGAGGGCCTGTGGGCCCGCCGGGGCATGGCCCAGGGCCTGCCCCTGCAGCCCGTGGTCGACGGCGCCGTGCTGGAGCGCCACCCCAGCGAGGCCATCGCCGCGGGGCTGTCGGCCGGGGTGGCCACCATCTCCGGCACCAACCGCGACGAGTGGGAGATGTTCGCCATGGCCGACCCCGGCGCGGCCAGGCTGGACGACGAGCACCTGCAACGCCGGCTCTCGGCCCTGCTCGCCGCGGGCAACGGGCGCCTGGGTGCCGAGGTGGGCGAGGTGCTGCGCACCTACACCGGGGCCCGGGCCGGGCGGGGCCAGCCCGTGACGCCGAGGGACCTCTGGGTGGCCGTGCAGTCCGACCTGGTGTTCCGGCTGCCCGCCATCCGCCTGGCCGAGGCCCAGGCCCGGGTGGGCGCGCCCGTCCACGCCTACCTGTTCACCTGGGAGTCGCCCGCCTTCGGCGGGGCCCTGCGCTCCTGCCACGCGCTGGAGATCCCCTTCGTGTGGGGCACCCACGTGTACCCCGGCATCTCCACCTTCACCGGCGCCGGCCCCGAGGTCGACGCCCTGGCCGCCCGCATGCAGCAGGCCTGGCTCTCGTTCGCCCGCACGGGCGAGCCCGCCGACGGCGTGACCGGCGCCTGGCCCCGCTACGACGCCGGGCGCAGGGCCACCGTCGTGCTCGGCCCGGGGGGGACGGTGGAGGAGGCGCCCCTGGACGAGGAGCGCCGGGCCTGGACGGCCGCCGCCGTGGCCTGAGGCCCTACTCCTCGATGCCGCCGCCCAGCCCGGGGCGCTCGGAGCGGTGGACGAGCACCAGGGCCACGACCAGGCCCACCACGATCCCGGTGTTCACACCCAGCTCGATCATGATCTTGTCGAAGTGGGCGTCGAGCGCGGTGCGGGCTCCTGCCGTGAGCACGTGGCGCACGCCCGACACGATGCCGATGATGAGGAAGGGCTTGAGCTGGAAGCCTCCCTCCCGGAAGTGCGACACCACCGTGGTGAACAGCTCGAGCACGATGATCACGAACAGCAGGCTCTCGATGAGGGAGAGCACCGCGTCCGGGAAGGCCTGGTGGCTGCGCAGGGCGTCGGCCACGGTGTGCACCAGGAAGACGGCGGCCACCGCCACCAGCACGGCGGCCACGGCGTAGTGCATCGCGTCCTCGGCCCAGACCAGGGGCAGGATGTGGCGGGGCGTGCGCTCCCGCTCCTGGCGGCGCGCGTCCCACCCATGTTGGGACTCTTGGCCGCTCACGGCTGATCGCTGCACGTCCCCGGGATGGTAACGCCCGGGGCTACACCTTCGGCGGAGGCTCAGCCTGCGGGGATGACCCGCAGGACCTCCTCGATGGTGGTGAGACCGGCCGCGGCCTTGCGCAGCCCGTCCATGCGCATGGTCAGCATGCCCTGCTCGACGGCGAGCTTGGACACCTCACCGGCCGAGGCCCGGCGCAGCACGAGCTGGCAGATCTCCGGGCTCATGGGCATGACCTCGAACACGGCGAAGCGGCCCCGGTATCCGGTCCCGCCGCAGAAGTCGCAGCCCACGGCCCGGCAGAAGCGGGCCTGCAGCTCCTCGGCCGGACGGGCGCCCGCGGGCCACCCGGCCTGCTCCAGGTCGGAGGGTTCGGGCTCGATGGGCTCGCGGCACTTGCACAGCTGGCGCACCAGGCGCTGGGCCAGCACGCAGCTGAGGGCGGAGGTGACCAGGTAGGGCTCGACACCCATGTCCACCAGGCGGGCGGGCGTCGCCGCGGCCGAGTTGGTGTGCAGGGACGAGAGCACCTTGTGGCCGGTGAGGGCGGCCTCGATGGCGATGCGGGCCGTCTCCACGTCGCGGACCTCGCCCACCAGCACCACGTCGGGGTCGGCCCGCAGGATGGAGCGCAGGGCGGAGGCGAAGGTGAGGCCCGCCTTCATGTTCAGCTGCACCTGCTTGATGCCGGGCATGCGGTACTCGATGGGGTCCTCGACCGTCACGATGGTGCGACCGGGGTCGTTGATCTCGTTGAGCGTGGCGTAGAGGGTCGACGACTTGCCCGAACCCGTGGGCCCGGTGACGAGGATGGCGCCGTAGGGCTCGTTGTAGGCCTTGGTGTAGGACTCGAAGGGCTCGGGCATGAAGCCCAGATCGGAGATGGGACGCAGGGCCGAGTCGCGATCGAGAAGCCGGAGCACGAAGGCCTCGCCGAAGGCGGTGGGCAGCGTCACCATGCGGATGTCCACGGCCCGGCCCTCGACCGACATCGTCACCCGACCGTCCTGGGGCAGGCGGTGCTCGGCGATGTTGATGTCGCCCATGATCTTGAGGCGGGAGATCACCGGGGCCTGGAGCTGGCGGGGCACGTTCATGACGTCGTGGGTCACGCCGTCCACGCGGAAGCGCACCCGCAGGCTCCCGCCCGTGGGCTCGAGGTGGATGTCCGAGGCCCGCTCGTGCACGGCCCGGGTCAGAAGCTCGTTGACGAACTGCACCACGGGGGCGTCGGCCGTGGTGTCGGCGACGCCTCCGGGTAGGTCGTCCTCGTCCAGCTCGTCGCTGGCCAGCTGCAGCATGGCCTCGGCGTCGGCGCCGCCCCGCCACACGCCCTCCAGGGCCTTCATGAGCTGGCGCTCGTCGGCCATGACGGGGCGGACGGGGACGCCGCTCATGGTGCGGAGGTCGTCCAGGGTGAACACGTCCGACGGGTTCACCATGGCCACCACCAGGCGGTCGTCCTCCCAGGCGATGGGGACGGCCTTGCTGCGGCGGGCGAAGGGCTCGGGGATGCGCCGGGCCGCGGTGGGGTCGAGGATGCGCTCGCTCAGGTCGACGAAGTCGACCCCCGAGGCCGCGGCCAGGGCCTGGACCAGCTGGATCTCGGTGATGACGCCCTCGTCCACGAGGATGCGCCCGATGCGCTCACCCGTGGCCCGCTGGGCCTCCAGGGCCGCCTCCAGCTCGTCCTCGGTCACCGAGCCCTGCATGATCAGGACCTGGCCCAGCTTGGGCCGGCCCATGGCCCGGGTGCCGGCGAAGCGGCCGGGGCGAGGGGAGGCCTGGTCGGAGCGCGCCTCAGCCGTGTCCGGCTCGGGGGGCGGCGGCCTCAGGTCCATGGTCTCCATGCTCGCGTTCCGCCCAATCGGGTGCCAACGGCACGGGGTGGGGCGCCTTTCACTCCTTACTAACGGCGCGGCCGGCCCGTTCCTTAGGGACGTTGACACTGTTGGTAGCTGAGATCGTACTGAGAGTGGCGGGGCCGGGCAGGGCTGCGGCCCGGGCGGCCTCCAGGGTCTCCGGGCCGGCGCCGTCCGCTACCGTGCCCGCCCGATGCCCCCCGCCCCCGTGCCCGTCGGCCTCACCGCGGCCAGCCTCCAGGGCCTGGGCCTGCCCTTCACCCTGGAGGCGGCCCGTCGGGGCCAGGAGCTGGGATACCGCTCCCTCTGGGTGGCCGAGGCGGCGGGGCCGGAGGCCTTCTCCACCCTGGGGGCGGTGTCCCAGGTCGCCCCCGGCCTGGACCTGGCCACCGGGGTGCTCGCCCTCCAGCTGCGCACCCCGCCGCTCCTGGCCATGGCCGGGGGCACCCTCCAGTCCCTGGCCCCGCAGCGGGAGGTGATCCTGGGGGTCGGCATCTCCTCGCCCGTGGTGGCCGGGCGCTGGCACGGCGCCCACTACGGCGAGCGCCCCCTGGCCCAGGTGCGGGAGTTCGTGACGCTGCTGCGGGAGTGCCTGTCGGGCGAGCGCGTCGACTTCGAGGGCGACTTCTACCGGGTCTCCGGCTTCCGCCTGGGCCTGCGCCTGGGCGAGCGCCGGCCCAAGATCGTCATCGGCGCCCTCAATCAGGGCATGCTCCGCCTGGCCGGTGAGATCGCCGACGGTGTCCTGCTCAACTACCTGCCCGCCTCGCACGTCGCCTGGTCGGTCGAGCAGGTCCGCAAGGGCGGCGACGCCACCGTGTACGCCTACGTCCACGTCGGCGTGTGCGAGCGGGAGCACGGCGTCGAGGCGGCGAGGCGCGACCTGTTCTCCTACGCCGTGGTCGACGCCTATGCCCGCAACTTCATCGAGGCCGGCTACGGCGAGGCCGTGGCCGCGGTGCGCGAGCGCCACGCCGCCCGCGACCGGGAGGGGGCGGTGGCCGCGGTGTCCGACGCCATGGTGGACGGCATCGACGTCATGGGCGACGCCGACCACGTGCGGGCCACGGTGCAGGCCTACGTTCAGGGCGGGGTGGAGGTGCCCATCGTGTTCCCCCTGCCCTGGGGCCCCGACCGGGCCGCGGTGGTCGAGGCCACCCTGCGGGCGGCCATGGGCGCGGCTCCCTCCGGGTAGGGGCAGAGGGGTCGAGGAGGGTGTGCGGCCGCTACGTGGCCACCACGCCCCCGTCCCTGCTGGCCGAGCGCTTCGGCGCCGACGAGGTGGTGGACGAGGACGAGGCGGGCGAAGCCGCGTCGGCCCGCTGGAACGTGGCCCCCACCACCAAGGTGTGGGCCCTGGCCACGTCCCGGTCCTCGGGCACCCGCCGCCTGGGCCCCTTCCGATGGGGGCTGGTGCCCAACTGGGCCAAGGACCCCTCGGTGGGCAACCGCATGATCAACGCCCGGGTCGAGAAGCTGCGGACGGGCGCGGCCTACAAGCGGGCCCTCCAGCGCCGGCGCTGCATCGTCCCCGCCGACGCCTTCTACGAGTGGCGCCGGGGCCCGTCGGGCCGGGGCCGGAGCCAGCCCTTCCTCATCCGCCGCAGGGACGGCGAGCCCATGGCCTTCGCCGGGCTGTGGGACCTGTGGCGGCCCCCGGACGACCCTGAGGCCCACCCCCTGAGGTCGTGCACCATCATCACCACCGAGGCCAACGAGCTCGTGGGCCGGGTCCACGACCGCATGCCCGTGATGCTCTCCCGCGCCCGCTGGGAGGGCTGGCTCGACCCCGGCAACGAGGACCTGGACGTGGTGAGCGGCCTGCTCGTCCCCACCGCGGCCGAGGAGCTGGAGATGTTCCCCGTCGGCCCCGAGGTCAACGACGTGCGCAACGACAGTCCCGAGCTGGCCCTGCCCCTGGAGGGTCACGGGCCCGGCGGGCCGGGCTAGGCTCTTGACCGATTGGTCAAGCGCGGCCTCCCCACCCCGGGGCCGCCGTGAGGAGAAGCTGATGCCCGGCATCCTGGCCTACGGCAGCTACCTGCCTTACTACCGTCTGGCGCGCTCGGAGATCGGCGCCGCCCTGGGCACGACCGCCGGGCCGGGGGCCCGGGCCGTGGCCGGCTACGACGAAGACACCACGTCGATGGCCGTGGAGGCGGGACGGGCGGCGCTGGCCGCGGCCGGGCCCGACTCGGCACCCGAGGTCGTCTACTTCGCCACCGCCGATCCCGCCTACGCCGACAAGACCAACGCCACGGCTATCCACGCCGCCCTGGGACTGGACCAGGCGGCGCTCGCCGTCGACATGGCCGGGGCCGTGCGCTCCGGCGTGGGCGCCCTGCGGGCCGGCCTCGACGCCGCCGGCGCCGGGAGGGTGGCCCTGGTGCTGCTGTCCGACGTCAGGGGCGGGCTCCCCGGCAGCGGAGACGAGACGGGGGGCGGGGACGGCGCCGCCGCCCTGCTCCTGGGTGACGGCCCCGGCGTGGTGGCCGAGCCCGTCGCCGCCGCCTCGGCCACCGCCGAGTTCCTGGACCGCTGGCGCCTGCCCGGGCAGTCCTCCTCCCACGTGTGGGAGGAGCGCTTCGGCGAGCAGGCCTACCTGCCCCTGGCCGAGGCCGCGGTCACCGACGCCTTGAAGGCGGCCGGGCTCACGGCCGAGGCGCTGGACCACGTGATCGTGGCCGGCACCCACCCGCGCGCCGCCCGCCGGCTGTCGGCCTCCCTGGGGGCCCGGGCCGAGGCCCTGGTCGCCGACGAGGTGACCCCGGCGGTGGGCAGCACGGGAACGGCCCAGGGACCCCTGGCCCTGGCCGCGACCATGGACCGGGCCCGGCCGGGGCAGGTCATCGCCGTCATCACCCTGGCCGACGGCGCCGACGTGCAGCTGTGGCGCACCACCGAGGCCCTGACCGCCTACCAGAACGGACGCCGGCGGGTGACGGTCGCCGACCAGCTGGCTTCCGGCCAGGGCCAGGTGTCGTATCCCACCTTCCTCACCTGGCGGGGCCAGCTGCGCCGGGAGCCGCCCCGCCGGCCCGACCCCGAGGCCCCCTCCGCCCCCGTGTCCCACCGCCACGAGGACTGGAAGTTCGCCTTCACGGCCAGCCGGTGCGTGGCCTGCGGGGCCCGTCACCTCCCGCCCTCCCGGGTGTGCGTGAAGTGCCACGCCGTGGACCAGATGGTCCCCGAGCGCCTGGCCGACGTGCCCGGTACCGTCGTGACGTTCACGGTCGACCGGCTCGCCTTCTCGCTGTCCCCACCCGTGGTCGTGGTGGTGGTGGACTTCGACCAGGGCGGGCGGCTGCAGTGCGAGATGACCGACGTGGACCCGACCAAGGTGAAGGTGGGAGATCGGGTGGAGATGACGTTCCGGCGGTTGTTCACCGCGGGCGACGTCCACAACTACTTCTGGAAGGCCCGCCCTCTGGCGGCCGCTGTCGAGAAGGGAGCGTGAGGCAATGGCGTCAAGGGGGATCCGCGACCGGGTGGCCATCGTGGGCATGGGGTGCACGCCCTTCGGCGAGCACTGGCACAAGGGCACCGACGAGCTCCTGGTCGATTCCACCACCGAGGCCCTGGGCTCGGCCGGGGTCAAGCTCGACGACATCGACGCCTTCTGGTTGGGCACCATGGGCTCGGGCATCAGCGGCCTCACCCTGTCGCGGCCGCTGAAGATCGACTACAAGCCCGTCTCCCGCCTGGAGAACATGTGCGCCACCGGCTCGGAGGCCTTCCGCAACGCGTGCTACGCGGTGGCCTCGGGCGCCTACGACACGGCCATGGCCGTGGGGGTGGAGAAGCTCAAGGACTCCGGCTTCTCGGGCCTGGTGGGGAGCGCGCCGCCGAATGACGGCACCACCGCGCCGCTGACGGCGCCGGCCATGTTCAGCCTCCTGGCCCCCGCCTACGCGGCCAAGTACGGCGTGGACCCCGACGAGATGAAGGAAGTCTTCACCCGCATCGCCTGGAAGAACCACCACAACGGCGCTCTCAACCCGCGGGCCCAGTTCCGCAAGGAGGTGTCGAAGGAGACGATCGCCTGCTCCCCGCTGGTGGCGGGCCAGCTGGGGATCTTCGACTGCTCGGGCGTCTCCGACGGCTCGGCCGCGGCCGTGATCGTGCGGGCCGAGGACGCCCACCGCTACACCGACAACCCCCTGTACGTGAAGGCGCTGTCCTTCGTGTCCGGCCCCGCGGCCGGGCCCATCGACCCCGACTACGACTACACCACCTTCACCGAGGTGGTGCGCTCGGCCCAGGACGCCTACGGCCAGGCCGGCATCAGCGACCCTCGGGCCGAGCTGGCCATGGCCGAGGTGCACGACTGCTTCACGCCCACCGAGCTCGTCCTCATGGAGGACCTGGGCTTCGCCGAGCGTGGCTTCGCCTGGAAGGAGGTGCTGGCCGGCACCTTCGACCTGGACGGGGAGCTGGCCGTGAACCCCGACGGCGGCCTCAAGTCCTTCGGCCATCCCATCGGGGCGTCGGGGCTGCGCATGCTCTTCGAGTGCTGGCTCCAGCTCCGGGGCCAGGCCCCCGAGGCCCGCCGGGTCGCGGCGGTGGAGCGGGGCCGGAAGCTGGCGCTCACCCACAACCTGGGCGGTGCGCCCGGCCAGTGCGTCAGCTTCGTCAGCGTCGTGGGCAGCGAACCTTCTGCCTGAATCCAGCTCCGGGATAGACACAGACCGACCGTCTCCGCACCACTCCGCCGGCCATGGCGGCGTGGTTGCGGAGTCGGTCGGTCCGTTCGAGTCGGTGCTGAGCGGGTCGGCTGGCTGTCCCCGCCGCGGCTCGTGTGCCCCAGGAGTGGACTAGCTCCAGAACTCGTCTTCGGCGTAGGGGTCGAGCGAGACGCCCCAGAACTCGGTGGCCTTGCCGTTCTCGACATGCCAGGTGTGCACGGCGTTGTCGTCGAGGCGCTTGCCCGCGCGCTCGCCGGTCAGGCGGGAGAGGACGATTACGTGCTCGTCGTTGGCCAGCACGTCGTGGACCTCGAGCTTGAAGGTGCCGCCGGACAGCTCGAGGATCTTGCCGAAGAACGCGGTGACCTCGGCTTTGCCCTTGTAGTCGCCTGCGATGGGGTTGCGACCGGGCACGTGCCAGACGATGTCGTCGTCGAACGCGCCGAGGACGGTGTCGATGTCCCCCTTGCCGAAGGCCTCGTAGGCCCGCCGCAGCAGTTCCTCGTTGGGATGCGCCATGCGTCTCCTCCTGGGTGTTGGGTGCCCATGGAGGGTAGGGAACGCCCCGATCGTGGGTCGAGGGCCCAGAGGGGCCATTTCCGTCACCGCCCGGGGTCCGCGCCCGTCGCCTCAGTCGAGGTCGAGGCGGATGGTGCTGGCCGCGCCCAACGTGGCCCGGGCCGATGCGGCGATGCCGGGCCCGTCCAGGCCCAGGGAGGCGAGGATGGCCGCGGGCTTGCCCTGGGCGATGTACTCGGGCGGCGTGCCCAGCACCAGCACCGGGGGCGACTGCCGTCCCGGGTCGAGCGAGGCGATGGCGTCGGCCATGAACGACCCCGCCCCCCCGATGCGGATGCCGTCCTCCACGGTCACCACCAGCCGGTGGCGACGGGCGTCGGCGATCATGCTCGGGTCCAGGGGCTTGACCACCCGCACGTCCCAGACGGTGGTGGCGACCCCTTCTGCCTCGAGCTCGGCCGCGGCCCGCTCGGCCGCCTCCAGCATCCTGCCCACGGCCAGCAAGCACACGTCGCGGCCGCCCTCGCCGGCGTCTGAGCCGGCGTCCGCCCTGGGGTGGGCCCGCCGGGCCTTCAGGCCCGATCCGACCTGCTCGACGGTGACCTGGCGGGCCGGACCCTTGGGCCATCGGATGGACGCGGGGCCGTCCAGGTCCAGGGCGTCCCTCAGCATGACGCCCACCTCCTGGGCCGAGGAGGGGGCGAACACGGTCATGCCCGGGATCTTGAGGGTGAGGGCCAGGTCGAGCACGCCGTGGTGGGAGGGGCCGTCGTCGCCGGTGATGCCGGCCCGGTCCAGGACGAAGACCACGGGCAGGCCGTGGAGGCCCACGTCGAGGTTGGCCTGGTCCAGGGCCCGGGAGAGGAAGGTCGAGTACACGGCCACCACCGGCCTGAGGCCGCCCATGGCCATCCCCGCGGCGGTGGTCACCGCGTGCTGCTCGGCGATGCCCACGTCGAAGAACCGCTCGGGGAAGCGCTCCTGGAAGGGGAGCAGCCCGGTGGGGCCGGGCATGGCCGCGGTAATGGCCACGACCTGGGGGTGGCGCTCGGCCAGCTGCAGCAGGGCCTCGGTGAAGGCCTCCTTGTACTCGGACCCGGTGAGGGAGGCGGTGGGGGTGGCGCCGGGGACCTTGAAGTCGTGGAGGCACTGGACGTCGTCGTCCTCGGCCGGGCCGTAGCCCCGCCCCTTCTGGGTGAGGACGTGGACCACGATGGGACCGTCGTACTCGGCCGCGTCCCCAAGGGCCTGCTCCATGCCCGCGATGTCGTGGCCGTCGAGGGGGCCCACGTGGCGCACGCCCAGGGCGGCGAAGAAGTCCCTGGGCTCGAGCACCTCCCGCAGCGCGGCCCGGATGCCCTGGAGGCCGGCCTGGGCCAGGCCGCCCACCGCGGGCAGCTCCCGCAGGAGCTGCTCCAGCCACGTCCGCGTCGACACGTACGACGGGTTGAGCCGCAGCCGGGTCAGGCTCTCCGAGAGGCGTGACACCGTCGGGGCGTAGGAGCGGCCGTTGTCGTTGAGGATGATGACGACCCGGGTGCCGCTGTGGCCCAGGTTGTTGAGGGCCTCGAAGGCCATCCCTCCCGTCATGGCCCCGTCGCCGACCACGGCCACCACCCGCCGGTCGGCGCCCGTCTGCTCCACCGCGGTGGCCAGGCCGTGGGCGTAGGAGAGGGCGGTGGAGGCGTGGCTGTTCTCGACCCAGTCGTGCTCGGACTCCCGCCGGGACGGGTAGCCCGACAGCCCGCCCGCCTGGCGCAGGGTCGGGAAGCGGTCGCGGCGGCCGGTCAGGATCTTGTGTATGTAGGCCTGGTGGCCGGTGTCCCACACGATGATGTCGCGGGGCGAGTCGAAGACGCGGTGCACGGCCAGGGTGAGCTCCACCACCCCCAGGTTGGAGCCGAGGTGGCCGCCCGTCCTGAGCACGGCCTGGACGACGAAGGCCCGGATCTCCTCGGCCAGCCCGTCGAGCTCGGCGTAGGAGAGCCCGCGGAGGTCGGCGGGGCTCTCGATCGTCTCCAGGATCATCGGGTTCCCAGTAAGAGGAAGCGGAACGGGTGGGGCGACTCAGGGTAGCGCCGGGGTGTGACTCCGGGCAGAACGCCCCGCCGCCGCGGGCTGGTCAGCCGCGGGCTCGACTGCAGGACGCGGGGGAGGAGGCGGAGGACGGGGCGGGAGAGGGCGCGGGCCCGGCCTCCCAGGCCGGGCGGGGCGACACCGGCCCCGGTGCGGGGCCGGCCGCGGCCGGGGGGACGCGCACTTCTCCTGCGGCGCGCGCCCCGCCCCGCCGACGACGGCTCCTGCGGTCGAGGACGGCGGTGAGGGCCGAGCCCAGCAGGAAGCCCACGCCAAGGGCGACGGCGCCGCCCACCGCGTCGATGACGTAGTGGTTGGCGGTGACGACGATGGCGAACAGGGTGAGGCCGGGGTAGGCGATGGCCAGCGCCCTCCGCCAGTTGCTGCGCACGGCCGGGAGGATCACGCACGTGGACCACAGGGCCCAGGCGAAGTGGAGGCTGGGCATGGCCGCGTACTGGTTGGAGACCTTCTGCATGGCGCCCGAGTCGAAGGACCACAGCCCCCCCACGGCCCGCAGCGTGTCGACGAAGTGGTAGCGGGGGTCGACCGTCTCCAGCAGCCGGGGCGGCATCAACGGGAAGGTGGCGAAGCCGATGAGGGCCAGGGCCGTGGTCACGGCCAGGGTGTTGCGCCACAGGGGGTAGCGCCGGGGGAAGGCCCGGAACATCCAGATGAGGGCGGCGGCGGTGACGACGAAGTGGGCCGTGCCGTAGAACACGTCCCAGAACGACAGGAAGGGCCGCCAGCCCTGCCCCAGGAAGAAGTGCTGGACGGCCTGCTCGTGGAACAGGGCCAGCGTGCGCTCCAGACCGATCACGCTGCGGGCGTTGCGGAAGGCGTGGGCCACCGAGACCGACGCCGATCCCTGAGTGTTCCTGATGGCGGTGTAGATGGAGTAGAAGGCCAGGATGTACAGCAGCTCCCGCCACCAGCGCGGCCGCGCCGCCGGGCGCGCCGCGGCCTGCGGGGCCGCCTGGTCGGGGGCCGGGGCCGCCGCCTTCACGCCACCGCCCGCCGGGACCGTCCGCCCCATGCGAACGCTGGCGCCCCGAGCAGGCTGACCACGAGGTTCATCAGGTAGAGGAGCAGGCCCAGGGCGATGGCGCTGCTCGTGCTCACGCCCAGCGGGCCGAGGAAGAGCACGAGCGCCCCTTCCCTCACCCCCAGCCCGCTCACCGTTATGGGCAGGACCTGGACGATGGCCACCACGGGGACGAAGGCCAGCATGGCCGTCCAGCCCACGTGGAGGCCCAGGGCGTGCCCGCCGATGAAGGCGGCCAGCACGATGGTCAGCTGGTAGGCGAACCCGGCCGTGATCACCTCGACCGCGGCCCAGGGCTGGCGGCGGAAGCGGTCGAGGCCCAGGTGCACGGCCCCCATGAAGCGCAGCCAACCCTCCCGCGAAGCCAGGCGCCCGCCCAGGTTGGGGTGGGCGGCCAGGACGAGCACGACGGCGAGCAGGACCAGGGTTGCCGCGCACATGGCCACCGCGCCCTTGCTCGCGGGCACCAGGCGGAACAGGCTGGGGTTGAGGGCCAGGCCGACCAGCGACATGACGGGCAGCACGATCCATCCGCTCATGCGCTCGAGCACCACGGAGGCGAAGCTGGCCGAGGTGTCCACGTCGTCGGCGGCCAGCCGGCTGACCCTGAGCACGTCCCCGCCGATGGTGGAGGGCAGGAAGTTGCCCACGAACAATCCGGCCAGGTAGTGGCGCAGCAGGATGCCGATGTGGCTGGGCAGCTCCAGCGCGCTCAGGACCCGCTGCCAGCGCACGGCCGACAAGACGATGCCCACCAGGGTCACCGCACACGCCGCCGCCACCAGGGCGATGGATCCCGAGCGACGGATGGCCAGCAACCCGCTGCTGCGCCCGTGCAGGCGCGACACCAGCACCGCCAGCATGACGACGCTCAACACGACGCGCACGACAGGCCAGCTGGCCTTCAACAGGCGCAAACGAGCCTCCTCCCTGCCCGGGTAGCGTAACCCCGTTCCGGTCCTGGACCGTCGCATCGGAGGCCTCCGCGTGACCGCAGCGAGCTGTGGGCGCGTGGGCAGGAGGCGGGCGCCGCGGACGGCCTTGGTGCTGTTCGCGGCAGTGGTGGCATTGGCGGGGGCGGCCTGCGGCGGGGACCGCAGCGGGGGTCCCAAGGGGGCGCCCCGGTCCGTGGTCGGCGCCGCGCCCGGGCTCACCAGGGCCGCGGGAACGGCCAAGGTGGACATCGGGGTGGGGGAGCGCCTGGCCGGCTCGGGCGTGGTGCGGTTCCTCCCCGACGCGGTGCGGGCCCGGTTGAGGCTGGCCCCGGTGCGGGCCGCGGCCGGGGGCGGAAGGCCCGTCGACCTGGTGCTCGACGGGGTGCGGGGCTGGGTCCGCACCCCCGCCGCCGGTGCGCCTCCCGCCGGCACCCCGGTAGCCGGCGCGCCCTGGCTGCCGGGGACGCTCCCGGGGCTGGGCGCCGCCGCCGTGTCGCGCCTGGGCGCGGACCGGGCCGTGGAGGGGCTGCTGCGCAGGCCCGGCGCCGGCCTCGAGCTGGCCGCCCTGGCGGGGGCCACCGAGGTGACGACCTACGGGGGCGCCGAGGTGAGGGGGGCGTCGACCATCCGCTACCAGCTCACGCTGGACCTGGACGTGGCCGCCGCCGCGGTGCTCGACGGTGGGGGGCCGGCGACCCTGGCCTCGGAGCTGCGGGCCGCGGCCGGGTGGGGCTCGCCCCGGTTCCCGGCCGACGTGTGGATCGACGGCCGGGGCCGGGTGCGCCGTCTGCAGCTCCCGGCCGACCCCGCGGCCACGGCCACGACCGTGTCGGCTGACAACGTCCCCATCGGGGTGCTGACCGTGGACTTCTACGACTTCGGCGCGCCGGCCACGGTCGAGGATCCAGCCGTCCCCGTGCCAAGCTGACCCGATGCTCATGGCTGGCCCGAAGCGCAGGGTGCGCGCCGGCGAGGTGAACCTGGAGGTGCTGGAGGCGGACGGGGGCGGCCAACCCCTGCTCCTGGTGCACGGGTTCTGCGGCGCCAAGGAGGACTTCGCCGAGGCGGTGCCCCTCCTGTCCGAGCGGGGCTGGCACGCGGTGGTCCCCGACCTGCGGGGTCACGGCGAGAGCGACGCCCCGCCCGGAACCGACGCCTACGGCCTGGCCACCTTCGCCTCCGACGTGGTCGCCCTGGCCGACGCCCTGGGGTGGCCCCGGTTCAGCCTGTTGGGACACTCCATGGGGGGCATGGTGGCCCAACTGGTGGCCCTGGCCCGTCCCCAGCGCCTCGACTCCCTCGTCCTCATGGACACCAGCCACGGTCCCGTGAAGGGGCTGGACGCCGGCCTCATCGACGTGGCCAAGGCCATCGTGGCCGAGGGGGGCACCGCCGCGCTGGTCAAGGCCCAGCAGGAGACGGAAGGACCGCTGGACACGCCCGCCCACCGGCGCCTCCTGGCCGAGCGGGCCGGCTACCGGGAGTTCTGCGACGGCAAGACGCTGGCCGCGTCGGCCGACATGTGGCTGGGCACGGTGGACGAGATGCTGGGCCAGGAGGACCGCCTGGGCGCCCTGGCCGACCTGCGGGTGCCGACCCTGGTGATCGTGGGCGAGCAGGACGAGCCCTTCCGCGGCGACGCCCAGGGCCTGGCCCGGGGCATACCGGGAGCGCGGCTGGCCCTGATCGCAGACGCCGGCCACTCGCCCCAGTTCGAGGCCCAGGAGCCCTGGTGGCAGGCGCTGTCGGGCTTTCTCGACGAAGTCGTGCGCCGCCGGGTCCCTCGATGACCCGACTGTCGGGTCACGGTGGCGAGCTGGCGCTGGCGCCGCTCGTGGACCGGGGCGTGAACACCGTCTTCACCCTCTCGGGCGGCCACATCTTCCCCTTCCTCGACGCCTGCGTGAAGCGCGACGTCCGCATAGTCGACGTTCGCCACGAGCAGACGGCCACGTTCGCGGCCGAGGCCATGGCCAAGCTGACGCGGGGTCCCGGGGTGGCCGTGCTCACGGCCGGGCCGGGTGTGACCAACGGCGTGAGCGCCATCACCACCGCCCACATGAACGGCTCGCCCCTGGTGGTGCTGGCCGGTCGGGCCCCCCAGAGCCGCTGGGGCTCGGGCTCGCTCCAGGAGCTCGACCATGTCCCGATCGTGGGGTCGGTGACCAAGCTGGCGACCACGGCCACCTCGACGGGCGACATCCCCAAGCTGGTGGCCGAGGCGGTCGCGACGGCGCTCACTCCCCACCGGGGTCCGGTGTTCGTCGACTTCCCCCTCGACGTCGTGTTCGCCCACGGCGAGTCGGACGAGCAGCCCGTCGCCACCCCCAGGGGAGCGGAGCCCGACCCCGACGAGGTGGAAAGGGCGGCCGCCCTGATCGCCGGCGCTTCCAGGCCCGCCCTGGTCGCCGGGGGCGACGTGTGGTGGGACGGGGCGTGGGAGGCGCTGCGGAGCTGCGTGGAGGAGCTGCGTGTCCCCACATTCGTCAATGGCCTGGGCCGGGGTTGCCTCCCCGCCGACCACGAGCTGGCCTTCGCCCGCACCCGTTCGAAGCTGCGCGAGGCCGACGTGGTGGTGGTCGTGGGAACGCCCCTCGACTTCCGCCTGTCGTTCGGCCACTTCGGGTCGGCCGCCGTGGTCCACATCGTCGACAGCGTCGAGCAGCGCTCGGCCCGGGTGGAGACGGCCGCGTCGCCGGCCGGCGACCTGGGCGCCATCCTCAAGGGGTTGGCGTCGTGGTCGGGATCGCGGGCCGATCACGAGCCGTGGATAGCCGAGCTGGGGGCGGAGGAGAAGGCCCGCCGGGACGGGGAGCGGGCGGAGCTCGAGGCCGACACCTCGCCCCTCCACCCCGCTCGCGTCTACGGCGAGCTGCGCCGCAAGCTGGCACGTGACGCGGTCGTGATCGGAGACGGCGGCGACTTCGTGTCCTACGCGGGCAAGCTCATCGACTCCTACCGGCCCGGCTGCTGGCTCGACCCCGGACCCTACGGATGCCTGGGAACGGGCATGGGCTACGCAGCCGCGGCCGCCGTCGTCCATCCCGGGCGCCAGGTCGTGGCCTGCCTGGGTGACGGGGCCATCGGCTTTTGCGGCATGGACGTCGACACGCTGGTGCGCCATCACCTGCCGGTGGTGATGGTGGTGGGCAACAACGGCATATGGGGCCTGGAGAAGCACCCCATGCAGGCCCTCTACGGCTACGACGTGGCCGCCGACCTGCAGCCCGGCTGTCGCTACGACGAGGTGGTCCGGGCCCTGGGCGGCGCGGGCGAGGTCGTCGAGCGCCCGGGGGAGCTGGGCCCCGCCCTGGACCGGGCCTTCGCCTCGGGCGTGCCCTACCTGGTCAACGTGCTCACCGACCCCTCGGTGGCCTACCCCCGCTCGTCCAACCTGGCCTGAGCCGGCCCCAGGCCGCGCCGGCCGGCACGGGCGCTAGAGGCTCCTCTTCAAGAAGCGCTCCAGCTCGACCACCACGCGCGTCAGCTTTCCCGCGCCCACCAGCCCGCCGTTGTCGCTGGCCGACACGGTGAAGGTGAGGCGGCGCCCCTCGACCCTCTCGAGCGTCGCCTCGGCGCTGACCACGCCACCCACGGCCGTGGGCGCCATGTGGTCGAACTGGACGCGCATGCCCACGGTGGTGGTTCCCGGCGCCATCCTCCCCTCCACCGCGCTGCACGCCGCCTGTTCGCACAGCGCCACCAGCCGCGGGGTGCCGAGAACGGGAACGTCACCCGAACCCAGGGCGATGGCGGTGTCCTCCTGGGCGACGGTCAACGTCGCCTTCCCCACCAGCCCCGGTTCAAGTCCCACGCCGGTACCATACGTCGCCCGGTTGCGTTCACGGCAGAACGCACCCCTGCGGGAGGAGCGCCATGATCGAAGAGGCCGTGGTCCGGCGCGTGCTCGGTGCCGCTCTGCTCACGGGCGGCGATTTCGCCGAGCTGTTCGTGGAGGATCGCCGGGGCGTCTCGGCTGCCCTCGACGACGGGCGGGTCGAGCAGGTGAGCTCGGGTCGCGACCGGGGCGCAGGGGTGCGCGTGGTGGTGGGCGACACCACCGGCTTCGCCCACACCGCCGAGCTGTCCGAGTCCGGCCTGCGCCAGGCGGCCGAGGCCGCGGCCGCCGCGGCCAGGGGCGGCGGCGGAGGCGTGAGAGAGGTGGCCCTCACCCGACGCCCGGTGCGGTCCCGCCCGGCCGCGGTGCCGCCCGAGACGGTGGCCAAGGCGGGCAAGGTCGAGCTCCTGGCCCGGGCCGACGACGCCGCCCGGGGTGCAGGCGGCGCCATCCGCCAGGTCACGGTGGGCTACAGCGACAGCCGCAGGCGCATCCTGGTCGCCAACAGCGACGGGGTGCTGGCCGAGGACGACCAGGTCCGCACCCGCTTCTCCGTCAGCTGCGTCGCCGCCGGCGACACCGGCCTGCAGACCGGCTACCAGACGGCCGCCCTCACCGTGGGCTTCGAGCTCTTCGACCGGGTCGAGGTGGAGGACCTGGCCCGCCGGGCCGCCCGCCGCGCGCTCACCAAGCTTTCGGCGCGGCCCGCGCCCAGCGGCGTGGTCCCCGTGGTGGTGGCCAGCGGGAGCGGCGGCATGATGATCCACGAGGCCTGCGGCCACGGCCTGGAGGCCGACCTGGTGAAGAAAGCCAGCTCCGTCTACGCCGGCCGCGTGGGCGATCAGGTGGCCAGCCCCCTCGTCACCATGGTGGACGACGGCACCCTGGGAGACGACTGGGGCACCTTCGCCGTCGACGACGAGGGCAGGCCCACCGGGCGCAACGTCCTCATCAACGACGGTGTCCTCACCGACTACATGTGGGACCTGCTGCGGGCCCGCAAGGAGGGCCGTGAGTCCTCGGGCAACGGCAGGCGGGAGAGCTATCAGCACCTGCCCATGGTCAGGATGACCAACACCTACCTGGTGAACGGGACCGAGGACCCCGACGAGATCGTGCGCCAGACCCCCCACGGCATCTACGTGGCCCAGCTCGGGGGCGGCCAGGTCAACACGGCCACGGGCGACTTCGTGTTCGGGATGACCGAGGCCTACCTGATCGAGCACGGCCGGGTGACCGAGCCCCTCCGGGACGCCAACCTCATCGGCAACGGCCCCGACGTGCTCCGCCACATCGACGCCGTGGGGAACGACTTCTCCACCATCCCCGGCACCTGCGGCAAGGACGGTCAGAGCGTGCCCGTGGGCTGCGGCCAGCCCACGCTGCGGGTCACGCAGATGACAGTGGGGGGAACGGCTGGTGGCTGAGTCCCGGCCCGAGCTCCTCGACCTGGCCCGGCGGGTGGTGGGCTGGGCCAGGGATGGCGAACAGGTCGAGGCCTACGTGAGCTCGGCCCGCGAGGTCGAGGTGCGCGCCTACGAGGGCGAGGTGGAGTCGCTGTCCTCGGCCGACTCGGCCGGAGCCGGGATCAGGGTCGTGACCGGCAACCGCCAGGGCTTCGCCTACGCCGGCTCTCTCGACGAGGCGGTCCTGGAAGAGACGCTGGCCGAGGCCAGGGACAACGCCGCCTTCGCCACGCCCGACGAGCACGTGGGCCTGGCCCAGCCCGACGGGGTGGAGGCGGCGGCGCTCGAGCTGTGGCGGGACGGTCTGGCCGGCGTGAGCTCGGCCCGCAAGGTGGAGCTGGCCCTCGAGCTCGAGCGCCGGGTGCGGGCCGCCGACCCCAGGGTCAGGGGTGTGCGGGTGGCCGAGTACGCCGACGCCCAGGTGGAGGCGGCCGTGGCCAGCACGGCCGGCATCGCCGTGTCGTCCCGGCGCACGGCCTGCAACCTGGCCGCCATGGCCCTGGCCGAGGAGAGGGGAGAGACCCAGACGGGCTACGGGTTGTCCGTCGGTCGCGACCTGGCCGACCTGGACGTCGAGCGGGCTGCGGTGGACGCCGTGGAGCGGGCCACGCGCCTGCTCGGGTCGCGCAAGGCCCCCTCGGCCCGCGTCACCGTGGTGCTCGATCCCCGGGTGACGGCGACGCTGCTCTCCATCCTGGGTGGCACCCTTTCGGGCGAGGCCGTGCTCAAGGGGCGCTCGCTCTTCGCCGACCGGCTCGGCGAGCAGGTCGGGGTGCCCGCCCTCACCCTGGTGGAGGACCCGACCGATCCCCGCGCCTACCGGGCCTCGACCCACGACGGGGAGGGACTGGCCTGCCGGCGCAACGTGCTGCTCGCGGACGGCGTCCTCCAGGGCTTCCTGTGGGACTCGTACTCGGCCCGCCGGGCCGGGAGCGCATCCACGGGCTCGGCCCTGCGCGGCGGCTTCAAGGGCACGCCGCACGTGGGCTGCCGGGCCCTGGCCCTGCCCCCGGGCCCGCACTCGCCCCAGGAGGTGCTGGCCCTGGTGGGCCAGGGCCTTTTCGTCCAGGCCGTGAGCGGCGTGCACTCGGGCGTGAACCCCATAAGCGGGGACTTCTCGGTGGGCGCCGAGGGCTTGATGGTCCGCGGCGGCGAGCTGGCCGAACCGGTGCGCGAGGTCACCATCGCCTCCACCCTGCAGCGCATGCTGCAGCGGGTGGTTGCCGTGGCCGACGACCTCGAGTTTCTCCCGTCCTCCGCCGCGGGCTCGACGGTGGCCATCGCCGACGTCAGCCTGGGCGGTACCTAGCGGGCCCGCTCCGAGCCCGGGCCTCAGGGCCCCAGCGGCCCCGCGGCCAGCCCCTCGTGACAGCGGCACCCGGGCCGGGCGGGGATGGCCGGTATGGCGGCGAAGAGGAGGTCGCGGGTGCGGGCCACGTTGGCCCGCAGCATCTCGAAGACGGCGTCCATGGTGACGGCCTCGATGCCCTCCACCCCCTCCAGCCCGGTGTCGTAGTCGGTGACCAGGGCCAGGCCCGCGAAGCACATCCCCAGCTCACGGGCCAGCGCGGCCTCGGGGTACTGGGTCATGTTCACCACTTCCCAGCCCGAGGCCCGGTACCAGCCCGACTCGGCCCGGGTCGAAAAGCGCGGGCCCTGGACGACGACCACCGTCCCTCGGGGGTGGACGCTCACCCCGGCGCGTCCGGCCCCGTCGACCAGCACCGCGGCCAGCTCGGGGCAGTAGGGATCGGCGAAGGCGGTGTGGCCCACCACGGCGCCGTCGAAGAAGGTGTCCGACCGGCCCCAGGTGCGGTCCACGAGCTGGTCGCAGACCACCATCTCGCCCGGGTGCACGTGGGGCTGCAGGCTCCCGGCCGCGCAGGGCCCGACGATGCGGCGCACCCCCAGCTCCCGCATGGCCCACAAGTTGGCCCGGTAGTTGATGCGGTGGGGGGGCAGCTCGTGGTGCAGGCCGTGGCGGGGGAGGAAGGCCACCCGCCGGCCCCCCACCTCGCCCACGGCCACCGGTGCCGACGGCGCTCCGTAGGGGGTGTGCACGGTCAGCGAGGTGACGTCGGGGAGGAACTCGTAGAAGCCGCTCCCGCCCAAGACCCCGATCTCCGCCTGTGGCCCGGCCACCGCCGGCGGACGCTACTGCCCGCTAGCCCGCTTCGGCCTTGGAGCCGCCCGAGCCCGAGGAGCCGCCCGAGCCCGAGGAGCCCGAGGAGCCGCCCGAGCCCGAAGAGCCCGAGGAGCCGCCCGAGCCCGAGGAGCCCGAGGAGCCCGACGCCTTCGACCCGGACGACTTGCCCGAGTCGCCCGAGGCCGACTTGGACCCGTCACCGGATCGGGAGGACTCGGAGCGGGCCGGTCGGCTGTCGGTGCGGTAGAAGCCGCTGCCCTTGAAGCTGATCCCGATCGAGCCGAAGACCTTGCGCAGGGTTCCGCCGCAATGCGGGCACATGGTGAGCGGTTCGTCCTTGAAGGACTGCACCACCTCGACGTGCTCCCCGCACTGCTTGCAGACGTACTCGTAGGTCGGCATCTCTCTGGCGCCCTCCGAGCGGACTCACCCAGGCCCGGCACCTGCCCGGGCTGGCACTCGCGAACCTTGAGTGCTAACTCTACCCGCTGCCGGCCTCCCTAGCATTGCTCCGTGGTCCCCGCGCTCGTCGTCGCCTGCGGCTTTCTGATCGGGACGTTCCCCACGGCCCGGCTGGTGGCCCGCCGGTCGGGGCGGGACGTGACCGCCGAAGGCTCGGGCAACCCCGGCGCCACCAACGTCTACCGCATCGCCGGCCCGGGCCCCGGGCTGGTGGTGTTCGCGGGCGACGTGGTCAAGGGGGCCCTGCCCGCGGCGGCCGGCCTTCTGGTGGGCGGGCACCGCCTCGCGCTGGCCGCCGGGGCCGCGGCCGTGGTGGGTCACTGCTTCCCGCCCCAGCGGCGCCTCCGCGGCGGCCGGGGCGTGGCCACCTCGGTGGGCCTCGTCGCCGTGGTCGACCCCCCCGTCGTGGCCATCACGGCCGTGCTGTGGTTCCTGGTGGTGCGCCTGTCGAGGCGGGCCTCGCCGGCCTCCCTGGCCTCGGCCCTGGCCGCGCCCGTGCTCGCGGCCGCGCTGGGCCGGGACGCAACCGAGGTCGCCGGCTTCGCCCTGGTCGCGGCGCTGGTGCTCGTCCGCCACGCCTCCAACCTGGGCCGTCTGGCCCGCGGCCGCGAGGGACTGCTGGGGCCGGGGCGGCCGGGGACGTGGTTTGAGATAGAACCGGGGCCGTGACGAGCCCGGTCGCCAAGGCGGTCATCCCCGCTGCCGGTCTGGGCACGCGTTTCCTCCCCGCCACCAAGGCCCAGCCCAAGGAGATGCTGCCCCTCGTAGACAAGCCCGCCATCCAGTACGTGGTGGAGGAGGCGGTGCGCGCCGGCATCCGCGACATCCTCATCATCACCGGCCGCAACAAGCGCAGCCTGGAGGACCACTTCGACCGCTCCTTCGAGCTGGAGTTCTACCTGGAGAAGGCGGGCAAGCACGACGAGCTGAAGGAGGTCCGGGCCATCGCCGAGATGGCCGACATCCACTACATCCGCCAGGGCGAGCCCAAGGGCCTGGGGCACGCCGTCTCCGTGGCCCGGGACCACGTGGGCGACGCCCCCTTCGCCGTGCTCCTGGGAGACGACATCATGGCCGAGCGGGTCCACGCCCTGGAGGACATGCTCGCCGCCTACGAGCGCCTCGGTCGCTCCGTGATCGCGCTCAAGCCCGTGCAGCCGGCCGAGGTGGGCAGCTACGGCTGCGTGCGCCCCGAGGCGGTCGAGCCGCGCGTGGTGAAGGTCCTCGACATCGTGGAGAAGCCGTCGCCGGAGGAGGCGCCGTCCAACCTGGCCGTCATCGGGCGCTACGTGTTCACCCCCTCCATCTTCGGGGCCCTGGAGCGGGTGCAGCCGGGAAGGGGGGGCGAGATCCAGCTCACCGACGCCATCGGTCTGCTCCTCGAGGAAGGGGTCTACGGCCAGATCTTCGAGGGGGGCCGTTACGACACGGGCAACAAGCTCGACTACCTGCGGGCCACGGTGGAGCTGGCATTGGAGAGGCCCGACCTGGGCCCGGAGCTGCGCAGGTTCCTGGACGACCTCCTGGGCCGCGGCGGCGGGACGGGGGAGTCGTAGGGGCGGGCCCGTGATCCCCTTGGAAGAGGCCAGGGCCCTGGTTCTGGCCGCGTGCAGGCCGCTGGCCTCGGTCCCGGTCCCCCTGTCCGAGGCCGTGGGTTGCGCCACCTCGGTGGCCGTGCGCGCCGCCGGTCCCGTGCCGCCCTTCGACAACACGGCCATGGACGGCTACGCGGTGAGAAGCGAGGACACCGCCGCTGCCGGGCCGGACGCCCCGGTCAAGCTCCAGGTGTCGGGCACGCTGGCCGCCGGCGCCGCGCCCGACGTCGAGGTGCGCCCCGGATGCGCGGTGCGGATCATGACCGGCGCCCCCCTGCCGCCCGGCGCCGACGCCATCGTGATGGTGGAGCGGACCCGGCCCACGGAGGACGGTTCGGCCGTGCTCGTCGAAGCCGAGGCTCGGCCCGGAGACCACGTGCGCCGGGCCGGGGACGACCTCGCCGCCGGGGCGGAGGTGTTCGGTCCGGGCACGGTGCTCGGGCCCGGTCACGTCGGGGTGCTGGCCAGCGTGGGCCTGGACCGGGTCGAGGTCGTGCGCCGGGCGCGTGTGGGCGTGCTGTCCACCGGCGACGAGCTGGTAGAGGGCTCCGCTCCCCTGCGCCCGGGCCAGATCCGCGACGCCAACCGCCCGGCCCTTCTGGCCCTGGCCCGCTCGTCGGGGTTCGAGGTCATCGACCTGGGCATCGCCCGCGACGACCCCGCTGTCATCGGCGCCGCCGTCGAGCGGGGGCTGGAGGGGTGCGACGCCATCGTGACCAGCGGCGGCGTCAGCGTGGGCGACTTCGACTACGTGAAGGCCGTCCTCGACGAGCTGAGCCAGGGGACCATGCGCTGGATGCAGGTCGCCATCCGCCCGGCCAAGCCCTTCGCCTTCGGCACCGTGGGCGGCACGCCCGTGTTCGGGCTTCCCGGCAATCCCGTCTCCTCCATGGTCAGCTTCGAGCTCTTCGCCCGACCCGGGCTGCTGCGCATGATGGGCCACCCCCGGATCGACCGGCCCAGGGTGCGGGCGCTGGCCGACGAGAATCTCCGTCGCGAGACCGACGGCAAGGTGCACTTCGTACGGGCCGTGGCCCAGACCGGTGACGACGGTCGCGTCCACGTCCGGTCCTCCGGAGGGCAGGCCTCGCACCTGCTCAGGGCCATGGCCCTGGCCAACGCCCTGGTGGTGCTGCCCGATGGTCCCGGGGTGGAAGCGGGGGCGACGGTGGAGGCGATGCTCCTCACGTGAGGGAGCGGGCCGAGCACGGGCCCGAATGGCGCTCCCGCCCACCCGGGTATCGTGAACGGGTGACCTCTTCCCCGCCGCTGGTCGACTCCTTCGGCCGCGTGGTTCGCGATCTGCGCATCTCGGTCACCGACCGCTGCTCGTTCCGCTGCACCTACTGCATGCCGGCAGAGGGCCTGCAGTGGCTGCCCCGTGACCAGCTGCTCTCCTTCGAGGAGATCACCCGCGTGGCGCGACTGATGGTCGAGCGCTTCGGCCTGGAATCCGTTCGCCTGACCGGAGGGGAGCCCACGGTGCGGGCCGACCTGCCCGTGCTGGTCGAGATGCTGGCGGGCTTGGGTGTCGACCTGGCCATGACGACCAACGGAGCCACGCTGGGTCTGCTGGCGGACAAGCTGCGCCGGGCCGGGCTCGGCCGCATCAACATCTCCTGCGACTCGCTCCGCCCCGAGCGCTTCGCCGAGATGACCCGACGCGACGCGCTGGGGCGCGTTCTCGACGGCATCGACGCCGCCGTGGACGCGGGGTTCGACCCCGTCAAGGTGAACGCCGTGATCATCCGGGGCGTGAACGACGACGAGGTGGTGGACATCGCCGCCTTCGGTCGGGACAAGGGCGTGCAGCCCAGGTTCATCGAGTTCATGCCCCTGGACGCCGACGGCGGCTGGACCAAGGACCAGGTCGTGCCTGCCCAGGAGATCGTGGACGCCATCGACGCCGTCTTCCCGCTCGAGCCCGCCTGGCGGGGACCCGAGCCCGCGGCCCGCTGGCGCTATCGGGACGGAGCGGGGGAGATCGGCGTCATCGCCAGCGTCACCCAGCCCTTCTGTGCCAGCTGCGACCGGGTCCGCCTCACGGCCGAGGGCCAGTTCCGCAGCTGCCTGTTCGCGGTACGCGAGGCCGACCTGAGGACGGTGCTGCGCAGCGGAGGCAGCGACGACGACCTCGCCGCCGCCATCGTGGACGAGGTCGGGCGCAAGTGGGCCGGGCACAGCATCGGCAAGGTCAGCTTCGTCCGCCCCGCCCGCAGCATGAGCCAGATCGGGGGCTGATCCCGGCCCCGGCTGCCCCGGGGGGCGGGTCCGGTCCCCGGGGCGGGCGTCCGGAGCCTTCTCTAGACTTGCGCCATGTCCGACCGCGGCCTCACCCACCTCGACCCTCTCGGCCGCGCCCGCATGGTCGACGTCACGCCCAAGGAGCCCACCCACCGCCGTGCCCTGGCCCGGTGCAAGGTCTTCATGGCGCCCGAGACCACGGCGAAGGTGGCCAGCAACGCAGTTACCAAGGGCGACGTCCTGGGCGTGGCCCGGGTCGCGGGAATCCAGGCGGCCAAGCGCACGCCCGACCTCATCCCCCTGTGCCACCAGCTGACGATCGGGTCGGTCTACGTGAACTTCACCATCGGCGACGACTTCGTGGAGGTGGAGTCCCAGGTCGAGACGGTCGACCGCACGGGCGTGGAGATGGAGGCCATGACGGCCTGCGCCGTGGCCGCGCTCACCATCTACGACATGTGCAAGTCGAGCGACCGGTCCATGACGATCGGAGAGCTCGCCCTGTGGGAGAAGATGGGCGGCAAGGCGGGGACGTGGCGCCGTAGTGGCACCACCGACGGCGCCGCACCGGCCTTCTAGCCCCCTGGCTGCGCCCTTAGCTACGGGTCCTCCTTCGCTAGCTGTTCGCTAGCGCATCGGACGGTCGCAGGCTATGGACCCCGGCCGCGGAGGCGTAGTAAGAACCGCCCATTCCGTCTGCCCCACCGCCGCATCCACCCGTCTCGACCCGGCCGACGCTACGTTCCGCGACAAGCAAAGGTAGGTCGAGGGGTGACCATCTTGGTGTTGCTGTTCCTGGCTGTCGTATGGGCCCTGGTGCTCGTGCCCTCCTTCTGGCGCAGACAGGCCGAGGCCAGACTCGGCGACTCCATCGGAGACTTCCGCAGGCAGCTGCGGATACTCCAGCGCACAGGTCCCCGGACCGTCCCCGCCGCATACCGCCTGGCTCCTGAGCGTCCCCGAGCCCCGGTGAACCCCCCGTCCGCCGGCTCGCCGGGCTCCCTGGTGCGGGGTGCCACGGCTGTCATCACCAGGCGGACGACGACCGCCGCCCTGCGACGCCAGCGCACGCTGAGACGCCGGCGCGACGTCTTCGTCGTGCTGGTGGGCGGCACGTTGGGCTGCGCCGGCCTCGGCGCCCTTCCCGGCCTGCATGTCCTGTGGGCCCTGGCCGCGGGGCTGGGTCTGCTCCTCGCCGCCTACGTGGGCGTGCTCATCCACCTGCGCAACCTGGCGGCCGAGAGGGAGATGAAGTTGCGCTTCCTGCCCCCACCCCAGGCCCAGGAACCCGCACTCCTGCTGCGCCGGTCCGCCAACTAGCGGGCGGCCGTGGCCAGTCGGGGCCCGGGCGCCGGCAAGGGGCCCGTCACCAGCGGCTCCCAACGCAGCGAGGAGCTCTTCGCCCTGGCCGAGCCCCTGCGGGCCGAGCTGGACGCCGCCCACCGCGCCCGCGAGGTGGCCCTGGCCGCCTGCCGGCGGACGGTCCGCGCCTGCGGACGGGCCATCAGGGCCGTGCACCGTCTCGAACCAGGCACCGCCAGGGAGCTGGTGGCCGACGCCCACGCCGCCCTGGGCGAGGCCCAGGACGCGCTGAGGCCGCACCCGCACGTCGCCTTCGCCGGCTTCCTGCACGACGCCGAGAAGGAGTACGCCGAGGCCCTTCTCACCGTGGCCCTGGTTGCCGGCGACCCTCTCCCCGATCACCAGGAGATCGGCGTGGGCCTCGCGGCATGGCTCAACGGGCTGGCCGAGGCCGCCTCCGAGCTTCGCCGCCATCTCCTGGACCGGCTGCGTGCAGGCGAGCTCGACCGGGGCGAGCACCTTCTCGTGGCCATGGAGGACGTGTACGACCTCCTCGTCACCATCGACTACCCCGACGCGCTCACGGGCGGGCTGAGGAGGGCGTCGGACGCCCTGCGGGCCGTGCTCGAGCGCAGCCGGGCCGACGTCACGACCACCGTTCTGCAAGCTCGGCTGCAGCGGGCCATCGAGAGCACCCAGCAGGCCTGATCTCCGGCCGGCACTACGATGACCTCCGCAGCGGGGGTGTAGCTCAGTTGGTAGAGCGCGACGTTCGCAATGTCGAGGCCGTGGGTTCGAGTCCCATCACCTCCACGACTTGCTGGGTCGCGGGACAGGGCGGACGGCCAGCTTCCTTGCCGGTCGGCTGAGGCCGGCGGAAGTCAATCCGCGAACCAAGAGGGCGGAGCGGAGAAGAAGTCGGCATGCCTGACACCTCCGACCCGGGTGGGTATCGGTCGGTCACACCTCGTATCGTCGTCGACGACGTCGACGCCCAGGTCGGGTTTCTCCGGGCGGTGTTCGGCGCGACGGGAGCCGTCGACCCCGGCCGCCCCGCCGAGCTGCGAATCGGTGACTCGCTCATCATGGTGTCGTCCACCAGTGGCGGACGCGATGCCTTCCCTGCCTTCCTCTACGTCTACGTCGATGACGCAGACGAGGTCTACCAACGGGCGATTCGCGGCGGGGCCACGACGTTGGAGAAACCACTCGACACCCCATACGGCGACCGACGGGCGATGGTGCGCGATCGGTTCGGAAACGTCTTCCAGATCGCCACCCGGATCGCTGAGGGCTGACTCGTCCAGCCAGGCCCGGATACAGGCGGCCTGCGTCGGCGACCGATACCTCCACAAGGTGCCTATCCATGACGTGGTCGGACATGATGCCGAAGTGGCCATGACCAAGGCCGAGGCGATCCGCAACGCCCACGGATGGTTCGAGACCAACAGTGGCTGGGCGCCACCCGACGCGGAGACCCTGGCGGAGTGGGAAGCCGACGGGGTGTCCCGTTGCCCTGACGAGTGCCTTGTGGCGCCAGATGCCTGGTGCGAGCACGGCTTGGCGTCTTGGAGCCTGATCCTGGCCGCGCTCGAGGGCTGACGATCGCAGTGGACGACTCGCTCCTGGTAGGCGTGATAGGTACTCCATTGACGATGAGCGGTCGACGAGCCGAGGAACGAGCATGACCAGCCTGCGAGACCGTCCCAACACCGCCCTGCTGGTGGTCGATGTGCAGAACGCCGTTGTGGCCAACACCCACCGCCGCGATGAGGTGATCGCGAACATCAACACCTTGATCGACAGCGCCCGGGCCCGGCAGGTCCCGGTGATCTGGGTTCAGCACTCCGATGATCACCTTCCTGAGAACAGCGACGGCTGGCGGTACGTGCCGGAGCTGCAGCGTCAGGGGTGCGAGCCGGTGGTGCACAAGAGGTACGGCGACTCCTTCGAGGACACCACCTTGGAAGCCGAGCTCGCGCAGAGGGGTGTGGGTCGGCTCGTTGTCACCGGCGCGCAAACCGACGCCTGCATCCGCGCGACGATCCACGGCGCCTTCACGCGCGGCTACGACACGATCCTGGTAAGCGACGCCCACACCACCGAGGACTTCTCCCGGTACGGTCTGCCACCGGCCGACAAGGTGATAGCCCACACCAACATGTACTGGGGCTGGCAGGCTGCCCCCGGACGCGACGCAAGTGTCGTCGAGACCGCGGGCGTCAACTTCGAGGCGAGCGAGCACGACATCTCGTCCTGAGACGGGATGATCCGCCTCGTTGCCACAGACCGGCCTGTTGGACCTGGTCCGCTAGGTCGCGATGCGTGGGCCGTCCCCGGGCTCAACCTCGCGTTCGTCGGGCCGCTTTGGTGGTCTTGCTGTCGACGAGTACGTTCAAGACCTCACCGATCGTTCGTTCCTGGCCGATCGGTTCTGGTAGCGGGAGATGGGTCTGGATCTCGTAGCGGTTGCGACGGCCGTCGGCATCCTTCCCCTTTACGACGTAACCCGCGGCGCTCAGGTCGGTCACGATCCCGTAGGCGCTGCGCTCGGTGATGCCTACCGTCGTGGCGATGTCACGCAGCCGCACCCCGGGGTCGTGGGCAATACAGAGCAGCACCTGGGCATGGTTGGTGAGGAAGCTCCACTTCGTCATCACCTTGAAGACTAGCCGAAATTCTAGAAGTAAATTGCTAGTGTTGGAGAACTAGACTACGATCTCTCGTAGACCTCCGGCGTATGGGCGGTCGCAGACAGCCCGCGGCTCGAAGGTCAACGAAAGGATCCGACCATGTTGATGCGATTCGAACCGTTTCGCGAGTTCGACCGGATCGCCGAGGAGTTGCTCAGCGGACGCCGTGTTCGCCAGGCGCCGGTAGACGCCTACCGCCGGGGTAACGAGTTCAAGGTCCATCTCGACCTGCCCGGCGCCGATCCCGGCTCGATCGATCTGACCGTCGAGAGGGACGTCCTCACGGTGCGGGCGACGCGCACGCCGGAAGTGGCCGAAGGTGACGAGATCCAGGTGGTGGAGCGGGCCCACGGCCAGTTCAGCCGTCAGCTGTTCCTGGGGGAGAGCCTGGACCGCGACAACATCAGTGCCCTCTATCACGAGGGCGTGCTCACGATCACCATCCCGGTGGCAGAGCAGGCCAAGCCCCACAAGGTCGAGGTCACCCACGTGGGGAGCGTGGCAGAGGCCGTCGAGGCAGCCTCGGTCACCGCCTGAGCATGTTGACCGGCGAGTTGCCGCGACCAGGCGAGGGCGAGCTCACGGTGGCCCCTCGCCAGTGCGGGCGGTGCAGGGCGATGTGGCCGGGCGACCCCACGCTCGACCGGGTCGCCCTGCCTGAGTGGTGGTTGTGTCCGCCCTGCCGGCTCGCTCTTTTGGGCCAAAGGGAGCGTGGGCCTGTCACGTCGGACAGCGACCCGCCGATCGGAGGGCGTCGTGCCCGTTGACTTGGACGAAGCACCCACCGCCACCGGGCACCGTCGTACGGGGACCCTGGCGCCCGCTGGGCGAGCCCCGGAACGAGCCCAGCTGGTCTGGCGGCGCGCTCTCGAGCTGGTTGATGCGCCCGCGCAGCATGACCGGTTCGGGCTTGCTCTCGAGCTGCTTCGCGCCGCGCACCACGGGCCCGCGACGATGGCGCACGCTTTGAATCTCGGCCGTACGCACCTACGCACTCACCCCGAGGATGCCGTGGCCCGCCGGGGTGCAGCCATCCTTGAAGCGGCGATCGCACTCCTCGGTGTCAAGCCGCGCGTGGGCGATATAGCGGTGGCACGGCGATGAGACGACTCCGCCGGCCGCGGTACGGCGACGGCACCGTTTGGCTCGTCGTTGATCAGGACAAGGGCGACTTCCTCTGCTACTGGTACTCGGGGAGCGGGGGTGACCACCTCGTCGATCAAGCTCGAGAGCCGAGCGCTGAGGAAGCGATCGCATGGGGCCACCAGAGGACCCCTCGTGTGCGAATCCGCACCGCCGACGCCCGCACCTATTGGGCTGGCACCGCGCCCGCGCCCGCGCCCGAGGGCTTCGCCCACAGCTGGAGCAGATCCGTCGGCCTCAACATCTTGTCCGCGCCCCGCAGCGAGGCGGGGACTCCGCTTGCGGGTTCGGGCGACGATCCCGCTGGCCCCCTTCCAGCCAACCCGTGGCCCGCACGAGACGAGCAGACCCGGCCTCCCGGGTGGCCAGGGCTGGTGGGCGTCGGCCCCGCGCCGTCAGGAGCCAAGCCATGTTGAGGTTCGAGTGGAACGGTCTACGGATGGACGACCATGTGCTCGTCCACGATCCGCGCTCTGCCGAGCTGACCCTGACTCGCGGCGTCGTGGCAAGCGTCGACACGCACAAGGGCCACCCCAACCGGGTCGGCATCCGCGTCGGCGGTCACAGCAGTGGCGCAGCGGTGCTGTGGCCCTCCCACCTCGCCGTGCACAGCGATCCAGTCGCTCGTTCCGGGGCCTGCTGGCGGTGCGCGGGGCTCGCCTGACGCGCCGGTACGGAAACCTCCCCCGCGACCCGACGTTTCGCGCTCGTTTCCGAGCCGTGGCAGCGCTCCGCGTGCGGGTGCCACCGTCTCGTTGCTCGCTGTTCTCCTCCGGGGAACAAAGGGGCAAAGTCCGCATGATTGGGTCTAGGGGATGGGAGCGCCCGACATTCCCGCGGCCAAGCGAGCTGGGCTCAACGTGGACTTGGATCGTTTGGCCGCGGAGGGCGACAGCTGGCTCACGGCCGAGGATCGCTACGCCCTCAAGACCCACGGCGTGTGCGCCCAGGTCCAGCCCGGGGTCTTCATGGTCCGCTGCCGCGTTCCGGCGGGCACGCTCGAAGGGGAGCAGGCCCGGGGTCTGGCGGAAATAGCCGACCGCTACGGCCACGGCTGGCTCCACCTCACCACCAGGCAGGACGTCGAGCTCCACCACGTGGAGGCGACACAGGTGCGCGATGTCCTCAGCGCCGTCGAGGCCACCGGCTTGAACAACCGATCGGCGTGCGGGCACACCATGCGCAACGTCATGGCCTGCCCCGACGCCGGGGTAGGGCTCGAGGAGCCCTTCGACTGCAGGCCCGACGCCGAGGCGGTCTCGACGGCCATCCTGGCCCGCTCGGCCGAGCTGAACTGCCAGCTGCCGAGCAGGATCAACTTCGCCTTCGGCGGCTGTCCGGCCTGCCGGGCTCACGCTCGTATCAACGACGGCGGGTTCGAGTCCCGCATGGTCGATGGCCGTGCCGGCTACCGCTTGTGGGCCGGCGGCAGCCTGGGCACGGTGCCGGTGCTGGCCATCGAGCTGGCCGACTTCCTGCCCCGGGCCGAGGCCGTGGCCGCGGCTGAGGCCCTGGTCGAGGTGTTCGTCACCCACGGCGATCTGGACAACCCCAAGAAGGGGCGGATGAAGTTCGTGATGGAGAGGATCGGCGCGGAGATGTTCCGCGCCGCCTTCGACGACGCCCTCGTCCGGGCCCGTCGCCGGGGTGGCGCGGGGCCGGGCGGCGTCGAGGTCCCCGCTCCGGCCGACTTCGCCCGCGTCCTGGCCGTCGTCCCACCGGGCGGTTGGGCCGGGGGCGTCAGGCCCCAGCGCCAGCAGGGGCGAGCCATGGTGACGGTCAACGTCCCTCTGGGGGACCTCGACAGCGACGACATGAGGCTGCTGGCGTCGCTCGCGCCCATGGGCAGCGGCCGGCTGCACCTGACGCGGAACCAGAACGCCATGTTCCGCGACGTCCTCGTCCACGACATCCCGAGGCTGCGCCGGGCGCTGCTGGCCCACGGCCTGTGCGCCGAGGGTGCCGATGGCGCCACCGACGTCCGGGCCTGTACGGGGTCCGCCGTCTGCAGCCTCGGCATCACGGCCGCACCCTCCGTCGGCGCCCGCCTGCTGAGCCATCCGGCGCTGGCACGGAACACGGGTCTTCGGCTCCACGTCTCGGGCTGTCCCAACTCCTGCGCCCAGCACCAGGCAGCCGACATAGGTCTGTCCGGCGCCAAGGTTCGGATCGGCGGTCGGGTCCGGCTGGGGTACCACGTCTGGCTGGGCGCCGACCTGGGGTGGGGGCGCCTCGGCGTCCTCGCCGGTCGGGTGGCCGAGGAAGACGTCGAGGACACCGTCGGGTCGCTCGTCGGGTGCTGGGAAGCGTTGCGTACCGCGGGCGAGTCCATGGCCGGGACCATCTCCCGGATCGGCATCGAGGCCTTCTGCGCCCATCTCGAGTCCGTCGCCTCCGGGTTCGAGGCGGGAGGGGACGAGCCCGACCGGCTCCCAGCTGGCTCGGCCCCGGCCGTGTCGCCCCCCCTGGAAGCCGCCCTGGTCTAAGGGGATCCACCGAGCATCAGCGAGAGAGCGAGAGAGAGGAGCTCCATGCCCATTCCCGTCAGCGAGGCGTTGGAAGACCAGCAGACGTCCGCGATCACCAAGGCGCGCGCCGCCAGAACATCCATGGCCAGGTACCTGGCCACCTCGGCCATGGCCGGGGCCTACGTCGGGGTCGCTGTCGTCCTGCTGGTGATGGTCAGCGCCGCATTCGTGGCGGCGAAGTCGCCCAGCGCGAAGCTCGTCCAGGGCGCCGTCTTCGGGGTGGCCCTGACCCTGGTTGTCTTCGCCGGGGCCGAGCTGTTCACCGGCAATGTCATGGTCATGCTCCAGGGCCTCATGAGGAGAAGGGTGAGAGCCCTCGACGTGGCGGTTGTCTGGGTCGCATCCCTCTTGGGCAACCTGGCCGGGTCGCTGCTGTTCGCCGGTCTTGTCAACGCCAGCGGCGTCCTGAGCGCGGGCGCCGCCAGGGGCCAGCAGACCGTCTTCACGGCGACGCTCGCGGGGATCGTCAAGTCCAAGGCGGGGCTCAGCGGTGGGCAGCTCTTCATGCGCTCCATCCTGTGCAACATGCTCGTCTGCCTGGCTCTGTGGATGGCCGGTCGCACCAGGAGCGACGCGGCCAAGCTCATCTGCCTGTGGTGGGCCCTGCTGGCCTTCATCGCCTCCGGCTTCGAGCACTCCATCGCCAACATGACGGTCTTCGGCCTGGGGATATTCGGGCACGTCCCTCTGGCCGGCTGGTCCGAGATGACGCGCAACCTGGTGTTCACCGTCCCCGGAAACGTCCTCGGCGGGGGACTGCTCGTCGGCTTGGCCTACGGTTGGGCCGGTCGGGCAGAGCCCGTTGCCGTCGCCGCGGGTGCCACCGACACGGTGGCGGGGGTCACGGCTCTGGCTCGGGAGGTCGAAGGCGCGGCCGCACCGAGGGTGGACGGGGCCGTCGTCGAGACCAGAGAGGCGGTGAGCGCGCTGGTCACCGGTCAGCCCGGGTGATGTCCGGCGTCTGGCCGGCCGTGTCCAACCGGTAGCCGCGGCGGGGCACAGCCTGGATGGCCAGACCCACGCCGGCCACCCGGCGCCGGAGCCGGGCCATGGCCGAGTCCACCGTCTTGGGGTCGGCGTCCGCGCCCCACAGCTCGGCCAACAGGGCCCGCCGGGAGACCACCGCTCCCGGCCGCCGGAGCAGAGCAGCGAGCAGCGCCCGCTCCCGATCGGGAAGCTCGATGCGCATGCCGCCCCTCATGACCGCCGACCCCCGGACGATCACCTCGGCATCGCCCACCGCCACCCGGTCGCCGCTACCCACGAGCGAATCCGACAGCCGCCTGACCATCAGGCCGAGCCGGCCCCGGTCGGGTGCGACGCAGCCGTCCATGCCCATGCCGGCGACGGCGGCGGCCGTTACCGGACCGACCGCGGCCACGACCATGCGTTGCAGGGCGGGGCGCAACCGGTCGTCCAGCCCGGCGGCCGAGGCGATGGCGAACATGTTCCCGACCGCGGGCGCGCTGGTGAAGGTGACCACATCGACCCGCCCGTCGACGGTGGCCTGTATGAGCCTGATGGCGGGCGCCCGGTCCGGCGGGAGCGTCCAGCGGTAGACGGGGACGCTGGTCACGTCGGCTCCGGCATCGCGGAGGGCGGCCAGAGCCCAGGGAGCCTGGTTGCCGTACTCCTGAAGCGCCATACGCACCCCTGAGACGCCCCGATCCACCAGCCAGGCGACCATGCCGTCGAGGCGCTCGGTCTCTTCGAGGTGCCAGACCTCGAGACCCATCTGCCGCACCGCGCCTGCCGCCTTCGGGCCTCGGGCCACGATGCGCGCCCGACCCAGGGTCCGGAGAAGAGCGGCATCCACCCCGGCCGTCTCCGCCATCACCATCCAGCTGCGCATACCGATCCCGGTGGTGGCGAGAACGACCTCCGGCGGTCGAGCGACGACGTCGGCGGTCGCGGCCAACACCCGGTCCTGATCCCCCACGGTGAGGGTGTTGATCGTCGGTCCGTGCAGGACCTTCGCCCCCATGCGACGCAGCAGCTCGGCCTGCTCGCCGGCCCGGCGGTCGGCGGTGATGCCGACGACCAGTCCGGCGAGACTGGGCGGCCCGGACGGCGCGGGCTCGGCTTCCACTGTCACGGACCAATGCTCGTGAAGCTGTATTTCGCGGGCGTTGCGCCTGGTTGAAACTCTCGAGAAGAGACGAGCTGGGGCTGGGGCCTACGCGGGTGACCACTCCGTGGCTCGCGGTCATCCTCGCAGGTCCGGAGCGTGCTCCCGGCCCGCGGGCGCGGCGGCGGTGCTTGGCCGGAGGGCGCCTGGAGCATCATGGTCCCCGTGGAGGTTGCCGCCATCCGGAACGTGGCCCTGGTCGCTCACGTCGACCACGGCAAGACGACCCTGGTCGATGCCATCCTGCGTCAGACGGGGGTGTTCGGCCCCCGCCACGAGTTCGTGGAACGGGTTCTCGACTCGACCGACCAGGAGCGGGAGCGGGGCATCACCATCCTGGCCAAGGCGGCGTCCGTGATCTGGCGGGGCGTGAAGGTGAACCTGGTCGACACTCCCGGTCACGCCGACTTCGGCGGCGAGGTCGAGCGGGCCCTGGCCATGGTCGACGGCGTGCTGCTCCTGGTCGACGCGGCCGAGGGCCCGCTGCCCCAGACCCGGTACGTGCTGTCCAAGGTGGTGGCGGGCGACCTGCCCGCCGTGGTCGTGCTCAACAAGGTGGATCGGTCCGATGCCCGGTCCGCCGAGGTCCTGGACGAGATCTATCAGCTCTTCCTCGACCTGGAGGTATCCGACCACCACATCGAGTTCCCGGTGATCTCGGCCGTGGCCCGCGACGGTCGGGCCACGGAGGGAGTGGGCCTGCCCCCGCCCGGTGCCGACCTGGCGCCCCTGCTCGATGCCGTGCTGCGCACGGTGCCGGCACCAATCGGCGATCCCGGTGCGCCCCTCCAGGCCCTGGTCACCAACCTGGACGCGTCGGAGTACCTGGGACGGCTGGCGGTGGGACGGATCGTCCGGGGAACGCTGCGCGCCGCGAGGCCGGTGACCCTGGTCCACGCCACTGGCGCCGCCGTCGCCCGCCGGCCGACACGGCTGCTGGCCATCGACGGCCTGGGCCGCAAGGAGGTGGACGAGCTGGCCGCGGGGGACCTGTTCGTCCTGGCCGGCTTCCCCGACGTCCAGATCGGCGACACGCTGGCCGATCCCGCCGACCCCGACCCGCTCGAGCGCCTCACGGTGGACGAGCCCGTCCTGCGCATGACCTTCGGCGTCAACACCTCACCCCTGGCCGGCAAGGAGGGGCGCTTCCTGACGTCCAGGCACCTGCGCAACCGCCTCGAGCGCGAGGTCATGGGCAACGTGGCCATCCGCTTGGAGGACACCGACTCCCCCGATGTGATCCAGGTGGCGGGTAGAGGCGACCTCCAGCTGGCCGTCCTCATCGAGTCGATGCGGCGGGAGGGATACGAGATGGAGGTGAGCAGGCCCGAGGTCCTCACCCGCAGGATCGGCGATGTCCGCCACGAGCCCGTCGAGGAGGGTGTGGTCGACGTGCCCGACGACCACGTCGGGACCGTCTCCCAGGCCCTGGCCTCCCGGCGGGGCACGGTGCTCGACGTGCGCACGGGCAACCCCGGTCGCAGCATCGTGCGCTTCGAGGCTCCGGCTCGGGGCCTGCTCGGCTTCCGCTCCCAGCTCCTCACCCTCACGCGCGGCACGGCCGTGCTCCACACCCGCCACCGGGGCTGGGCTCCTTGGATGGGCGAGCTCCCACAGCGGAGGGGAGGCGCCATGGTGGCCGACAGGCCGGGCTCGGCGACGGGCTATGCCCTGGACAAGCTCCAGCTGCGGGGCGAGCTGTTCGTGGTACCCGGTGAGCCGGTGTACGAGGGCATGGTCGTGGGCGAGAGCTCCCGCCCCGGGGACATGGTCGTGAACGTGACCCGGGAGAAGCAGAAGACCAACATACGCACCCACGCATCGGACGAGGCCATCAAGCTCGCGCCCGCGCGCCGGCTGACCATCGAGTCGGCCATCGAGGTCATCGCCGACGACGAGCTGGTGGAGATCACCCCCTCCTCGATCCGGGCCCGCAAGCGGCTGCTGCGCGAGCCCGACCGTCGCCGGTCGGGCGGAGGGACGAGCGGCTCGGCCCCGTCGGACCCGCCCTAGCGGCGGCGGCACCGCCACCTCGGGGGCCAGCTCCTAATGTGGGGCCGGTGACCGCCCGCCGCCCACCTGCGCCGCGTCCCATCGACGGATGAAGGCCAGGGTCCCGGCCGTCGAGGGCTGGTTCACCATGGACGAGGACCAGCCCCACCTGCTGGGGAACCGCTGCGTGACGTGCGGGACGGTGTTCTTCCCCAGGGCGGAGACGGCCTGTCGCAACCCGGGCTGCCGGGGCGGGGACTTCGAGGAGGCGCCCCTCAGCCGTCGGGGCCGGGTGTGGTCCTACACGACCAACCACTACGCCCCGCCTCCGCCCTTCGTGGCCGGCGACCCCTTCCAGCCCTACACCATCGCAGCCGTGGAGCTGGCCGAGGAGAAGATGGTCGTGCTGGGACAGCTCGACGGTGACCCGACCCGGCTCCGGGTCGGCGCCGAGGTCGAGCTGGTGCTGGCCACCTTGTTCGAGGACGACGAGCACGAGCACGTCGTATGGAAGTGGAGACCGCTGTGAGCGGGACGGAGGCGGCACCGCAGGCGAGCGGGCGGGGCCGGGTCGCCGTCCTCGGCGTGGGCATGCACCCCTGGGGCAAGTGGGGCAGGAGCTTCGTCGAGTACGGCCTGGTCGCGGCCCGGGCCGCCCTGGACGACGCCGGCCTCGACTGGCCCGACGTGCAGTTCGTGTCCGGGGCCGACACGGTGCGCAACGGATATCCCGGCTACGTGGCCGGCTCCACCTTCGCCCAGGCCCTGGGCTGGCAGGGAGCCCAGGTGGCCAGCTCCTACTCGGCCTGCGCGTCGGGGGCCACGGCCCTGGGCGCGGCGCGAGCCCAGATCCTGGCCGGGCTGTGCGACGTCGCCCTGGTCGTGGGCGCCGACACCACGCCCAGGGGCTTCCTGGCCCCCACCTCGGGCGACAGGCCCGACGACCCCGACTGGCTCCGCTTCCGGCTGCTGGGCGCCACCAACCCCACCTACTTCGCCCTCTACGCCCGGCGCCGCATGGAGCTGCACGGCGCCACCGATGCCGACTTCGCCAGGGTCAAGGTGAAGAACGCCCGTCACGGGATGGCCAACCCCTACGCCCGCTATCGCAAGGAGGTGACGGAGGAGGAGGTGCTGGCCTCCCCTCTCGTCGCCGACCCCCTGCGCCTGCTGGAGATCTGCGCCACGAGCGACGGCGGCGCGGCCGTCGTGCTCTCGAGCCTCGAGTTCGCCAGGCGGCGGACGACGGGCCCGGTGCGGGTGGCGGGCCTCTCCACCGTCACCCCCCGGTTCCCCAACACCGTCATCGAGATGCCCAACTTCGCCACCGACTCGGCCGCCACCGTGGCCCCGCCCGAGTCGCCCTTCCGCGACTCGATAGCCGAGAAGGCCTACCAGGAGGCGGGGGTCGGTCCGGAGGACCTGAGCCTGGCCGAGGTCTACGACCTGTCCTCGGCCCTGGAGCTCGACTGGTACGAGAACATCGGGCTGTGCAAGCCCGGGGAGGCGGAGCGCCTGCTGCACGACGGCGACACCGCCCTGGGCGGGCGGGTGCCGGTGAACCCCAGCGGGGGGTTGTCCTGCTTCGGGGAGGCCGTCCCCGCCCAGGCCCTGGCCCAGGTGTGCGAGGTCACCTGGCAGCTGCGAGGCCAGGCCCAGGGGCGCCAGGTCCAGGATGCCAAGGTGGGCCTGACCGTGAACCAGGGCCTGTTCGGCCACGGCTCATGCGTGATCCTCGAGCGTTAGCGCGCCGTCGCTAGAGGGTCAGGGGCGACCGCGACCAGTTGGACCTCACCTGGACCGAGGAGGAGGAGGCGTTCCGCGCCGAGGCCCGGGCCTGGCTGGAGGCCAACGTCCCCCGCGGGCTGCCCTCGGGAGACACGGCCCCCGGCTTCGCCCTGCACCGGGAATGGGAGCGCGAGCTCTTCGACGCCCGCTGGGCCGTGGTGTCGTGGCCCCGGGAGTACGGCGGCCGTGAGGCCACCCTGTTCGAGTGGCTCATCTTCGAGGAGGAGTACCACCGCGCCGGGGGTCCCCAGCGGGTCACGCAGAACGGGATCTTCCTGCTCGCACCCACGCTGTTCGAGTTCGGTACCCAGGAGCAGAAGGACAGCATCCTGCCCCGCATGGCCGCGGCCGAGGACCTCTGGTGCCAGGGGTGGTCGGAGCCCGACGCCGGCAGCGACCTGGCTGCCATCAAGAGCGTGGCCGTCCGCGACGACTCCGGCGCCGGGTGGCGCCTGACGGGGCAGAAGACCTGGACGACCCGGGGCGCCTTCTGCACCCACCTGTTCGGGCTCTTCCGCACCGACCCGTCGGCCGAGCGCCACCGCGGCCTCACCTACTTCCTGGTCCCGCTGGCGGCCGAGGGGGTGACGGTGAGGGGCTTCGGCCGCCTCGACGGCGACGAGGGCTTCGCCGAGGTCTTCCTGGAGGACGCCTTGGTGCCGGAAGGCGCCGTGCTCGGGGAGGTGGACCGGGGCTGGGAGGTGGCCATGGCCACGGCCGGATCGGAACGGGGTCTGACCCTGCGCAGCCCCGGCCGCTTCCAGGCCACCGCGGCCAGGCTGGTCGAGCTGTGGCGGGAGCGGCCCGACCCGGGCCTCAGGGACGAGGTGGTGCGGGCCTGGATGGACGCCGAGGCGTACCAGCTCCATACCCTCCAGACCGTCACCAGGCTGGCCGGCGGGGGGCGGGCCGGGCCCGAGGCCAGCCTCACCAAGCTCTTCTGGTCCGAGCTCGACGTGCGCCTGCACGAGACCGCCCTCCGACTGCTCGGCCCCGAGGCCGAGCTTGACGGTCCGTGGAGCAAGGGCTTCCAGTTCGCCCTGGCCGGCCCGATCTACGCCGGCACCAACGAGATCCAGCGCAACGTGGTGGCCGAGCGCGTGCTCGGCCTGCCCCGGCGGTAGGGGTGCGCTTCGCATTCACCGACGAGCAGCTCGCCTTCCGCGACGCGGTGCGGGACATGTTGGAGAAGGAGTGCCCGCCCGCGGCCCTGCGCCGGGCGTGGGCGAACGAGACGGGCCGGGTGCCCGGGCTGTGGCCCAAGCTGTGCGCCATGGGGGTGGTGGGAGCGGACGCCGCCGCCTTCTCGCCCCTCGACCTGGTGCTCGTGCTGGAGGAGACGGGTCGGGCCTGCGTTCCCGAACCGGTGGTAGGGACCTTCGCCTCGGGCCCGGGCGGCGGCGCGGCGGCGGCGACGGGGCTGGGGCTGGCCGTGTCTCCCCTGGTGCTCTACGCCGACTCGGTCGAGCGCCTGGTGCTCGAGCACGAGGGCGGGCTGTGGTCGCTTCCGCCCTCCAGGGCCTCGCTCGCGCCTCGCCCCGCAGTGGACGGATCTCGGCGCCTGTTCGAGGTGAGCTGGGACCCCGGTGACGCCGAGCGCCTCGAGCTCGACCCCCGCTCGGTCCTGGACCGGGCCGCCCTGGCCGCGGCCGCCCAGCTGTGCGGGACGGCCCAGCAGCTCCTGGACGCGGCCGTCGCCTACGCCGGCCAGCGCCACCAGTTCGGCCAGCCCATCGGCGCATTCCAGGCCGTGAAGCACAAGCTGGCCGACGTGGCCCTGAGGCTCGAGTTCGCCCGTCCCGTGGTCTACCGGGCCGCCTGGTCCATGGATCCCGTCCACGTCTCCATGGCCAAGGCCCACGCCTCGCAAGCCGCCCTCCTGGCCGCCCGGGCCGCCCTCCAGGTCCACGGGGCCATGGGCTACACGGTCGAGCACGACCTGCACATGTGGCTCAAGCGGGCCTGGGCCCTGGCCGCGTCGTGGGGCGACGCGGCCTGGCACGTGCGGCGGGTCGGGGAGGCGGTGCTCCGGGATCGGGCGGCGGCGCCGCTCGACTCGCCCGTCAGCCCAGGGCCGGGGCGTCTGGGAACTGGCCGTTGAGGAGGCGGAACCGGCTGGGGAGAAAGGCCCGGTACACCATCAGGAAGGTGAAGATGGCGGCGAAGGACAGGGCTGTCCACTGCACGGCCACGTTCTTGTTCTCGCTCCCGGCGGCGAAGGCGTGCACCGTCGTCATGAGGAAGAGGGCGAAGGCGGTGGAGTGGATGGCACGCCACAGCTTTCGGGGCAGGTGCTTCATGAACAGCGACGTCAGCTCGATGGCCACCATGAGATAGACGGCGATCACACCCCACGCCAGGGCCCCGGGCTTGAACTTGGCGTGCATGGGGATGGCCAGGTCGGCCACCTGCAGCTTGATCCACTTGTCGCCCATGAGCCCGGCGATGTGCACGACGGTGAAGATCACGGCCAGGCCGCCCATGAAGCGGTGCAGGTCGAGCAGCCAGGCCGGTGTGGGCTTACCCCTGGTGACCCGGGTGGAGAGCATCAGGCCCCAGAAGACGGTCAGGGCCACCAACCACCAGGCGGTCAGCCCGCCGGCGCGGGCCGTGTACCACCACAGACTCTTGCTCACGGCTATGGCGTGCATGACGAGAAGACCTCCAGTCCGGCGACACGGTGAACCCGGCCGCTGTCCTCGATTACGAATCCGGTTAGTCCGGCTGCACGCAGCAGCGCCAGCCCTTCTTCCACTCCTGCCAGGAAGGCGGCCTTGGCCAGGACCTCGGCCCAGGTGGCTTCCGACGCGACCGTGGTCACGGCCGCCACTCCGGTCCACGCCGGTCGTCCCGACGCGGGATCGATGATGTGGTGCTGCTCCTCGCCGTTGCGCTTCCAGGTGCGCATGAGCCTGGTGCTGGTCACGACGGCCCCGTCGCCGAGCAGGAGCCGGTCGAGCTCGACGCCTGGATCGAGAGAGTTCTCCACCACGACGACCCACGCCGGGCCGAACGGTGACTGGCCCCGGACGCGGACGTCGCCGCCCAGGCTCACGCTGGCTCCCGTCGCGCCCCAGTCGAGCATGTCGCGCACGATGAGGTCGGCCGCGTAGCCCTTGCCGATCCCTCCGAGGTCGAGGGTGACCCCGGGGGGGAGGGTGACGGCGTGGGTCGACCGGGACAGCCCGATGTCCCCGCAGCCGGGGACGTGCACGGGGTCGAGGCCGGCCGAAGGATCGACCGAGGCCGAGTCGGCAGGCAGGTCCAGGAAGGTCCGGTCGTAGCCGGCATCGACCAGGGCCCGGTGGATGGTGGGGTCGAAGCGCCCGCCGGTTGCGTACCAGCCGTGGATGGCCCGGGCCACGGCCTCGAAGGTCTCGGCCGACACGACGACGGGGCGTCCCGCGGCCGCGTTCAGCCTCGACAGCTCGCTCGTGGGCCGGAAGCGGCTCCACTTGCCTTCCAGCTGCTCCACCCGCCACGTGGCCCGGCGCAGGATGCCGTCGAGGTCGTCCTCGTCGCCCACGGCGATGATGTGGGCCTCGGTGCCCATGGCCCGGAAGCGGACCTCGGCGCTAGCAGGGCTTGCTACCACAGGCCTTGGGGGGGGTAGTGGTGGTGGTCGGCTTGGGGGGCTGCGTAGTCGTCGTCTGGGGCGAGGGCTGAGGCTGGGGCTGAGGCTGGGGCTGGGGGCTCGGGCTCGGCTGGGGGTTCGGGCTCGGCTGGGGGCTCGGGCCGGGCTGAGGCCGGGGGCTCGGGCTCGGTGCCGGCGCCCCTCCGGAAGGAGGTGGGCTCGACTGGGGGGGAGCCGAGGAGGGCGCCCCGCCCGAGGACGTGGCCGGTCCCGCGGGCTGACTGCCGGCTGCGGGGGCGACGGCCGTGGGCTGGCCGCCGGGCACGGCCTGGGCGTTGGTCGTGGGCATGCCCGCCGCCGTCTGGCCGCCCATGGCCACCGCTCCGCCGCCGGCGGAAGCGGGCTGGCCGCCGGCCGAGGGGGCTCCGGGGGCGGCCACGCCGGCGGGGGCGCCGGCCACGGTCGAGGCGGTGGCACCCGGGGGGACGGTGCCGGGGGGAGCGGCGGCGGGGTTGGCGCTCCAGCCCGGTGCTCCCGTGGTCGTCGTGTCCGCCGGGGCCGCGCCGGCTGCGACCGAGGCGGTGGTGCTCCCGGCCGACTGCGTCGCGTCCGTGCTCGACGCCTTGGTCTTCTTGAGGGCGGCGGTGGCCCGCTGCTCGTTCATGACCAGCTGCCCCATGACGATGAAGGCGCTCGACGCGCTGACGCCGGCCATCACGGCCCGGGCGCCGGTAGCGACGTGGCGGCGCTTGCGGCCGCCCGATCCGCGTGGAGTCCGACGGGACGGGGCTGGCGGGGCACCCGTCCCGTCGGCGAGGGGAGCCTCGAAGCCGATCAGACCGGCGCTCGCCGCGGGCCGGCGCTGGGCCCGCTTGCGGATCCGCTCGACCGTGGCGTCGCCGCTCGAGGCGGCGGCACTCTCTGACGTGAGGCGGTGAAGGGTCTCGGAGCCCAGGGGCTCGGAGCCCTGGGTGGAGCTCTCAGCGGAGCTCCCGGTGTCGTCGTTGCGCTTGCGGCTCATGTCTGTCTGTCGTTTCCGTTCGTTCTCAGTCGTCGGCGGACGAGCTGGCCTGGGGGGCGGTGGTGCTCGTGGTGGTGGTGCTGGGGGCAGGCGCCGCCGTGGTCGTCGTCGTGCTCGGGGCCGGCTGCGGTGCCGGCGCGGGAGCGGGGGCGGCGGTGGTGGACGTGGTCGACGGGCTCGAGCTCGGAGCCGGCTGGGGTGCCGGTGCGGGATCGGTGGACGACGGGGGAGGCGATGCCGGCTGCGACGCGTTCGGGTTGGGCGGGGGCTGGGTAGCGGGCGTCGCCTGGATGGAGGTGTTGGCCGAGGGGTCGACGGGCCCGGCGGCGGGCGGAGCCGACGGGGCCGGAATGGGTCCTGTGGCCGCGGGAGCCGAGGGGCCGGCCGCCGGTTGTCCCGGGGCGACCTGCACCTGGACCCCGCCGATCAGCGGCGGCGCGGCCAGGGTGGGCACGGTGGGAGCGGCGGCCGCCGCGGCCGCGGGCGGTGCCACCGCCGCCGTGGCCGGCGCGGGCTGGGTGGCCCAGCCCGTGTTGGCCGCGGTGGTGTATCGAGGGGCGGTCGCGGCGACGGGGCCGCTCGCCACCGATGTGGGGACGAAGGAGCCGACCCGTCCCAGCTGTTTGGGAACGGTGAAGCCCAGCAGCCCCGCGGTGGCGCCGACGGCCAGAGATCCGGAAAGGGAGAGGAGGGCGACTCCTCCAGCCACCGCCAAGGCCTTCCTGTGTTCCATTGCAGCTCCTCGGTTGGCTTGATTCATTCAGCGAGTTCGAAGGAATTGATCGGCGCGCCGGGCCAAGCACCCTGACCCAAGAAGCGGTAAGGAAGCCCCAGGGATTCGGCTTGCGCCCGGACTCAGGACCCGGACATCGGGGACGAAGCCGAGAACTCCGCCGTGGCGCGACGCGCCGGTCGAGCGCCATCGACCTCGGTCAGGCGGGTTCGACCTCGCCCGTGCGGTAGGCCCGCAGCAGACGCTCCAGCCAGGACGCGCTGTCGCTGAGGCCCCCGGGTCGGTTGCGCGCCAGCCACAGGCGGCGGTGCTCGTCGATCATGGGCTCGAGGGTCGCGGCCAGCTCGGCACGCTCCTTCTCCGGGACCGCGGCCAGCCTGCCGTCGCCGTCCAGGCGGGCCCTCCCGTCCCGGCACAGGAGACGCACCAGACCGGCCCCGGCCCGCACCTCATCGAGCACCAGCTCGCCGTCCTCCCTCTGGGGTCGGGACCGGTCCAACGCGGCGACGGCGGCGTCGATGCGGCGCTCCACCTCGAGCAGGTCCTCTGGGGTCAGGCCCTCGGTCAGGCGCCGCCCCAGACGGATGCGGGGCGCGTAGAGGTGGAGGGTGAGCACGGACATGTTGGGGACCTGGGGCTTGACGACCCGGTGCACGTCGCCCAGCTCCACCAGCGCCCGGGCCAGCACGCCAGTCGCATCGTCGAAGGCATGGACGCTCAGGGCCGCGGCCAGGTCGAGGTCGGAGTTGGCCTCCCGGCACCACGACAGCGCCGCCCCCGCGGCCAGGCCCGGTTCGCTGACGGGGAGGTGCTGAAGGTGGCCGTTGTCGCCCCAGTCGGTGACCAGGTACCCCTGGGCCCCGTGGCCGAGGGCGGCGGCCGCGGCCCGCTCGCAGTTGTCCCACGCGTTCGTGGTCCGGCCGAGGACGCTCAGCCAGCTCGAGGTCCCGGGGCAGACCCAGAAGGGCAGGCCGGCGCCGGCCAGGGCCTGGACCCGCGGGTCGAAGGGGTGCCAGTCCTCGTAGCCCCACTCGCAGACCGTCACCCCTTTGGGGACCTCCCCCAGCAGGCCCGGGTGGGTGGCGAGGATGTCGCCCCAGACCAGCATCTCGTGCCCGTCGAGCTCGGGCAGGGAACGCAGCCGGCCGAGCCACTCGCCGTACTCGGCGATGCGTTGCTCGGGCAGCTCCCAGGGCTCGTCCAGCCCCACGTGCACCCGGGAGCTGGAGAAGCAGGGCAGCAGCTCGGCCAGCAGCTCGCGCACCAGGGCCAAGGAGCCGGGGTGGGCCGGGTCCAGCGTGGACGGCCCCCTCCGCCGTCCCCAGGGGTCGACGAAGCCGTCCGGGGCCAGGGCGAGAGGCCGGTAGCGGGGGTGGGCCAGCCAGCGCTCGGCGTGGCCCAGGCAGTTCTGGTTGGGCACGAGCTCGACGTGACGGTCCCGGCAGAGTCGGTCGAGCTCGGACAGCTCGTCGGCGGTGAAGGGATCGGCCTGGGCCCAGACCTCACCGTGGTTGCTGTAGGCGAAGACGTGCTCCATGTAGAGCTGGAGGTGGTTGACCTTCCAGCCCGCCAGCCGGTCGATCAGGTCGCGCAACGTCGTCATGGTCGGGACCTTGTCGCGGGACACGTCGAGCATCACGCCCCTGACGGCGATGTCGGGGTTGTCCTCGATGACCCCGGTGGGCAGCTGCCCGTGCTGCCCCTGGTGCCCACACCACCGGGCCAGCTGGGCCAGCGTGGCCCGTCCGTAGGAGAGGCCGGCCTCGTCCCCGCCGGCCAGCTCGATGGCGTCGGGCCCGATGCGCAGGCGGTATCCCTGAGGGGGGAGCCTGGCGTCGACGATCGCGCCTGGTTCGCGCTGCGGCGCCGTGGCGCCGTCCAGGCGCAAGGTGCGGGGCTGGGGCAGAAGGACGGGTCGGACCGGCGCGTCGGTCTTCACCGCGACTGCTCCCGGGGACGCAGGCGCTTGCGGTAGACGAAGAACACCCGGTTGACGACCGCCCCCGCGGCCTTGGCGTAGAAGCGCAGCGGAGCCACCCACACGATCTCCGCCTCCTCCCGTCCCCCGGCCCGCATGCGGTGGAGGGCACCGAGCACGAGCTTGCGCCCCACGCCTTGACCCCGGGCCCACGTGCGCCCGCCCATGGGTCCCAGCTTTCCCGCCCAGTTGACGTCCCACGCGCAGAAGCCGGCGACGCCCTCGCCGTCACGGGCGAGAAGGAGCCTGCCCTTGTCCAGGCCCCGGAGGGCCTCGTCGGCCCACATGGGCCAGCGGCGCTCGAGGAAGGCCTCGAGCTCGGCCCGGTCGCTCTCGCCCCCGAGCTCGGCGCCGCCCGGGTCGGGAGGGAGGCGGGTTAGGTCGACGGCCATGTTGAAGTTGAACGAGACCCGCTCGTAGCCGTGCTTCTCCAACAGGCAGAGCATGTCGGTCTGGCGGGAGTCGACCCCGGGGTAGAGGAAGTCGGGTGCGTCCGTTCCCACCACGACCGTCCCGCTCGTGCCCACCCCGGCCAGGTCGGCTTCGGCCGCTTCCAGCAGGGCGCTCCCCACGCCCCGGCGCCGCCACGCGGGATCGACAACCAGCAGGCGGAGGTAGCCCTGGCCGTTGCGTTCCACCGTCGCCACCACGCCCCGCCCAGGGTCGCCCCGCACGAGTGCGGGTCGGGAAGGGTCGAAGAGCGAGGCGAGGAGGTCCCCATGGGGCGGTGGGTCGGGCGAGGCCCGCCGGCACAGGTCGGCCACGGCGGGCCCGTCCGCCGCGCTCACCGTCTCGAACGGCTCCACCGTCGGCAGTCCTTCCCCTGGCGCGCCCGACGCGGACGACTCCGGTGCCGGGAGCGTACAAGCCCGCTTGCACGGCTCCTCGGGCTTTCGGGCCTGCCGTGGCGGGCAACTCGACCGGTAGCATGGGCGGTCGACCGTATGGATCGAGCCGTCGACTGAGGAGGAGGTGAGGCCGTGCAACCGGGTGAACCCCCCAGTAGTCCGTGTCCCTCGCGCCCTCCCTCTGGTGTGACGCCGGTTCCCGGGTCCTCGCACCTGCGCTGACGGTGCCTGCCTCCCGCTCCTGACCGGAGCGTGACGGTGGCCGGGAGGGCGCCTGTCCCAGCAGCCCTCGCGCCCAGGAAGGTGGTTGCCATGTCCCGTCGTCCTCCGCTGCCCGGTGCCCCCCGCTTGCGCGCCCGGCGCGACGAGCGCTCCCGTCGGATACTCGCGACGCGCGCCGTGCGGGACGCCATCGTGTCCCTGGCCGGTCTGGTCGGCCGGCCCGTGCGCAACCAGGCCGGGGCCGAGATCGGAAGGCTGGTCGACGTGGTCGTGCGCATGGCCGGGGGCGACCTCTACCCGCCCGTCACCGGGCTGGTGGTCAAGGTGGGACGCCGGCTCGCCTTCATCGACGCCTCCGCCATCGAGAAGCTCTCCCACGGCGAGATCGTGCTGCGCTCGTCCCGGCTCGACATGCGCGACTTCGAGCGTCGCGAGGGAGAGGTGATGCTGGCCAAGGACGTCCTCGACCACCAGCTGGTGGACGTGGACGGGGTTCAGGTGGTGCGGGGCTCGGACCTCTACCTGGCCGAGGCGCTGGGGGGCATCCGCCTGGTGGGGGTGGATGTGAGCCTCCAGTCCCTCGTTCGCCGCCTCGGGCCGTCCCGGTGGCGGACGCGGCCCACCCCGGAGAAGGTCATCGACTGGGCCGCGGTCCAGCCCTTCGGCGACGCGGTGAAGGAGCTGCGGCTGCGCACCTCGCACGAGGGCCTGCGCCGGCTCCGCCCCGGCGAGCTGGCCGACCTGCTGGAGGACCTGGGCCGGCCCGCCCGCCAGGAGCTGCTGGCCGCCCTGGAGCGGGAGACGGCCGCCGACGCCCTGGAGGAGATGGAGCCCGACGAGCTGGGCGCCCTCCTGCGCGAGGCCGAGCCCGAGCACGCCGCGGCCCTGGTGGCGTCCATGGAGCCCGACGAGGCCGTGGACGCGCTGCGCGACCTGGGCCGGGAGGATCGGGAGGAGCTCCTCGAGCACATGCCCGAGAAAACCGCGGCCCACCTCGAAGAGCTGCTCGGATACCCCGGTGATCAGGCCGCGGGCTTCATGACGACGGTGCTGGCCACGGCCCGTCCGGAGGGGCGGGTGAGCGACGTGGCCCGGCGCCTTGCGGACATGGCCGACCACAGCCAGGAGATCGACGCCGTGGCCGTGGTGGACGAGGAGGGTCGGCTGCTCGGCGACCTCACCCTGTTCGACCTGGTCGTCGCGCCACCCGACGCTTCGCTGGGCGAGCTTCTGCGCGAGGAGCGGCCCGTGACGGTGCGGCCCGACGCTCCCGTGGACGAGGTCGCATCGCAGCTCACCGAGGCCCGCCGCTCGTCGCTGCTGGTGGTGGACGAGGAGGGCAGGCCCGTGGGGCGCATCCTGGCCGACGACGTTGTCGACGCCCTCATGGGTCGCAGCCGCCTCCACTTCCCCAGGCTGTTGCAGTGAGCCGCCTTCCCGCGCCATGAGCGGTTCGGGGGGGGCGGGGGGACCCGATCCCGCGTCCGACACGGGCCCCGCCCGGCTGCGCCGCTTCCTTTCCTACCTGGCTCTGGCCGGCCCCGGGCTGATCGCGGCCAACGCCGGCAACGACGCCGGGGGCATCGCCACCTACGCCTCGGCCGGGGCCCAGTTCCGCTACCGGACGCTGTTCTTCATGGTGCTGGTCACCGTCGCCCTGGTGGTCGTCCAGGAGATGTCGGCCCGACTCGGCGCTTACACGGGCAAGGGTCTGGCCGCCCTCATCCGAGAGGAGTTCTCGGTCAGGGTGGCGAGCTTCGCCCTGCTGAGCCTGGTTGTCGCCAACACCGGCCTGGTCGTGTCGGAATTCGCCGGGGTGGGCGCCGCCCTCGAGCTGTTGCACGTGTCCCGCTACGTGTCCATCCCCGTCTTCGCCGTGGCCATCTGGGCCGTGGTGGTGTTCAGCTCCTACAGCTACGCAGAGCGCATGTTCCTGGTGCTGTCGCTCGTGTTCTTCACCTACCCGGTGGCCGCCTTCCTGGGCCACCCCGGCTGGTCGGAGGTGGCCAAGGACGCGGCCCTTCCCCACCTCGTCGCCAACCGCGACTTCACCTTCCTGGCCGTCGCCCTCATCGGCACCACCATCACCCCGTACATGCAGCTCTACGGTGCGGCCGGGGTGGTCGACCGGGGCATCGGCCCCGACGAGTACCGCTACGAGCGCATCGACGCCGTGGCCGGTGCCATCTTCGCCAACCTCATCTCCATCTCCATCATCATCGCCACCGCGGCCGCCATCGGCGGCCGTGGGCCCCTCACCTCGGCCAAGGACGCGGCCCTGGCTCTGAAGCCGGTGGCCGGAGCCAGCGCGGAGACGCTCTTCGCCATAGGCCTGCTGGGAGCCTCGGCCCTGGCCGGGGCGGTGGTGCCCCTCTCCACGTCCTACGCGGTCTCCGAGGCCCTAGGGGTCGAGCGCTCGGTCTCGCGCTCGTTCACCGAGGCACCGCTCTTCCTGGGTCTGTTCACCGTGCAGGTGATGGCGGGGGCGGCGGTGGCCCTGCGCCCGGGGAGCCTGTTCCGCCTGCTGGTCGACACCCAGGTCCTCCAGGGCGTCATCACGCCCGTGATCCTGGTGTTCATCCTGGTGCTGGCCAACCGGCGCAGCGTCCTGGGGGACGCCGTGAACGGGCCCAGGTTCCGCAAGGTGGCCTGGGTGTCGGTGGTGGGCGTGGCCGGCATGGCCCTGGTGTTCCTGGCCCAGGGAGTGCAGGGGCTCCTCGGGCTGCGCTGATCCGGCCCCGCGCCCCCGGTCGGCGCAGTTGACCGCCCGGTCAACTCCCGGCCAGGCTATCCCGCCATGGGCCGGGACCGGGAGGGGCTGCGCGTCGCGTTCCTGGCCTACCGGGGCAACCCCCACTCCGGGGGCCAGGGTGTCTACACCCGCCACCTGACCAGGGAGCTGACCGCCCTCGGCCACCGGGTGACGGTGTTCGCGGGCCAGCCCTATCCGGTGCTCGACCCCGGGGTGGGCTTCGTGCCCGTGCCCAGCCTGGACCTGTACCGCGAGCCCGACCCCTTTCGCGTCCCCTGGCCCTGGGAGTTCCGGGACCGCATCGACGTGCTCGAGTTCGCCCTCATGTGCACGGGCGGGTTCCCCGAGCCTCTGACCTTCAGCCTCCGGGCCCGGCGCCTCCTGACCGGGCGGAGGGGTGACTTCGACCTCATCCACGACAACCAGTGCCTGGGCCGGGGCGTGGCCGGGATGCTGGACGACGGCTGGCCCGTCGTCGCCACCCTTCACCACCCCATCACCGTGGACCGGGAGCTCGACCTGGCCCACGCCCGCACCGTGAGGCGCCGCATGACCCTGCGACGCTGGTACGGATTCCTGGGGATGCAGAAGCGGGTGGCGGCCATGGTGCCCAGGGTCATCACCGTGTCGTCGTCCTCGGCCGCCGACATCGTCGCCCAGATGGGCGTCGACGCCGGGCGCGTCCGGGTCGTGCCCGTCGGGGTGGACGCGTCCCGGTTCCGGCCCCGGCCCGACGTGGCCCGGGTCCCGGGGCGGATCATGACGACGGCCAGCGCCGACGTGCCCATGAAGGGCCTCGTCCCTCTGCTGGAGGCGGTGGCCAAGGTGCGCACCGAGCGCGACGCGGAGCTGGTCGTCATCGGCCGGCCCCGTCCCGAGAGCAGGGCCGAGGCCACCATCGACCGCCTGGGCCTCAGGGGCGCGGTGCGCTTCGTCAGCGGTGTGGCCGACGAGGAGATCGTCCGCCTCTACGCCGAGGCCGAGGTGGCGGTCGTGCCTTCTCTGTACGAAGGCTTCTCCCTTCCCGCGGTGGAGGCCATGGCCTGCGCCGTGCCCCTGGTGGCGACGACGGGCGGGGCCCTGCCCGAGGTGGTGGGCAGGAGCGGCGAGACGGGCCTCCTGGTTCCACCGAGCGACCCCGGGGCGTTGGCCGCGGCCCTGCTCCTGGCCCTCGACGACCCTGAGCTGCGGGTCAGGCTGGGGGAGGCGGGCCGGTCCCGGGTGCTCGAGCGCTTCACCTGGCAGGCCACGGCCCGGGCCACGGCCGAGCAGTACCGGGAGGCCCTGGGGGCCGGGCGGGAGGTGCCGCTGCCGTGCTGACCGTCGACTTCGCCCGCTTGGGCCTGCGCCCCCACGAGCGCGTGCTCGACCTGGGCTGCGGCGGCGGCCGCCACGCCTACGAGTCGCTGCGCCGGGGCGCCGACGTGGTGGCCCTGGACGCGTCCGACACCGAGCTGAAGGAGGTGGCCGTCCTGCTGGCCGCCATGGTGGAGGAGGGCGAGGCCGCCTGCGGCGCGGGAGTCGCGGTCAACGGCAACGCCCTGGCCCTCCCCTTCCCCGACCACGCCTTCGACCGGGTGATCGCGGCCGAGGTGCTGGAGCACATCCCCCGGGACACGGCCGCCCTGGTCGAGCTGGCCCGGGTGCTGCGGCCCGGGGGGACGATGGCGGTGACCGTGCCCCGCTGGGGGCCCGAGCTCGTCAACTGGGCCCTGTCGGACGCCTACCACTCCGTGGAGGGTGGCCACGTGCGCATCTACCGGCGCTCGACGGTCATCAGCCGCCTGCAAGGGGTGGGCCTGCGCGTGATGGGCTGGCACCACGCCCACGCCCTGCACACGCCGTACTGGTGGCTGCGCTGCGCCGTCGGGGTGGACCGGGCCGACCACCCCCTGGTGCGGGCCTACCACCGCCTCCTGGTGTGGGACATCACCGCGGCCACCCCCGTGACCCGCGTGCCCGAACGCCTGCTCAACCCCTACCTGGGCAAGAGCCTGGTCGTTTACGCCGAGAAGCCGGCGCCGTGACCACGCCCGCGCTGACCGCGTCCGAGCTGCAGGCCACGGCGGCCACCATCGCCGAGACCCAGCTCCCCAACGGCATGATCCCGTGGTTTCCCTCCGGCCACGCCGACCCGTGGAACCACGTGGAGGCGGCCATGGCCCTGGACACGGCCGGGTGGTGGGACGAGGCGGAGAGGGCCTACCGGTGGCTGGGCGCCACCCAGCACGACGACGGCAGCTGGTTCCAGTACTACCTGGCCGAGGGGGTGGAGAACTACCGCCTCGACGCCAACTGCTGCGCCTACGTCGCCGTGGGGGCCTGGCACCACTACCTGGTCACGGGGGACGCCGGGTTCCTGAAGGAGCAGTGGCCCGCGGTCGAGGCCGCCATCGGGTTCGCCCTGCGGCTGCAGCAGCCGGGAGGCGAGATCCTGTGGTGCATCGAGGCCGACGGCAGCCCCGGGCGCTTCGCCCTGCTCACCGCCTCCTCGTCCGTCTACTTCAGCCTGCGCTGCGCCGTCGCCGCGGCCGAGGCCCTGGGCCTGGAGCGCCCGGAGTGGGAGGTGGCGGCCGGGAGCCTGGCCCACGCCGTCTCGCAGAGGCCGGAGGCCTTCGAGCCCAAGAACCGCTGGGCCATGGACTGGTACTACCCGGTGCTGTCGGGCGCGGTCACGGGCGCCCCGGCCCGGTCCCGCCTGCACGAGCGGTGGGGCGAGTTCGTGATGGAGGGGCGGGGCGTGCGCTGCGTCGACGACCGCCCCTGGGTCACGGTGGCGGAGACGGCGGAGTGCGTGATGGCCCTGCACGCGGCGGGGCTCACCGAGGCCGCCCGCCGCCTGTTGGGTTGGACGCGTCAGCTCCGTCACAGCGACGGCTCCTACTGGACGGGGCGCGTCTATCCCCAGGAGGTCAACTTCCCGGGCGGGGAGCGCAGCACCTACACCGCCGCGGCCGTGATCCTGGCCGCCGCCGCCCTGGACGGGCTGGGGCCGGCGGCCGGCCTGTTCGGGGGCGCGGGCCTGCCCGCCGGGCTCGACCTGGCCATGGACTCAGAAGCGGTCGGAGACCCGGCGCAGCACCCGTAGGCTGGCGCAGGACGCCCCCTCGTCGGGGACGAAGCCCCCCGACACCACCGCCCTGCTCCACAGCTCGAAGGGGGCCTGGCCGCCCTCGGCCGGGTCGGGGAACACGTCGTGGATGGCGACCAGGCCTCCGATGGCGACGTGGGGGACCCAACCGGTGTAGTCGGCCCAGGCCGGTGCCATCCCGTGGCCCCCGTCGATGAAGAGGAAGGAGAGCGGGGTGTGCCAGTGGCGGGCCACGGTGGCCGAATCGCCCACCACCGCGATCACCACCGCTTCCAGGCCGGCGTCCTCGATGGCCCGGCGGAACACGGGCAGGGTGTCCATGCGCCCGGTGCGGGAGTCGACCAGGGAGGGGTCGTGGTGGTCCCAGCCCGACTGGTTCTCCTCCGAGCCCCGGTGGTGGTCGATGGTGAACAGCACCGTCGCGCCGGCCCGGGCCGCCGCGCCCAGGTACACGGCCGACTTGCCGCAGTAGCTGCCGATCTCCAGGAGGGGGCCGAGCCCCGTGAGCCCGGCCGTGGTGGCGGCGCTGTAGAGGGCCACGCCCTCGTCGTGGGGCATGAAACCCTTGGTGGCCCTGGCGCGCACCAGCAGCTCCGGTGCCATGGGCGGGACGGCCACGTGGGCGTCGGTCACCGCTGGAAATGTTAAGCGTTTGCCCCCTCTCGCCAGCGGACGCCCAGCGTGGGGGGCCCTGCACTACATTGGGCCCACTCGAAGGGGAGTAGTCCTCCGCCAACCCGTCGACATGCCGGGACTCGCGTCCCCGGCGGTTGGGCCCGCCGCTCTGGGCGGACGAGACCTTCGACCTGTGCCAGCACGCTGGCCCCCGGGTCGAGGTCGCCCCTTCCCCTGTGGCCAGGGAGGAGGACGAGTTGCTCCACGTGGCCTTGCTGATCGGCGCCGCCGTCGCCATCTACCTGGCCTGCGAGTGGTTCGTGAACGCAGTGGAGTGGCTGGGAGTGGAGCTCGAGGTGGGCCGCATCGCCGTGGGCACGCTGCTGGCCGCGGTGGGCACGGCCCTGCCCGAGAGCGTGGTCACCTTCGTCGCCGTCGTCTTCCGCCACAGCCAGCGCAGCCACGACATCGGGGTGGGCGCGGCCCTGGGCGGGCCCCTGGTCCTGTCGACCATCGCTTACGCCCTGGTCGGCTTCGCCCTGCTGGGCCGGCGCCGGAGCCTCTACCTCTCGGGCGACGCCCGGCGCGAGGCCACGTCCGCACGGCAACGCTCCGCAGACGGAGGCTCCGGAGACGGCGGCTCCGGAGACGGGGGCGTGGACGGCGGGCGCCTGACCCGGGACCAGAAGTGGTTCCTCGCCGTCTTCGTGTTCAAGGTCGCCCTCGGGCTGGTCGCCTTCGCCTACAAGCGCTGGCTGGGGATCGCCTTCTTCCTCGCCTACGGCGTGTACTTCGCCGGCGAGCTGACCGACCGCGGCGCCGCGGCCGACAGCGCCGGACTCGAGCCCCTGCGTCTCCAGCCCCGGGCCGACAGACCCGCCCCCGTCCTCATCGGGGTGCAGACGGTGGCCGCGGCGGCGGTGATCTTCGTGGCCTCCCAGGTGTTCGTGCGCCAGCTGGAGTGGGCCGGACCGCAGCTGGGCCTGTCCGCCACCGTCACCGCCCTCCTCCTGTCGCCCATCGCCACCGAGCTGCCCGAGACGATGACGGCGCTGCTCTGGGTGCGCCAGGGCAAGACCGAGCTGGCCCTGGCCAACATCAGCGGGGCAATGATGATCCAGGCCACCGTCCCCAGCGGCCTGGGTCTGCTCTTCACCAGCTGGCACTTCGACGGCCCCCTCATCGCCTCCGGGGTCGTGACCATGGCCGCCATCGGCTACCTGCTGGTGACCTTCCGCGGCCGGCGCCTGAGCGCGGGCCGCCTGGCCGCGGTGGCCGGGTTCTACGCCGTGTTCGCAGCCTCCCTCGTCGTGCTCTGACCCGGGCCGGCGGGGCGCTCCGTAGGATCGGGGTGACATGGGACAGACGCTCTTCCCGCCCGGCCCGGGGGCCGGCCCCCGCCGGGTCAGCCTCGTCCGCCTGAGCGCGGAGATCGCCCGCGCCACGGCCGACGTCGGGCGGGTGGTGGTCGAGGGCGAGGTGGTGCGGCCCAAGGCCGCGGCTTCGGGGCGGCTCTACTTCACCCTGCGCGACCGGGCCGCCCAGATCACCGTGACATGCCCCTCGGCCCGCCTGCGCCGCTGCCGGGCCGTGCACGGCGAGCGCGTGGCCGTGACCGGCGCCCTGTCCTGGACGACGGGGCAGGGCCAGCTCCTCCTGGTGGCCGACGAGGTGGCGCCCGTCGGTGCCGGAGCCATCGCCGCCACCATCGAGGACACCCGCCGCCGGCTGGTCGCCGACGGCCTGCTCGACCGGCCCCGGCATCCCATCCCCCGCCTGCCCGAGTCCATCGCCGTGGTCTGCGGGACCGACGCCGCGGTGCGGGCCGACGTCCAGTCGGTAGTGGCCGCCCGCTTTCCCGGCTACCCCGTGCGCTACCTGGAGGTGACGGTCTCGGGCCCGGGTGCGGCCCAGGCCCTGGCCGAGGCCGTGGTCCGCCTCGACCGCCGCCCCGAGGTCGAGGTCATCGTCCTGGCCCGGGGCGGAGGCGACCCGGCCCAGCTGCTGCCCTTCAGCGACGAGGAGCTCTGCCGGGCCATCGCCGCATCCGGCACCCCGGTGGTCACCGCCATCGGCCACGAAGGCGACCGCCCCCTGTGCGACGAGGTGGCCGACCTCCGCTGCGCCACCCCCTCGCTGGCGGCCGCGGCAATCGTGCCCTCGCGCCTGGAGCTCGAGCGCCTCCTCGACGGCCTGCTGGCCCTGGTATCAGCCGCGGCCGTGGACCGCCTCGACGCCCAGACCCGACGCCTGGCGACGCTGGACGGGGCGGGCGCCCTGGGCGCCCGGATGGGTTCGGCCCGGGCCCGGCTGGGGGTGGCCGGCGACAGCCTCGGCCTCCTGCACCCCCGCCGGCGGGTGGCGCAGGCGGCCGCGGCCGTGGCCAGGGTGGGTTGGGAGAGGCCCCTGCCGGCCCGCTGCCAGTGGGCCGCCCAGGCCCTGGCCGAACGCCGGCGCACCCTGGACGCGCTGAGCCCCCAGCGGGTTCTCGAGCGGGGCTACGCCGTGGTCCGCGGCGCCGGGGGCGGCGTGCTGCGCCGGGCGGGCCAGGCCGCCCCGGGAGAGGACCTCGGCATCCAGCTCTCGGCCGGGCGCCTGGTCGCCCGCGTCACCGCCGTGGACGAGGTGGCCGGTGGCGGCGCCTGAGGAGGCCTCGGACTACCAGGGGCTGAGCTTCGAGCAGCTGCTGGGGGCGCTGGAGGAGCTCACCTCCCGCATGGCCTCCGAAGAGGTCGGCATCGAGGAGGCGGCCGAGCTCTACGAGCGGGCCGTCGCCCTCCACCGCCTGGCCGCGACCCGCCTCGAGCAGGTCCAGGCCCGCATCGAAGGGCTCAGCGGGGACCAGCCCAGCCCAGGGTGAAGCAGCGGTCGGCCAGGCGGCCCGATGCCCACCACCCCCACAGCCCGCCCAGCACCCGCCGGGTGCGCTCGGTCCAGGCCATGGCCTCGGGGGCGGCGACGCGCCTGACGACCTGGCGGATCCCGCCCTCGTGCACGGCGTAGCCCGCCCACGTGCCCGGGTAGTGGAGCGTGGCCCCCACCTCGGCCACCCGCACCGGGGTGCGCCGGTGGACCCGGTGGCGGTGGCTGTGGCCGGTGGCGACCAGGGTGGAGGGGTTGGCGGCCGCCAGCGCGTCCAGCAGGGCCCGGGCCTGGTCGGCCGGGAGCCCGGCCGGGTACATGTGGGGCAGCCGGAAGGGCTGGGGGTAGTGGTGGAGGGCGACGAAGGCCGGTCCCCCGCCTCCTGCCGCCAGGGCGGCCACCCGGGCCCGCCGGGCCTCGTCCAGCTCCCCCCGGCTGTGCCCCCGCCAGGTGCTGTCCACCATGACGACGCGTATCCCGGCCAGGTCGACGGCCCACTCTCCGTCCCGCATGTCCACGCCGTGGCCGCGTAGGACGGGCCCTCCCTCCACCGACTTGCGGCCCGTGTCGTGGTTGCCGGGCACGGCGTGCACCGGCACCCCGGCCGAGCCCAGGATCCCGGCGATGGTCTCCCACTGCCCGGGCCGGCCGCTCCAGGTCAGGTCGCCCTTGGCCACGAGGGTGTCCGCCCCCCACGCCACCGCCTCCCGCACCGCGGCCCTCGCGCAACGCACCGGGTAGGGCTCGCCGTCGGGACCGCCGTCGTCGTGGAGGCGCTGCACCAGCCCGAACCCCCTCTCGCCGATGTGGAGGTCGTTGACGGTGGCGAACCGGCTGAGGAGGCGGCCGGGGGGCGGAGGCAGGGTCCTGAAGCGGCGCGCCCGCCTGAGGGGCTGCCCGTGAGCGGTCACCGTCAGCTCGAGCGCGGCGTCGGGGGGCAGGCCGTCGAGGGAGGCCGACCCGGGCCCGCCCCCGCCCTCCACCTCCACCCGGGAGCCCCCGGCTTCCAGCGCCACGGCGCCGGGCGGGAGCCGGTCCCAGCACACCTGCACCGAGGTGTCCTCCACCGCGAACACCTCGAGGTGGCGGGGACGGGCGGGCCGGGACTCAGCGCTCAGCGGTCGTCCCCGTCGGGGACGAGCAGGCGGCCCAGATGGGCGCCCTCCCGCTGGGCGAAGGCGACGTGCACGTCGAGGCGCTCCAGGATCTGGTCCACCGTGAGCTGGCCCGACCGCAGGGGATGGGCGGCCAGGAAGGCGTGGGCGTCGGCCGCCGGCTCGGGCGCGCAGAGGGTGGCCACCCCCTCCAGCATGCGCCGGATGGTGTTGTCGGGGAGTCGGGCGCACAGCTCGTCCCAGTGCTGCTTGACGAACTCCCACGCCTCGGGGCCCCGGGCCCGGTTGGCCAGGGCGGTGAGGAGCAGGAAGGGGGCGTTCTGGGGGCGCACCTCCCGCAGGGCCAGCTCCAGGGTGCGGGCCATGAGGTCGGGGTCGTCGAAGGCGGCCAGGCCGTACAGGTAGCGCAGCTCCTCCTGGGGGTTGGCCGGGGAGCGCCACCGCTGCACGAACAGCTCGTACTGGTCGCTCCCTCCCGCGGCCGCCGCCACCCGCACCAGGGCGCCCAGCAGCTGGGGGTCGACGGCGCAGCTGTTCTGGAGCAGGCCCCGGTGCAGCTCCACGGCCCGGGCCCGGACCTCGGGGTCGGCCCCGATGGTCCCCAGGGCCCTGAGGAGAGTCGCCCGCAGCAGGCCCCGGCGCTCGGGCTCGTCCTGGCCCGGCCGCCATCCCAGCTCGGCGAAGAGGGGACCGGCCAGGGCCCGCACGAAGGCCTGGAGCCGGGGGCGGTCGTCCTCGGGCAGGACCCGGTCGAGCAGGTCGAGGGCGCCCAGGACCACGTCCCACACCGTGGGGTCGGTCTCGCCCCCCATCTTCTTGGCCAGGGCCAGGAAGTCGGCCGCGGGCGAGAGGCCGGCGAGCACGCAGGCCCAGGTGTCGGCGACCAGGTTGCAGCGCTCCAGGCCGTCGAGGCGGCCGAAGGCGGAGACGAGGGCGCCGAACAGCTCGTCCTGGTAGCGGACCCGGTAGAACCCCGACCCCCCGGCGTTGACCAGGACCAGGTCCGGGGGCCCCGGCAGCTCGACCCGGGCGCCTTCGCCCGAGAGGAGCAGGCGGTCCTGGCCGGTGCGCCCTCCGGCTTCGGTCCGGTAGAGGACGGGCACGTGCCAGGGGCGCCCCCCGTCGTCGCCCACGAGGTAGCGGAAGGGGCGCTGGTCCAGCTCCAGGGTGCGCCCGTCCCCGGCCACCGACACCGTCACCAGGGGATGGCCGCCCTGGAAGATCCAGGAGTCCATGGTGGCCCGCACGGGCTCGCCCGTCGTCTCCTCGATGGCGTCCCACAGGTCCGTGGTCTCGGCGTTGCCGTAACGGTGCTCGTCGAGGTAGCGGCGGATGCCGTCACGAAAGCGCTCGGCCCCCAGGTACTGCTCGAGCATGCGCAGGACCGCGCACCCCTTCTGGTAGGTGAGCACGTCGAACATGCCCTCGGCCTCCTCGGGGCGGGCCACGGGGAACTCGATGGGACGGGTGGCGGCCAGGCCGTCGGTGGCCATGGCCGTCTCCCGGCTCAAGCCGAAGCTGACCCACCGCTCCCACTCCGGGCGGAAGGAGTCGACGCAGTGCATCTCCATGAAGGTGGCGAAGGCTTCGTTGAGCCACAGCCCGTTCCACCAGCGCATGGTCACCAGGTCGCCGAACCACATGTGGGCCGTCTCGTGGGCCAGGACCTCGGCCACCCGCTCGCGCTCCAGCTGGGTGGAGGCGGCCGGGTCGATGAGGAGCACCGACTCGCGGTAGGTGACGCAGCCCAGGTTCTCCATGGCGCCGAAGGCGAAGTCGGGGATGGCGACGTGGTCGAGCTTGTCGCCCGGGTAGGCGATGGCGAACCACTCCGCGAAGAAGCCCAGGGCGTGGGTGGCCGCCTCCAGGGCGAAGGAGGTGAGGCCGCCCTTGCCGGGCACGTGCACGATGCGGAGGGGGACGCCGTCGACCTCGACGGGAGCCGTCGCCTCCAGGGGACCGATCACGAAGGCGACGAGGTAGCTGGACATGGGGATGGTCTCGGCGAAGCTCACCTGCCTTCGCCCGCCGTCCGCCTCGGCCTCGGCCGCGACCGACGTGTTGGAGACGGCGGTCAGCGCGGGATCGATGACCAGCGTCAGGGCGAAGGTCGCCTTGCGGTCGGGCTCGTCCCAGCACGGGAAGGCCCGCCGCGCGTCGGTCGCCTCGAACTGCGTCGTGCCCAGCACCCGCTCCCGGCCGTCGATGTCGCGGAAGGTGCTGCGGTAGAAGCCCCGCAGCTCGTCGGTGATCTGGCCGGCGAAGGCGAGGTGCAGGGTCCAGTCCCCCGGGTCCAGGGCCGTGGGCAGGGTCAGGCGCACGCGCTCGTCGCCGGGCTCATAGGACACCGCGGCCTCGACGGGCTCGTTTCCCTCGCGCTCCATCGTCGCCGAGCGCACCTCGAGCTCCACGGCGTTGAGCACGAGCTCGCTGACGGGCTCGAGCACCCGCACCAGGACGCGCTCGGTGCCCGTGAAGGAGAAGACCTCCAGGTCGGGCCACAGCGTCAGCTCGTAGCGCCGGGGCTCGACGGTGCGGGGCAGGCGGAAGGCGGCGTGGTCCTGGGCCACGGCCGGGGGAGCCTAGGGGAGGCTAGGCCCCTCCGGTCAGCGCCTTCAGGTCGGCCAGGACCTCCTGGGCGTGACCGGCCACGTCGGTGACCTCGTAGATCCTCCGCACCACGCCCTGGGGGTCGATGAGGAAGGTGGTGCGCCTGGGCACGTGGGCGGCCAGGGGGTCCTCCGGAGGCCTCCGGGTCCCGTAGGCGTCGGCCGCGGCCCGATCCACGTCGGAGAGCAGCGGGAACGGGAAGGACTCCGCCTCGGCGAAGCTCTTGTTGTCCTCGGGGGTGTCGAAGGAGACCCCGAGCACGTCCGCCCCCGCCTCCGTCAGCTCTGGGGTTCGGTCACGGAACCCCTGCCCCTCCCTCGTTCAGCCCGGGGTGGCGGCCTTGGGATACCACCACAGCACGACCCACCGCCCGGCGTGGTCGCGAAGGCGCACGGGACGGCCGTCCTGGTCGGGCAGCTCGAGGTCGGGGGCGGGGCGGCCGGTCTCGAGCACCCGGTCATGCTGTCAGGGCGCCCGACTACGGTCCAGTGCGTGCCCGACACGCCGCCCCCGGCGCGCCAGGCGGTCGGGATCGACGTGGTTGCGGTGGGGAGCGCCATCGTCGACGTGCTGGCCGAGACCGAAGACCAGGTGCTGGGCCGCCTCGGCCTGGTGAAGGGGACCATGGCCCTGGTCGACTCGGCCTCGGCCGACCGCCTGTACCGGGCCATGGGCCCGGCCGTGGAGGCCTCGGGCGGCTCGGCGGCCAACACCGTGGCCGGCGTGGCCTCCCTCGGCGGCTCGGCCGCCTTCATCGGACGCGTGCGCGACGACCAGCTCGGCGCGGTGTTCGCCCACGACCTGCGCGCCGCCGGAGTGCGCTTCACCACCCCGGCGGCGACCTCGGGCCCGGCCACCGCCCGCTGCCTCATCTTCGTGACGCCCGACGGTGAGCGCACCATGAACACGCATCTGGGCGCGGCCGCCTGCCTGGAGCCCGAGGACATCGACGCCGGCCTCATCGCCGACAGCCGCCTCGTCTACCTGGAGGGTTACCTGTGGGACCCGCCCCAGGCCAAGCAGGCCCTGCGCCGCACCGTGGCCCTGGCCCGAGAGACGGGAGCCGAGGTCGCCCTCACCCTTTCCGACCCCTTCTGCGTCGAGCGCCACCGGGAAGAGTTCCTGGAGCTGATCGACAGCGGCGTGGGGGTGCTGTTCGCCAACGCCGTGGAGCTCACGTCGCTGTTCCAGGTGGGCGGGCTCGATCAGGCCCTGGGGCTGGTGTCCTCCCGCTGCTCGGTGGCGGCCGTGACCCGGGGCCCGGCGGGCTCGGTCGTGGTGGCCGGGGACCAGGTCCTGGCCGTGGACGCCCACCCGGTGGAGCGGGTCGTCGACACCACCGGGGCCGGCGACCTCTACGCCGCCGGGTTCCTCCTGGGGCTGGCCCGGGGCGTCCCCCTCGAGCGCTGCGCCCAGCTGGGGGGGCTGGCCGCGGCCGAGGTCATCGGCCACCTGGGCGCCCGGCCCCTGGTCCCCCTGGAGGCGCTGGCGGCCGAGGCCGGCCTGCTGGAGCCGACCGCGGGTGGCCGCCGGGCCGCCGGGCGCGGACCCTGAGGCCGCCGGGTCTCTAGTCGGAGGCCTCGGCCTCGCTCTCCTCCTCGGGCAGGAACTCCAGGGGGAGGTCGCCCAGGCGCACCAGGGTCGACGCCACCCACCGGGCCAGGGGGGCGAAGCAGGCCCGCATGGCGTCGGGGGACTCGAGAACGGGCTCGTCCAGGCGCAGGGTACCGTCGTAGGTCACTTCCAGTGAGCACTCGGCCACGTCCGGAGGTGTGTTGAAGATCTGCTCGACGGTGGGCTCGGCCCTCTCCAGGGTGTCACAGCCCAGGCCCAGGGCGTGGATCTCCTCGGGCAGCAACCCCATGGCTATCCGGGGATCGGGCGGCGCCACCAGGCGCTGGAGGCGGAGGGTGACCTCCACGATCAGCTCCGGGGGCTCGTCGAAGCCCTCCCCGATGGCCCAGGAGCGGTAGGCGGCCTGGCTCCAGGTGGGCCACTCCAGGCCGATGTCGGCCCGGACCCGGGGGGCCGGCCCCTCCCCGGGCAGGCTGTAGGAGGTCTCGAAGGACATGTCCCCGCCCAGAATGTCCACCTGGAAGCGCTCGTCCACGGCCGCCTGGCGCTCCAGGAGGGCGTCGTCGAAGCAGTGGCGGAGGGCGGCGATGGCCTCCAGCAGGGCGTGGTCCATCAGAGGCCCACGGTACCGTCTGACCCGTGGGCGGGAATCCCTGGCTCGACCGCCGTGTCCTGGCCTTTGCCCACCAGGGAGGGGCCCGGGAGGGGCCCTCCAGCACGCTCTGGGCCATGCGCCGGGCCCTGGCCGCGGGGGCCTCGGCCCTCGAGCTGGACGTCCACGCCACCGTCGACGGGGAGCTGGTCGTGTGCCACGACCCGACCGTCGACCGGACGACGGGGGGAAGCGGGGCCATCGCCGGTCTCACCCTGGACCAGGTTCAGGCCCTGGACAACGCCTACTGGTTCGTGCCCGGTGAGGTGACGGTCCGGGGCCGACCCGAGGAGGAGTACGTCCTGCGAGGTCGCGCCCCCGAGGACACCGAGCTGCGCGTTCCCGCGCTGCGCGAGGTGCTGTCGGAGTTCCCCGGTGTGCCCCTGAACCTCGACGTCAAGCGCACGGCGCCCGAGGTCGAGCCCTACGAGGCCGCCCTGGCCCGCCTCCTGCGCGAGTTCGGGCGTGGCGACGACGTCATCGTGGCCTCCTTCCACGACCAGGCCACCAGCGCCTTCGCGGCCCTGGCCCCGGAGGTCTGCACCTCGGCCGGCACCGCGGCCACGGCCCTGTTCTACCGCGCCGTGCGCGAAGGCGACGACGCCGCCGCGGCCGCGGCCCTCGGCCGCCACGTCGCCCTGCAGGTGCCCCCCACGTTCCAGTCCGTCACCGTGGTGGACGAGGCCTTCGTCGCCGCCGCCCACCGCGCCGGCGCCGCCGTGCACGTGTGGACCATCGACGACCCCGCGGAGATGGAGCGCCTGGTGGGCGTCGGAGTCGACGGCGTCATGTCCGACACGCCCGCCGCGCTGGCCCGGGTGCTGGCCGGGCTGGGCGTCGCCTGGAACGCCCCCCAGGCCATCTGACGCCCGGGCTCAGGGGCGCAGGGGGCGGGCCGTGGGCCCGGGGATCCTCAGCGCAGCGGCCAGCTCGGCGAACTCGCAGAGCAGGGGCCTGGTGTCGCGGGGATCGATGATCTCCTCGACGAGGAACGACTCGGCCGTGCGGAAGGGCGAGCGGACCAGGTTCATCCGTTCCTCGATCTCGGCGCGGACGGCGTCGGGGTCCTCGGACGCCGCCAGCTGGGCCTTGTAGGCGGCCTCGATCCCGCCCTCGAGGGGCAGCGAGCCCCAGTCCCCCGAGGGCCAGGCGTAGCGGTAGGAGAGCCGGGACGCGTTCTGGTGGGCGGCGCCGGCCACGCCGAAGACCCGGCGCAGGATGACCGAGCACCACGGCACCGAGGCCTGGTACACCGCGGCCAGGGCCCGGGCCCCGTGGCGGATGGTCGAGGCCCGCTCCGCGGCCACCCCGATCACGAAGCCGGGCTGGTCGACCAGGTGCACCACGGGCAGGTGGAAGGTGTCGGCCAGGTCGACGTGACGGGCCACCTTCTGGGACGCGTCGGCCGTCCAGCCCGCCCCGTAGTGGTAGGGGTCGCCGGCCAGGACCGCCACCGGCCAGCCCGACAGGCGGGCCAGCCCGGTGACGGCCGACCTGCCCCACAGGCGCCCGGTCTCGAAGAAGGAGCCCTGGTCGAACACGGCCTCGATGATCCGCCGGGCCCGGTAGACGGCCCGCCGGTTCCTGGGGATGGCCTCGAGCAGCCACTCCTCGCGCCGGTCGGGCGGGTCCTCGGTGGCGACCCGCCCGGCCAGCCCGTGCACGGAAGAGGGGAGGAAGGAGAGGAAGCGCCGGGCCCGGGCGAAGGCCTCCTCCTCGCTGCCCACCTCGTCGTCGACGGTGCCGTTGCGGGCGTGGATGTGGCTCCCGCCCAGCTCCTCCTTGTCCACCTGCTCGCCCAGGCGGGCCACCACCGGCGGCCCGGCCACGAAGACCTGCGACGTGCCCTTCACCATGGCCGAGTAGTGGCTGGTGACCACCCGGGCCGCGCCCAGACCGGCGACCGACCCCAGAGCCAGCGACACCACCGGCACCGTGGCCAGGTTGGCCACCACCCAGTCCCACCCCGGGTTGTAGGGCACGTAGGTCCGCCCTGTCGTCTCCAGCGACTTGACCGAGCCCCCACCGCCGCTGCCGTCGATGAGGCGCACCACGGGCAGGCGCAGCTCGTTGGCCATCTGCTCGGACATGGCCTGCTTCTGCCAGATGGACGCGTCGGCCGCTCCGCCTCTGACGGTGAAGTCGTCCCCGCCCACCACCACGGGCCGGCCCTGGATGCGTCCCCGCCCCATCACGAAGTTGGTGGGCGAGAAGCCGGTGAGACCGGAGCCCTTCTCGGCGTAGGTGGCCCGGCCGGCCAGAGTGCCGATCTCGTGGAAGCTGCCGGCGTCGAGGAGGGCGTCGATGCGCTCCCTGACCGTCAGCCTGCCCGCCCCCTTGTGGCGGGCCACCTTGTCGGGCCCGCCCATGGCACGGGCCAGCTCCTCCCGGCGGCGCAGCTCCTCCACCTCGGGTTTCCAGCTGTCGCTCACCTGGGTCCCGGCACCTCCGTCACTCCGGCCCGTTCACGCCGGCTCCGGCCGTCCCGGGCTCATGAAGGCCATGGCCACCGTCGAGCCCGCATCCCGGTCGAGGGTGGCGATGAGCCGTCCGGGCTGGACCGCTTCCTTGGCCGGGTGCAGGCGGTCGCCCAGGTGGCGGGCGGTGGCGTCGAGGTCGGCGACGGTGAAGGCCAGGCCGAAGAAGCGGGCCGGGCCGTCGCCCGCGGGTCGGGCCCCGCTGACCACCTCGAGCACCACCTCGCCCAGGCGGAAGAAGGCCTGCACCATCTCGCGTCCGTAGGTGGCGGACCGGCGCCGGCGCCGCTCCTGGCACCCGGCCTCGGTCAGGGCCGAGACGGTGCGCTCGAGGTCGGGCGTGAACACCACAAGATGGTCGATGGCCACCACCCCGTTGGGGTGGCGTGAGGCGGTGACCGTGGCCGTCGCGGCCGGCCCCGGCCCCGAACCCGCGGTCAGCCCGTCCAGGGTGGCGGCGGGCTCCGTCCTGGTGCCGTCCAGGGTCCAGGACACGATGCCCTTGCCCGGCCCGCCGGCCAGGCGGTGGGCCACCCGGCCGACCCTGCAGACCCCGCCGTCCACCGCGAAGCCCAGGCCGCCCCACACCCCGGGGGCGTCGGCGATCTCCAGGGCGACGAGCTCGACCATGGCGCGAGGGGGTTCAACCCCGGCCGCAGTTGGGCTTCTTGCCGTGGTTCGCCTTCTTCTTCTTGCGCATGTTTCGCTTCACGGTTCTCTTCGACATGACCGGCCGAGGGTAGCTGAGCAGACCTCCGGGCCCGTCGGGCCCGGGCGATAGCGTGGGAGCCGGTGGAGCGAATCGGGATCGTCGGGCTGCCCAACTCGGGGAAGTCCGCCCTCTTCAACGCCCTCACCGGGGGCTCGGCGCCCGTCGCCGCGCATCCCTTCTCCACCACCGAGACCGCGGTGGGGGTGGCCCAGGTTCCCGACCACCGCCTCCTGGCCCTGGCCGACATGAGCCACAGCCGCAAGGTGGTGCACGCCACCGTCGAGGTGGTCGACATCGCCGGTTTGGTGGCGGGCTCCTCCACCGGCGAGGGGCTGGGCAACCGCTTCCTGGCCGGGATACGCGAGGTCGACGCCCTGTGCCTGGTGCTGCGGGCCTTCGAGGACGCCAACGTTGTCGGCGGCACCGACCCCCTGGAGGACCTCGGCGTGCTCGAGCTCGAGCTCGTCCTGGCCGACGCGGCCAGCCTGGAGGTTCAGCTCGACAAGCGGCGCAAGGCGGCCCGGGTCGACCACTCCCTGGCCGGCGAGGTGTCGGCCATGGAGAAGGCCCTGGCCGCCCTCCACGCCGGAACCCCGCTGTACCGCTCGGCGCTCGACGAAGAGGCCCGGGCCGCGCTGCGCCCCGTCTTCCTGCTCACCAACAAGCCGGTGCTGGCCGTCGTCAACCTGGGAGACGACCAGGTGCCCGAGGGCGACCGGCTGGTCAAGCCGGTGGCCGAGGAGCTCGGAGGGACGGCCGAGGTCCTGGGGGTGAGCGTGCAGCTGGAGGCGGAGGCGGCCCAGCTGGCCGCGGGGGAGCGGGCCGAGCTGCTGCAGGGTCTGGGCCTGGGCGAGGGCGCCCTCCCCCGGGTCGTGCGCGCCGCCTACCACCTGCTGGGCCGGCGCACGTTCCTCACCACGGGAGACAAGGAGTCGCGGGCCTGGACGTTCCGGGCCGGGGCCAAGGCGCCCGAGTGCGCCGGGGTCATCCACTCCGACCTGCAACGCGGCTTCATCCGCGCCGAGGTGATCCGCTGGGACGAGCTCCTGGAGCTCGGGTCATGGACCGCGGCCAAAGCGGCGGGGCGCCTGCGGGTCGAGGGCAAGGACTACGAGGTCGTCGACGGCGACGTCCTCGAGATCCGCTTCAACGTCTGATCGGGTCGAGATGGCCTGGTTGCTCCGGGAGGGCGAGGTCCTGGCCACGCTCGAGGTGGCGGGGTCTCTCCGGGACCGGGTGAAGGGGCTGATGGGTCGCGACCACTACGAGGGCGCCCTCCTCCTCCGGCCCGCCCATTCGGTCCACACCGTGGGCATGCGCTTCCCCATCGACGTCGCCTTCTGCGACGAGGACCTCGTCGTGACCGAGACGCTGTGCCTGCGCCCCTTCCGCGTCACCAGGCCCAGGCGGGGCGTGTGCTGCATCCTCGAGGTTCCCGCCGGCGCCTTCGAGCGCTGGCGCCTCCGCCCCGGGGACAAGCTGGAGATCGCCGGGGAGTGAGTGGCCATGGCCCCGACCGGAAGCCTCATCCTGGTCTCCACCCCGATCGGCAACCTCGGCGACCTCTCGCCCCGGGCCACGGACACGCTGGCCCGGGTCGGGGTCATCGCCTGCGAGGACACCCGCCACACCCGCAAGCTGCTCACCCACGCCGGCATCTCCGGCAAGCGGCTCCTGGCCGTCCACGAGCACAACGAGGCGGGCCAGGTCGCCCACGTCCTGGGTCTGCTCGACCGGGGCGTCGACGTGGCCGTGGTGACCGACGCGGGCACGCCCGGCATCTCCGATCCGGGCACCAGGCTGGTGGTGGCCGCGGCCGGGGCCGGGGCCCGGGTCGAGGTGGTCCCCGGACCCTCCGCCCTGGTCGCCGCCCTGGTGCTGAGCGGGCTGCCCACCGCCCGCTTCTGCTTCGAGGGCTTCCTCCCCCGCAAGGGACGTGAGCGGGCCGAGCGGCTTGGGGCCATCGCGGCCGAGCGCCGCACCACCGTGCTCTACGAGGCGCCCCACCGGCTCGAGGCCACGCTGGGCGACCTGCTGGCGGCCTGCGGTCCCCTGCGCCTGGTGGCCGTGGCCCGCGAGCTCACCAAGCTGCACGAGGAGGTGTGGCGGGGGACCCTCGACGGGGCCCTGGCCCGGGCCCGGGAGTCGGCGCCCAGGGGCGAGCACGTGCTGGTGGTGGCGGGGGCGGGCGGGCCCGAGCCGGCCAGCGACGAGCAGGTGGAGGCGGCCGTGGCCGCCAAGCTGGCCGAGGGCGTGCCGGCCAAGGAGGCCGTCCCGCTGGTGGCGGCCGAGCTGGGTGTGCCCAAGCGCCGGGTCTACGACGCCTCCGTGCGCCTCCGGAAGTGATCCGCCCGGGGCGGCGATCTACGGCTAGCCGGCCACGTCGTCGGTCATGGCCGCGCCCGGGGTCCCCACGGGGGCGCCCTCCCCCGGGCTCCACCGGTCCCCGGACAGCTCGCCGGCGCATCCACCGCAGACCCGCTTGCCCCGGAAGGCGACCAGCCCCTGGTCGGAGTTGCAGAACACGCAGCGCGTCTCCACCTTCACCAGGGCGATAGCGCCGTCGCGCACCGAGATCTCGAGCTCGTCGCCGGGCTCGATGCCGAAAAGCCGTCTCAGCTCCACCGGCACCACGATCCGGCCGAGGTGGTCGATGCGTCGGGCCACTCCGCTCGTGACGTCCATTTCTCGCTGGCACCTCCGATCGCCATCGGTACTGTACGGCCGTGGGCCGGCTCTACGTCACTACGCCGATCTATTACGTCAACGACGCCCCCCACATAGGCCACGCCTACACGACCGTGATCGGCGACGCCATCTGCCGCTGGCACCGCCTCCAGGGCGACGACGTCGTCTTCCTGACCGGGACGGACGAGCACGGGCTCAAGGTGGCCCAGACGGCGGAGGCCAACGGAGTGACCCCCCAGGAGTGGGCCGACCGGACGGTGGAGCGCTTCAGGGAGGCCTGGCGCCTGCTCCAGATCGCCAACGACGACTTCATCCGCACGAGCGAGCCCCGCCACCACCTGGCCGTCCAGCGCTTCCTGCAGACCGTCTACGACAACGGGGACATCGAGCTGGGGACCTACGAGGGGCCCTACTGCGTCTCGTGCGAGGCCTACTACGCCGAGAGCGAGCTGGTCGACGGCTGCTGCCCAATCCACGGCATACCCGTGCGGCTCATGAAGGAGGAGAACTACTTCTTCAGGCTCAGCCGCTACCAGGACCGCCTCCTGCGGTGGTACGAGGACAACCCCGAGGCGGTCCAGCCCGCCACCAAGCGCAACGAGGCGCTGGGCTTCATACGCCAGGGCCTGGAGGACATCAGCATCACCCGGACCTCGCTCACCTGGGGCGTGCCCGTCCCCTGGGACGACCGCCACGTCTTCTACGTCTGGTACGACGCCCTCATCAACTACGCCACCGCCGTCGGCTACGGCGCCGATCCTGAGCGCTTCGCCCTCTGGTGGCCGGTCGTGCACCATCTCATCGGCAAGGAGATCCTTCGCTTCCATTGCGTGTGGTGGCCGGCCATGTGCATGGCCGCGGGGATCGATCCGCCCCATCGCGTCTTCGTCCACGGGTGGCTGCTGGTCGGCGGGGAGAAGATGTCCAAGACCCGGCTCAACCAGATCGCGCCCCGGGACCTGGTGGCCGACTTCGGCGTCGACGGGTACCGGTACCACTTCCTGAGGGACCAGGCCTTCGGCCCCGACGGCGACTTCTCCTACGAGCGCATGGTCGACCGCTACAACGCCGACCTGGCCAACAACCTGGGGAACCTCCTGTCGCGGGTGGCCACCGTGGTCGAGCGCAAGTGCGGCGGAGTCGGCCCCAAACCCCAGGACGGCAGCCCCTTGCAGTCGGTGGCGGCCGAGGCCTACCGGGCCACCGACGAGGCGTGGAGGAGGTTCGCGCCCTCCGACGCCTTGGAGTCCACCTGGCGCCTCATCCGGGAGACCAACGCCTACCTCGAGGCCAACGAGCCGTGGCGGGCCGAGGCCGGTCCGGGCGTCGACTCGGTGATGGGCGACGCGCTGGAGACGCTCCGGATCGTGGCCGTCCTGGCCAGCCCGGCCATGCCCGCGGCCTGCGCCGAGCTGTGGCGGCGCATCGGCCTGCCGGGACGGCCCCAGGACCAGCGCCTGCCCGGGGCCGCGGCCTGGGGCGGGTACCCCGGAGGTCTGCCCGTGGAGCGGGGCGATCCCCTCTTCCCCCGCAAGCAGTGACGGGCCGCGCGTGTGGACCGACTCCCACTGCCACATCACCCACGACGGCGTCGGCTCGCACGCCGTGGACGAGGCTCGCCAGGCGGGCGTCACGCGTCTCGTCACCATCGGGACCGATGCCGGGGAGTCCCGCGCCGCGCTGAGCCTGGCGGGCCGGCACGGCGGCGTGTGGGCGACGGTCGGCCTCCATCCCCATGACGCGGCGCAAGGCGTCGACTCCATCGTCCCCGTGCTCGAGGAAGGATTGACGCAGGGCTCCGTCGTCGCCGTGGGGGAGTGCGGCCTCGACTACCACTACGACCACTCGCCACGACCGGTGCAGCGCGATGCCTTCGCGGCTCAGATCGCTCTGGCCCGGCGTCACGACCTGGCTCTGGTGATACACACGCGCCAGGCGTGGGACGACACCTTCGCCATCCTGTCCGCCGAAGGCGTTCCCGAGCGCACCGTCTTCCACTGCTTCACCGGAGGGCCCGACGAGGCGCGGCGCTGCCTCGGGCTGGGCGCGTGGCTCTCCTTCAGCGGCATCGTCACGTTCCCCAACGCCGGCGACGTCCGCGCCGCGGCCGCCATGTGCCCCCTCGACAGGCTGCTGGTCGAGACCGACTCACCGTTCCTGGCTCCCGTCCCGCACCGGGGCCGGCCCAACCGCCCGTCTCTCGTTCCCGTGGTGGGGGCGGGGGTGGCCCAGGTCCGGGGAGTCCCCGTGCCCGCGGTGGAGGAGGCGACGTGGGCCTCGGCCGAGGCCGCCTTCCGTTTGCAGGGGCGAGCGGGACCTGTCTAGGGTGCCGAACCAGGTCACTTCCCCCGTCACAGCACGTTCCCCGACCGCGACCAAAGGGGCAATCCCTGAGGAGGAAATCCGCGGCAGGGCTACGGCGCCTGGTGGTGCTGAACATATGCGCTGCCTTACTTGCGGTGCCGTATGTCCTGACGCGCCCGCACCGATCGTCGCATTCGGCCCTCGTGGCCAATGGCGGCGCCGGCGCAGCCGGCATGGCGGCTGGGTCTGCGCTTTCGCGCCCGACCAGAGCCCTCATGCGCATCGCGGCCGTGGGTGCCGCGGTGGTGGTGGACCTCGATCCCTCGGTGGGAACCCCCGCCCCTCCCAGCCCGCCCCGGCCCTCGGCCTTGCCCGACGCCGGGCTCACCGAGTCCACGCAGGTGGCCGCGGCCACCGACGCTGGTGGCGCACCTCCACCTCCACCTCCACCTCCACCTCCACCGACCACGACCCCGACGACGGTCAAGGCCGCGTCGCAGCCCCGTCCCACGACCACGACCACCTCGCCACCCCCGCCGCCGCCCACCACG
>Ga0209577_10000108_pt1 | contig 76878 bp, 72 predicted proteins | sample GraSoiAngelo_109_FD_185874 | JGI IMG/M metagenome (GOLD analysis project Ga0209577, IMG submission 185874) | Grasslands soil microbial communities from the Angelo Coastal Reserve, California, USA - 14_0903_12_20cm (SPAdes) (version 2) | ecosystem: Environmental > Terrestrial > Soil > Grasslands... | reverse complement strand
ACGGCCGCCGTCAGCCGGGCGGGCCCCGTCGCCAGCGCGATCGCGTGGGCGTCCGAGATTTCGAGCGAGCCGCTCGGCTGGACGGTGAAGGTCGCGTGATCAATGGTTTGCGAGCCGTCCGCGGGCGTGAGTACTTGCCCGCCTGCGTCGTAGGCGACCACGTTGAGCGTGCTCGTGTCGCTCACGGCGAGCGCGGTATCACTCGCGGTGAGGACGATTCGGGCCACGGCGACCTTGGCGCCGGTGGAATCGCCGCAGGCGAGGAGCAGCGCGACGAGCGCGAGCAGCAGCCGCTTCATGGGGGAGCCTCCTGGGACGCTCGAATTCACCTACACCCCATCAAGGTGCGGTCAAGTCACCTGTTCCGTCACCCCCACCGCCGCCGCCTTGCCTCGGCCACGACCAGGGCCACCGCGCCTTCGATGCCCAGCCGCTCCGTGTTGACCACGAGGTCGTAGTTCACGACGTCGTGGCGGTGCCGCCCGTAGTAGGTCCGCACGTACTGGTCGCGCCGGCGGTCCGTGTCGTCCACCACCTTCTCGGCGTCGGCGGGGGCCACGCGGAGGCGCTCCACCGCGAGCCTGATACGCCAGGGTTTCGACGCCACCACGTAGACGTGCAGCGCGTCGGGCCGCTGCGCCAGCAGCGCTTGCGCGCCCCGGCCGACCAGCACCACGCGCCCGTGGGCCGCCGCCTCGGCGATGATCCGCTCGGTCAGCTTCACGATGGTTGTTTCGTCCTGTCCGGCGGGCGGCACGGCATCCGAGGCGATGAACATCTCGGGCGACGCCACTGCCAGCGTGCGGGCCAGCCGCTCCAGCAGTCCCGGGGCCCGCTCCTCGTGCTCCGCTACCATGGCGGGCGCGAGCCCGGCCCGGCGCGCCACCTCGTCCACGAACTCGTTGTCGATGACCGTCCACGCGAGCGCGGCGGCGACCTGGCGCGCGACGGCCGCGCCGCCCGACGCGTACTGCCGCGTGATCGTAATGACCGGGTGCGCCATCTCAGGGTTTCAGGTTCTTGCGCAGCTCGCCGATGTTGAGCAACGGCAGGCCGCCCTCGGTGGGCACGAAGATGATCAGGTTGTTGGAGCTCTTCAGGTCGTGCAGCATTTCGATCCATTGCTTGGTGAGCGCCTCGGGCGACAGCGTCTGGTTCAGCAGGCGCTGCTGCTCGGTCTGCAGCCGGGCGACCTCCACCCGGTGCCGCTCGGTCTCGATCTGCTGCTCCTGCGCGATCTTGTTGTTGATGGCCTGCACGACCTGGGCGGGCGGCTGCAGGTCGCGCAGGAAGAAGGCCGTGACGGTGGCGATGCGGAACTTGCCGCCCCCGGCGCGCGGGGTGGTCACCAGTGCGGAGTCAACCAGGCTTTCCATCGTGTTGGCGATCTGGGTGCGCTTGGAAATGTCGTTGATCGAATACTGCACCATGCCGTCGCGCACGCCCTTGCGGATCGCGTTCAGCACGGCTCCCCGGATCTGGTTCTCGTCGCCGATCTCGGTGAAGATCTTGGGCGCCTGCATGGGATCGATCTGCCAGCGGATCGAGACTTCCACGTGCATGCCCATCTGCTCGCTCGAGAGCGCCTCGATCGCCTCGATCTGCTCGCCGCGGGTGGGCCACTGCTCCTCGCGCGTGGAGTAGCGCTCGATCTCCGACCAGGGCGAGACCAACCGGATCCCTGCGAGCAGCGGTGACGGCTCGACGTAGCCGAAGGCGTGACGCACCCCGACCTCCCCGGGGTCGATCACGGCCAGCGCCGACCCCAGGGCCAGGAGGATCGCCAGCGCGCCGAGCACGTACCCGCCGACCCGCAGCAGGTTGGAGGCCGGTCCGGGGCGCTGCGCGCGCACGGTGGCGGCGGTGAGAAGCAGGGAGAACGCGATGAACAGCAGGACGGCGCCGGCGACGAGCTTACCCATGGGAGCTCCGGTGGGGGATGGGAGAACATGCCCCCTACGCGGGATTACGAAAAGAGGTTCGGCCCTCCGCTCCCCGGTTTCCCGTAGCCCGGTCCCTTGGGCTCCGCCCGCGCGCGCGTATAGCCGAGCTCTTCGCTGCGCGAGATGCGCTTTTCGGCCACGAGACCCTCGAGCACCAGCTCACACGCCGCCACCATGGTCCCGGGGTCCTTCTTCGCCGCGAGGCCCACCTGGTCCACCAGGTCGAGCAGCCCCGGCACCACGCTGAATCCCTTGAGGCACGTCTCGGAACGCTCGTCCGTGGAGATCTTGAGCGCCCCACCCTCGTCGAACCAGTGGACGATGTCGTCCACGTTGGCCCCGCCCACGCGGGCCTCGAACGTCTTGCCCGCGGCGCGCCGAATCAGGTCCTTCGCGATCACCTCGGGGCCCTGCAGCTCGCCCTCGTATTCGAGCTCGAGCTTGCCGGTAATGGCGGGGAGTGCGGCGTAGATGTCGGAGACGCGCGGGACGACCGTCTTCTCCTTGGTGGCGATGGTGCGCCGTTCCGCGCTCGACACCACGTTCTCGAGCACGCTGATCGGCAGGCGCTGCGACACGCCGGAGCGGCGGTCCACTCGCTTGTCCTCGCGGGCCTCGAACGCCACGCGCTCGATCAGCTCCGCCACGAAGGGCGGCAGCTTGACCGGCCGCCCCTCGCGCTCGAGCCAGGCCTCCTGCCGCGTGATCGCGGTCCCCAGATCGACCGTGTGGGGGTAATGGGTGACGACCTCGGAGCCGATACGGTCCTTGAGCGGCGTGATGATCTTGCCGCGCGCGGTGTAGTCTTCCGGATTGGCCGTGAAGACCAGGGCCACGTCGAGGTTCAACCGCACCGGATAGCCTTTGATCTGGACGTCCCCTTCCTGCATGATGTTGAACAGCCCCACCTGGATCTTGCCGGAGAGGTCGGGGAGCTCGTTGATCGCGAAGATGCCGCGGTTCGCGCGCGGCAGCAGCCCGAAGTGCATCGTGAGCTCGTCCGACAACAGGTGGCCGCCGCGCGCCGCCTTGATCGGGTCCACGTCCCCGATGATGTCGGCGATCGTGACGTCGGGCGTGGCGAGCTTCTCCACATAGCGCATCTCGCGGGGCAGCCACGTGATCGGCGTGCGATCGCCATGCTCCGCCACCAGCTCGCGGCCGAATTTCGAGATCGGGGCGAACGGGTTGTCGTTCACCTCGCTCCCGGCGAGGATCGGGATCTCCTCGTCGAGCAGCGTGACGAGCTGGCGCAGGATGCGGCTCTTCGCCTGGCCCCGCAGACCGAGCAGGATGAAGTTGTGGCGCGACAAGAGCGCGTTCACGAGCTGCGGGATGACCGTGTCCTCGTAGCCCACGATGCCCGGGAACTGGGCCGAGCCGTTCTCGAGCAGGCAGATGAGATTCTGCCGCAGCTCGTCCTTGACCGTGCGGCCAATGCGGGCGGGACTCGCCCATTCGGTTTGTCGCAGCTCGCCCAGCGTGGTTGGCTTGGTCATATGGCGATAGTTAACCGAGCCGCTGCTTCGGTGTAAAGAGTCGCAGCGCGGCGGTGCCCCAGGCGGGGAGCTCCATCGCCGCATGGCCGTCGGGCGCGACGGGCAGTGGATCGCCGGTCATCTCGACGAAGTTCGCGCGACGCGCGGCGCGGAACGTATACGCCGCGGGCCACACGCCCACCGTGCGGGCCGAGCCCGCCACGTCGACGAGCTTCACGACCGCGCCCGTGCCGTCGTCGGCCGGCGTGGCGCCCACCACGGCCACCCCGGGATCCGCGAGGACGAGCGCCGAGTCTTGCCGGGACAGCGGCCCCGCGCCCGCGCTCGCGTAGCGGGCGCTGACGTATAGCGGGTCGCACGCGGCCCACCCGCGCCGCACCGGCTCGGCAGGATCGCTCCCGGGGGCGAGCGCCGAGAGACGATACCGGAACACGAAATCGCCGCCCTGCCGCGCCGCGAAGTTCGTCGGCCAGTAATTGTGGAGCACGTAGGCGAACAGCGTTCCGTCGGGCGCGAGCGTGCGGCGCCACTGCCCGCGGAAAATGTCGTTCAGCGTCACGAGCGGCGTGTCGGGCCCGCTCCACAGCATCCCGTCCACCGCGTCGTGCAGCCATACCCAGTGCGCGTGGCAGTACCAGTCCCGGCCGCTGCCGGCTTGCTGGTCGCGCTCCACCGTCATCCGGCCGAGGGGCACCTCGACCTCGACGGTGGGCTTGGTAAGGGCGAACGGAAACGCGACGTACAGGGCTTCCTTCTCGAGTGTGGCAGGCTTGGTGATCCGGTTCTCGATGTCCAGCCAGGGGAGCTCGTCGTACAGCGTCACGACGGTCGCGACGCTGGTGCAGCCCTGCAGCCGGCGCTCGACCAGGAGACGAACGCCGATGCCCGGCAGTCGCTCGCGACGGGCCGTGTCGAGCTCGGCCTGGCTGATGGTGAGGTCGGCGGGGGTGCGCAGTGCGTCGGGCGCCGGGTCGGTCCAGAGGGCGCTGTGCGCGCCGCCACGGACGTACACGAGCTGGTTCAACCCCGACCAGGCGGCGGGCCGCACGCGCTCCTTGCCGTCTCCCGTGGTGAGCGAGCGGATGGCGCCGCTCGCGGGATCGAGCACGACGTGGAAGCGCCCGGCCTGCGCCTCGAGCGTGGCGCCCTCGTTCTGGGGCGGGTTCGCCGCCCGCTCGCCCTCCGCCAGGGCCAGGTAGCCCAGGGCCGGAACCTCGCGCGCCACGGCCAGCGCCGAGCCGTCCGGCAGGTCCACGGCCGGCCAGTCACGGCCGTCGAGGCCAAGCCGCCGCCCCGCGCCGTCGGGCACGCGCAGCACGTCGCTCCGCGTCCAGCTCGAGGCGTTGAACACGACGCGCCCGGCGCCCGCGGCGCCGCTCAGGCCGATGCGCAGCAGCGCGCCCGCGACCTGGGCGGCTGCGACGCCGGCGGCGCGGTCCAGCAAGCGCCGCTTGGACTCCCACTGCGCCGTAGTCTGCTCGCCGTCGGGATCCGACACGCTCGTCGCCGCTCCCCACGTGTGCTCCCCGAACAGCAGCAGGTCGCGCCACATCTGGCGGCGCTGCTCGGCCCGGCGCTCGATCCGCTCGGACGCACCGCCGGCCGCGGGCTCCGTTTTCTCGTCCCACAGGGCCAGCAGCTCGGCCGCACGGGCGGCCAGCTGAGCCGCGCGGTAGCGCGCGAGCTCCCGCGCGGTGGAGGCCGCGCCGTCCTCGCGGTAGCAGCCGGTGTCGCCACGCCGCACCGGCAGCTTCGGACCGAAGCGGCGCTCCACGGCGCGGAAGAAATCCTCCGGGCGCGCCGCCAGCAGCCGGGGATACGCGTAGTGCCGGTTGAACTCTTCGACGTTCGCGACCACTCGCTCGTCCACGAGCCCGTTGGCGGACGCCGCGCCCCACAACACCGCTACGTCGTATGGGTAGCTCGGCACTCCCAGCACGGGGTCCGAGAGCAGCCAATCGGCCAGGTGGCGCGCCATCTCGGCCGCCCCGATGTCGAAGCCGAGACGCGGCCCGTCGGCGAACTGGTCGGTCCGCCAGTGCAGCACGCGACTGCCGTCCGGCCCCTCCCACCAGTAGAGCTGGGGGTACGACGTCCACTCGCCCGTGAGCTGCGCGGCCAGCGCGGCCGCGGGGGAGAGGAGCGGCAGGGCGCGCTCCGGGTTCACGCCGCTCGCGAGGTAGCGCACGCCGCTGGCCGCGAGCAGCGTCGGGAACGTGAGCGTCTGTCCCGGCACGTCCGCGATGAGCGCGGCCGCGTACCCCAGCCCGCGCTCGCGCGCGAACAAGCCGGCGGGCCAGGCGGCACGCGCGAAGGTCTCGTGGTCGAGCAGTCCCGTCAGCAGGTTCGCGAACAACGCCGTGAAGCCGATCTTGCCGTCGCGGATCGCCCGCACCAGCGCATCGCCCGCCGCCGGCGCGCGATTGTCTGCGTAGGAGACCGCCGGGAGGGCGCACTCCGCCGTCCACCGGAAATCGGGATGGGCCTCGAGCCGGGCCAGTGCCGCGTCCAGATTACGGCGGTGCGCCTCGACACAGCGCTCCCGCAGGTCGGTGAGCCCGAGATCGGTGTGGCTCGAGGCGATCCAGTACAGGGTCCACCGACGCGGGGGCACGAGCCGCACGCGCCGTCCGAACACGCGCCGCTTACCGACGTCCAGGTCGATCTGGTACTGCGCCGGCTCGGCCAGCGGTACCCACACCTCGCCGGCGAGCCCGGGTCCGGCGTCCTCGGGCAAGAGTCCCGCCGTCCCGACCAGGGTGCCGCGCCGGTCGGTCACGCGCGCCCGGGCGGCGGGCGCGTCCAGCCCCGTCACCAGGACGCGCACCAGATTGCTGCGACCGTCGGGCTGTCGATACAGAACGGTCGGAGTGGCCCGGAGGATGGTCCCGGGGGGCGGGGGCGTCGCCGAGGCTGCTCGCGGCCACCTGAGCGCCGCGGGGAGGGTTCCGAGCCAGCCGACGAAGCTCCGGCGGTCAGTCATGGTTGGGCATGGTTGGCCTAGTATACCCCGCGCGGTTCCGCGCCCTTGACTCCCGGGGGCTGGCCGCTAGGTTTTCCCCCGCCGAGCTCCCCCTCTCAGCTACTTTCTATGACAGGAGTACGCATGAAGCGTCTCGCAATGGTCCTCGCCGTGGTGGCGATGGGCGCGTGTCAAAAGGCCGAGCAGAAGCCCGCCGCGGCCGCCGCCGACACCTCCCACAACATGATGCAGATGAGCAGCGACACCTCGAAGATGCCGATGGCCGACACCTCCAAGCACATGATGATGGCCGACACGGCGAAGAAGATGGCCCCCGCTGCCAAGCCTGCAACCAAGTCCGGGGCCAACCGGGCTCCGAAGAAAAAGCCGTAACCAGCTCCGCTCGGATCAGTGACGATGCCCGGGACTAGCGCCCGGGCTTTTCGTTTGCGACGAACCAGGCGACGGTGCGCGCGATCGCCGCCGGAGCGGGTGTGGCGGGACGCCAGCCCAGCTCGGCGCTGAGCGCCGAGTCGCTGTAGGGATTGTCCCCGCTCAGGAACGACACGGCGGCGCGGGCGAGCCGGCGAGCCGTGAGGAGCCCGGCCACGGTCGCCGCGAGCGGGGCGGGAATCGGCAGCGGCCGGTAGGGGCGGCCCAGCGCCGCCGCGAAGGCGGCGAAAAACTCCCGCTGCGACAGCGCGGGGGGCCCGTCGCTCGTGACGTTGTACGCGCGGAATCCCCGCTCCCGTGGCGCCAGCGCCGCGAGCGCGGCTGCGGCCACGTTGCCCGCGTACACGCACGCGAGGCGGTTCCCGCCGGCCCCGATCCGCGGCACGAGCGACAGCCGGAGAATCCGGATCACGCGGGGCGTGAACAACCGGTCCCGCTCCCCGTAGATCACCGTCGGGCGCAGCGCCACGGCGTCGACCTCGCCCCGCTCTGCCGCTTCGCGCACGACCGCCTCGGCCATCCGCTTGGTGCGACCGTAGAAGTCGGAATCGGGGATCGGCTGGAACGGATGGTCTTCGCTCCGGCACTCGGGCGTGGTGGGATACGCGGCGGTGCCGCCGTACACGGCCACGGACGAGATGTGGACCAAGCGCGCGCCGGTGGCTCGTGCGGCGGCGACGGCGAGCCGGGTAGCGTCGACGTTGGCCGCCACGTACTGCGTCCAGGAGGCCCGCCGCTGCACGATCGCGGCGGCGTGCACGATCGCATCAGCGCCGCGCGCTGCGGCATCCCACGCGGCAACATCGGTCACGTCTCCCACGACCGCTTCGGCACCGAGCCGCACCACCGCGTCCCGGCTCGCGGGGCGCACCAGCGCACGCACCCGCTCGCCCCGGCTCACGAGCGCCTCGACCACGTGGCTGCCCACGAGGCCGCTGGCGCCCGTGACGAGCACGGTCATGCCGGCGCGGCGACGGGGAACGCGAAGGGGAGGTCGACGACGCGCGCGTCGCGGCCCGCGGCGCGCACCATCGCCCCCGGCGCAACCTCGCGCCGGATCACCGCCAACCCGATCCAGCGTCCCGCGCCCGACACGCCAGACTCCGGCACGAAGGCCAGGCTCGTCACCCGACCGACTTCGCGGTCGAGGTGCATCACGGCGGTCCACCCTCGGGCCGGAGCCGCCGGGGGTTCCGGATCGAACAGCAGGCCCCGCAGCTGACGGTTCGCGTGCCCACGAAAGTGCAGCCGCGCGACCGTCTCCTGCCCGGTGTAGCAGCCTTTCGTGTAGGACACGCCGCCGATCTCATCGAAGCGAACTTCCTGCGGGATCGTTTTCTCGTCCACTTCCGCGCCGAGGCGCGGCCACCCCGCCAGAATGCGTGCCAGCTCGAGCATGGCAGGCTCGGCCTCGACCGCGCCGGCGGCCGCGAGCCGACCGGCGAGCAGCTCGCTTTGCGCCGCCGGCACGGTGACCTGGAGGGCGAACGGCGCCGGCTCCGTGGCGCGGGCCGTCAGGACGTCGCCCGCGGCCTCCAGGACGCGCCCGGGCGCGGGCGGCACCTCGAGGCCCGCGGCCGCCGCCGCGGCGAACGCGCGCGGGCCCGCCAGCCGGTAAATCGCCGCCTCCGCCACGTCCTGCAGTCGGGCCAGGCGGGGAGGTACGGAGCGCGTGAAGATGGCCAGCGCGCGATCGCGCCCGTCGCCCGGCACCGTGAAGCCGACCGTGGTGCCCAGTCGCGCCGCCCAGGCATCCACGACGATCATCCCTTTCGGCGTGAGCAGTGCGCCATACACGAACGCCCCGTCCCCCGCCTGCTCCAGGTCATTGGTGAGCAACCCCTGGGCGCACGTCACCGCTCCGGGGCCCGTGAGCGTGAGCAGCGCGGCGTCGGCGCGCGACAGCACGACCCCGGTGTAGAGCGCCGTGACGAGCGCGGGCGAGACGCTGCCCGGCTCGAGGCGGGCGACGGGGGGCGGGGGAGAGGCGGCCGGTCCGGTCACGAGTCCCCCAGCGCGGCCAGCTCGGCCGGGTCATGCCCGGCGAACGAGGTCCAGACCAGATCGGCCGCGGCGAGCGCGGGAGCCGGATGGCTGGTGGTGAGCATCACGCAGCGCATGCCAGCTGCGCGCGCGGCGGAGAGGCCGGCGAGCGAATCTTCGATGGCTACGCAGCGGCGGGCCTCGAGCGGCCCGCCCCGGGCCAGGGCCGCGCGGGCGGCCAGATAGCCGCCGGGGTCCGGCTTGCAGCGGGGAACGTCCTCGCCGGCGACGATGACCTCGAAGCAGTCCGCCAGGCCCGCGCGGGCGAGCGCCGGCTCGATTTCCCGTCGCTGCGCTCCCGACACGAGTCCCATCCGGAACCGGCCACTTGCCGCGCGCACGAACGCCGCTGCCCCCGCCACCAGCGCGGGGGCGGTCCCGGTCAGTCGTGCATAGGCCTGTGATTTTCGGGCGACGAGCGTTTCGAGCGTGACAGGGTCGAGCGGCTTGCCGGCGCGGCGGAACGCGTGCACGAACGAGGTTCGATCGTCGCACCCCAGATAGTCGGCGTAGTACTCGTCGCGCGTGAGCGCGATCCCCGCCTCGGCGAGCAGGTCGGCGAACGTCGCCCGGTGCTGCTCCTCATCGTCCGTGATGACGCCGTTGTAGTCGAACAGCAGTGCTTCCGTCATCGTCCTCAAGCATAATACCCTGCGGCAGCGTACGACTCGTCGAGCAGCTCCACGGGATGGCGCGCTACCGCGGGAATGCCGGCCGCCGCGAGCCCGGCACCCAGTTGCATCAGGCACCCGGGATTGCCCGTCGCCACGACCTGCGGTCTCGTCTCGGCGAGCGTCTCGAGCTTGGGCGCCAGCACCGCGCGAGACATCGCGGGCTCGAGCAGCGTGAACAGCCCCGCGCTGCCACAGCACTGCGCGGCGTCCGGCGTCTTGACGAGGCGCAGGACCGGAATGGCCCGCAGCACCTGCTCGGGCGGCTCGGCGATGCGCTGCGCGTGCAGCAGGTGGCAGGGGGGATCGTAGGCGACGGTGGCGTCGACCGGCGCGCCCGGCCGCGGGCCCCGCACGGCGAGCAGCTCGGTGACGTCTTTCACCCGGGCGGCGAACCCGACGGCGTCCGGGTCGAGCAGGTGGCCGTATTCCTTGAGCATCGCGCCGCATCCCGCGCTGTTCACGACGATCGGCTCGTCCCCGTCTCCGAAGGCGGCGACGTTCAGCCGGGCGAGGGCGCGGGCGTCGCGCTCGAGCCCCGCGTGCTCGTGCAGCGCGCCGCAGCACACCTGCTCCGGGACTTCGCGCACCGCATAGCCGTTCACCTCGAGCGTGCGGATCGTGGCGTCGTGCACGTGAGAGAAGAGGCCCTGCATAACACATCCGCGGAAGAGCAGGACGGGGGAGGTTGTGGAGGTTGGTGGAGGATGGTGGAGGTTGCGAGGAGGCGACCCTCCACCAACCTTCACCGACCTCCACCGACCTCCACCAACCTTCGGCGCGGTAGCGCCGAGCATCCCCATCGCGAACCGCATGCGTCCCCAACCGGCGAGCCAGCGCGGGATTCCCGTCGCTCGCAGCGCCCGCGCCAGGGCGTACACCACCCGCGACAGGCCGGGGCCCGTGAGCGCCGCGAGCGCGGCGCGCGCCAGCGGCGGCACGCCGCGGCGGCTCGTGATCAACGCGCGGGCAGCCGCGAGCCCGCGGCCGTAGCCCACGCCCGAGGGACACACCGGCTCGCAGCCCCGGCAGCCGAGGCAGCGGTCGAGGTGGAGCACGAGGGCGGGATCGTCGGGGGAGAGCTCGCCTGCCTCGATCGCGCGCATCAGCTCGATGCGGCCGCGCGGGCTGTCGGCCTCGTCCCCCGTCGCGAGAAAGGTGGGGCATGCCTGAAGACAGAAGCCGCAGTGCACGCAGGGGTCTAATGCGGCGAACCCCCCGCGATCCGTCATTCAGCTCCTTCGGCCGCCACGACGAACGCCTCGCCCGGATCGAACGTCCGCCGCAGCCCGGCGACGAGCGGCCCCACTCCCTCGCGGTAGGCGCCGAAGTGGCCGACGGCGGAGCGTACGGGCCAGGGGGCGCGCTCCAGGGTGAGCGGCACCTCGAGGCCGGCGAGCGTGCGGCGCAGGCGCTTGAGCCGATCGATGGTGGCCTCGCCGCCCCAGCGGATCGTCCCGATCGCGGGACTCGCCGAGATCCACTCGTCCCCGATCTGGTGCTGCAGCAGGTCGAGCAGCTCGTCGCTCGAGTCGGGGAGGCCGCCGACGCGGAACGCCACGGGCCGGGTGGCGAAGCTCTCCGCGGCGCGCATCCACAGGCTGTGCCCCTCGTCGGCCCGGAGCGGCGCGAACCGTCCGCCCGTGGCGGTGCGCAGCCCGGCTTCCTCCGCCGCGACGAGGGCCGCCGAGCCCGCGAACCGCACCGCGAGCAGCCAGCGCTCGCGCCGCGCCAACGCGGGCGACATGAGCTCGTGCGCGGCGGGTTGTATGCCGGCGACGGCGATGTCTTCGGCCACCTGCGTCAGGTCCTCGCGCGACCCCTCGAGCACGAGCGTCTGGTCGGCGCGGGGCAGGGCGCGCAGCCGCAGGTGCACCAGCACGATCACCCCGAACGCACCGAACGCGCCCGCCTCGAGCCGGGTGAGATCGTACCCCGCGACGTTCTTCACCACCCGGCCGCCGCTGTGCACCAGGCGGCCGTCCCCGGTGACGAAGGTGACGCCGAGCAGGTGATCGCGCACGGGCCCGAATCCCTGTCGCAGGGGGCCCGCCGTCGCCGTCGCGACGATCGAGCCCAGGGTGCGGCCCGCGAGTCCAGGCGGGTCGAGCGCGAGCCAGGTGCCCCGGTCGGCGAGCTGTTGGCGCAGCAGGTCGCACCCGATCCCCGCCTCGGCGGTCGCGGACAGGTCCTGCGGCTCGATAGCGGGGATCTTGTCGAGTCGGCGCGTGGTGAGGGCCAGGTCGGCGGGCGCGTCGGCGGGCAGCCACGTTCCGGCCCCCTCGATGCGCACTCGCCATCCTTCCTCGCGGGCGGTGCCGAGCAGCAGCGCCACGGCATCGGGGGAGGCGGGCGCGACGCGCGGCACGCCGTCCGCCGTGGCCGCGACCTCGACGGCTTCATCGCCCAGCAGGGCGCGGACGCGATCGAGGAGGCTCATGTTTCCAACGCGGAAGTCGGAACGCGGAAGTCGGAACGAACGTCGGGGCTCTCGTTCCGCGTTCCGCGTTCCGCGTTCCGAGTCCCTGCCCATTCCCGACACGCGTGAACCGGGACCACCTTCCCCGGGTTCACGCGCTCCTCCGGATCCCACACGTGGCGCACCGCGCGCATGGCGGCGAGCGAATCGCCGTCGAACAGGAGCGGCATGTAACGGAGCTTGTCGAGCCCGATACCGTGCTCTCCCGTGATGGTGCCGCCGGCGGCGATGCAGGTGGCCATGATTTCCGCGCTCGCCGCTTCCACCCGCTCGCGCAGGCCCGGCGTGCGGCCGTCGAACGAGATGTTGGGGTGCAGGTTGCCGTCGCCCGCGTGGAACACATTGCTGACCGTGAGCCCGTACTCGGCGGCGATCCGGGCGATCGTCTCCAGCACGTCGGGGAGCGTGGAGCGGGGAACGACCGCGTCCTGGACCACCAGGTCGCGCGACAGCCGGCCCATCGCGCCGAAAGCTTTCTTGCGGCCGAGCCACAGCTTTTCGCGCTGCTGCGCGTCCGCCGCCACCAGCACCGACCGGGCCCCGTGGGCGCGCAGCACGGCTTCGATCGTTTCGGCGTCCGCCGCCACGGCCGCTTCGTGTGCGCCGTCGAGCTCGGCGAGCAGCACCGCCGCGGCGTCGCGGGGGTAGCCGGCCGCGTACACCGAGTCCTCCACTGCCTGGATGCACGACTGGTCCATCATCTCGAGCGCGGCAGGCACGATCCCGCTGGCGATCACGGCGGACACGGCCTCCCCGGCGGTGCGCAGCGAGGTGAAGTCGGCGAGCAGGGTGCGAACCGCCCGTGCCACGGGCAACAGCCGCACGGCGATGCGCGTCGCGACGCCGAAGTTGCCCTCCGAGCCGACGAACAGCCCGACCAGGTCGGGACCCCACGGCTCGCCGCCGGGGCTGCCCAGCTCCACGACCCGTCCGTCGGCCAAGGCCACTTCCAGCGCGAGCACGTGCGTCGCCGTCACCCCGTACTTGAGGCAGTGGGGGCCGCCCGCGTTTTCGGCCACGTTGCCGCCGATCGTACACGCGGTCTGACTCGAGGGATCGGGCGTATACTGCAGTCCGTGCGGTGCGGCGGCGACGGAGAGACGGACGTTGACCACGCCGGGCTCGACCACGGCCAGCCGGTTGCGGGCGTCGATCTTGAGGATGCGGTTCAACCTGGTCAGCACGATCAGCACCGCGTCGCCGTCGGCGAGCGCGCCCCCCGACAGGCCGGTGCCCGCGCCGCGTGGCACGAACGGCATGCCGAGCGCGCCGAGCAGCCGTACGACCGCGATCACCTCGTCCCGACTCCCCGGTAGCACGACCACGCCGGGCACGCGCCGGTGCGTCGGCAGCCCGTCCTTCGCGTAGGTCACGCGCTCCGGCAGCGCCGTCCGCACGTGACGCGGTCCGACGATCTCGGCGAGCGTGTCGACTAACGACGCGACGTCGCGTGGCATGAGGTAATAGTATACCGAAAAGGCAAAGGCTAGACGCACAGACGCGCAGGGGAGAACAGCAAAGAGGGGCCAGGGAGATTCCCTAGACCCCTCTCACTCGTTACCGCTGTGCGTCTGTGCGTCTAGTAGTTGCCGGTCCTCAGGCAGCTCTCCAGAAGCCCTTCAGCGCTCTGCCATCGGGGGATTCCCGCAGCTTCTCGAACGCCCGCTCTCGTATCTGTCTGATGCGTTCCCGCGTCACACCCATCAGCGCCCCGATCTTCTCGAGGGTCATGGCCTCGCTGCCCTCTTCGAGGCCGTAATAGAGATAGAGAATCTTGCGCTCGCGGGGGGTCAAGTATATCTGGAAGATGCGGTCGATGAACTCACGCATCAGCTTGCCGTCGGTCTTCTCCTCGATCTCGCCGCCCTCCTGGCCGGCGAAGCGCTCCCCCAGCGTGGCCGCGTCCTTGTCGCTCCGGTCCACCGGAGCGTCGAGCGACAGCTCCGCCGCCGTCATGCGACGTGCGGTGCGGACGTTCTCGACCGTGTCCTGGAGCGCCATCGCGATCTCGTCGTCGGTCGGCTCGCGCCCGAGCTCCTGGGACAGATAGGTCTCGGTGCGGCTCATGCGGATCAGCTGCGAGTTCTGATTCAGCGGAATGCGCACGCTGCGGGTCTGCTCGGCGAGCGCCTTCAACACCGCCTGCCGCACCCACCACACCGCGTACGAGATGAACTTCACGCCTTGATCCGGATCGAACTTCTTGACCGCTTTGAGGAGCCCCTCGTTCCCGATCGCCACCAGCTCGGAGAGGTCGAGACCGTGACCCTGATATTTCTTGACGTAGGAAATGACGAAGCGGAGGTTGGCGGTGACGAGCCGCTCGGCGGCTTTTTCATCGCCCCGCTGTACCCGTCGCGCGAGTCTGCGTTCTTCAGCGGGATCTTTGATGAGGGGGAGCTTCTGGATGTCCTGCAGGTACTGGTCGAAGGCGCCGGAAGGATTGGTTCGAAAGAACGCCTTGGCCTTGCCTCCGTTCGACCGCACCATAGCTAGGGCTCCGACGGTGGAGACTAATGTTGAGCCAGTGGAAAACTCTATGAACGGCGCCCAATATAGGAATCGCCTGCGAATGGTGCAAATGTACTCATTTTTCCACATCACAAATTGTTAGCCTGTCGCACGACTGCCCCGTTTGTCCACTATCCACATGGCGTGTGGAGAAATGGATGTTGACGCGCCGTTGACGCGGGACGGTGCGGCATGTGGAGACGTGCAGAGTAATGTGGGAAGTTGTTGACGCACTTGTAATTAGTCTCACCCTGCGATTAGCGCCCTGCGAGCACGTCGCGCACCACCCCCTCCGGCGCGGTCACCGTCCAACTGCTGCCGTCGGCGTGCATGCGCCCCACCGCCTCCGGTAGTGCGAACCGCACCGTTCCGGCGCGCGCCTTTTTGTCCAGCTGCATCGTGGCGAGCAGGCCGTCCGCGGTCGCGCTTTCGGGGAGCTCGCGAGGGAGACCGTAGCGCTCCAGCAGCTTGCGAATCCGATCGGCGGTTCCCGCTGCGGCGATCCCGAGCACCTCGGCGAGCCGCGCTTCGTACGCCATGCCGATCGCCACGGCCTCGCCGTGCAGCACGGCGAACTTCACGGTCGCCTCGACCGCGTGCGCCACGGTGTGACCGAAGTTGAGGATCGCGCGACGGCCGGTCTCACGCTCGTCCGCCGCGACCACGCCCGCCTTGATCTCCACGGAGCGCCGCACCAGCTGCTCGAGGGCATCGGGCTGCCGCGTCGTCACGGCGTCGTGCTCGCGCTCCAGGAATGCGAAGTAGTCGGGGTCGGCGATCGCGCCGTGCTTGACCGCTTCCGCGACCCCCGCGGCGAGCTGCGGCGCCGGCAGGGTAGCGAGCAGGTCCAGGTCGGCGACGACGAGACGGGGTTGGTGAAAAGCGCCCAGCAGGTTCTTGCCGGCGGGGACGTCGACACCGGTCTTGCCGCCGATCGACGAGTCGATCATCGCGAGCAGCGTCGTGGGTGCCTGGACGTAGGGAACGCCCCGCAGGTACGTGGCCGCGACGAACCCCGCCACGTCGCCCACGACGCCTCCCCCGAGCGCCAGCACGGCGCTGTCGCGCCCGAACTGCGCCGCGAGCAGGCGATCCGAGAGCGCGGCCCATGTCTCCCGCGTCTTGTTCCATTCTCCCGCGGGGAATTGGAACAGGTCGGCGTGCAGCTTGGCGTCGCGCAGCGCGGTCACCAGCCGCTCCCCGCACAGCGTCGCGACGTGCGAGTCGGTGATCACGGCGTAGCGGGCGGCGGGACAGGCAGCCTGGACGAGCGCCGGGAGCCGCCCGCCGAGCCCCCGGCCGATGACGATATCGTAGGACGCGTCGCGCTGCTCCGCGATGGCGACGCGGACCGTCACCACTTGACGTCGGGGCGCCCGGCGTGCGCGTTGGCAGCGCGCGCGAGGACGAACAGAAGATCCGACAGACGGTTCAGATACCGCAGGATCGCGGGATTGATCTGCTCGTGGCGCGCCAGGGCGACGACGGCGCGCTCGGCCCGACGACACACCGTCCGCCCCAGGTGCAGCGCGGCGGCCTTGGGCGCTCCGCCCGGAAGAATGAAGTTCTTGAGCGGCTCGAGCCGCGATTCGTGACCGTCAATGACATCCTCGAGCGCCGCGATGTCCGAGTCGCCGATGGCCGCGCCGCTCCGCGAGAGCGCTTTGCGCAGGTTGTCGGGATCCGGCGTCGCGAGCTCGGCCCCGACGGTGAACAGGCCGCGCTGGATGGTCTGGAGCAGGGAATCTGCGAACTCCGCAGGGTCGAGTGTGCGCGCCAGCCCGAGCGCCGCGTTCAACTCATCCACCTCACCGTACGCCGCGACCCGGAGACTGTCCTTGGGCGTCCGGCCTCCCCCAAACAGGCCCGTTTCTCCTCCGTCCCCGGTCTTCGTGTAAATCTTCAACCGCTCCCCTCCCTTCTCTCCGGGGCTTCCGTTACGATTGAAGCCCATGCAGGACGTCAAAGATATCACCATAATCGGCGCCGGCCCGACCGGGTTGTTCGGCGCGTTTTACGCCGGGATGCGCGGGGCATCCTGCCGCCTGATCGACAACCTCGACCAGGTGGGCGGGCAACTCACCGCGCTCTATCCCGAGAAATACATCTTCGACGTGGCCGGCTTTCCGAAGGTCCTCGCCAAAGACCTCGTGAAGGGCATGGCCGAGCAGGCGTTCCAGTTCAAGCAGCCGGTCCACCTCGGCGAGAACGTGCTGGGCCTGAAGCGCGACTCGGAGAACGGCAAGCCGGCCTTCACGGTGGTGACGGAGCGGGACGAGTACCCGTCGCGCACGGTGCTGATCGCGGGGGGCATCGGCGCCTTCACGCCCCGCAAGCTGCCGCTCAAGGACGTGGACCGCTGGTACGGAAAAGGGCTGCACGATCGCGTGCTGGATCCGAAGCTGTTCAGCGGCAAGCGGGTCTTGCTCGTCGGGGGCGGTGACTCGGCGTTCGACTGGGCCGTGAACCTGCAGGGGATCGCGCGGTCCATCGTCATGATCCACCGCCGCGACGGCTTCCGCGCGCACGCCGCGACGGTACGTCAGGTGCAGGCGCTGTGCGCGGCGGGCAAAATGGAGCTCCGCACGTTCTGGGAGCTGAAAATGATCCACGGCGCGGACGTGATCGATTCCGTGACCATCTACAACAGCAAGACCAAAGTCGAGGAGCGCCTCGCGGTCGACAGTGTGATCCCGCAGCTGGGCTTCATCTCCTCACTCGGGGCCATCGCGCAGTGGGGGCTCGACATCGAGAAAGGCGAGATCAAGGTCTCGCAGACGATGGCGACCAACCTGCCGGGTGTGTTCGCCGCCGGGGACATCACCACCTATCCCGGCAAGCTCAAGCTGATCGCGACCGGCGCCGCCGAGGCGGCCATCGCCGTCAACCACGCGGTGCACTTCATCAATCCCGCGGCGAAGGTCGAGCCCGGGCACTCCTCGAACATGGCGCTGTTCGGGCAGACGGAAGACTGATTACTTCGTCTTCCCAATTTCGACGACTACCGAATCGATTTGCGCCAGCATCTGGGCAGACGGCACCGCGTGCCCGTTCGCCTGGACGCTGAACGTGACGGTCCGACCGTTCGGCTGCTCGATGTAGCCCGACAGGCTGTTGACGCGGTCGATACTGCCGGTCTTGGCGATTACGCGGCCTTCCAGGGGCGTGCCGACGAAGCGTTTGAGGAGCGAGCCCGGTTGTCCGGCGTGCGGCAGCGCGGCCACGAACGCCGCTCCCTTGGGATGGCGATGCATGTAGGCCAGCAGCTGCGCGAACGCATGCGGGGTGACCAGGTTGCCGGCGGCGAGCCCCGACCCGTCCTCGAGCGCGACAGCGGTCGAGTCGATCTTCACCGAATCGATCAGGAAGCGGCGCTCCACGTCGAGCCCCGCCGCCCAGCTGCCCTCCCCTTTGATCTCACGACCCAGCACCTTGAGCAGCATCTCGGCGAACCAGTTCTGACTGGTATTGAGGATCGGGAAGAGGACATCGGGCAGCGGTCGCCCGCGGTATTCGACGAGCGGGGAGCCGCAGCACCGGGCCGCCCGGTAGGCGAGCGAATCCGTCGTGCCCGTCGCCCCGCCCGCCACCGCGACGCCCTTGCGGCCGAGCGAGGTCGCGAGGGCCCGCGCGGCGTAGAGATTCGGGTCCGGGACCGCGACGCTCTCCACCGACGGCTTCCTGCCGAGTGCGACCGTCCCCTCCGCCCGGATGCCCCATCCTCCGCCGCTGCGAAAGAAGTTGTCGCCGATGGTGGACGTCGAGTCCGCGGCCACGGTGCGGGCCCGGTTCTCGAACGTGATGAGCCCCAGGTCGGGTGACCAGGTGATCACGGGGGGCGCGTCCACGCCCGGCCCGGGCGCGATGTGGAAGTCCACGCTGTTGTCGTGGAACCCGAGGCCGGACACCGGCGCTGCGTACCACCACGTCAGGTCCCACGCGTTCCAGCCGTAGTGAATCAGGGTCGGCTCGAAATACGATCCGTCGCCCACCAGCTTTCCCGTGATGCGCCGGATGCCGCGGGCGCCCACGGAGTCGGCGATGGCGTCGATGGCGGTGAACGCCGAATCGCACGCGCCGGGGGCGAGCGTATCGACGGAGAAGCACCGCTCGGACCAGGTGGGATCGCCCCGCCCGTAGAGGATCAGGTCACCGTACAACACGCCGCTCTCCACCCGCCCGTTCACGTACAGGCTGGTGGTCACGCGATAGTCCACCGGCAGCAACACGGCCGCGGCCGCGGTGACCACGAGCTTCGTGTTGCTCGCCGGCACGGAGAAATGATCGGCGTTGCGCCGGTACAGGACCCGGCCGCGATCGTCCACGACGTAGAGCCCCCAGGTGGCGCGGTCGAACGGCGGGGCGTCGATCAGTTGCGCCAGCCGGTGCTCCAGAGAGCCGCGCAGCGCCACGGTACGCGGTCGCGTAGTGGACGACTGCGCCGCGACGCTCGAGCTAATCGTAAGCGATGCGAGGATCAGCTTTCGCATAGAGGAGATCCGTCCCCAGGTTGACCAGCACGAACACGATGGACATGAACAGAATACTTCCCTGGATCGCGGGCAGGTCGCGCTTCTCGATCGCCGTGAGCACGTAGCGCCCCAGACCCGGCCACCCGAAGATCGTCTCGGTGAGAATGCTGCCGGTCAAATAGCTCCCCGTGTCGAGACCCAACACGGTGATCACCGGGATCAGCGCGTTGCGCAGCCCGTGGCGCAGCACCACGGCCGCCTCGCTCAGACCCTTCGCCCGCGCTGTGCGCACGAAATCGCTCGACAGCACGTCGAGCATGGCCGCGCGCGTGATGCGCGACAGAAAAGCGATCGAGCGCATCCCGAGCGTGAGCGCCGGCAGGACGAGGTACGCGAGGCCGCCCGAGCCGGACGGGGGCAGCCAGTGCAGCCCCAGCGCGAACACGAGGATCAGGAGCAGCCCCACCCAGTACACGGGGAACGACACGCCGACATACGACACCAGCATGGCGAGGCGGTCGAACGCGCCCCCCGGCCGCACCGCCGACAACGCTCCCAACGTGATGCCGCACAGCGCCGCGACGAGCATCGCGGCCAAGGCGAGCTGCACCGTCTTGGGGAAGCGCTCCTCCAGGTCCCGGGTGATCGGTCGCTGCGTGATGTAGGAGCGCCCGAAGTCGCCGCGCAGCACGCCCCAGAGATAGTGCCCGAACTGCGCCGGGAGCGGATCGTCGAGGTGCAGCTCGGCGCGCAGCCGCGCGATCGTGGCCGAGTCGGCGCGCTCGCCCACCATCGCGGCGACGGGATCGCCCGGTGCGACGTTCAGCAGCAGAAACGCGACGACCAGCACGCCGAACAGCGTCGGCAGCGTCATGAGCAGGCGGCGCCCCGCCAGCCGCATCACCGCCCCCCGCCCCCCAGGCGCGCGTGGGTCCAGCGCTGTCCGTTGAAGATGACCGGCAGGTCCCACCCGCTGAGGTCGGGCCGGTGGGCCCACAGGTCCTTTGGGAACCAGAGGTAGAGCCACGGCGCAGCCGCGTACACGCGGTCGTCGATTCGCCGGTACAGCGCCGTGCGGACGGCCTCGTCCGCAGTGCGACGGGCGGCGAGAATCAGCGAGTCCGTTACCGCGTCCGCGTAGAACGCATAGTTGCCGCCCGGCCCGAAACTGCCGGAATAGAAGAGAGGATAGAGGAAGTTGTCGGCGTCGGGATAGTCGGCCCACCAGTCGAGGATCACCATGTCGGCCTGACCGTTGCGGGCGGCCTCACGCTGGCTGGAGGCGTCGCGCTCGACCAGCTCCACCCGCACGCCCACGGCGGCGAGCTGGGACTGGATCGCCTGGGCCGCGCGCGACAGCTCGACGTTGGCCGCCGTGCGCCACAGCTGCAGGTCGATGCCCGTGGTGTATCCGGCCTGGGCGAGCAGCCGCCGCGCCGCGGCCGGATCGTAGCCGTACGCGGGCCGCGTGGTGTCGCTTCCGGCCAGCGCCGGCGGGATCGCCCCGCGTGCCCGGATGCCGCGCCCGCCGTACACCGTGGCGAGGATCTCCGGGACGTTCACCGCCTGGTTGATGGCCCGGCGCACGCGCACGTCGGAGAGCGGCCCGCGCCGGTTGTTGAGCGCGACGTATACCACGCGCAGCGCCGGCTTCTCCACCAGCCAGTGAGGGTGCTGCGCGCGCCACCGCGCCGTCTCGCCGAACGGCACCTCGATCACGCTCAGCCGGCCCGCCTCGAACTCGGCGGCCCGGGTGAGCGGCTCGGGGATGATGCGCACGATGAGCGTGTCGGCGAGCGGGGCGCCACCCCAGTAGTCGGGATTGCGCGCGAACGTGAGCGCATCGTCGTGCTGCCACGCCACGAACCGCCACGGGCCCGTGCCGATCGGTGGCTCCCCCGGCTCCGCGGGCGGGGGCGGGGGCGGGGGCGGGGGCACCACACTCGCGACCGGCATGGCGAGAAACTTGGGAAAAATGGCGAGCGGCTCGGTGAGCGTGATGGCTACGCCTGAGTCGCCCACGAGCGTCACGCCGGTGACGTCGCCGGCGCGCCCCGCCGCGTACGCCTCCGCCCCGGCGATCGGGTAGAGCGGCCAGGGGCGGCCGCCCTTGGTCCCCGGCGCGAGCACCCGCAAGAAGCTCGCGCGCACCGCCCCGGCGGTGAGCGGCGTCCCGTTGTGGAACTTGACGCCCGCTCGCAGGTGAAACACGTAGCGTCGACCGTCGCGCGACGCGGTCCAGCGATCTGCCAGCGCGGGCTCGAGCCGGCCGTCGGGATCGAACCGCGTCAACCCGTCGAAGGCCAGCGTCACCATCTCGCCGCTGGGCACGTCGGTCGAGAGCGCGGGATCGAGCGAGCGCGGGTCGTACGACTCGTAGTAGACCAGCCCGGCGCGCCCGGCCGCCGCGCGACCGCATGCGACGGCCGCAACGAGGGTGGTGTGGAGGAGGATGGAGCGCGCGCGCATGGGGTCGAGTGTCGAAAAGGTTGACAGTGTGGCGGGAGCGAGCCAACATAGGGAGGCAGCCCGACCGCGTCAATTGCGTGCGTCTCTTCCGGTCCTCGTCGTCGCCGTATTCGCGGCGGCTCGCCTCGCCGCGCAGCAGGAGCCGCAGCGGGTAGTCCGCGGGCTTTCCTTCGAGGGTAATCACGCGATCGACCACTACACGCTGAGTGCCGCGATCGCGACCACCAATTCGAGCACTTTCGCGACCAGCCCCTTTCTCCGCTGGCTCGGGCTCGGGGAGAAACGACCCTTCAACGAGCTCGAGTTCCGGCGCGACGTGGTGCGCCTGCTGCTGCTGTACCGTCAGAGCGGCTACATGAACGCCGTGATCGACACCGTCGTGCTCCGTGCAGCGCGGGACGTGTATGTGAAGTTCCGGATCTACGAGGGTGACCCGGTGCGCCTCACCAGGCTCGACATTCTGGGGGTCGACTCGATCCTTGACGTGCCGCCCCTGAAACGCGCGCTGCCGCTCCAGGTCGGGGACCCGTTCAACCGAGCGCTGTTCCAGGCGTCGGCCGACACGATCGTGGGCCGGCTCAGGAACCGCGGGTACCCCTACGCCGACGTGTTGCGGAGCTACGACGTGGACGCGGCGGCGCTCCGGGCGGTCGCCGCGCTCGAGGGTGTGCCGGGGCGCCGCATGCGGGTGGGCGAGGTGATCATCACGGGTGCCGGTCAGGTCGACACGGGCAGCGTGCGGCGGATGCTCTCGGTGCGGCCGGGGGACTGGTTTCGGCAGGATCAGCTGTACCTGACGCAACGCGACCTGTACGGCTTGGGGATGTTCCGCTCGGTGAACGTGGTGCTGGCCGACACGGTGGCGGGGGCAGGCGGCGACTCCACGGTGCGGGTGATCGTGCGTGTGGCCGAGGCGCCGCTGCGCCGCATCCGGATCGGGGCGGGGTACGGCTCGCTCGACTGTTTCCGCGTGCAGAGCGGCTGGACGGCCTACGATTTCCTCGGCGGCGCGCGCTCGCTCGACCTCACGGGGCAGTTCTCCAAGCTCGGCGTCGGCATTCCCGCCGATGCCGGGTTCAAGCAGAACGTGTGCCACCCGCTGCACGACGATGCGACGTCCGACACCGTCAACTACAACGCCACCCTGTCGTTGCGCCAGCCGGCGTTTCTCTCGCCGCGCCACACCGCGAGCGTGGCGCTGTTTACCGAGCGGCGCTCGGAGTTCAAGGCATACACGCGCCAGGCGGTGGGCGCGAATCTGGCCGTGACGTTCAACGCCCGCCGCAACATTCCCATCACGCTCGGCTACAGCTATTCGGTGGGGCGGACGACCGCCGATCCGGCGGTCTACTGCCAGCTGTTCCGCTTGTGCGACGCGTCGGAGCAGGCGTTCCTCGCCAACCGGCGGCGGTTCGGGGCCGTGACGATCTCCGGAGTGCGGAACCAGACGAACTCGGTGCTCGATCCGACGGTGGGCGGTGTCGTCACCGCGACGTTGACTCACTCATCGCGGCTCGTCGGCTCGGACACGCTGTACGAGTTCAACCGCGGGCAACTCGAGGTGTCACGTTACTATCCCATCGGCCGGCGTGGGGCGTTTGCCTGGCGCGTGCTGGGGGGGACGATCCTGCCGGCGCGGCGCATCAGCTTCGCCGGCCAGAGCGTCAGGTTCGTGCCGCCGGATCAGCGGTTCTATGGCGGGGGTCCCAACTCGGTGCGCGGGTACGCCCGCAACGAGCTTGGTCCGCGCGTGTACGTCACGGACTCGATCGAGGTCAATGGCACCGATACGACCTACCGCAACCTCCAGGCGTCAGCCACCGGCGGCAACGCGATCTTCGCGGCGAACGTCGAGTTCCGATTCCCGACACCGCTGTTCCCCGATCGCATGCGCGTGGCGGTGTTCGCGGATGTCGGGCAGGTGTGGGAGCGGGAGGATCCGACGGTCCGCGGGGTGCGATTCACGCCGGGCCTCGGTGTGCGGTTCGTGACGCCTCTCGGGCCGGTACGGCTCGACGCCGCCTATAGCGGCTATCCCGCCGAGGCGGGAGTGCTCTACCTGCTTAACCGGGCGAACAACAGTCTCACCGCCGTCACCGACTCGGCGGGGAACCCCGTGCCGGTCCATCCGTCGTTGCCTGGCGGATTCTGGCAGCGGGTCGTGGTGCAGTTCGCCGTGGGCCAGGCGTTCTGATGGTCCGCCGCTCGCTCGGGGTCGCGCTGTGGATGGTCGCGGGGCTGCTCGCCTGCTTCCTGGGAGCGCTCGCCTCGCTCGTGGGCACGGATGCAGGACGCGCGCTGCTCACACGCGTGACGGCGGGAGCCCTGCACCAGGTGTTCACGGGCACGATCGAGATCGGCGACGTCGGCGGCTCACTGCTCACCGGCCTCACCTTCTCCCAGGTCCGGCTGTTCGACGCCGACACGACACTGGTCGCCTGGCTGCCGCGCGCCGACGTGAGCTATAACCCGTTCGATTTCGCGGCAGGGCGGGCGGTGCTGTTCGAGTTCGACTTGCGCCGGCCCGTGATCAACATCGTGCAGCACCCGAGCGGGCGGCTGAACATCGAGGAGCTGTTGCGTCTGGGCGGGCCGGACACGGGCAAGCACGGGCCGCCGGCGCTCATCCTGCTCCGGAACGTGCGCATCACGGACGGCAGCGTGACGCTGCGACTGCAGGCGCGCCACGCCGAGCCCGGCGATTCGGCGCTCGAGATCGTCGGCGGCGGCCCGAACGGGCGGCTGCGGGTGCGGCGCTTCGAGCATCTGGACGCGCACCTCGCGGCCCTGCAGGTCTCCTCGCCGCGCGAGCGCGGCATCCGCATCGACGTCTCGCGGCTCGCGTTCGAGAGCACCGACCCGGCGGTGCGGCTCGTCGACGTCGCCGGCCGGCTCCGGGTGATCGGCGACTCGATGGAGGTGCGGCTCGCGCGCGTGCAGCTGCCCGCGTCCGCGCTGCGGGACGCCCATGGCGCCGTCCGCTGGCCGCACGGCAAGCTGCTCTTCGATCTCCGGCTGCGCGCCGACTCGGCGACGCTCGGCGATTTCCCGTTCATCGATCGCCGGTTCACCGGCCCGCCCGCTACCGGGGTGCTGTCGGGGGACGTGCGCCTGCGCTCACACGGGAGCCGGGTCTTGGAGGTGGGAGTGGATGGGTTGGGCCTGGCGTTCGCGGGGGGCACGGTCGCCGGCCGCGTCACCGCCTTGAGCGTCGCGGACTCCGGGCTGGTGGCGCTGCGCGACGCCGATCTGGACGCCCACGACTTCGACCTCGAATTCGCCCGGCCCTTTCTCGACGCCCTGCCCTTTGCCGGACGGGTCACCGGGCGCACTGTCGCCACGGGGCCGCTCACGGCCCTCGCCCTGGAGACCGACTGGTCGTTCCGTGACTCGCTCGTGCCGGCGTGGCCGGAGTCGCGGGTGCGAGGCAAAGGTGAGGTGAACCTCAAAGCGGCCGACGGCATCCGGTTCCAGCCGTTCGCCGTCGAGGCGGCGAGCGTCGACCTGGGCACGCTGGCCCGACTGGCGCCGGCGGTGCGCCTCCACGGCACGCTCCTGGCCAACGGGAGCCTCGCGGGGCCGCTCAAGAACGCGCAGTTCAGCGGCACACTCGAGCATCGGGACGGCGATCGGCCGCCGAGCCACCTCACGGGCGCCGTGCGCCTCGATACGCGCGGCCAGGTGCTCGGCATCTACACCGACGTGACGGCGGACTCGCTCTCCTTCGACGGTCTCAAGGGCAGCTTTCCCACGCTGCCGCTGCGAGGAGCCGCGTCCGGGCCCGTGAGACTGGCGGGCCCGCTCGACGCGCTCGAGACCCACGCCGAGTTGCACGCTGGTGGCGAAGGAGGCGACGTGCGCGTCGACGGCGTGTTGATGGTCGATCTCCCGCACTATGGCGCGCGCGAGTTCGAGGTGGCGACGCGGGACGTTGATCTCGCGCACTGGCTCACCGGCGCCCCGCCCTCGCGCCTCGGCTTCACCGTCCGCGGCGCCCTGACGGGTGACAGCGGCGTCGCGCCCAGCGGCGCCGTGACCGCGACGCTCGGGCCGTCGCTGTTCGCCGGCGCGGGGCTCGACTCGGGCGCCGTACGCCTGCGCCTCGCCGACCGCCGCGTGTACGTCGACTCGCTGCTCCTGTCGCAACCCGGGCTCGTCGCCACCGGGTCCGGCTCGCTCGGCTGGACGCGCGGCACGAGCGGCCAGCTGGCGCTCGATTTCGACGCCGACAGCCTGAGCGCCATCGATTCCCTGGTGAGCTGGCTCGCCGGGAGCGCCGCCGCGGCGCGCGCCGACCCCGACCCGCCGATTCGGCCGCTCGCGGGCTCGGCCCGGTTGGTCGCGACGCTCGGGGGCTCGCTCGACTCGCTCGGCGTCGAGGTGCGCGCCAGCGTCGAGCGGGTGGCGTGGCGCGGTTGGCAGGTCCCCGCCGGCCGCGCGCGCCTCCAATGGCGCCCCGGTCCCACGCCCGCGTTCGCGCTGGAGGCGACGCTCGACTCCCTCGCCTACGGCACGCTCGGGTTCTCGGGGGCGGCGGCGACGGGGCGCGGGACGCTGGACTCGCTCACGTGGTTCGCGCGCTCCCGCATGGGCGGCGGCGGCGCCTTCCTCGCCGGCGGGCGCTTCGCCCGCCGCACGGACTCCGCGGGTGGCGCCGTGCTCGCCGTGGGTCTCGACTCGCTGGCCGTGCAGCTGCCGGGCGACGTGTGGGTACTTGAGCGGCCGACGCAGCTCAGCGTGACCGATTCGGCCGCTCGCGTGAGCCACCTGGTGCTGCAGAGCGTGTACGGGTCGGGCAAGCTCGCGCTCGAGGGGGACCTCCCCACGCACGGCCGGGCCGACGCCCACCTGCAGCTCGAGGGCTTTCCGCTGGCGGGCGTGTATGCGCTGCTCGAGCGGGACACCGCGGGCGTCGGCGGGTCGGTCACCGCGACCGCCGGCCTCTCGGGGAGCCGGGCCAATCCGGTGTCGAGCGGCGCGTTCTCGCTCTCCAACGGACGGCTCGGCGAGTTCCGCGCCCCGTTCGTCGACGGCACCTTCGAGTACCGCGACCGCCGGCTGCGGACCGCCCTGCACCTCTGGCGCTCGGGGCAGCAGATCCTCGACGTGCAGGCATTTCTGCCGCTGGACCTCGCCCTCACGCGCGTGGAGCATCGTCAGCTCCCCGACACGCTGTCGGTGCGCGCCTCGGCGGACAGCGTGGATCTGTCGGTGCTCGAAGCGCTCACGCCGGCCGTGCGCCAGGTGACCGGGGTGTTCTCGACCGACCTGGGGATCGCCGGCACGTGGGACGCCCCCCGGCTGCGCGGCGCGCTGCAGATCGCCGACGCCGCTGCGACGATTCCGACACTGAACGTCCGCTACGAAAACGTGAACGGCCGGCTGGCGCTCTCGGGCGACACGATCGCCGTCCAGTCGCTCTCGGCGTCGAGTGAGCGGGGCCGGGCCGACGTATCCGGCGTCGTGCGGCTCGAGCGGCTCACGCATCCCGTGCTCGACTTGCGCATCGCGGCCGACCAGTTCAAGGCCCTGGACCTGAAGAACAACCTGACGATCACGGCAAGCGGGCGGCTCACGCTCCGCGGCCCGGTGTTCGGCGCCTCGCTCACCGGCCAGGTCAATGTGACGTCCGGTGCGCTCTATTTCGCGGACCTGGTGCAGAAACGCATCGTGAACCTGGACGAGCTCGCCGACACGTCGCTCGTGTCGCTCATCGAGCAGCAACAGCTCGGCCCGGAGTTCCAGAACGTCTTCCTCGACAGCCTGCGGATCGACGATCTGGCGCTCGAGATGGGAAGCGACGTCTGGCTGCGCTCGAACGAGGCCAACATTCAGCTGGCCGGATCGGTGCGGCTCACGAAGCGGCGCAATCTGTACCTCGTGAGCGGCACGCTGCAGGCCGTGCGCGGTACCTACCGCCTCAAGGTCGGGCCCGTGTCGCGCGAATTCGTCGTGTCGCAGGGAACGGTGCACTATTTCGGTACGCCGGATCAGGACGCGGCGCTCGACATCGAGGCGAAGCACGTGGTCCATCCCGTGCCCACGCCCGGGTTCCCCAACGAAGACATCAGCGTCGTGGCGCACATCACGGGCACGCTGCTCGTGCCCAAGGTCACCCTCGCCGCCGAGAAACAGGACCTGTCGCAGACGGAGCTGATCTCGCTGCTGCTGTTCGGCAAGCGCAGCGTGGACCTGGCGGGCGATCAGGGCGGCATCGCGGATCAGCGGGCCGTAATACAGAGCGCGTTCTCGGTCCTGTCGGGTGAGATCGAGCAGACGATCGTGTCCGGCGGCGTGCCCGTCGACTACGTCGAGATCCAACCCGGCGGCGGAGGGCAGGGAACCCCGTTGTCGAGCTTGCAACTCGCCGTGGGGCGACAGCTCGGTCCCAAGACGTTTCTGGTGGTGAACGCCGGCTACTGCCAGGGGGGCCAAGGTGGCGTGCAGAACCTGCTCGGCCTGTCGCTGCAGTTCCGCATCAGCCCCGAGTGGCGCACCGAGGCGAGCTTCGCGCCCGTGCAGACCTGCCTGCCCGACGCCTCGGGCGGCGGGCAGGCGACGACCGTGCCGCGTCAGGTGGGGCTGGACCTGTTCTGGGAGCGGCGCTACTAGCCATGACGCGGGCCCTGCTCATCGCCAACCCGGCGGCGGCGCGCACCGACGCACGGGCGGTGACGGCGATCCGCGACACGCTGCGGCGCGGCGGCTGGACCGTCGAGGTGCGCGCCACGGCGCAGGCGGGGGATGCGCGCCGCTTCGCGCGCGAGGCGGTCGAGCAGCGCTTCGACGCGCTGGTGTGCTACGGCGGGGACGGCACGGCGATGGAGATCGCCGCCGGGGCGGTGGACGGCGGCATCCCGCTCGGCCTCGTCCCGGGCGGCACAGGCAACCTGCTGGCGGGGAACCTGCGGCTGCCGCGGGACGCGGCGGCGGCGGCGCACGTGATTCTCGCCGGCCAGACGGCGGCGATCGACTTGGGTACTGTGGAGCGCCCCGACGGCACGCATTACTTCGCGGTGTGCAGCGGCACCGGGTTCGACGCCCGTCTCATGGCCCGGACGGGGGCGGCCGAGAAGCGCCGCTGGAAGATGGCCGCCTATGTGATGCACGCCTTCGCCACCCTCCCCGACGTGACGAGCCCGCTCCATCGCGTGACGGTGGACGGCGTGGCGCACGAGCTGCCGGCGGCGATGGTGCTGGTGGCAAACTGCGGCGAGCTGGTGCCCCCCTTCCTGCGGCTGCGCGACAACGTCGCCCCGGACGACGGCTGGCTCGACGTGCTGGTGCTCCGGGCTGAGGGCGCACTGGAGAGCCTCCGCGCGTTCTACGAGCTGCTGCGGCGACCGCGCAATGGCGCGCGGCGGCTGTGGTTCGGCCGCGGCCGTACGGTGCGCGTGGACGTGCTCGAGGGCCCGCCGCGGCCGATGCAGCTCGACGGCGAGCCCGCGGGGAACGCTCCGTTCGAGGCCCGGCTGCTGCCGCGCGCCTTGCGGGTGATCGTGGATCCCCGCACGGTGCCGCTCGGAAAGCGTCATGCCTGACAGCGTGCTCCTGATCGACGACGACGCGGATGTGTTGCGCGCGGTCGGCGATTACTTCGACCGCATCGGCTACGAGGTGGGCCGGGCGGCGACCGCTCAGACGGGGTTCGAGGCGTTCGACCGGCTCCGTCCCGACGTGGTGATTCTCGACTTGCATCTGCCCGACGTGGGCGGCCTCGAGGTGCTGGAGCGGCTCCGCTCGCAGGGTGGCTCGGTGATCTTGCTCACGGGCCAAGGGGACATCGAAACGGCCGTGCGGGCGATGCAGCTCGGCGCCGAGCACTTCCTCACGAAGCCGGTCGATCTGAACCACCTCGCGGCCGCAACGGCGCGGGTGTCCGAGAAAATCCGCCTGGTGCGCCAGAACGCGAGGCTGCGCGCGCGCGAGCACGAGGGTGAGGGGCTCGAGTCGCTGGGCGCGTCGCCGGCGATGCGCGAGCTGGGACGCCAGATCGAGCTGCTCGCGGCGAGCGAGCGCTCCACGGTGCTGCTCACGGGCGAGAGCGGCACGGGCAAGGGCTGGGTGGCGCGCATCATCCATCATCTCTCGCCGCGCGCCAGCGGTCCGTTCGTCGAGGTGAACTGCGGCGGCCTCTCGGCCACGTTCCTCGAGTCGGAGCTGTTCGGGCACGAGAAGGGCGCCTTCACCGATGCCAAGGAGCGCCGCCAGGGCCTGTTCGAGCTCGCCGACCGCGGCACCATCTTCCTCGATGAAATCGGTGATCTCGCGCCCGAGCTGCAGCCCAAGCTCCTGAAAGTGCTCGAGACCAAGACGTTCCGGCGTCTGGGCGGCAGCCGCGAGATCACGGTGGAGGTTCGCCTCGTCGCGGCCACCAATCGCGATCTCGTGGCGGATGTGCGCGCCGGCCGATTCCGCGAGGACCTGTACTACCGCTTGAGCGTCATGCCGCTGCGCTTGCCCGCCGTGCGCGAGCGGTCCCGCGACGACCGGCTCGCTCTCCTGACCCGCATCCTGGCCGACTTCGCCCCGCAGATGCCCGGCTGCCCCAGCGCCTGCAGCGCGGAGACGCTGGACCGCCTGCTCTCCGCCCCCTGGCCCGGCAACGTGCGCGAGATGCGCAACGTGGTCGAGCGCGCCATGATCCTGGCCAGGGGCGCGGCGCAGCTCGGCGTGGAGCATCTTCCGGCGGACCTGCGCAAGGGCGCGGGCGGGGACAAGCGCCACCAGCCGCAGGCGCTCGCGGACGTGGAGCGCGTGCACATCGAGAAAACCCTCAAGTTCCACGGCGGCAACCGCACCCGGGCCGCCCTGGAGCTCGGCATTTCGCGCGCGACGCTGATCAATAAGATTAAGGTGTACGGGCTCGACATCTGAGGCGACCATGACCGACAAGCCGAAACTGATGGAGCACGATGCGATGGTGTGCCGCTACTGCGGCAATGAAGAGCGTGCCTCGGAGGGATACCCCTGCGCGGACTGCGGGACGTTCATCTGTCTCATCTGCTCGTTCCGCGGGATCACGCGCTGCAAGACGTGCGAGGAGAAGGCGAAGGCGGCGAAGCAGGCCTAGCTCCCACCCCGCCGCTTTCGAATCTCCCGCTGCACGTCGTCGGGCGAGGTCCCGAGCTCCTTCGCGAGCTTCTGCACGGCGTCGCCCACCCCCGCCCAGTCGCCCGCGGCCGCTAGCGCGGCGAGGGCGATGTCTTCCACGACGGTCGTCCGCTCCTCCAGGTCGCGGGTCCGCACGGCGACTTCACGCGCCAGCCACTGCTCCAGCTCGCGCCGGTCGACCTCGAGCTGCCGCTGCCGCAATGCGCCCTGCAACGACAGCTCCAGCTCGTCCAGGTCGACGGGCTTGATGAGGTAATCGTACGCGCCCAGCTTCAGACACTCGATCGCGGTCCGTGGCTCGTCGATCGCCGTCAACATGATGATGGCGAGGTCGGAATCGGCGGCCAGCGCCTTGGGCACGAGCTCCACGCCGCTCATGTTCGGCATGCGGATGTCCGAGAGCATCACCTGCGGCTGCTCGGCCGCCTGGCGATCGAGCGCCTCCGCACCGCTCGACGCCTGCAGCACGCGGTAGCCGAGCCGGGTCAGAAACCGGTGGAGCGCCTGGCGGATGCCGTCTTCATCGTCGACCACCAGCACCGTGGTCGGCTGGTCTTGCGGTTGGGGATTGGGCATGCGCTAACGTATGTACCCTCCACAAGGCCAGCAAGCCGAGCTATCTTCGCGCTCCCATGACGTCGGCCGATCCCGCCAGCATCAGCGCCGTCCCCGGACTCACCGTGGGTCACTGGACCGACCTGCCGCGGGCGACCGGGTGCACCGTGGTGCTCGCGCCCGAGCGCGGGATGCGCGCGGCCGGCGCGGTGCGCGGCCGCGCCACCGGCACGCGCGAGCTCGACGCCCTCAACCCGCGCCACCTGGTGAGCCATATCGACGCGATCCTGCTCACCGGCGGCTCGGCGTACGGACTCGGAGCCGCCGACGGCGTCATGCGCTGGCTGCGCGAGCGGCGCCGCGGCCTGCCGCTCGGGCCGGCGGGGGTCGTCCCGATCGTGCCGACCGCCGTGATTTTCGACTTCGACCTGGCGCCGGGCGGTAAGGCGGACCGTTGGCCGACCGCGGACGACGCGTATCGCGCGTGCGGCGTGGCGTCCGCCGACGTCCTCGAGGGGACGGTCGGCGCGGGCACGGGCGCGACGGTGGGCAAGGCGCTGGGGCCGCGCCGCGCGATGAAGGGCGGTGTGGGGACGTGGGCGGCGCGCGGTGGAGACATTGTGGTGGGGGCGCTCGTGGTGCTGAACGCGGTGGGCAACATCCTCGACGGAACGGGGTCGATCGTCGCGGGCGCGCGCGGCCCGGACGGTCGGTTCGCGGACGCGCTCGAGTATTTCGCCGGGGGCGGCGCCCCGTTCGGCCGCGCCAACACGACCCTCGCGGTCGTGGCGACCAACGCCACGCTCGATCGCACGGCGCTCGAGAGCCTGGCCCATGCGGCGGGAGACGCGCTCGCCCGCCGCATCGTTCCCTACGGCACCCTGTTCGACGGCGACGTCGTCTTCGCCGTGAGCACCGCCGCGGCCACGCCCGCCACGCCGCTCCAGGCGGAGGCGCTGGCCGCGCTGGCGGTCCCGGTGGCGGTGGAGCGCGCGGTGCGGCTGGCGCGCGGTCTCGGGGACGTGCCGGGATTGGCCGACGGCTCCAAGCCGTGACCGATCGCCTGGAGCGCGACGTCGGAGACGTCGCGCGCAAGTGGGTGCCCGATGCTCGGCTGGGCGTGCTCGAGGTGGCCGTCCAGCCGGCCGCGCTCACCGGCTGTACCACGAGTCGCGACGCCCTGGAGGAGTTGCATCGCATCGCTGCCGCGGCGCGCCGCGCGGCCGACATCCGCCTCCTGCCCGACGCGTCGGTGCGCGACGAGCCCGCCGCGGTGACGACGGCCGCCGTCGCGCCGCTGCTGCGGGAGCCGCGCACCGCGGCCGACCGTGTCAGCGAAGTGCTGCATGGCGAGCCGCTGGCGCTGCTCGAGCGGCGCGACGGGACATGGCTGCGCGTGCGCGCGCCCGACGGCTACCACGGTTGGCTGCACGCGGGCTACGTGCGGACCGGTACCGACGACTGGGCGGAGGACTGGACTACGCGCGCCACGGCGCGATCGCTTGGCGCAGAGCTCAAGTTCGAAGATCGGCGCTTCCGCCTGGCCGTGGGGGCGCGCCTCGTGCTGCGGCGTGACGGGCTGGTAGACACCGCGGACGGGCGGTCGTGGAGCGTCGTGTGGGGCGTGGTGCGGTCCGACGCGGAGTACCGGGCCGAAGCGCGGCTCGTCGCCGCCCCGGAGTGGGCGCAGCGCTGGTTCTCCGGCGCCCCCTACCTGTGGGGGGGACGCACCGAATGGGGCGTGGATTGTTCGGGGCTGGTCCAGGCGACGTACGCGGCCCGGGGCATCAGCCTGCCGCGCGACAGCGATCAACAGGCGCTCGCTGGCCGCGCGGTAGCGATCGACGCCGCCGGCGCCGGATACAGCGCGGGAGACATTCTCTGCTTCGCGGACGGGCGGCGCATTTCTCACGTGGCGCTGTGGGCGGGGAGCGGTCACGTCGTGCACTCGGCGCTGTCGCGCGGAGGCGTGGCATCGGACGACCTGTTCGCGCACACGCCCGCCGCCGGGCGGTTGCGGGACATGCTCGTCGCCGTGCGGCGCCCCGAGACTTCGCGGGGCTGACCGGGTATTTTTCGGGCATGAAGCTCGTCCTCTTCGACATCGACGGCACCCTCCTCTGGACCGACGGCGCCGGGCGGCGGGCGATTCACCGCGCGCTCGTCGACGAGGCGGGCACCGCGGGGCCGATCGAGCGCTACCGGTTCGACGGGAAGACCGATCCGCAGATCGTGCGCGACCTGCTCTCGCTGGCGGGCCATCCGGCGGCGGAGGATGCGAGCCGCATCGACGCGGTGTGCCGCCGCTACGTGGAGCACCTGCGCGCCGAGCTCGCCAACCCCGCCCAGACGACCAAGCTCATGCCGGGGACGCGGCAGCTGCTCGATGCCCTCGAGCCGCACGAGGCGCAGCAGCGCGCGCTCGTGGGACTGTTGACTGGAAACGTCGCGCCCGGCGCGGCGCTGAAGCTGCGCTCGGCCGGGCTCGACCCGGCGCGCTTCCGGGTCGGTGCCTACGGCTCCGATTCCGCGCGGCGGGCGGACCTGCCGGCGGTTGCGGCACAACGCGCGGCCGAGCTCACCCGCCGCCCGTTCGCGGGCGCGGACGTGATCGTAATCGGGGACACGCCGGACGACGTCGCGTGCGGCCGGCCGATCGGCGCGCGCAGTCTGGCCGTCGCCACCGGCTCCTACGACGTCGCGGCCCTGCGCGCGGCCGGCGCCGCGTACGTGTTCGCGACGCTCGCCGACACGGCCGCGGTGCTCGACGCCATCTTCGCGTGAGCCGGTCCGCTCCCCCGGCCGTAGACGAGCTCGAGGTCAAGGCGCGGGTCGAGGATCCCGACGCGTTGCGCGCGGCGCTGATGCGCGCCGGCGCGATCCTCGAGTTCCGGGGTGACATGCTCGACCGGCGGTTCGACCGCGACGCCGCTCCCACCCTTGCGGAGCGCGACGAGGTACTGCGGCTGCGGGTGTACCGGCAGCCCGACGGCGCGACGGCGTACGGCGTGCTCGGCTGGAAAGGGCCGCACTCGAAGCACCGGCGCTACCGTCGCCGCGCCGAAGCCGAGGCGCGAGTCGGCGATCCGGAAGGCGTCGTGGCCATTCTCGAGCGGCTCGGCTTCGCCGTGTCGCTGCGCATCGATCGGCGGGTCGAGGTCTACCGCCTGGGGGAAGCGGTGCTGCGGCTCGAGTGGTATCCCGACATGGACGTCCTGCTCGAGGTGGAAGGCGAGCCGGCCGACATCGAGCGGGCGATTGCGGCCACCGGTCTCGGGCGCGCGAGCTTCCTCGCGGAGTCGCTGCCGTACTTCGTCGCTGCCTTCGAGCGCCGCACCGGCCGCGCCGCCCTGCTGGCACGATGAGCCCGGGTGTGAAGATCCCGATGCCGCTGCGCGTCCCGGAGCTCGCGTCTTCGCTCGGGCGCCTGCTGGTACCGCGTCGTCTGGAAGAGCCGTGGGTGCCGCTCGACGACCTCCGCGAAGACCTGGCGACGAGCGTGATGGAGCTGGCAGGCCAGGCACGGGCCGCCGCGGGGCGCGAGGAGCGTGACCGAGTGCTCGAGGCCGTGAGCCGCCGCGCGTGGCTGGCGGCGTGGGAAGCCGCGGTGCGGCAGGCGGCGGAGCGCGTGACGGCCGCGCTCGACGGGGAAATCGAGCGCGCGGCGCGGCGCGTCCGGATGCCGGCACGCCAGCGGCGCCGGCGGCAGCTCACAGGGTCCGAAAAGCGCGCGATCGCCGCCCGCCTCGCCGCCGGCGGCGAGGCGTTCGTGGCCGCCGTCGACGCCCTCGACGGCGCGGGCCTCCTGGCTCGCGACGCGGGCGTTCTGGACAAAACGCTGCACGCCGAATGGCAAGACGCGCTGCGGGCGGCGGCGCGGCGCCTCGAGGCGGCATGGCTCGCACTCGAGACGGCCGTAGCCGAGGAGCGGCGACGCTGGGCGGTCGAGACCGACGCCATCGCCCGGTGGCGACCATCTCTCTGGCCCGTGATCGTTGCGTGGACGCCGCTCGCGGCCGGGCTGATTTGGCTGGGGCTGGTCCTGGGCGGCTACGTTCCCGCCCCGGCATGGCTCGCGGCACGGCTCGGCTTCTGAGCGCGATCGGCGTCGGCGTCGACCTCGTGGAAGTGTCGCGCGTCGCGGCAATCATCGCCGACAAGGGCGCGCGCGTGTTCCAGCGCCTGCTCACCCGTGATGAGCGCGCGTACTGCGAGAGTCGACCCGACCCCGCGACCCACGTCGCTGTACGGCTCGCGGCCAAGGAAGCGGTCTACAAGGCGCTGCAGGGCAGCGCGGCGGCGCGCGGCATCGGCTGGCGGGAGATCGAGATCACGCGGGCGCCCGACGGCCGGCCCGACGTGCGGCTCAGCGGCACCGCGGCCGCGCGGGCGCGCGAGCTCGGCGTGGGACGCGTGCTGCTGTCGCTCTCCCACACTCACCAGGCGGCTGTCGCGGTTGTTGTGCTGGAGCGTGTGTGACGTTTTGCCTTGCATTCCCGACAAAATCACTCTAGTATTGAAATTCCCCCTTCTTGAGAACCGTTCCCATCTACCGTAAGTCCCTCGTCGGCTTGCTGTTGGGCACCTGCATCGTGGCGCCTGCCGGGGCGCAGGCGATGGATTCGCTGGCGGTGGCCCGGCGCATCGTGGCCGCGGCCTCGCTCGCTGCCAAGGAGTACGCCATCGGCGTTGCGCCCCGCGGGGGCCAGGTGACCAATCCCGAGGAGGTCTCGGAGGCGAAGCAGTTTCTCGACCAGGCGCGACTCGACGTCGGGTCGCTTCCTCGGGCGGTGCGGGCGACTGCCGACTCCGATCTCGCGGCGCTGCGCGCCATGCTCGACCGGGCGGCGTCGCCGGACTCGGTCGCGGCGCGGGCGGCGCTGCTCGCGCAGCGCATTGCCACCGTCGTGGGAGGCGCGCTCGAAACCTTCCCGGCGCGCCCGCCGTCGCTGGTGCGCGGCGCGGCCGTCTACCAGGAGCAGTGCGCGCAGTGTCACGGTGCCACCGGGCGGGGTGACGGGCCGAAGGCGAAGCACCTGCAGGGTCCGCCGCCCGCGAGCCTCGCGGACCGGGAGGGGATGAGCACGGTCTCTCCGGTGGACGTGTACCGCAAGCTCACGATCGGGGTGGCGGGCACGGCGATGCCGCAGTTCGAGGAGACGCTTTCGCCCGAGGACCGCTGGGCCGCGGCCACGTACGTGGCGACGCTGCGCGCCGACGAGGGGCTGGTCCGCGAGGGCGAGGGGCGATACGCCACGACGTGCGCGTCGTGCCACGGAGCCACCGGCGGCGGCGACGGTCCGCTCGCCGCCACGCTCTCGGTCCGGCCGCCCGCGCCGCGCGACCTCGCCGTGCAAGGCCGATTCACCGACCGCGAGCTGGAGGGGCTCATTCTGCGGGGCCGGCCGGGGACGGCGATGCCCGGTTTTGCACGCACCCTCGATCCCGGGGACGCGGCCAAGATCGTGGCGTTCCTGCGCGTGCTCCCCACGGCCGAGCGGCAGAAGTACGAGGCGTCCCCCGCGGCCGCCACGTTCTCCGTGGTGCGCCGCCAGCTCGACTCGGGCGTCGCGCTCCGCTCCGACAAGATCGCGTTCGACGCCTACCTCACCTTCGAACAGGTGGAGACGAAGGTGCGGGTGAAGAACCCCGCCCTCGCGAGCGAGCTCGAGCAGGCGTTCACGCTGCTGCGCGCCCGGACCGCGGCCGGCGCCGGCCCGGACGAGCTGGGGGCGATCCACGCCCGGCTGCTCGCGGATCTGGAGCGCGCCGAGCGGCTCGTCGCCGACCAGAGCTCGGGCGCCGGCCTGTTCGCGCAATCGTTCGTGCTGCTGTTGCGGGAAGGCTTCGAGGCGATCCTCATCGTCGCGGCGCTGATGGCGTTTCTCTCGAAGGCCGGCGCCGTCGAGCGCCGGCGTCACGTCGCCCGAGGCGCCTGGGCCGCGGTCGCCGCGAGCGCCGCCACGGCGGTGGTGATCGAGCTGCTGTTCGAGATCACGCCCGGCCAGCGGGAGGCGCTCGAGGGCGGCACCATGCTCCTCGCGACCGCCGTGCTTTTCTACGTCAGCTATTGGCTGCTCTCGAAGATCGAAGTCGCCAAGTGGAATGCCTTCGTGAAGGGTCGGATGGAGGATGCACTGTCGACCGGCTCGGGGTTCGCGCTCTCGTCGGTGGCCTTCCTCGCGGTGTATCGGGAGGGCTTCGAGACCATCCTGTTCTACAAGGCGCTGCTCTCCTCGGCGGGATCGACCAGCGCCGCCGGAGTGGCGGGGGTCATGGCCGGAATCGCCACGGGCGCGCTGGCATTGGTGATGGTCTACGTGGCGGTCTCCCGCTTCGGGATGAAGGTGCCGCTCAAGCCGTTCTTCGCGGTCACGAGCGCGATGCTCTACTACATGGCGTTCGTGTTCGCGGGGAAGGGGATCGCGGACCTGCAGGAGTCCGGGCTGGTGCGGGTGAGCGTGGTCCAATGGGCGCCCCGCATCCCGGTGCTCGGCATCTATCCGACCGTGCAATCGCTGGCGCTCCAGCTGCTGCTCCTCGTGCTGCTGCTGGTGGCCGTGCTGTGGCTGCAGCGGAACCGCTTCGGCGGAGCGGGGGGGGACCGCCGCCGGCCGTCCTTCCCGTAGGCCGCAACTACCGCGTGGCCTGGGCCTGGGGCTGCGGCTTGAGTGCGGGAGGCACGGCGACGGTTGCGGGCTCGGGCGAGCGCAGCCGCTGCATCACCCATATCCCCGTGGCGACGAGCAGCAGGCTCGTCACCTGTGCCAGCGTGAACGGTCCCAGCAGCCGATCGTCCTTGGCGCGCACGATCTCCACCAGGAACCGCTCCGTCCCGGCCAGGACGAGATAGACGCCGAAGCGCCAGCCCGTCCCGTGCCGGTGGTCGCGCAAACGCCATAACCAGGCAAACGCCAGCAGCATCAGCGTCGTCTCGTATATCTGCGTCGGGTGCACCGCCACGACCTGCATGGGATCGGTACCGGGGGGGAAGCGCACGTGCATGTTGCTCAGCTCCGCCACCGTGGTGGGCGGGAGGCCGCGGGGGAACTTCATCGCCCAGGGCAGGGTCGACGGGATGCCGTAGTCGTCGTTGACGAGGAAGCACCCGACCCGTCCCAGCCCGTAGCCGAGGGCGAGGGGGGCGGCCGTGAGTTCCATCGTCCAGCGGGCGGGCACGCGTTTCCACCACCCGGTCGCGAGCACTGCGGCCACGCCGCCGAGAAAGCCCCCGTACCAGACGAACCCGCCGCGCCGCAGCAGCGCTTCCCATTCGCCCGTGAGTAACACGTACCAGATCTTCGCTCCCACGATGCCGCCGAGCACGGCGGCGAACACGACGTCGGCCGCGTACTCCTCGGCCATCCCGCGGCGCCGCAGGTCGACCTGGATCGCCCACCCCGCCATGAGGAAGGCCACCATCATCATCAGCCCGTATCCCGTGACCTGAAGGGGACCCAGGTGGATGAACAGGATGTCGATCCGGGGCAGCGGGATCGTGAAGCCGAAGGGATAAATCGTCATGAGTGGGCCGCGCCGAGGGTGGTGGGTGCCGGCTCCAGGCCGGGCAGCGGGAGGTCCGCCCGGGCGTCCAGCGTCCAGTCGCTGCGCTCGCCCAGGCCGAGGCGGTACCAGCCGGCACGGGCGATCATGGCGGCGTTGTCGGCGTTCAGCCGTGGGCTCGCGACGGCCACGCGGGCGAGCCCTCCGTCCGAGAGGCGCCGGGCGGCGAGGTCCGCGAGCGCCCGGCTGCACGCCACGCCGCCGCCCAGCACGGCGGTACGGTGGCCCGTGGCGCGGACCGCACGCTCGAGCTTGGCGACCAGCACGTCGAGCACCGCGTCCTGGAAGGCGCGGGCGAGATGCGCACGGTCGCGCTCGAGATCGTCGCTCGCGCGCACGGCGCGCAGCACCGCGGTCTTCAGACCGGAGAACGAGAACTCGTAGCCTTCGTCCCGCATCGGACGCGGAAACGAGAAGCGGGTGGGATCGCCCTGAGCCGCGAGCCGCTCGATCGCCGCGCCGCCCGGGTACCCCAGGCCCAAGAGCGTCGCCACTTTGTCGAACGCCTCGCCGGCCGCGTCGTCGCGGGTCGCGCCCAGCAGGCGGTAACGCCCCCACGCGGGAACATCGAGCAGCAGCGTGTGACCCCCGGAAACGAGCAACGCGACGAACGGCGGCGCGAGGTCCGGGTCTTCCACGAGCGGCGCGAAGAGATGGCCTTCCATGTGATGGACGCCGATCAGCACGCGGTCGCCGGCGTAGGCCAGCGCCTTGGCGTAGACCACGCCCACCAGCAGGGCGCCGACGAGCCCCGGGCCCTGCGTCACGGCGACGGCGTCCACCGCGCTCCACCCGATGCCGGCCTCGGCGAGCGCGCGGTCCACGACCGCCGGCAGCGCCGCCAGATGTGCCCGGCTCGCGAGCTCCGGCACCACGCCCCCGAACACGCGGTGCACGTCCTGCGACAGGATCACGAGCCCGGCGAGCTCGGGACGTCGGCGCTCGCCCACCAGCACCGCGGCCGAGGTCTCGTCGCACGACGTCTCGATCCCGAGGACGACGTCAGCCACGGCCGGTCTTCCGTCTGAGGGAGACGGAGTCGGGCACGGCGTGTGCGACGATGCCGGGAGGCGCGCTGACCGTGAGGCGGGCGTAGCCGCCCGGGCCGGCCTTGCCCACGAGGTGCGCCACCACCCGCACGCTGTCGCGGGTCAGGGTGTTCACCCGCGATTCGGGGCCCCGCACCGTCACCCCCACGCGCTCGACCGAGAGCAGGAACCCCGTGAAGCCCGACGCCGCGGTCGTGATCGGGACGCCCGAGAGCGAGCGCTCGACGATAGCGGTCACCTCGCCCGCCATGCGCACCTCTTTGGGCGCGATGCGCACGATGCCGAGCGGGGCCGTATCGAGCGGGACGGTGCGGAAGAAGGGGCCGTTCACGCTGGAGATGACGATCGGCAGCGTGGTCACCGAGTCGATCAGGGCCAGGCTCTTCTCCGGGCCGATGACGCGCGCCATGCTCGGCGTGATGGACAGCCCTCGCATCACGTACCCCGACTCGGCCTCGACCCGCACCCGCGCCACGATCCGTACGTCCTTGTGCACGACCGAATCCAGCACGACCTCGACGTCGCGCGGCCGGATGTCGGCCACCTGGACGTCGCTGCCCTTGGGGAGCTCGACGTCGGTCGGCTGCAGCTGTACGCGCCACGCCGATGCCGAGAAGGTGTCGGGGATGACCTTGCGGATCACGCGCGGGAAGGTGCGGAGCTTGAGGATCTCACTGCCCTTCCCCGTGATGACCACGGTCACGCCCGCGGGTTGCTGGCGCACGCTGCGTCCGGGCGGGACGACGACGGCGAGCCGCATGGCGAAGCTCTGCGCCAGCGGCTGCTGCGCCGCGACCGCCACGTACAACATGGCGGCGAAGAAGCCGGCCGCCAGCTTGATCGGCCAGTTGCGCACGAACAGCTGCGCCAGGCTAGCGCGAACGCTCATCCATGAGCCGCCCGATGAGAGTTTCGTTGACCGGGCTGTCCCACTCGGAGGGCCCGATCACCTTCTTGATGATCACGCCGTCGGGGCTGATGACCCAGGTCTCCGGGACGCCAGTCGCCTGGTACGCTTGCTTCATCGCCCCCGTCTGGTCGTGCAGGATGTCGAAGGTGAGCCCCAGGTCGCGCGCGAACGCGGCGACGACCGAGTCCCCGTCCTCGTCGATGCTCACCGCCACGACCGCGAAGCCGCTACTCCCGAGTTTGCGCGACAGCCGTTCGAGCGACGGCATCTCGACCCGGCACGGCTCGCACCACGTCGCCCAGAGATTCAGGAGCACCACCCGGCCGCGATAGTCGGCGAGCGTGGCGGGGCGCCCCGTGGCCAGGTTCCGGGCGTGGAAGTCCGGCGCGCGCGATCCGACGCCGAGCAGGTCGATCTGGGGACGGATCTTCACTGCCAGGGCGGTCCCGAACAGCAGCGTCATGGCGACGCCGACCGCGAACGCCCGGCGCCGCATGTCGCTCATACCGTCACCAGGCAGCGGCGCTTCAGGTCCCGCACCTCGCGCGCCGGGTCGGGGCTCGCGAAAATCGCGTTCCCTACGACGAACGTGTCGGCGCCCGCCGCGTGCGCCGTGGCGATGGTCTGCGCGGTGACGCCGCCGTCCACCTCGAGGAGCGCGCCCGACCCGTGCGTCGTGAGCAGCTCGCGCGCGCGGCGGATCTTGTCGTCCGAGGAGGCGAGATACGACTGGCCCCCGAACCCGGGGTTCACGGTCATCACGAGCAGCAGATCCAGGTCGGCGATCACCTCTTCGGCGAGCGCGAGCGGGGAGCCGGGGTTGAGCGCCAGTCCCGCGAGCATGCCGCGGCTCCGCGCCGCGGCCAGCTGGCGCTGGACGTGCACCGTCGCCTCGGGGTGGAACGTGAACACCGACGCGCCCGCCGCCGCGAAGGGCTCGAGGTAGCGCTCCGGCTCGAGCACCATCAGGTGCACGTCGATCGGCTTGTCCGTGAGCCGGCGCAGTGCTTCGATCATGTTGGCACCGAACGTGAGATTCGGCACGAACCGTCCGTCCATCACGTCGACGTGCAGCCAATCGGCGCCCGCCGCCAGTACCTGACTCACCTGCTCCGCGAGGCGCGTGAGATCGGCCGACAAGACGCTGGGCGCGATGCGGATGCCGTTCATTCTTTTGATCATCACGGGCTCCGGGCCACGACGACGTCCACCACGGTGCCGGGGGCGGCCAGGGTGCCCGCCGCCGGCCGCTGCGCGATCACGGTGCCCGGCGTCGCGTCGCCCGAGCGACGCCGCGTCACGGTACCCAGCGCGAGGCCCTCCTGCTCCAGACGGGTGCGCGCATCCGCCTGCGACAGGCCGAGCAGGCCCGGCACGGCGATGGTCGGGGCGCCCCGGCTCACGACCACCGTCACCGGCGCCCCAGGGGCCAGGAGCGTCGTGGCGGCCGGTCGGGTGAGCATCGTCACTCCGGGGGCCGCCGCGGCCTGCACCGACTCCACCTGCGCCACGGTGAGCCCGGCCGCGACGATCAGCTGCTGCGCCAGCGGTCCATCCAGTCCGGCCACGTGCGGTACCGGAATCTTGGGGGGACCGTCGCTCGACACCAGGGTCACCCGCAGCCCCGCCGGCGCGCTCACGCCGGGGGGCGGGTCCTGCCAGATGATGCTGCCCTGCGGGGCGCTGGGGTGCGACTGCGAGCCGCCGTCCTGCACCTGCAGGCCCGCCTTGCGGAGCGCGGCCGAGGCCTCCTGCAGCGACAGACCCAGCACGCGCGGGACCACGTCGTGTCCGTGCAGGATGGGGGCGGGAAAGAGAACGAGGTACGCCGTCAGATACCCTGCCACGATGGCTCCGACGAGGGCGAGTCCCCAGCGTCGCGCCCCGGACAGGTCGCCGAGCGCGGGCAGCTTCCATGCCTGCAGCGGCGGGACGTGGCGGCGGAGCTGCATCAGGGCGTCCGCGCGAAGCGCGCCGCGTATGCACCGTCGATTCCGTCGCGCTGTGGAAGGCACCGCAGGTCGCCGTCCGGAGTGAGCAGGGCGGCCGGCACCGCGGCCGGCACGGGCGCGCGCACGAACGCGGGGTGGGAGGCGAGGAACTCGGTCACGATGTCGTGGTTCTCCTCCGGCTCGAGCGAGCAGGTACTGTAGACGAGCAATCCCCCAGGACCGACGAGTGTTGCGGCGGCCGCGAGCAGCGCCCGCTGCCGCCGGGCGGCGTGTACGATCGTGCGCGGCGTGATCCGCCAGCGGGCGTCCGGATGCCGGGCCATGGTGCCGGTGGCGGTGCACGGGGCGTCCACCAACACGGCGGACACGGTTCCCGGCGCGAACGGTGCCGACAGAAGATCGGCGACCGTCACCCGAATCGCCACTCCCGCACGTCGCGTCGTCTCGGCCAGCCGGCGGATGCGCTCCGGCCGGGCGTCCCCCGCCACCACTCGAGCCCCGTCCCGCTCCAGCATCACGGCCTTGCCGCCCGGGGCGGCACAGGCATCGTACACGAGCGCTCCCGACGGGATCGCGGCGTAGCGGCACACGAGGGCGTGGGCGGGGTCCTGGACGATAAAGCCGCCTTCCGCGTAGCCCGGCAACCGCGAGGGGTTTGGGACTCGGGGTTCGGGGCTCGGGATCAAGCGCACTCCCGCTCCGAATGGCGCCTCTGTTACACCGAAGCCCGCGTCCCGGAGCCGCGAGGCGAGCTCTGAGATGCTCCAGCGGACAGGCTGCAGGGTGAGGGGCGGCTTGGCGTCGTTCCACGCGATGAGCCGGTGGGTGTCCTCGAGCCCGAACTGGCGACGCCATCGCTCGAAAAGCCAGCGGGGGTGGGTATCGCCCGAATCCCGGGCCCCGAGCCCCGAGCCCCGTTGCAGTTTCCGCAGCGCCTGGTTCACGTACCTCGCCGCCGCTTCCCCCGCCGCTTCCCTCGCCAGCTCCACGCTGGTGGCGACCGCCGCGTAGGCCGGCACGCGGGCCAGGGCGGCGAGCTGGTAGGCACCAAGACGGAGGACATCGTGCAGGCGGGGGTCGGTGTGGCGCAGCCGCAGTCGGCGGTCGAGATCCGCCTGGCCCCGCAGCACGCCGGCGGCGAGCTCGTAAGCGAGCCGGCGGTCGCGCCCGGGGAGCGTGGGGAGCACCCGGTCCCGCGCCGCTTGGAACGTGCCGCCGGAGCGCACCGCCTGGAGGATGTGCAACGCCGCGCGCCGGGCGGCGGTGGCGTCCCTAATCCAGCATTCCTTCGAGCGGCGACGACGGCACGGCGACCTCGCGCTTCGGCATGCGGCCCGCGAGGTAGGCCGTCCGGCCGGCCTCGACGGCCAGCCGCATCGCGTGCGCCATGCCCACGGGGTCTCGCGCCGCCGCCAGTGCGGTGTTCATGAGGATGCCGTCCACGCCCTGCTCCATCGTCACGCACGCATCCGACGCGGTCCCGACGCCGGCGTCCACCACGACCGGGACCGTGAGCCGGCGCTTGATCGTCCGGACGCCGTACGGATTCAGGAGCCCGAGCCCGCTGCCGATCGGCGATGCCAGGGGCATCACGGCGGCGCAGCCAGCGTCCTCGAGGCGCAGCGCGGTGACGAGATCCTCGTTGGTATAGGCCAGCACTTTGAAGCCGTCCTTGACCAGGGTGCGGGCCGCGTCCAGCAGACCCTGGACGTCGGGGAGCAGCGTCTCCTGGTCGCCGATTACCTCGAGCTTGACGAACTCGTTGAACCCGGCTTCGCGCGCCAGGCGGGCGTAGCGCACGGCGTCGTCGGCCGTGAAGCAGCCCGCCGTGTTCGCGAGCAGGAAATACCGGTTCGGATCGAGGTGGTGCAGGATCCCCGTCTCTTTCGAGCGATCGAGGTCCACGCGACGCACCGCCACGGTCACGACTTCCGCGCCCGCGGCCTCGATGGCGCGAGCCATCGTCTCATTGTCGCGATACTTGCCCGTGCCCACCATGAGGCGCGAGTGGAGCGTGCGGCCGCCCACGACGAACGGTGTGTCCCGGACGGTGTCTACGGCGATGGTCATGCGTGTCAGCCCCCTCCCACGAAATGCACCAGCTCGATCGCGTCGCCCGCGGCGACCGTCACGTCGCCCAGCCTGGGGCGCCGCACGATCGCGCGGTTGTGCTCGACGACGACGGCGCGGGGGTCGAGCTCGAGTGAGCGGAGCAGCTCGAGCAGCGTGGCGCCGCGCGCCACCATTCGGGGCTCCCCGTTCACCATCACGTCGATCGAATCGTTCACGACTGCCACTCCTCGAGCATCTGTCGCGCCGCGTCCGCCGGGGCGGGCGCATCCCACAGCGCCCGGATCGCCGCGACGCCGTACGCGCCCGCCCGCCGCACCTCGGCTGCCCGCTGGGGCGTCACGCCGCCGATCGCGATCACCGGGAGGCCCAGGCTGACAATCGGCTCGAGCCGCGCGAGTCCCAGGGGCTCGCGGTCGGGATGCGTGGCGGTGCGGTACAGCGGTCCTACTAAAAGATAGTCGGCTCCGCCGGCGCGCGCGGCTTCCGCTTCGGCCAAGTCGTGCACCGACTTGCCGATCCACCACCGGGGTTCGAGCCGGCGGGCGTCCTGCGGATCGAGACTCGCGAGGCCGAGCTGAACGCCCGCGGCTCCGACAGCGAGCGCCACGTCGAGGCGGTCGTTGACGAACAGGCGGGCGGGCCGGCAGGCGGACAGGCGGACGGCGAGCTCGTGATGCTCGAGGCCGGAGAGGACGCGGCCGCGCGCGTGCAGGGCGAGGCGCTCGGCGCCGCCTGCCGCCAGCGCTCGGGCGACGTCGTCCATGTCGGGCCTGCGGGCGATACGCTCGTCGGTGATGGCGTGCAGCCGCGGCAGCGCACCCCCCCCCGTTCGCGTCACGTGAACCGCTGGCCCGTCCGCACTCCGCGCCCGCGCAGCCACTCGGCGGCGGCCATGCGCGGCTTGCCGGCCGGCTGGACTTCTTCCACCGCCACCGCGCCTCGGGCCGTCGTGATGCGTAATTCGTCATCCGTCGTCCGTACCTCTCCGGGGGCACCCCGATCCTCCACGACGCGAGCGCCGAACAGCTTTACCTCGCGACCGTCCAGCTCGGTCCACGCGCCGGGTTTGGGATCGAGGCCGCGGATCACGCGGGCCACTCGCTCGGCGGGCTCTCCCCACGGGATCCGCGCCGTCTCACGGGTGAGCTTGGGGGCATAGGTGGCGCGCGTGTGGTCCTGGGGCCGCGGCTTGAGGCCATCGGTCTCGAGCAGCGCCAGGGCCTCGACGAGCGCCTGCGCCCCCATTTCCGAGAGGTGCTCGGACAGCTCGCCGCCCGTGGCCTCCGGGTCGACGTGGTGCGGGATCTGATGGAGGATCGGGCCCGAGTCGAGTCCCGCGTCCATGAGCATGATTGTGACGCCGGTCTGCTCGAGACCGTTCAAGATGGCCCATTCGACGGGGGCCGCGCCGCGCAGCTCCGGGAGAAGCGATGGATGGACGTTGAGCATGCCGCGGCGCGGCACCGCGAGCAGGTCGGGCTTGAGGATGTGTCCGTAGGCGACCACCACACCCACGTCGGGGGCCAGGGCGCGCACCCGGGCGACGAACTCGGGGTCGGAGGGCCGCACCGGCTGGAGCACCGGCACGCCCTCCGCCTCGGCGGCCAGCTTCACGGGCGGCGCCACGGCGGTCGAGCGCGAGCGCCCCTGCGGCTTGTCGGGCTGCGTGACCGCCGCGACGACGTCGAAGCCCTCGCCCAGCAGCGCCTCGAGCGGCGGGACCGCGAACTCGGGCGTTCCGAAGAAGACGACGCGCACCTAGAGCTCTCCCGCCGGCTCCGGCGTGACCTCCTTCAGGTACCCCGACTGTCCCTTCCGCGCTTTCTTCCATTTGGCCAGCAGCAGGCCGCGCTTCACGGCGCTGAGATGGTCGAGGAACAGCACACCGTCGAGGTGATCGATCTCGTGCTGCACGGCCCGCGCCTTGAAGCCCGACAGCTCGGTGCGGTAGGGCCGGCCGTCCCGGCCCAGCGCTTCGAGCGTCACGGTGAGGGCGCGCTCGACGTCGCCGTAGATATCGGGGATCGAGAGACAGCCCTCTTCCGCCGTCTCGCGCTCGTCCGATGCTGTGACGATCCGCGGATTGACGAGGACCAGTGGTGGGGGATCGTCCTCGCCGACATCCACTACGGCCACGCGGCGCGCGATGCCGACCTGATTGGCGGCGAGGCCCACGCCCTTGGCCGCCCGCATGGTGTCCAACAGGTCGTCCACCAGCTCGCGTACCGCGTCGTCGACGGCGGCGACGGGCGCCGCGCGTTGCCGCAGCACCGGCGAGCCGAGCAGGTGGAGCTTGCGGACCGTCACTGGGACTTGGCTTCGATCGACCGGTTGAGGATGTTCGCGATGTTGGTGCGCATCACCACGACCCGCGACTCGCCGCTCTTCACGGTCACTTCGTCGTCCTTCAGATGCACGACCTCGCCGATGATGCCGCCCGAGGTCACGACTTTGTCGCCGCGCTGCAGCGAGGCGAGCAGCTGGCGGTGGCGCTCCTGCTGCTTGCGCTGGGGTCGGATGAGCATGACGTAGAAGATCGCGATCAGCGCGGCGATCTGGACCAGGAAAATGGTGAGCCCGCCCGAGGCGTTCTGGCCCGAGGGGGCGAAGAGCAGCGCCAGCATGGGGTGCGCGGTCATGCGGATCCCGATCGCAGGTAGCGGCGGCGCCAGGCATCGGTCCACGGGCCGAAGGCGTTTCGCCGGATCGCGGCCCGCATGTCCTCCGCGAGCCGGATCAGGTAGCGGACGTTGTGCAGCGACAAGAGTCTCAGGCCGAGCAGCTCTTCCGCCACGAACAGGTGCCGAAGGTAGCCCCGCGAGAACGTGGTGCACGCCTCGCAGTCGCACGAGTCGTCGAGCGGCCGCGGGTCCTCGCGGTGCTCGGCGTTGCGAATGTTCACGGGGCCGTCGGGCGTGAAGGCCGAGCCGTTCCGCCCGTTGCGCGTCGGCGCCACGCAGTCGAACAGATCCACCCCGCGCTCCACCGCCGCCACCAGGTCTTCGGGAAACCCCACGCCCATAAGATAACGCGGCAGGGCGGGGGGGAGCCGCGGCGCGAGCGCGTCGAGCATCGCGTACATCGCGGCCTTGGGCTCGCCCACCGAGAGGCCGCCGATCGCCACGCCGGTCCAGTCGCCGAGATCCAGGATGCGTCGGAGACCCTCCGTCCGGAGCGGCACACGCGTGCCGCCTTGCAGGATGGGCCAGAGCGTCTGGTTGCACGAGGCCACGACGCCATGTTCCAAGGAAGGCTCGGCATCGCTCGCGGAACGTGGCGTCGTGGCGTCGTGTGACGCCTTCAGCTCCTCGTGCCGTCTCCCGCACCGCTCCAACCATCTCAGCGTTCGCTCGAGGGCGTCCCTGGCCACGCTCTCGTCCGCCCCTCCCGGCACCACGTGGTCGAACGCCATCGCGACGTCGGCCCCCAGGGTCCACTGGATCTCCGTGGCGCGCTCGGGCGTGAGCCTGCGACGGCCACCGTCCACGTGGCTCTGGAACTCGACGCCGTCGTCGTCCACGCGCCGGAAGCCCTCGAGCGAGAACACCTGGAACCCGCCCGAGTCCGTGAGCAGCGGCCGGGCCCAACCCATGAAGCGGTGCAGCCCGCCGAGCTTGGCCACCACCTGCTCGCCCGGGCGCACGTGCAGGTGATAGGCGTTCGCGAGCACGAGCGTCGCGCCCGCGGCGCGGAGGTCGTTGGGCGAAAGCGCCCGCACGGTCCCCTGGGTCCCGACCGGCATGAAGACCGGGGTCTCGACGCTACCGTGCGGGAGAGTGAGGCGTCCGGTGCGGGCTGAGCCGCACGTTGCCTCGATCGAGAATTCGAACATGCGAATCAACGCGGAACTCGGAACGCGGAACGCGGAACGGAAGGGCGAGCGCCTGTTCCGCGTTCCGACTTCCGCGTTCCGCGTTCACACAATGGCCATGGCATCGCCATATGAATAGAACCTGTATTTCTCCCGTACCGCTTCCCCGTACGCGCGCATGACGTTGTCGTAGCCCCCGAACGCGCACACCAACATTAGCAGGGTCGAGCGCGGCAGGTGGAAGTTCGTGAGCAGCCGGTCGACCGCGCGGAACGAGTACGGGGGATGAATGAAGAGCTGGGTCTCACCGGCGCCCGGAGCGATGCGGCCGCGCTCGCCGGCGAGCGTCTCGAGCGTGCGCACCACCGTGGTCCCGACCGCCCAGACGCGACCTCCCGCTTCCCGTCGCTCGTTGATGATCCCGGCCGCGCTGTCGCTCACCCGGTACGCCTCGTCGTGCATCGCATGGCGCGCGAGGTCGTCGGTCTCCACCGGCTTGAAAGTGCCGGGGCCGACGTGCAGGTCCACCTCCGCCACCGCCACGCCCTTGTCGCGCAGCCGGCCCAGCAGGTCGGGTGTGAAATGCAACCCGGCCGTGGGGGCGGCGATGCTGCCGTCGTGAGCCGCGTACACCGTCTGGTAGCGCTCGCGATCCTCCGGGCGCGGCGCGCGGCGGATGTAGGGCGGGAGCGGCACCTCGCCGTACTTGGCGAGCGTGCCCGGGGCGTCGAGCGGACCCACGAACTGCACGCGCCGCAGTCCGCCGCCCAACATCTCGACGACCTGGACCGCGCTGTCGTCGCCGAAGCGCACGGTGCGGCCCGGTTTCAGCTTCCCACCGGGATGCCCCATGGCGAGCCAGGTGCCGTCGGGCAGCTCGCGGACGAGCAGGAGCTCCGCCGGAGCGCCCGCGTCCCGCTTCCCATGGAGTCGTGCGGGAATGACGCGTGAGACGTTCAATACCAGCACGTCCTCGGGCGCTATCAGCTCTGCGATGTCGGAGAAGCGCCCGTGCCGGATGGCTCCAGTAGCGCGGTCCAGGATCAGGAGCCGGCTCGCTCCCCGGTCCGGGAGCGGGTCTTGGGCGATGAGGGAGGGGGGGAGCTGGTAATCGAAGTCTGAAGTGCGCATGAGAGAAACGCGGAACGCGGAAGTCGGAACGCGGAACGGTCGACCGACCTTCTGTTTCGCGTTTCGCGTTCCGCGTTCAGGTGTCGAACATCGTCGGCTGTTCCGCGCTGTTCGGCGGCGTGAACCCGAAATGCCGGTACGCGGCGCCCGTCGCGCAGCGGCCGCGTGGCGTGCGGGCCAGGAACCCCTGCTGCATCAGGAACGGCTCGTACACTTCCTCGAGCGTGCCGGCGTCCTCCCCCACGGCGGCGGCGATGGTCGTGAGTCCCACCGGACCACCCTCGAACTGCTCGATGATCGTCTTGAGGATGCGCCCGTCCATGTCGTCGAGACCGAACTCGTCTACGTCCAGCCGTTGGAGCGCCTCACCCGCCACCTGCGCCGTGATCTTGCCGCCGGCGCGCACCTGGGCATAGTCGCGCACCCGCTTCAGCAGCCGGTTCGCGACGCGGGGCGTCCCGCGGCTGCGGCGGGCGATCTCGGCGATCCCCGCGACGTCCGCGGGGACGCCGAGGATCCCGGCCGAGCGGTTGATGATCTGCGCCAGGTCGTCCGGCGGATAGTAGGAGAGCCGCTCCACCAGGCCGAAGCGCGCGCGCATCGGCGGCGAGAGCAGGCCGAAGCGGGTAGTCGCCCCGATCAGCGTGAACCGCTCGAGCGCCATCGGAATGGTCTGCGCGTGCGGGCCCTCCGCGATGCGGACGTCGACCCGGTAGTCCTCCATCGCGGGGTAGAGGAACTCCTCGAGCGCCGGGCGCAGGCGGTGCACTTCGTCGATGAACAGGATGTCGTTCGCCTGGAGCGACGTGAGCAGGCCGACCAGGTCTCCCGGTCGCTCGAGCACGGGGCCCGAGGTCGTGCGGACGCTCACGCCCAGCTCCTTCGCCATGAGCAGCGCGAGCGTCGTCTTGCCGAGCCCCGGGGGCCCGAAGAACAGCGTATGATCGAGGGGCTCCCGCCGCTGCTTCGCCGCGTCGATGGCGATCTGGAGCGACTCCTTCACCTTCGCCTGGCCGACGAACTCGTCCAGCCCCGACGGCCGGAGCGCGGCGTCGGTGAGGCGCTCGTCGGGCAGGGCGTCCGGCGTGGTGACCTGCGTCCGCGGGCGGGCGCTCACGCCGCCTTGTTCCCCAGGGGCCGCGCGCGCCACCGCACCGGCCGTGTATCGGCTTCGAGCGCGTGCCCGGTGTGGCAGGCGACGCACTCGTCCGTGGCGCGCGTCGCGCCGTCGGGCACGAGGAGCCGGTTGGTCGAGCCGCAGCGCGTGCAGATCCACTCAGCGGTGAGGGCCATGGTCATCCTTGAGCGAGCAGCTGCAGGGCGCGCCGCACCAGCGTCTCTGGGTCGACACCGCTCCCACCGTCCGCGGCGAGCACCTGACGCAACGCGCGGTCGGCCTCGACGGTCGCATACCCGAGCCGCTCGAGTGCGCGGAGCGCCGCCCCGGCCGCCCCCGCCGCTCCTTCCGGCACCACGGCTCCCGCCGCTTCCTCAAACTCGCCGAGCTTGTCGGCCAGTTCAAGCGCCAGCCGCTCGGCCGTCTTCTTCCCAATCCCGCTGACCGACGCGAGCAACGCGATGTTCCGCTCCTTCACCGCCCGCGCCCCGCGCTCCACCCCCAGGGCGGACATCAAGGCGATCGCGATCTTCGGCCCGACGCCGCTCACACCGACGAGCCGCTGAAAGAAGCGGCGCCCCGCCTCGTCGTGAAAGCCGTAGAGCGACCAGCCGTCCTCGCGCACCACCAGCTCGGTGGCGAGGGTGACCGTCTCGCCCACCGCGGGCAGGCGCTCCATCACGCCCAGCGGCACCACGATCTCGTAGCCGACGCCGCCCGCGGTGTGGATCAGGACGCGATCCGCCTGCTTGGCGGCGAGGCGACCGGCGACCTGGGCGATCACGTCCGCAGGATGTGGGTGAGCGCCACCGCCACGCCGTCGGCCGCGTCGGCGGGCTTGGGAGCTTCCTTCAGCCGCAGCAGCCGGGCGACCACGCTGCCGATCTGCGCTTTCGGGGCGCCGCCCGCCCCCGCCACCGTTTTCTTGACGGTCGCCGGCGGATACTGCGCGATCGCGAGGCCCGCCTGCTCGGCGGCGAGCAGGATCACGCCGCGGGCGTGCCCCAGGACCAGCGTGGTATGGACGTTCTTCGCGTAGAACGCGTTCTCCAGCGCCAGCGCGCTGGGGCGATGCCGGGCGATCAGACCCGTGATGTGCTCATGGAGGGCGCGCAGCCGCTCGGGGAGGGGGCTCTTGGCGGCGAAGCGGATCACCCCGCACTCGATCAGCCGGCCTACACGGTCCCGTGTCGAGCCGCCGTTCCCGGTCTCGATCACGCCGTAGCCGGTGACCGCCGTGCCCGGGTCGACGCCCAGGACCTTCACGTCACGCCGTCGCCGCCGCCAGCGCCTCGGCGTCGATGTCGAAGTTGGACGACACTTTGGCGACGTCGTCCATTTCTTCGAGCGCCTCGATCAGCGCGAGCAGCTGCTTCGCGTCCCTGCCGTCCACCTTCACGGTGCTCTTGGGGAGCAGCGCGATCTCGGCGGCTTGGACCGCGATTTTCTTCGCCTTGAGCTGCTCGCTGATCAGATGCAGCCGGCCCGCGGGCCCGGTGATGAGAAACACATCGCCCTCGCGCATCATGTCTTCGGCTCCGGCGTCGAGCGCCGCCTCCATCACCGCTTCCTCGCCGGCACGCGTCGCGTCCACCGTGATCTGGGCCTTGCGGTCGAACATCCACGCCACCGAGTTCGCGGCACCGAGGTTCGCGCCGTACCGCTGGAACACGTGGCGAATCTCCGCGACGGTGCGGTTCGCGTTGTCCGTGGTCGCTTCGATGAGCAAGGCCGCGCCGCCGGGACCGTACCCCTCGTAGGTGACCTCTTCGTATGTCACCCCCTCGAGCTCGCCGGTCCCCTTCTTGACGGCGCGCTCGATGTTGTCGAGCGGCATGTTCTCGGCCTTGGCGGCGTCGATGGCGGTGCGGAGTCGGGCGTTGCCCGCGGGATCGCCGCCGCCCTGCTTGGCGGCGATCGTAATCTCGCGAATCAGCTTGGTGAAGAGCGCGCCCCGCCGCGCGTCGGTGACGGCCTTCTTCCGCTTGATCTGCTTCCACTTACTGTGGCCCGCCATGGCTCTAACCTACAACCTTCACCGATCCGGGTCGAGCATGTCTTCGAATCGCATCCAGCGTCGATAGAAGTACAGGTCGACGAAGCCGGTCGGCCCGTTGCGGTTCTTGAGCACGATCAATTCCGTGGCGCCGTCCACGCCGTAGCCCGGGTTGTACATCTCCTCCCGGTACAGCCCGAGCACCAGATCGGCGTGCTGCTTGATCGCGCCCAGGTGTCCGAAGTCGTCGAGCGCGGGCCTGGCGTTGGGGCGCTTGGCGTCGAACCGGGGCAGCTGCGACACCACGACGAGCGCCACCTGGCGCGCGAGCGCCAGCGCCTTGAGCCGCTGCAGCACCAGCGCCAGGTCCTCGTCCTGCGTCGAGCGGGCCACGCCCGAGGGCGACGGCACGAGCTGCAGGTAGTCCACGATCACGAGACCCAGCGGTGGCAAGGGCTCGAGCCGCCGGGCGACGGCCTCGAAATCCGGAGCCGCGAGGGACAGCGTGGTGAGCGGGAGGTCGCGCAGCCGCACCGCCGCACCGCCGATGCCGGCGCGCGTCTCGTCGCTGAGCTTGGCGCCGCGCAGCTCGTCCACGGCCACCCGCCCCTCGATCGCGAGCGCGCGCTCCATGAGGCGCTCCTGGTCCATCTCTCCGGAGAACAGCGCCACCGCGGTGCCGCGCTGCGCCACGCGCAGGGCCAGCCCCAGCGCGAGCGCCGACTTGCCGGAGCCGATGTCGCCTCCCAGCACCACGAGATCGCGGCGACGCACGCCACCCCCCAGCAGCCGGTCGATGGACGGGAAGCCCGTGGGGATCGTGTCGCTCGGGATGTCGCCCGGACGCTGCTGATCCACCCGCTCGACCAGTGACTCGGGCGAGGCGGAAGGGGAGGGCCGTTTCGGGAGGCGCTGGGCCATCTCTTATAGATGTAGGCGCGCCGCTCGGGCGGCAACAGCAATGGCGTCGCCTGCCTCGGTGCCGAGCACCTCGCGGGCCGGCGCGACCAGCTGGGACAGGACCATCGCGGCGGCGGCGGGTGTGGCGGGCTCGAGGTGCTGGCGCGCCGCGGCGAGCGCCCGGCGCAGCGGCCCCGCCAGCGCGAGACTCGCGAGGCGGGCCTCGAGGGCTTGGAGCCGGCGACGGTGGTTCCTCCCCGTCACGGGGTGCGGCGGCAGCAGTGCCTCGGCGCAGCGCACGACCAGCCAGAGCGCGAACAGGCCCTGGCGCGCGGGTCCGCGGACGGCGTCGGCGACGAGACCGATCAGCCGCTCTTCCGCCGGCGTGGTGGCGCGGATCACGCGACCAGGCGATCCACTGCGGCGGCCACGTCCGCGGGCGTGATGTCGGCGAGGCAGCGATGGTGACCGAGCGGGCAGGCGGCGGTGCCCGTGGCCGAGCAGGGACGGCAGTCGAGCTCGCGTTCGAGCACCTCGGAGGGGGCCACGTACGGAAAGAAGCCGAACTGCGCAACCGTGGGCCCGAACAGCGCGACGACCGGCGTGCCGACGCCGGTGGCCATGTGCATGATGCCCGTGTCTCCCGATACGACGACGCGGGCACATTGCAGCAGCGCGCCGGTCTCCTGGAGCGAGAACTCTCCGGCGGCGCTCGCCGCCGCGCCTCCCGCCACGAGCTGCTGGGCGAGTCCGCGGTCTTCCGGTCCGCCGACCACGACGGCCCGGTACCCGCCCGCGCGCAGGCGTTCGGCCAGGGCGGCCCAATGCGCGATGGGCCAGCGCTTGGTGGCGTGGGCGGCGCCGGGCCCGAGCGCCGCGAGCGGCGCGTCGGCCAGGCCGCGCTCCGCGAGCCATTGCGCCACGCGGGTCGTGGCACCCACGCCGAGCCAGAACTCGGGGGGGCCGCCGTCGGGGCGGGCGTCGAGCCGGCGTGCGGCCTCGAAGTAGCGCTCGGCCACGGGCGTGGGGCGGCGGTAGGCGTCGAGCTTGGTGGAGATGAGCAGCGTGCGGGCCAGCTTACGCTTGCGGTACCCCGACCAGCGGCAGCGCACCAGCAGGCGCAGCCCGGCGCTGCGGATGCTGCCGTGGAGGTCGAGCCCGTGGGTCGGTGCCAGTGCCCGCAGCCGCCGGGCCAGGTGGTGCAGCGGCTGCTCCGGCTCGAGCGCCACGACTTCGGCGACGTAGGGGTTGTCGGCGACGAGCGGCGCCATGGCGCGCTTCGTCACGTACACGAGCTTCGCCTCGGGGTGGCGGCGGGCGAGCGCGCGCACGAGCGGCGTGGTGAGCAGGATGTCGCCGATGGAGCTGAACCGGACGAGGAGAACGCACAGCACGTTGCCAAATAAGTCCTGCGTTGCCCGGGTTCGCCAGTCGCCATTAGCTTAGGCCTATGGCGCGGCCCAAGACGATTCTGTGGGTGGACGACGAAGTGGAGGGGCTCGCCGCCCACCGTCGCTTTCTGGAAGCCCAGGGGTTCAGCATCGCGTCGGCGGCGCACGGCGACGACGCGCTCGCGCTGCTGCGGCGCCAATCCTACAGCATCGTGCTGCTCGACGAGCAGATGCCCGGGCGGCGCGGGCTCGAGCTGATCGGCGAGATCCGGGCGATCGACGCCGGCGTCCCCGTGGTGATGGTCACGCAGAGCGAGGACGAAGGCACGCTGCGCGAAGCGATCGGCATCGAGGTGGACGATTACTTGGTAAAGCCGGTCCAGCCGCGCCAGATCCTGTCGGTGGTCACGCGCCTGCTCGAGGGCGACCGCATCCGCCAGCAGCGGCTGGCGCGCGACTTCGTCACCCGGTTCCGCGAGCTCGAAGGGCGCCGGGGCGCGACCCTCGCCTGGCGCGAATGGATCGAGCTGGTCGCCGAGCTGGCCCGCTGGGAGGTGCGGTTGGCGGCCGCCAACGAGCCCGGGCTGTCGGAGGCGCTGCGCGCGCTGCAGCGGTCGCTCCGCAAGGACTTCGCCGAGTACGTGGCGCGCCAGTATCCCCGCTGGCTCGCCGCCCCGGAAGGCGACCGGCCGCCGCTCTCGGTCGACGTAGGAGCCGAGTTCCTGGTGCCGGTGCTCAAGGCCGAGGGACGGGCGCTGTTCGTCGTGATCGACTGCCTCCGGCTCGACCAGTGGGAGGTGCTGCGCGATCTGGTGACGCCGCTGTTCGACGTCGAGGAGTCGCACTACTACAGCATCCTCCCGACCGCGACGCCGTTCGCCCGCAACGCCATCTTCTCCGGGATGTTCCCGATGGAGATCGCGGCCCGGCATCCGGCGTGGTGGGGGCAGCCATCCGACGAGGAGAGCCTCAACGCGCACGAGGGTGAGCTGCTCGCCGAGCAGCTGGCGGAGCTCGTGGGACGACCGGTCGCGGTGCGGTACGAGAAGCTGTTCAGCTCGGGGGAGGGGGACCTGGTGCGCCGGCTCCCGGCGCACCTCGCCCAGGACGGCGTCACGGCCCTGGTGTTCAACTTCGTGGACCAGCTCACGCACGGGCGCTCGGAGAGCGCGATCTTGTACGAGGTGGCGCGCGACGAGGCCGCGCTGCGGAGCCTCACGCGTACGTGGTTCGAGCGCTCCCCCGTGCTCGCGGCGCTGCGGGAGGCCGAGCGGCGCGGCGTGACGGTGCTGCTCACCACCGACCACGGCTCGATCCACTGCGAGACGCCGGCCACGGTGTACGCCAAGCGCGACGCGACGGCCAACCTGCGCTACAAGTTCGGCGAAGATCTCCGCAGCGAGGATCCGGAGGCTGCGATCGCCGTGGAGGAGCTGAAGGCGTTCGGTCTGCCGGGGATGGGGCTCGGCGTCCGGCTGCTGCTCGCCACGTCGGATCGCTTCTTCGTCTATCCCACCAAGCTGCGCGAGTATCAGGCCCGTTACCGCGGGTCGTTTCTGCACGGCGGCGTGACGCCGGAAGAGATGATCCTCCCGGTCGCCCTGCTCACGCCGCGCGGTCGCGCGGGAGGCGGGCGCGCGGGCGGGGGAGGAGCGCGCTGAATGGGCCGCAGCACCCGGTTGCTGCTGCTGCTCCGTCCGTACACGCCGCTGTTCGTCGCCAACCTCGTCACCACCGTCGTGGCCTCGGTGCTCGATGGGGTCACGTTCGTGCTGCTCATTCCCTTCCTGCGCACGCTGTTCGGGCAGGAGGCCCTCCCCGCGTCGGGCGGCTCCGCCGTGGAGCGGCTGCTGGCCGCGGTGGTGGGCCCGGTGCTCGGGGCCGGCGCGCCCCACGCCGCGCTGCGCAACGTGGTGCTGGTGCTGCTGGGCACGCTGGTGCTCAAGAACGTGCTGGCGTACGTCGCGGCGCTCACGAGCGTGGCCATCCAGGAGAACGTGGTGCGCGACCTGCGGGTGCGCCTGTTCGAGCACCTGCAGGCGCTTTCGCTCGGATTCTTCCAGCGCACGCGCGGCGGGCAGCTCCTGGCCCGGGTGATCAACGACACCGACCAGGTGAAGACGGCGATCACCGCCGCGCTCGCGTCGCTGCTGCAGAACGTCAGCCTCATCGTCGTCTACGTCGGGATCCTCGTCGGCCTGTCCTGGCGCCTGACGCTCGTGGCCCTCGTGTGCGCGCCGCTCCTGGTGCTCATCGTGCGGCCGATGGTCGGGAAGGTGCGCCGCCGCTCGCGGGAGCAGGCCGACCAGCGCGGCGAGCTCACCAGTCTCGTGAGCGAGCTCGTCGCCTCCATCAAGCTGGTACGGGCGTACGTGGCGGAGCGGTTCGAGGCCGATCGGTTTCGCACGCTCGCCGACCGCTACCGCAAGGGCGTGTTGCGGGCGCAGCGCTATGCGTTGCTCACGAGCCCGGTGAGCGAGGTGTTTGCCGGCGGAGTCATCGTGTTGATTTTCGCGGTCGGCACGCGACTGGCGCTCGGGCAAACCGCCGTGCTGCGACCCGAAGTGTTGATCGCATTCATCGCGGTGGCGCTACGCCTCATGTCCCCGGTCAAGTCCGTGGCGAATTACCCTACGGCCATGGCCGGCGCGCTCGCGGCCGCCGATCGCGTGTTCGAGGTGCTCGACCTGACGCCCGAGGAAGGGGATCGCCCCGGCGAGGTGCCCGCGCGCTTCGAGCGGTGCATCGAATACCGCGGCGTCACGTTCTCCTACAACGGCCAGGCGCCCGTGCTGCACGGAGTCGACCTGGAGGTCCGGCGCGGCCAGGTGGCGGCGGTCGTGGGCCCGTCCGGGGCGGGAAAGACCACGCTGGTGGACCTGCTGCCGCGCTTCTACGAGCCGACGGGCGGCACGATCCTCGTGGATGGCGTTCCGATCACGCGGTTCACGCGCTCCAGCCTGCGATCGCTGATGGGCATCGTTTCCCAGGAGACGATCCTCCTGAACGACACGGTGTTCGCGAACATCGCCTACGGGCGGAGCGATTTCACGCTGGACCAGGTTCAGGCCGCGGCCCGCGCGGCCAACGCGGACGCTTTCGTCTCGCAGCTCCCCGAGGGCTACCACACGCTGCTGGGGGAGCGCGGCACGCGGCTCAGCGGGGGCGAGCGCCAGCGCATCGCCATCGCGCGCGCCCTGCTGCGGGATCCGCCGATCCTGATTCTGGACGAGGCGACCAGCGCCCTGGACATGGAGTCCGAGCGTCTGGTGCAGGAGGCGATCGACCGGCTGATGGCGCACCGCACGACGTTCGTCATCGCCCATCGGCTCGCCACGGTGCAGCACGCCGACCTGATCGTCGTGCTCGCCGACGGGCGGATCGTCGAGCACGGAACGCACGCCGCGCTGTACGCCGCGAGCGGGTTGTATCGGCGCCTGCACGACCTGCAGTTCCGTCCCTGACGTGCTCTCGGGTTTCACCATCGTCCGCAACGCGGTCAAGCTCGACTACCCGATCGTGCCCGCGATTCGCTCGATCCTCGACATGTGCGACGAGGTGGTGGTCAACGTGGGACGCTCGGAGGACGGGACGCGCGAGCTCGTCGCCGGGATCGGGGACCCGCGGGTACGCATCCTCGACCGCGTGTGGGACTTCGGGCGTGGCGGCAGCACGCTGTCGTTCGAAACGAATCAGGCGATGGCGGCCTGTTCCGGGACCTGGGGCGTGTACATCCAGGCCGACGAGGTGCTGCACGAGTCCGGCGCGGCGCTGATCCGCGAGCGGCTGCGCCAGTGCGAGGGCGAGGATCGAGTCGAGGGTCTGCTCGTCGATTACCTCCATTTCTACGGCGATTTCGACACCGTCGCCACGGACCGTCACTGGTATCGGCGGGAGGTGCGCGTGGTGCGGCTCGGCCGGGAGGTCCGCTCGTACCGGGACGCGCAGGGGTTTCGCGTGGGCTCGGGCGACCGCCGCGTGCGGGCACGGGCCACCGGCGCCCGCATGTTCCACTACGGCTGGGCGCGGCCCCACGAGTCGGTGCGTCAGAAGCTCGTCGCCGCGCAGGAGATCTTCACCGAGGCGGTGGACCGGCTGGAGCGCCGCGCGGCGCAGCAGGGGCTCAACTGGACGCCGTTGCTGCGGCGCTTCAGCGGCGGCCATCCGCGCGTGGCGCAGCCGTGGATCGCGGCGCGGCGCGCGGCGTGGGCGGGCTCCACCGTCGCCCCGCGCCGCCTGCGGCCCGCTCACCTCCGGCTCTATCTGTCCGACTGGATCGAGCGCCTCACGGGGCGCCGCCCCTTCGAATACCGGAACTACGTCGAGATATGACGCCGGGCTCGGGCCTGCCGTTTGCGGGGCTGCGAGTCGTGCTGGTCGCGGCGTTCAACCGTCGCTACCACCGCAGTGGCCTTTCCCTCGCGGCGGCCCTCACGTCGCTCGGCTGCGAGGTGCGCCGCTGCGAGGAGCGGCGACGCGGCTGGAGCGCGATCTTCCCACGCCCGCTCGCCGCCCGGCTCGCCGCCCGCCTGCGCCGCGAGGCCGCCGACGTCGTGCTGGTGTTCAAGGGGTCGCACCTCGATCCCGCCGACGTCGGGGAGCTCAGGCGGCGGTACGGCGGCCGCTGGGTGAACTGGTTCCCCGACGACCCGCACGACCATGAGACATCCAGTCGGCTCGCACCGGCCTACGATGGCTTCTTCACCCACGACAGCTCCAGTCTCCCGCGGCTCCGCGCGGTGGGTGGCCGGCCTCGGTACCTCGCGTTCGGCTGCGACCCGGAGTACCTGCGAGCGCCGGCGCGCGCGATCGCGCCGCTCGTATTCGTCGGGTCGCGCGACCCCGTGCGCGAGCGCGTGGTGCAGGCACTCGACGATCTCGGGCTCGCCGTCTGGGGGCCCGGGTGGCCGCGGGGCCCGGTCTACGGGGACACGTTCGTGCGTGCCCTCGCGGGCGCCGCCGTGGGAGTGAATATCCACCAGCAGTTCGGTGCCGCGGGCGATCCCGTGCGCTACGGCACGGGCGCCAACATGCGCGTGTTCGAGCTGGCCGCCGTGGGCACGCCTCAGCTCTCGGACGCGAAGGCAGACATCGCCCGCCACCTCATGCCGGGGCGCGAGATCGTCCTGTACAAGAGCGTCGAGGAGCTGCGCACGCGCGCGCGCGAGCTCCTCGCCGATGAGCCCGCCCGCCGGTCGCTCGCCGCCGCGGCCCGCGAGCGCGCCCTGCGCGAGCATACCTGGCGCCATCGCCTGGAGGAGCTGCTGACGGTCACCCTGCGGTAGCGAGGTGCGGTGCCGGCCGGCCCGGCGGCAGCCGTCCCGTCTCGAGCAGGCCCTGGTACATCCGCAGGTATTCTTGCGTCATCACGCGGTGCGAGAAATACCGCTCCGCATGCGCGCGGCAGGCGTGCGGATCCCACCCGGCCAGCCGGCCGCGCAGCTCCACCAGCTCGTCCAAAGTCGCTCCCAATCCGCCGGTCTCGGCGGATACCAGCTCCGGCAGCGAGCCGCGGGGAGATCCGATGATCGGCGTGCCGCTGGCGAGCGCCTCGAGGATATTGATCGGGCAGGGATCATCCCAACGGACCGGCATCCACAGGCAGCGTGCTCCCGCCAGCAGGTCGCGCTTCCTCGTGCCTCCTACTTCGCCCACGAACTTCACAAAGCGCGAGAGACTGGGGCGCCATCCGCCCGCGAGAACCAGACGCACGCGACACCGCTTCGCGGCCGCGATAGCCACCTGCCAGCCTTTCACGCTGTGCAATCGGGCCAGGAAGAGGTCGTAGTCGCCCTTCTGGGCGCGGAATTCGTACTCGTCGAGACGAACGCCGTTGCGCACAAACGCGTCGGCTCCATGACGCCGCGCGTGGTCCTGGCTGACGCAGATCGTACGGTCATCGATGCGCTGCCCGCCGCTCAGATTGCCGTGGAGCGTCCACACCCAGTTGACGCCGGTCGGCGGGTGCTGAACCGAGCAATGGTAGTGCATGATGTCGACGCGTTCACTGACGTACCGGCGCAGGTCGAACCCCGGACATCGCACCTGTTCCGGTCGGACCTCGACGACCCGCACGCCCGGAATGCGACTCCCCGGCGGCGCGAGCAGCGTCACCTGGTGACCGGCTTCGACCAGGCCCTGACACAGCCACACCGCGATGCGCTCCGCACCCCCGTACTTCGGGACGGGGAGCCGCACGTGGTGGAATTGGACGATGTGCATGGCCGTCATGCCGGGACACGTGACGTCGGCCGTCCGGCGGGTAGCGTGCCCGTCTCGAGCAGGTGGCGGTACATACGCAGGTACTCCTCCGCCATCACCATGTGGGTGAAGAACCGCTCGGCGTGCGCCCGGCAAGCCGCGGGGTCGCGCGTGTGGATCTGCTCCGCGGCGGCGATGATCTCTTCCATCGTGTCGCACAGCGCGCCTACGTCGGACGAAATGAGCTCCGGCAGCGCGCCGCGTCGCGTGCCCAGCACCGGCGTGCCCGAGAGCAGCGCCTCGACGGTGACCAGGCCGAACGGCTCGTCCCACTGCGCCGGGTTCCACAGACAGCGTGCGCGCGCCAGCAGCGCGGCCTTGGTCGTGCCGTCGACTTCGCCGACGTACTGCACGGATCCCGTGAAGCTGGGTCGCCAGCCGCCCGCCACGATCAGGCGGTGCCCGCTGTGCTTCGCGGCCTCGACCGCCCAGTGATAGCCCTTGGCGCTGTGCAGCTTCCCGAGGAACAGGTCGTATTGCGATGCGCGCTTCGGAAACCGGCGGAAGACATAGTCGGCCGGATCGAGCCCGTTGTACACGAAGGCGTCGCTCTTGTGGCGGCGCGCGTGATCGTGGGAGAGAAAGATGCTGTTGGGAGAGGGAGGCGCGCCTCCCTTCAGGTTGCCGTGCACGGTCTGTACGAGCGGCGGGGACGCGGGCGCGCGGCGCAGCGGGAAGTGCACGTGCACCAGATCGGCGTCGCGCGGGACGTACGGCGCGAGCGCGGCGCCGTCGCCGAACTTGCGGGGCGGCACGGCCACGACGGTCGCCTCCGGGACGCGCGTGCCGGCGGGCGCGAGCAACGTGACGCGCGCCCCCAGCGCCGCGAGCCCGCGCACCAGCGCCATGACCACACGTTGCGGACCGCCGTAACCCTTCGCCGGCAGCGGCTGATGGGAGGCGACCGCGATGTGCATGGGCGAAATAGTATAACTACCTTTGTCGCATGCCAGGCCGGCCGCTCACGATCCTGCAGCTGACGCATCAGGGTGGTGAATCCGGCTCGACCGTGGCGATCGCGAACCTGAGCCGGCAGCTCGCGCGGCACGGGCATCGCGTGCTGATCGGCTGCCGGCCCGGCACGATGCTCGCGGGCCTCGCGCGCGACGCGGGGCTCGAGATCGTGCCCCTCGACTTCCGTCGACTCGGGCCCCTGGCCGCGGCGCTCGGCGACGTGATCGTGCGCGAGGACGTCGACGTGGCGAACAGCAACGCCACCCGCGACCGCCGCGCGCTCACCTGGCTGCGGTGGCGGCGACGACTGCCGCGCGCATTCGTCGCGACGCGCCACACCATGCCCCTCACGCTGCCGCCCGAGCTGATTGCGGTGGCGCTCTCGGCCGACCGCACCATCGCCGTGAGCCCCGCGGTGGCGCGCGTGCTGCGCCGACGCCTGCACCCGGGCGCCCGGCTCCGCGTCGTGCCCAACGGCATCGATTGCGACGGGGTAGACGCGCCGCCCTCCGCCGCGGATCTCGCCGCGGCGCGGGCGGCCCTCGGCGATCCCGCCGGCCGGCCCGTGGTGCTCGTGCTGGCCCGCCGCAAGGACCAGCACATCCTGCTGGAGGGCCTCGCGGCCTTGCAGCAGCCGGTCGTGGTCGCGTGCGTGGGCATCGAGGGTGACGCCGAGCTGCGTGCGATCGAGCGTCGCCTGCCGGGGCGCCATCGCGTCGTGTACGTCCCCTTCACCGACCGGCCCCTCGCCTTCGTCCGTCTCGCAAATGTCTCCGCTCTCCCTTCGCGCATCGAGGGGCTCTCCATCGCGCTGCTCGAGACCATGGCCCTGGGATTGCCCGCGGTGGCCTCGCGTGCCGGAGGCAATCCGGACGTCATCACGTCGGGAGAGACCGGCGTCCTGGTGTCGCCCCTCGATCCCTTGGCCTGGGCGGGGGCGCTCGAGCGCGTGCTGGCGGATCGGGAGTTCGCGCAGCGGATCGCGCGGGCCGGGCGCGACCGCGTGCGGCGTGAATTCACGCTGGAGCGCGCCGCCGAGCGGACCGAGGCGGTGTACCGCGAGGCCGTGGAGCGACGGCGCGGTTGAGCCCGACGCTCCTCCTCGCCCTCAACTTTCCGCCGTTCGGCGGCGGCATCGCCCGCATGATGGGCGAGGTCGCGCTCCGCTATCCGGAGCACGGCCTGCTGGTCTCGACGGGAACCTGGCCGGGGAGCGACGCCAGCGACCCGCGCGTCCCCCAGACCGTCGACCGCGTGGCGGTGGGGGCGAAGCGGCTGCGCACTCTGAACGGGCTGTTCCGCTGGACGCGGCGCGCCGCCGCCCTGGCACGCGCGACGGACCCGGGATTCGCCTGGTGCGACGAGATCAAGCCCGCGGGGTACGCGGCGGCCTGGCTGCACGCGCGCCGCGGTCTCCCGTTCGGCGTGCTGGCGCACGGGGCGGACTTCCTGCTGCTCCAGGCGAAGGCGCGACGCTCGCGCTTCAAGCGCTGGACGGCGAGGCGGATCCTGGAGCGCTGCGCCGTGGTCGTGGCCAACAGTCGCTGGACCGCGCACCTCGTGCGAGGGGTCCTGGAGTCCCTCGGCTGCCACGCCCTCGCCGCCGACGTCCGGGTCGTGCACCTCGGGACCACTCCCTCTCATTTCCGGCCGGGGATCGATCCGGCGCCGGTGCGGCGCAAGTACGGGCTCGACGGCGGCCCTTGGCTGCTTACGGTCGCTCGGCTCGACTTCCACAAGGGGGTGGACACCGTCATCCGGGCCCTCCCCGCGATCCGCGCCGCCGTTCCGGGGACGCGCTACGCCGTCGCCGGGATCGGAAGCCGGCGCAGCGCGCTCGAAGCGCTCGTCGTGGAGCTCGGTTTGGACGACGCGGTGCGCCTGCTCGGCTTCGTGCCCGACGAGGATCTGCCGGCGTTGTACAACGCGGCCGACCTGTTCGTGCTGGCTTCCCGGCGACACGACCTGCTGGTGGAGGGGTTCGGGATCTCTTGTGTAGAGGCGTCCGCGTGCGGTCTTCCGGTGATCGGCAGCCGCTCCGGGGGCATTCCCGAGGCCATCCGCGAGGGCGAAACCGGGCTACTCGTCGAGCCGGAGGATCCGGCCGCGGTGACGGCGGCGACCGTGCGGGTGCTCGCGGACGACGCGCTGCGCCGCCGCCTGGGCGCCGCCGGGCGCGCCGCCGTCGAGGGCTATTACAACTGGGACCGGGTCACGGCCGATCTAGTCCGCATCGACCGGGAATTCAACCGACCCTGACCGTAGATTGTTCTCGGTGACGACGCTGCTCCTGGCGCAGGACTTCCCCCCGATGGGTGGCGGCATCGCCCGGTTGCACGGCGAGCTGGCCAAGCGGTTCCCCCGCGGCGACCTCGTCGTCTCCACGCCGGCGGATCCCGATGCGTCGGAGGTCGACGCGGGGTTTCCGGCCACGGTCGATCGCCTCCCGATCGGCGTACGACGCGCCAAGACGCTGCCGGCCGTTCTGTTCTGGTCGCGGCGCGCGGCCAGCCTGGCGCGGCAGCATCGCGTCCGCTTCGTGCACTGTGGCAACGTGAAGCCGGCGGGGTATCCGGCCCGCTGGGTCCACGAGCGCCTGCACATTCCCTACGGGATCTTTTTCCACGGAGCCGACCTGCTCAGCGAGCAGCACAAGATCCGGCACTCGCGCCTCAAACGCCGTACGGCCCGCGTCATTTTCGGCGGGGCGGCGGTGCTGATGACCAACAGCGCCTGGACCCGCGACCTCGCGCTCTCGCTGCTCGGCGATCTGGGCCTCGACGGGCACGGCCGTAGGCTCCGCGTCGTGCACCTGGGCACGGACCCGACGTACTTCCGTCCCGGCGTCGATGCACGCGCGCTGTGTGACAAGTTCGACCTGCCCGACAACGGCACCCGCTGGCTCGTGACCGTCGCCCGCCTGCAGCAGCACAAAGGCATGGACACGGTGATCGAGGCGCTGCCGGCCATCCTCGAGCGCGCGCCGGACGTGCGTTACGCGGTTGCCGGAACCGGTCCCGACCGTGAGCGGCTGGAGAAACGGGCACAGCAGCTCCGCCTCGGCGACCGCGTGCGCTTCCTGGGCGGCGTCGGCGATCGGGATCTGCCGGCGTTCTACAATCTGGCGTCCGTGTACGTCGGCGCCTCGCGGCGCGCCGAGCGGCTGGGCGTGGAGGGGTTCGGGATCTCGCTGGTGGAAGCCTCCGCGTGCGGGCTGCCGGTGGTAGCGGGCGACTCGGGCGGCGTGTCGGACGCCGTGCGCGACGGCGAGACGGGCATTCTCGTGCCTCCCGAGGAGCCTGCAGCCATCGCCGACGCCATCTGCCGTCTGCTGACGGACCCCGCGGCGGCCAAACGTATGGGACAGAACGGCCGCCGCGCGGTGGAGACCTACTTCAACTGGGACCGCGTGGTGCGCGATCTCCGCGACATCGAATCCCAGGCCGTGTCCGGCGCTTGAGCCGTCCTGTGGCTCCCGGGCGTTCGGCCTGACGCCCGGTCCGATGGACGACATCCGCTGGTTCGCCCCGAACAAGTTCTGCACGCTCGTGGTGCCACGGCTGCGAGAGCGCGGACTCTCGATCGCGTTGGATGGCGACCGGGCGGCGCGGCTCGCCCTCGCCATGGACGCGCAGGTCGCCGCGGCGGCGTTTGCGTATGCCGCGCGCGTGCGCTGCCGGCTGATCCACTATGTGTGGGATCTGCCGCCGTGGCGGTTGGGACGCGGCCGGCACGACTGGGTGTGGCACGTGTTCGGGCGCTATCTACGGGTGCCGCGCGTGGGACGGCGTTACGCGGAACGGCCGGGGTACTACAGCCGGCTGCGCTTCGTGGCGACGCACGCCCGGGAGGTGTGGGTGCCGAGCGCCCAGACCGCCGCCAGCGTGCGGGAGCATTGGGGAGTGCAAAGCCGCCGGGTGCCGTTCTGCTTCGACTCGGATCGGTTCACACCCGCGCCGGCGGCGCGGGCGCACGGCTTGCTGAGCGTGTCCCGTCTCACTGCGCACAAGGACCACGGCGCGGTCATTCGTGCCGCGGCGCGGTTCACGCCTCCGCTGCCGGTGCGGATCGTGGGCAGCGGTCCGGAACGCCCCGCACTCGAGCGCCTGGCGGCGGACCACGGCGTGGCGTGCGTCATCGATTCCCGGCTGTCGGAGGACGACATGGTGACCGCCTATCGCGGCGCGGAGGTGGTGGTGTGCCCCAGCCGGTTCGAAGGCTTCGGGCTGACGCCGATGGAGGCGATCGCGTGCGGGCGGCCGGTGGTCGTTTCCGACATTCCGCCGCACCGGGAGTTTCTCGGGACGGCGCCGCACTTTTTCACCGTGGGCGACGACGACGATCTGGCCGCGGCCATCGCCGCGGCACGGTCGGGCCCCTCGCCGCCGCCCGACATGTTGCGCCCGCTGCGGATCGAGGCCGCCGTGGACCGCTTCAGCGCCGGGCTCGCGCCGTATCTCGGCTAGCCTGCCGCGTCGGCCGCCTTGGGCGCGGCCGCGGGCCGCGCGCTGATCGCGTACGTGGGGCAATGCCGGATGAACTCACCGTCGATCGGCGACCATTCCTGCTCGGGTCGCGTGACGACCGCCTTGCCTTGCGCGTCGAGCACGAACATCCCCGGGGGCGCCTGCACCAGGCACGCCCCGCATCCGATGCAGCGCTCCCGCTGGACCCGAATGGTCACTGCCCGGCGCGGATACACGCCCGCGTCCCCCGGGGCGGGCCACTCGGCCGGGCGATCGAGGCCGGCCACCGTGGCGCGATGTCCTTCCTCGACGATCTCGCGCAAATGGTCGAAGTCGAAGGCGGAGATGTGCTCGACGCGCGGGTGGATGTAGTAGATCGGCGGCGTGGTCCAGTCGCGCATCCGCAGCTCGAGCAGCGATTGCATCGCGATCTCGGTGGCGCGCGCGAACACCGCCGAGAAGCCGTCTTCCTGGGTGTCGGCGCGGAACGCGTTCGACGCGGACACGTCGATCGCGAGGATCAGGTCGGTGCCGAGGATGCGCCCGGTGCCCACGGGCAGGTTGTCCACGGTGGCGCCGTCGACGTAGAAGCGCCCCCGGATCTCGCGTGGCGGCAAGAAGCCGGGAATGGCGCACGAGGCGAACACGGCATCCTTCACCGGCACTTCCTCGAGCCCCTCGAGCCCCCAGAACACCTGCATCCCCGAGTTTACGTCCACGGTGTTCACGACGAGGGGATGGTGGAGGTCTTCGAAGGTGGCGTCGCCGACGAGGCGGTGGATCAGGAGGTCGAGGGGCTCGCGCCGGAACAGGGCGGGGGAGCGCATTCGCTTGAAGGCCATGTCCGCGTGCGCGACGACGAACACGTCCTTGCGGCGCAGCTTGATCGCGACGTCGCGCAGCTCGGCGATGCTCCGCCCCGCGGACCAGGCGGCGCCTACCAGCGCACCTACGCTCGAGCCGACGATTTGCGCCGGCACGAGACCGCGCTCGGTGAGCGCCTGCAGCACGCCGATGTGGGCGACGCCCTTCATGCCGCCGCCGCCCAACACGAGGGTGAATCGCGTTTGGCCGTCCACGTGAACCCGCCGCTTGCCCGGAAGGTGAGCCTCCGAGTAACGTAGTCGTGATCCCCAGCCCCGCGCTACTCATGCACCATCGCGTCGTGCGCAGTCGTTGGACTCTGACCGGTCTCGCCGTCGTCGTCGCACTCGCGCTCGCGGGGCTCGCGGCGCCGCTCATCGCGCCGGGAGATCCCTATCACGGACACCTCGCCGCCGCGTTGCAGGCGCCGTCGCGCGCATTCCCGCTCGGTACCGACGCGCAGGGACGCGACATCCTGAGTCGGCTGCTGTTCGGCGCCCGGCTGTCGCTCGCCGTCGGGCTCGCGAGTCAGGTGATCGCCCTCGCCGTCGGGCTCACGCTGGGTCTGGCGGCGGGCTTCTACGGTCGCTCCGTCGACGCGGTGGTGATGCGCGCCGCCGATGTGACCCTCGCCTTCCCGTCCCTGCTCCTGCTCATCGCCGTCGCCGCCGCCGTGAAGCCCACGCTGCCGGTGGTGTGCGTGGTGATCGGCGTCGTCGGCTGGGCGGGCATGGCCCGCCTGGTGCGCGGCCAGGTCCTCGTGGTGCGCCGTCTCGACTACGTCCACGCAGCGCGCGCGCTCGGCGCCTCCGACGCGCGGCTCGCGGCGCGCCACGTGCTCCCCAACGTCCTGAGCCCGGTGATCGTCGCGGCCACCCTCGGTGTCGGTGGCGCGATCATGGCCGAAGCCGCGCTCTCGTTCGTGGGGTTGGGCGCACCACCGCCCACGCCCTCCTGGGGCGCGATGGTGGCCGAAGGGCGCGACCTGCTGCGGGTGGCGCCGTGGGTTTCGCTCTTTCCCGGGCTGGCGATCGGCCTGACTGTGCTAGCCGTCAATCTCATCGGCGACGGCTTACGTGACGCGCTGGACGTGCGGGCATGACCGACATCGCGTATCACCCGACGCGCCTGCGCGCCCTGCGCGACCAGTTCCGCGCGCTGCGGGCGGCGGAGTTCCCATGGACGGCGGACACCGTCTATCTGAACAACGCGTCCATCGGGCCCATCCCGGAGCGCACCCGCCGCGTGCTCGACGAGTTCACCGCCAAACGCACCGCCCCGCACCTCCTCCCGGACCGCGAGCTGCAGGCCGGGCTGCAGGCGGCGCGCGTGGCGGTCGCCCGGCTGCTCAACGCGGAGCCCGCCGAGATCGCGCTCGCCACCAACACCAGTCACGGGCTGAACCTCGCGGCGCGCGCCCTGCCGCTCAAGCCCGGCGACGTGGTGCTCGTGTCCGATCGCGAGTTCCCCGCCAACGTGTACCCGTGGCTGTTGCTCAAGAAACAGGGGATCGAGGTCGAGCTTGCCCCGTGCGCCGGCGAAGGCTGGCCCGACGAGGACTATCTCGTCGAGCGCCTGCACGACCCGCGCGTGCGCGTGCTGGCCGTCTCGTTCGTCCAGTTCGCCAACGGGTACCGCGCCGACCTGGGGCGCCTCGGGGCCGCCTGCCGCGCCAACGGGACCTTTCTCGTGGTGGACGGGATTCAGGGCGTGGGGAACTCGACGCTCGACGTGCGCGAGACGCCCGTGGACATCCTCGCATGCGGCGGCCAGAAGTGGCTGCTCTCTCCCTGGGGCTCGGGCTTCGTGTACGTGCGGCGCGAGCTCATCTCGGCGCTCGAGCCCGCCGTCACGGGCTGGATGGCGTTCGAAGGGACCGACGACTTCTCCCGCCTCACCGACTACAACCCCACCTTCCGCGCCGACGCCCGCCGCTTCGAAATGGTCACGCTGCCGTTCCAGGACTTCCACGGCATGACCACATCGGTGGGCATGCTCGCCGAGCTGGGCGTCGACGACATCGCGCGGTACGCCCGTACGCTGCACGAGCCGGTGCTCCACTGGGCCGAGGAGAGCGGCATCCGCGTCGTCTCACCCTCGGACGATGCGCACCGCTCGGCCATCGTCTGCCTCGCGCCCCAGCATCCCGCCGAGGCGTATCACGCGCTCAAGCGCGCGCACGTCGTCTGTTCGCTGCGCGAGGGCGCCATCCGCCTGGCCCCGCATTGCTACAACACCGTCGAAGAGATGGAACGGGTGCTGGACGTACTCGACCAGCTAGAGTGAAGCGTTACACGACGCCACGACGCCACGTTGCAGGAGAGTCTGTTTCGTGGAACGTGGCGTCCTGGCGTCATGCAACGCTCTCCCGGTGTCTATCCCCCCACCACACCCACCCCACGAACAACCACCCGAAAATCATCCCGAAGAGCGCGAGTGCAACCCGCGTCGCCGGTGGCGGACCGAACAGCGAGCCGACGTACGAGAGGGCCAGGACGGCGATGAGGGCCCAGAATCCGTAGCTGCCCGTGCGGTCGCGCGCCCGGGTCCCGGCAGCGTACAGCCATAACCCCGTGGCGAACATCACGCTCTCGGTCACGACCGTTCCCAAGACGGAGTTCCAAAGCCCGAGCCCCAAGCCCCCACCCCCGGGGTACAGCGGCATGTCGGGGCGATGGGTGACGAAGTCGAGCACCCAGTGGCTCACGACCAGGAGCGCGATCACGACGCCTCCCCGGTCGTCCGGCGTGCGCGCGCGGTACACCAACCCGAACAGCGCGCCCCATCCGATCAGGGTGACGAGGCTGTGCGAGATCGGGATCGAGTCGAGCCACAGCGTCAGGAACGGGTTCGGCCCGGGAACGATGTGGGCCTGCTCCCACCCGAGCAGCAGGAACACCGGCCACAGCAGATCGGCGAGCGACGTGGCGGCGAACAGCGCGCCCAGCGAGGCTCGCGGTGCGGCGCGCTTGGCGGCCAGGGCGAGGGCGTAGTGGCCGATGAACATGAGAGCCCCCTAGCGGCGGAGCCGCAGTAGCCCGTAGTCCTTCTTTCCCTTGCGCAGCAGCAGGTTGCCGCCCCCGAGCCAGTCCGCCGGCCCGAGCATCCGCGCCACGTCCTGCACGCGCTCCTGGTTCACGTAAATCCCACCCTGCTCGATCGCGCGTCGCGCCTCGCTCTTCGACTTCGCCAGGCCCGCCCGAACGACGGCATCGACGAGGGTCAGTCCGTCGGAGCTGTCGAGCGCGACCGTGGGGATCTCTTGCGCGAGCGCGTCGAATGCGCTCGGCGCGACGTCGCGCGGGCTGAATTCCTCGAACAGGATCGCGCTCGCGGCGACGGCGCTGGAGCAAGCGTCCTTACCGTGCACCAGCTGCGTGATCTCGAGCGCCAGGTTCTGCTGCGCCACGCGCCCGCTCGGGTCCTTGTGATGCGACTTGAGCAGGGCCTTGATCTCGTCCTGCGGGAGCAGCGTAAAGACCTTCAGATAGCCTTCCACGTCCCGGTCGTCCGTGTTGATCCAGAACTGGTAGAACCGGTACGGCGACGTGAGTGTCGGGTCGAGCCAGATCGCTCCGGCTTCGCTCTTGCCGAACTTGGCTCCCGCAGCAGTCGTGACGAGCGGTCCGACGAGCCCGTGCGCGTCGCCGCCGTCGACGCGCCGGATCAGGTCGATGCCCGCGGTAATGTTGCCCCACTGATCGCTCCCGCCCACCTGGATGCTGCACTGCTTGGTGCGGAACAGATGGAGGAAATCGTACGCCTGCAGCAACATGTAGCTGAATTCGGTGTAGGAGATGCCGCTGTCGAGTCGCGCCTGGACCGATTCCTTCTGCAGCATGATGTTGACCGTGAAGTGCTTCCCGATGTCGCGCAGGAAGTCCACGAGGCTCTGTTTCGCGAGCCACTCGGCGTTGTCCAGCACCACGGCCCGCGTATCCGGCGAGTCGAAATCGAGGAGCCGCGCCATCTGGTCGCGTATGCGGTGCACATGCTCGCGCGCCTGCTCTTTCGAGAGCAACGGGCGCTCACCGGGCTTGCCGCTCGGGTCTCCGATCAGGCCGGTGCCGCCGCCCATCAGCGCGATCGGCCGGTGACCGGCGAGCTGGAACCGTCGCAGCAGCATGACCGGCATGAGATTGCCGAGCTGGAGGCTCGGGGCGGTCGGGTCGAACCCGCAATACACGGTGCGGCGGCCGCCCGCGAGGTGTGCGTGCAGCTCGCGCGTCGCGTGGTGCACGAGGCCGCGCCACTCGAGCTCGGCAAGGAGGTCCGGCATGGCGCGGAATCGTACGGGAAGCCCCAACCGCTGGCAAGCGCCGCGCGACCTCACTAGGTTGTAACCCGATGGCGTCCATTCCCGCACCCGCCACTCTGCCCGGACCGCTCGCCTGGTGGCACAATCCGAAGATCCGCCGCCGCGTGATCGCGGTCGCGGTCCTCGCCGGCTCCTACGGCCTGGGATTGACATATGGCGCGTGGACCCGCGTGTGCGCCGGGGAACACTGCCCCAGCATCTCACGCCTGGTGGCGAATCCCAACCATCAGGTGCAGACCTCCAAGGTGTACGCCGCCGACGGCCGCTTGATCAGCGAGCTCGGCGCCGAGCGGCGCACGGTGCTGCCGCTCAGCGCCATCCCCGTGCCGGTGCGCCAGGCGTTCATCGCCACCGAAGACAAGCGCTTCTACGAGCATCACGGGATCGACTTCTGGCGCATCCTCGGCGCCATCAAGAACGACCTCCTCTCCATCAGCTTCGCGCAGGGCTTCTCGACCATCACGATGCAGCTGGCGCGCAACATCTTTCCCGACGACATCAGCCGCGAAAAGACGCTCACGCGCAAGCTGAAGGAAGCGCGCGTCGCCGTGGAGATCGAGCGCAATTTCGTGAAGGACACGATCCTCCAGCTCTACCTGAACCAGATCAACCTGGGAGCGGGGGCGCATGGGGTGGAGGCCGCGGCGCTGATCTACTTCGGCAAGTCGGCGCGGCAGCTCAATGTCGCCGAGGCCGCGATGCTGGCCGCGCTCCCCAAGCTGCCCGCCTTCTACAACCCGCGCACCCACCCCGACCGCGCCGTGCGCCGGCGCAACGTCGTGCTGGGTCTCATGCGCGATCAGGGCTTCCTCACGCCGGAGGAGTGCGAGCTGTGGCGCTCCTATCCCCTCGTGCTCACGGGGAACCGCACCAACTACGGCGACGTGGCGCCGTACTTCGTCGAATGGCTGCGCGTGCAGCTGGACGCGAAGTTCGGGCGCGACCTCTATGAGGGCGGGCTGCGCGTCTACACCACGCTGGACCTCGACATGCAGGAGGCGGCCGAGCGCGCGCTGCAGTCCCAGCTCGACGCCATCGAGGCCGGCGTCTACTCGAACGGCAAGTTCCCCGGGCGGATCACCTACCGCGAGTACCTCGAGACGTCCAAGGCGTCCGGGCAGGACCACGGAGACTACACGCCGTACCTCCAGGGCGCGCTCGTGTCGCTCGAGGCGAACACCGGCTACATCCGCGCCATGATCGGGGGGCGCGACTTCGACGACTCGAAGTACAACCGCGCCACCCAGGCGATCCGGCAGCCCGGCTCGACGTTCAAGCCGTTCGTCTACTCCGCGGCCGTCCGGGCCGGCCACCCCGTGACCGAGATGCTCGACGACTCGCCGCTCAACCCGCCGGTGATCCAGCTCGACTCGACGCTGTGGCAGCCCAAGGACGACGACGACACCACGCTGGGCATGATCCCGATGCGTGAGGCCCTCTACCTCTCGCGCAACCTCGCCACGATCAAGCTCGGCCAGACGCTGGGCGAGCAAACCGTCATCGGCGAAGCCCGCAACTACGGCATCACCACGCCGCTGCCGCCGTACCCGTCGATCTTCATCGGGGCGAAGGGGGTGCGGCCGATGGAGATCATCGGCGCCTACACCGCGTTCGCAACGCTCGGCACGCGCGCCGAGCCGGTGGGCGTCCTGCGCGTCGAAGATCGTCAGGGGAACATCCTGTGGCAGCCCGCCGTGCGGCGCGAGACCGTGATGGACTCGTCGCACGCCTGGCTCATGGTCGACATGATGAAGGACGTGATCCGCCGCGGGACCGCGTTCACGGCCGTCTGGAAGGGCGGCTTCACGCTCCCCGCGGCCGGCAAGACCGGCACGACCGACGACTACACCGACGCCTGGTTCATCGGCTACACCCCTGAGATGGTGACCGGGATCTGGGTCGGCTACGACATCCAGCAGCGAATCCTCGAGCACAACGCGGGCGGCGGCCGTATCGTCGCGCCCGCCTGGACGGCGTTCATGCGCGACGTGTACGACCGTCGCCCGGCGCCCCCCGACTGGGTGCGCCCCGACTCGCTCGTCACGCGCGAAGTCGATTGGTCGAACGGCTATCTTGCGACGCTGTTCTGCCCTCAGGAGGTGCGGCACTGGGATTGGTTCTATCCCGGCACCGAGCCGGCGCAGGCCTGCCCGGTGCACGCGCCGTTCGGCACGGGAGTATCACCCTAGGGATTCGGGGTTCGGGGCTCGGGGCTAGGTGGTGCACCCCCGAGTCCCGAGTCCCGAGCCCCGAGCCCCGATGCTCCGCATCCGCGCGGGCTCGGTGCACCCGGTCACGGCGCCGCCCATCACGGACGGCGCCGTTCTCGTTGCGGACGATGGCCGGATCGCCGCGGTCGCCGCGCACTCGCAGGTGCCCACTCCCCCGGGCGCACGCCGCGTCGAGTTCCCCGACGCCGTTCTGGTCCCGGGCCTCGTCAACACGCACACCCACCTCGAGCTCACCCACCTCGCCGGCCGCAATCCGGAGCGCGAGTTCTCCCGCTGGATCCGTACCATCCGGGCGCTCAAGGACGCGACCACGTCCGAGGAGTTCGATCATTCGGCCGAGCAGGGCGTGCGGGATTGCTGGACGGCGGGCGTCACCTGCGTCGCGGACACGGGAAGCACCGGAGCGCCCCTGCGGGCGCTGGCCCGCCTCGGCGCGCGGGGGATTTATTATCAGGAGGTGTTCGGCCCCGATCCGGCGGACCGGGCGGCGAGCCTCGCCGACCTGCGGGCCGCGGTCGTCCGGCTCGGTCCCGTCGCCTCCCCCCGCACACGGCTCGGTGTCTCGCCCCACGCGCCGTACACCGTGAGCGAGCCGCTCTATCGGGCGGTCGCCGATTTCGCGCGGCGCGAGACGCTGCCCCTCGCCGTCCACCTGGCTGAGTCGCGCGAGGAGACGGCGCTGGTGCGCGACGGGGCGGGCTCGTTCGCCGAGGCGCTGCGCGCGCGCGGCATCCCAGTGCAAGCGCACCACTGCTCGCCGGTGCAGTATCTCTTGCAACTTGGCGTCTTGGGACGTGCAACGGGGTGCCTGTGCATCCACTGCGTCCAAGTGGACGAACGGGACATCGCGATTCTCCGGGACTCGGGTGGGGCAGTGGTGTCCTGCCCCCGCTCCAACCGCACCCACGGGCACGGCACGGCGCCCCTGGCCGCATTCCGGGCCGCCGGCATCCCGGTCGGTCTTGGCACCGACTCCGTGGTGAGCGCGGGCGATGTCAACGTGTGGGCCGAAGCCGCGGCGGCCGGTCTCGACGGCGAGGACGCGCTCCGGATGATCACGATCGAGGGAGCCCGGGCGCTCGGACTAGACGGTGAGATCGGATCTCTCGACGTCGGCAAGTCGGCGGATCTCGCCGTGTTTCCCTCTACCGTCCTCTACCGTCCTCTACCATCCCCTACCGCCCTTCTCACCGTCGTCGCGGGCCGCCCCGTCGCCGGCTACATTCCCGCCCCATGAAAACGCAGCGTCACGCCGCGATCCTCAAGATCGTCCGCTCGCAGACCGTCGCGAGCCAGGAGCAGCTGCGCGAGCTCCTCAAGGCCGAGGGGTTCGACGTCACGCAGGCGACGCTGTCGCGCGACATCCGGGACCTGGGCCTGGCCAAGGTCGCGGCGCCGGACGGTGGCTCGCACTACGCTCCACCGCCGGACACCGGCGCGGCGATCCGGCCGCAGCTGCAGCAGCTCCTGCCCACGACGCTCGTGTCGCTGGATGGCGTAGGTCCCTTGCTCGTGCTGAAAACGCCGGCGGGGAGCGCCCAGGCGCTCGGGCTCGCGCTCGACGCCGCCGGGTGGACCGAGATCATCGGGACGGTGGCGGGAGACGACGCCGTGCTCGTCATCACCCGAAGCGAGCGGGCGCGGCGCGCCGTGGAGACCCGCCTCAAAGAGACGGCGGGCATGCCCGACTGAGCCGGCGTCGCGCCGGCGCAACGCACGCAGTGCGCTTGAACTTCCGGTTCCGCGTACGGGTGGTAGTGTTGAACATCGTTTCTACAGGAGACACCGTGACACACGCAAGGCTGGTGACCGCCCTCGCGAGCAGTCTCACACTGGCGGTGACTGCCGTCGCCGCGCCGCGGATGGCCCTCGCTCAAACCGCCTCGGGAAGCGCCACCGAACGGCTCAACATCTTGACTCCGGAAGAGCGCGCCGCCGGCTGGCGCCTCTTGTTCGACGGCCACAGCACCATCGGCTGGCGGGGATGGAAGATGGACACGATGCCGTCGGGGTGGGGAGTCAGGGAAGGCGCGCTCACGCGCGCGCACCCGGCTGCCGACATCATCACCACCGAGAAGTTCAAGAACTTCGAGCTCACACTCGAGTGGAACCTGGCGCCCGGCGGCAACAGCGGGGTCTTCTACCGGGTGAGCGAAGACCCGGACGACAACGCGATCTATTGGAGCGGTCCCGAGATGCAGGTGCTCGACGACGCCGGGCATCCCGACGGCCAGTCGCGCTTGACCGCGGCCGGTTCCGACTACGGGCTGTATCCCTCGCCGGCCGGGGTCGTGAAGCCCGCCGGTCAGTGGAACGCGGTGCGTCTGGTGGTGAACGGCAACCACGTCGAGCATTGGCTCAACGGCGTCAAGGTCGTCGAGTACGAGCTGGGAAGCCCGGATTGGGAGGCGAAGGTGAAGGCCAGCAAGTTCGCCACGCACCCGCGCTACGGCCGCAATGCCGAGGGGTACATCGGCCTGCAGGAGCACGAGTTCCGGGTGGCGTTCCGCAACATCAAGATCCGGGTGTTGCCGTGAGCGTCCGCGCTCGGCTGTCGACACTAATGTTCCTGCAGTTCTTCATCTGGGGTGCATGGTACACCACGGTCGGCAACTACATGTCGGCGCACGGCATGGCCAAGCTGGCGTACTTGCCCTATACCGTGAACCCCATCGCCGCTATCGTGGCGCCGTTCTTCCTCGGGCTGATCGCGGATCGGT
>Ga0209577_10000107_pt1 | contig 77556 bp, 77 predicted proteins | sample GraSoiAngelo_109_FD_185874 | JGI IMG/M metagenome (GOLD analysis project Ga0209577, IMG submission 185874) | Grasslands soil microbial communities from the Angelo Coastal Reserve, California, USA - 14_0903_12_20cm (SPAdes) (version 2) | ecosystem: Environmental > Terrestrial > Soil > Grasslands... | reverse complement strand
GGTTCCTGCTTCACAGATCAGCCTTACTGCGCCGCATCTCCACAGGCTTCACATCGGGCCTGTCCGGCCCTAGGTCTGTTTGGGAAGAGAGGAGTCTAGGATGGAGCGGAAGAAAAAAGCAAGCCTTCTATCCCCGGCCGGAACGCCGGGGCTTTACAGCCAGTTTGGTAAAGAAAAAAACAAGCTCTGCTCGGATGCCGGTTGGCGCGGCGCCCGCTCACGGATTGCTGGTGTCGTGGGGCGAGATGACGCGGCCGTATTCGGAAGCGCGGCTGAGCCGGTCAAACATTTGGTACGCGGCGTTGGAGATGCGGATGATGGCTTTCCCGCCATCGTGTTCACGGCGGAGATAGGTGGTCATCACGCTGATCACGTACGGGCGCTTGCCTAGGAAGACGATGCCCGAATCGTTGCGAACGCCTTCGAGCTCCCCGGGCTTGTTGGCGACGCGAAGATCCTCCGGCAATTCCCTCGGAATATAGCTCTCCTTGTGAATGCTGAGAAGATTGAAATAATCCTCGGTGAATTGCTTGTTCAGAACTTTTCCGCGGTAGAGCTCTTCGAGCAGCAGCATCATCTCGCGCGGCGTCGCAATGTTTTCGCGGCCCTCGGTCGCGGCTTTCAAGTCCATCATCTTGCGCCGCAGGCGCGTGTGCGTGAGCCCCAGCGAATTGAGCAGGGCGTTCACATTTTCCATGCCGATGCGGTCAATGATGATGTTCGTGGCGGAATTGTCGCTCACGGAAATCATCAGTGCCGCAACGTCGCGTAGCGTGAGCCGCGTCACGCCGGCAGTGAGCGCGCCGGCGACACCGCTTCCGCCAACAAGATCAGACGATTCGAGCGTATAGAGATCGCCGAGCTTAAGTTTGCCTTGCTGCGCTTGGTGATAGAGCTCGGCGAGAACGGCGATCTTGATGGAGCTGGCCGTCGGAAGCACTTCATCCGCGTGGAACAAGTAATTTTGCCCCGTCGTGAGGTCGAGGATGGCCACGGCCAAAACGCCGTCGAGGTTGCGATCGACGTCTTGGATGGTGGCTTCCAGCTTTTGCCAAAGAATTTGCTCTTTCTCCTGCGGCGTTTGTTGTGCCCGTACAGGTGAAGGAAGCAGGCCGGCGACGGTCAACAAGGCAATCGAGAGAATTCGTCTGAGCATGGTGACCTCGGCCGGATTATAAGGCCTAAGCGCACGTCGAACGAGCGAAGAAAAATCACCCTCTTAGAAAGGAGAGCTCTGCGTTGCTCGACTCGGCGGATGGGCGTACTGAATGGGCAAAACAAATTTCATGCTCCTGGAATGAAGGGGCTGCCCGGGAGGACAATGAATTAGGCACTCACCCGACAGCGGAAAGCCGCACCGGCAGATTTACGGACATCGGGCAAAGGTGGGACCGCCGGCATGGCAATTTCTGGAGAGAAGACTTATGCGCAAGATCATAACCGTCGCTTTGTTCATAGCTTTGGCAGGAGCGCTCACGGTCGCAGCACCGCAGCGGGACCGCGACGACCACCGTGACCGCGATGACCGGCACGACAACGGCAAGCACAAAGGTCAGGAGAAACGTGAAGTTCGCGGCGACAACGACGGGCACGACAACGGCAAGCACAAGGGCTGGGACAATCCGCACAACCCCCATGCTAGCTGGGATTCCGAGCACGACCGCATCCGGCCAGGGCGCGCTTATCCGCACGGTCATTATGAGCGCGTCAAGGAGGTGTTCGTCGCGCGGCGGATCGACTACCGCACGCGTCGCGTGGTCCTTTACGACAATTCGAACTGGGTAGTAGCCGCCTACGACCTCGATCGCTGCCGCGATTGGGAATGGGACCGCGATCGCGTATACGTCTACGACGACGATCACCACCCCGGCTGGTATTTGCTCTTCAATGCCCGACTCGGACGCTACGTCCACGTCGAATATTTCGGCCTGCACTAGATAACTCGTTCTGCAGGAATCCTGCGCAGTTGAATACGCTGTTAGTGAGGGAGGGGCAAAGTCATTTGGCTTTCTCCTCTTTAATTTATACATGTCTCAGCAGCGAGAAGTGCAGCTCCCACTGTGGTCGCTCGACAGATCAGAGGTTATCGAGGAAGAATTGGGTGACACGTTGCATCAGGACGCGGCGCGCTGGTGGATCGCTGACCCCATGGCCCCGGCCGGGAAATGCCAGAACCTCAACGTATTTTCCTGCCTCAATAAGATCGTTAAGCACCGATAAGGTGTTCGCGAAATGCACGTTGTCGTCGCCGGTTCCATGAGCGATGAGCAGTTTGCCTTTGAGCTGACTGGCATATTTCACCGGTGAAGAATCCTGATACCCTTTCTCGTTTTTCTGCGGCAGGCCAAGGTAACGTTCGGTATAGATGGAGTCGTAGTAGCGCCAGTCGGTGACCGGGCCGCCGGCAAATCCCACTTTGAAATCGTCGCCTGCTTCGAACATGGCGTGCAGTGTCATGTGGCCGCCGTAGCTCCACCCCCAGATCCCGACGCGATTGGCATCAACGTAGGGAAGCGACTTGAGATATTCGAGGCCGTCGCGCTGGTCGGAAAGCTCCTGTGCGCCCATGCGGAAGTGCAGCGGCGTTTCAAAGGCATGGCCCCGGCCCGCCGAACCGCGATTATCCAGTGAAAAAATGATATAGCCCTTTTGCGCCATGAGCTGGTGCCAAAGGAAGGTGGCGCCGCCCCAGGCATTGCGCACAACTTGAGCGTGCGGACCACCATAGGTGTAGACGAGGACAGGATACTTTTTCCGCGGATTGAAGTCTGGTGGCTTGATGATGCTGGCGTTGAGCTGGACGCCGTCCCGTGATTTCACGGTGAGAAATTCCACGGAAGAAAGACGGTAGTCCGCAAGTTCGGCGATTTTGTTTTCGTTAATAGTAGCGATGCGCGATCCATCGGCGCGGTAGAGGTCCTGGCGCGGCGGTGCCGCGGCGTTCGAATAGGTGTCGTAGAAAGCGGCAGCATGGGGTGCAAGGACCGCGGCGTGGGTACCTTGGTCCTTGGTGAGCCGGGTGAAACCAGTTCCGTCGAAGCCCGCGCGGTAGAGGTGGCGTTCCAACGGAGATTTTTCCGCGGCCGTGAAATAGACGAGGCCCTTGGATTCGTCGACGGCGTTCAGCGATGAGACGTCCCAGTCGCCCTTGGTGATCTGCGCGAGCTGTTTCCCTTCAAGATCGTAGAGATAGAAATGGCGATAGCCGCTTCGCTCGCTCGACCACAAGAAGCGCTTGCCATCCTTTAGGAAATAAAGATCGTCGCTGACGTTGATCCAATTGGGATCATTTTCGATGAGCGCGGCGCGGGTCTTGCCTGTGGCGGCTTCGGCGATTAGCAGATCAAGGGTTGTTTGCGTGCGATTGAGGCGCTGAATCGCGAGATGATTCGAATCTGTGAGCCAGTTCACGCGAGGAATGTAGACATCGGTTTCCGCTCCGGTGTCCATCACGCGAGGTTCCCCACTGCTTAGCGAGGCCACAAAAACGCGAACGATCGGATTGGCGCCGCCGGCGGTGGGATAACGCTCCATCTCGGCTTCGCCGCTGGGGGAAGAAAAATCGACCATCGGGTACTGCGAAACCTTGCGTTCGTCCATTTCAAGATAAGCGATCGCCGATGAATCCGGTGACCACCAATACGCGGTTTTGATCTCCAGCTCTTCGGGATAAACCCAATCGAGTTCGCCCTTGCGAATCTCTTCCGTGCCGCCTTGCGTGATCGCGCGTTCTTTGCCGTCGGCGAGATTCACGAGCCAGAGGTTGTGATCGCGGACAAAACTCACATTTCGGCCATCGGGAGAAATTTTGGGATCCGCGAGCGTGGCTTTACCGGAGACCAGCGTGCGCCCCGTTTGCGACTTTACATCCAGCCATGCAAATGCCGTGGGACCTTCAAACAGAATGCCCCTGCCATCGGGTGCCCATTGATATTGAGAAGGAGCCCGGCGCCCAAGCCCGGTGGCTTGTGTTGGCCTCGATGTGTCGGCCGGCAAAATCGCTTCGAGTTTGTCGGCCGCGACAAGAAGCCGCCGCTCCCCTGACACTGCGTCCATCACCCAAAGCTCGGTCTTCGCGTCTTTACCAGAGCCTTTTGACTCGAAATAGCTGAGCCCCTTTCCATCGGGAGTATACGCCAGCCCCCGCGTCAACCGCCCGCTCAGGCTCGGCTGCGCATAAATGCGCTCCACCGTTAGCGCTTTCCCAGCAGTGGCGTTCTGTGCTCGCGCCGGCGCAACTGCGATGCAAAACAGCGAGCAAAAGGTCAGAGAAATTATCCGTCGGCTGAAACGCGATGAGCGCATGTCCTCATCCTCCAAAAAACGCGCCATTCTAACCTGTCGATGCATCGAAGCAAATGGAAGACTGCGGAAGAGAGCGCTGGCGATTATTGCAGCTCGGGGTACTCCGCCTTGGCTTGTTTCAAGATGGGATGTCAGGGTCGGTGTCTTTCCAACATTCAGCCCGGAGGCCAGCGGAAATTGCGGCCTCCAAGCAAATGCAAATGGAGATGGAAAACGGACTGGCCCGCGCCGCTGCCGTTGTTCAGCACCGTGCGGTAGCCTCCGAGGAGATTGCGTTCGCGCGCAAGCTGTGCGGCGACCAGCTGCAACTTGCCCAGAACCGCTTGATCTTCGGGCGCGGCTTCGGTCAACGACTCGAAATGCTTCCGCGGACAGATCAGAATGTGGGTGGGCGCCTGCGGGCTGATGTCTTCAAAGGCAAAGAGATCAGCATCTTCGTAGACGATCTTAGACGGAATCTTCTTCGTTGCGATTTTGCAAAACAGACAGTCGGCGCTCATCGATTTCCTCCTGCGGGCAAGCCTTCGTCCAGACGCGTAACAAGCGGAGTAAAGCCTTGGCGGTCGCGGAGTTGCTCGCCAAACTGATGCGCCGCGTCTTCGCCGGAAATCCTGCCGACGCGCACGCGATAAAACACGCCGTCGGGAGAATCATATTGCTGAATGAAGATGGGCGAGTAGGAGGAGCTGAGGCGGTCGCGGAGACGTTCGGCGTTGCCGCGGTCGCGGAAAGCACCGACCTGCACAGTGAACGAGCCGACAGTGGGATCGACGCCGCCAAGAACTTCCACGCGCACCGGCACGACCCCGGCGTCAATCGAATCCACTTCCCGCGCGGCGGCAAGGGAGAGATCGATGATGCGATTGTCGACAAACGGGCCGCGGTCGGTGATGCGCACAACCGTGGACTTGCCGTTACTCAAGTTGGTGACGCGAACCATGGTTTCAAATGGCAGCGTGCGATGCGCTGCCGTGAGTTTATACATATCGTAGATCTCGCCGTTCGAAGCGTGCCGCCCGTGAAAGGGCACGCCATACCATGAAGCGTTGCCTTCCTCTGCGTAACCGGAGGGAACAGACGCGGGCGCGGTCTTGCTGCGCTTCGGGGAAGGCGTGGGCGAAGACGCGGGAGACGGTTCGGGAATATCAGTCGAGCGTTTCGCGCCATCAGCAGTTTCCGCGGGGGTCTCGGAAGGTTGCGCGGGAAGCGTCGGGCGGCGATCGGCGATCGGTTTGCGCGACGCGCAGCCGGAAGAATTAACGCAGAGCACACAGAGGAAGCAAAGCGCACAGAGAACCAAGCGTGGCTTATGTGAAAAATGCGAAAGCTGAACGAGTTGCGGCTGGGAAGCGCGTTTCGGCGAATGCCAAGTGACGGAAACTGTTTCCGGTGAAATCTTCAAAGCGCCGCCTGGGTCATGACGATGGCGGAGGCTGCGCTGGCGGAGGAGGCTGGCCACGCTGCGCATGGTGTGCAGAGTTGCGCGCTTCGATCCACGCCGCCGCCTCGGCGAGCTTTTCGGAAACCTCGCGCAAAAATTGCGCCGTACGCTTTTCCGTTTCCGGCGTGACTTCTTCCTTGACGAAACTCTTCACGCGCGCGAGTTCTTCATCAACTCGCTTGCCAAAGTCTTCGAAGTTTTTGATGCTCTTGAGCCGCGCGAATTCTTCGTCGATGCGCTTGCCAAACTCTTCGAATTTGTCCATAAGTGCCAGACCCTTGCAAAAATCGCCGTGCAGAGAAGAAGCGCGGCAACTTGGGTATTATAGGAACGCGGTGTGCTGGTCGCAAGGAGGAGAATTGGCGCTTCCCTATCGGTGGCAGTGGCGCGTGGAGCGGTGGAAGAATTCGATGCGCGGATTTTTCGGTGGAGGTGACCAACAGCCGCGGCCCAAGATTTGCCCGGCTTGCGGAGCGCTGGTGGGAATCAGTGCGACGCGCTGCCACGAGTGTGGCGCGAGCCTGCGGTTTTCTCTGGCGGCACTGAGCAAGAAACTTTCCGGACTCTTCGGTGAACAAGAAACTCCCGTGACCTCCGCGCTGCTAGTCGCAAACATTCTGATGTTCGGCATCAGCTGGGTGGCCCTCGCCAATGAGAGGGGAGGCAGCGGCTTTCGGATCCTGTGGGGCATGGGCGGGGAGACCGTGTACCGTTTGGGTGCAAGCCATCCGTACCCGATTTTTGTTGGACACGAGTGGTGGAGACTTGTGACCGCCATGTTTTTACATGGTGGGTTAATTCACATCGGGTTTAACATGATGTCCTTGATGCAACTTGGTCCGGCTTTGGAAGAACTCTATGGTTCCGCGCGTTACCTGTTTCTGTATGTCGCAACGGGAGCCTTTGGCTTCCTCATCAGCGCCTGGTTTGGCAACTTCTCGCTCGGCGCAAGCGGCGCGCTGCTGGGGCTTGTCGGAGTAATGCTGGCAATCACCACAAGGCGCGGCGGAGCCTACATGCGGGAGTTACGGTCAAGGTTGATCTCTTCGGTGGTCATCCTTTTTATTCTCGGGTTTTCCGGCGTGGGGATCGATAACTACGCGCACTTCGCGGGGTTGGCCGCTGGATTTGGACTCGGAAAATTGTTAACCGATCGCCAGCCGATGAATTCGACGGAACGCCGGACCGCCTATGGATTGGGATGGCTGGCAGGTATGGTTGTGATGGCATGCTTCGCTCTAATGATTCTCCATTATCGCGATACTCTGCCCTGGCAACAGTAGAAAGAAGTTTTTAGGCTCAAGGTATTCGCGTCCCCGGGTTGGCGTTGCGCCAACCTTCTTTTTTCGCTTGAATCCGCGCTTGTCATCCTTGCCGCCGCTTGGCCGCATGCTTTGTTCCTCACCTGCAATCCTCTTCCGCCATGCACCGTCAGATCTTTCCGAAGTTTTCTTTTGGCCCAACATCCCGCAATTTGCGATACTGTTGGTCAAGACAGTAATGGATCCACACTCGATCGTCGTGGTCAGCCTGCACACACCCAGGGAAAAAGTGTGGGGCGAGCTCTTGGCCATCAACCCTTCCGGAGTTACCATCCGCGGCGTGGATTTAAATTCCTTCGATCATTTCGTCCGGCAGATCAACCAGCCCGACGGCGAGCGCATGGGCCTTCCCACCATTTTCTTTCCCATGAACCGCGTCGAGCGTATCTCACTTGACGAACCCTCCGGCTCCATCCCCTCAATGAACGAGCTTTTCGCGCGTAAAGTAGGGCGTTCCCTCTCCGACTATCTCGCGCAATTCGCCTGAACTGCGTTATCCTGAAGGACAATGCAAGGCCGCATTTGGACGGTACCCAATCAAATTACGTTTCTCCGGCTTGGCTTTCTGCCGCTGTTTCTCATACTCATGTCGTACGAGAGGTACCGATGGGCTCTGCTCGTTCTGGTCGTTGCGGGGCTATCGGACGGAATCGATGGGCTTCTCGCCCGCAGCCTCAATCAACGTTCCTCTCTGGGCGCGTATTTGGATCCCATCGCCGACAAACTCTTGCTCTCTTCATCATTCCTTATCCTCGCATTCAAGAAGCAACTCGCCTGGTGGCTCACCATCCTTGTTCTCAGCCGAGACGTCCTGATCCTCATTGTCGCCGTCGTGATTCTGCTCAGCTCCGGCTACCGGCCATTTCCTCCCAGCATTTACGGTAAGCTCACCACCGCCACCGAGATTATCCTGGTCTTCCTCGTCGTTTTAGGCGCTGCCTATCCCCATTGCCGCGTGGGTGTTGTTAACCACTTTTTTATCGATGCGGTTACGGTGTTGAGCATCGTATCCGGATTCCACTATTCCTTCACCACCGCCCGGCACCTGAGTGGTTCCACTCCTGAAACGAAGTGAAAAGCCGGTCCTTCAGATAGGCATGAGCTTGGGGCTGCCGGGAGGAACGAGCAATTGAGGCTCGGTGAGGGACTGGACTTGTTCGAGGGTGGCGTCGGGAGCGAGCTCGCGGAGAAGGAGGCCTTCGGGGATGACGTCGATGAGGGCGAGCTCGGTGACGATGTGATCGACGACTTCGACACCGGTGAGCGGGAGCGTGCATTTTTTCAGGATTTTTGGTTTGTTGTCGCGCGTGGCGTGTTCCATGGCGATGAACACGCGCTTGGCGCCGGCGACCAGGTCCATGGCACCGCCCATACCTTTGAGCATTTTCCCGGGGATGGCCCAATTGGCGAGGGTTCCCTTCTCATCGACCTGCAACGCACCGAGAACCGTGAGATCGACGTGGCCGCCGCGAATCATGGCGAAAGATTCGGCCGAGGAAAAATAGCAAGTGCCGGGGAGCTCGGTGACGGTTTCCTTGCCGGCGTTGATGAGGTCGGGATCGACTTCGGATTCGAGCGGATAGGGGCCGACGCCGAGCATTCCGTTTTCGGATTGGAGAATGACGTCCATGCCTTTGGGGACGTAATTGGCGACCAGCGTGGGCATGCCGATGCCAAGATTGACGTAGTAGCCGTCACGCAGTTCGAGGGCGATCCGGCGGGCGATGCGTTCGCGTTTTTGGTCTTCGGTCAGTAGCATAAAAAGTTCTCAGTTATGGATTTTTAGTCGTAAGTAAGAAAAACCAATACAGGCTCTGCGGTTAATTATCGCTGTCGCCCAGGTTCGAGCCAAGGGGATGTTGGCGCTTAAAGAGACTAAAGTCTGTGGTACTTTTTCGCGATTTTGATCGTCGGTCAAGGCCATAGTCAAATCCTCGGTAGCTGGGGCGCAGCCCGCTGCGGCGGGCGCCCCAGCTAAGAATCAAAAGACGCAGGCAGGGATGCCGGCGCCACAAGATCACACCTTCCTGGTGGTGCGGCGCTCGATTCGCTTTTCGTAGTTTGCGCCTTGGAAGATGGCGTCGATGAAGATGCCGGGCGTATGAACTTGATTGGCGTCGAGCTGGCCGAGTTCCACGAGTTCTTCGACTTCGGCGATCACGTAGTCGGCAGCGGTGGCCATCATAGGGTTGAAGTTGCGCGCGGTCTTGCGGTAGATGAGATTGCCCCAGCGGTCACCTTTCCACGCTTTGATGAAGGCGAAATTGCCGCGGATGGCTCGCTCCATGACGTACTGGTGGCCGTCGAATTCGCGGGTTTCTTTTCCGTCAGCGACCATGGTGCCGTATCCCGTGGGGGTATAGAACGCGGGGATGCCGGCACCTCCAGCGCGCAGGCGCTCCGAGAGCGTGCCCTGGGGATTCAATTCCACTTGTAATTCCCCGCTCAGGACTAATTGCTCGAAGAGTTTGTTTTCACCGACGTAGGTGGAGATCATTTTCTTGACCTGGCGCTGCTCGAGCAGCACGCCAATGCCGAAATCGTCGACGCCGGCGTTATTGCTGACGATGGTCAGGTCTTTCGTGCCTTTGCGGCGGACCGCGGCGATGAGGCTTTCTGGGATGCCGCAGAGGCCGAAGCCACCCATGAGGATGGTGGCGCCGTCGGTGAGCTTGGCGATGGCCGCGTCGGCGGAAGGGATGCGCTTGTCCATGGATGAGACCAGGCCGGGATCAGAGCATGCACGGGCTAATGCCTGTGCTACTGGTGCCGGAGAGGCAGTTTACTCCAGATGGAAGCCAAGCCGAAAGTGGTGAGGGGCCGAACTTGGTTGGAGAAATACATCGTCAAATCAGGAAAAATGTTGTGAAATAATCCCTGCCATGAATCCACGACGAAAGCTTCCCCAGATCCTGGTGATCTTTTTGGTTTCTGCGACCGCTCTCTCAGCGCAAGATCCTGGCGGGCAGGAACAGCCCGAATTCGTGAAGCAGGGTCAGGCGTTGCTGCGCGAAGGAAAGCTGGAAGACGCGCTGGCACTGTACCGAAATACTCTTCAGGACACGCCGAATTCGCAAGCGGCAAACTATGGGGCGGGCGTCGTGCTCGACCTGATGGGCAAGGGTTCAGAGGCGCGCAAATACTTCGCCAAGATCATCGATCTGTCAGAGGCGCCGCAGAACAAAGCGGCGGGACAGCGGGCCATGGCGATGTCCTACGCGTTTGAGGGGAATTGCAAGAAAACCGTCGAGTACGAACTGCAGGTCTTTAATTATTACGCCAGCGTGAAGGACTTTTACCAGCAGGGCGAAATCGCGGACGAGGCTGCTCGCGTCTGCATTGACGCCGACGACCTGGACAACCGCTACCCCGCCGACGATTTGGACACCGCCTATCACTGGTATCAGCTAGGCCACGACACGGGAATGAAGGAACCGGACATCAAACCGGCTCGTCAAGACCTCTGGGAGTTTCGTTGGGAGCACGCGCAGGCGCGCATCGCGGCGCGGCGCGGAAATAAGGCAGAGGCGGAGAAACACGTTGCCGCGGCCAAGGCCGTCCTGGACAAGGGAACCAACCCGCAGCAGGCGCAATTTTTTCCCTACTTAGCGGGTTACGTGGCCTTTTATACCAGAGGCTACAAAACGGCGCTCGAGCAATTGCAGAAAGCCAACCAGAACGATCCGTTCGTTCAATGCCTGATCGCCGAGACCTACGAGAAGCTGGGTGACAAAGAGAAAGCGCTCGAATTTTACCACAAGGCATCGACAGCGACGGCGCACAACCCCCCTGCCGCGTACGCGCGGCCGTTTGCGAAGAAGAAACTTTCCTGAGAAATCCTCACGTCCCCTTAACACGAGTACTAACCGCGGCAGCGCAGCCGCGCCCGTCACACGCAACACTTTGGAAAAGCTGTAGCCACTGACGCGCTAGAGACTGCGAAGGAGCTTGTAGAGTTCGTTGGCGGCGTCGAAGTCGGCTTCGAGCTCGCGGGAGGCGAGTTTTTCGCGAAGATCGTCGAGGCGGCGGGCAAACAGATCGAGAGCGGCGGAAAGGACTTCGTGATTCGTGAGAACGATGTCGCGCCACGTGGAATAGGGGCTGCCGGCGAGGCGGAGCGAATCACGGAGGCCAGGGCCAGCGAGCGTGATGGGGAGGCCGTTTTCGTCGAGTCGGTCGTAAAGGAAAGTAGCCAGGGCGACGGCTGTTAGTTGCGGGAGATGCGAGGCGAGGCCGACGGCGTAATCATGTTGCGGGGCCCCAAGCCAGAGCGGGCGGGCGCCGATTTTCTCAAGGATTTTGACAAAGGCCGAAATGCGGGGATCGTGAGTGGCACCGGGCTCATTCACCGCGGAAGAAGAACGGGTCTCCTGACCCGGCAGGGGTACGTTCCGACCCGCCACTACGGGTTCACTAGATTTGGCCACCAGCGCGTAAGTGTTCTCGCGGAAAAGATCGGCGTCGGCGTGGGTGATTCCGGGGAGTTCCCTGCCGGCCATGGGATGGCCGCCGAGGAAGAGCGGGCCCTTTTCGCCAGGAAAAAGCTCGGCGGCGGCTTGGGCGATGCGAACTTTGGTGCTGCAGGCGTCGGTGACGAGCGCCTGAGGAGCAGCGTGGCGCGCGATTTCTGGAAGAAGATCTATGGTCGCGGCGATGGGAAGCGCGATGTAGATCAAATTGGAGTTTTGAAGGGCGGGAGCGAGGTCCCCGGAGAAGGCTTCGTTGACTGCGCCGCGAGTTTGCGCTTCACGAACGACATCGGGGCGGTCCCAGCCGGAGATATGCGTCTCGGCAATGTATTTGCGGAGCGCGAGGGCGAAGGAGCCGCCGATTAGGCCGGTGCCGAGGATGGTGACGCGTGAGATGAGGTGACCGGCCGACATGGGTCAGGCGATGCGGCGGCCGATGGCGGGGGCGATGATGCGGAGCTCGGCCATGAGCTGGGTGAAAGTTGCCGGTTCGAGGGACTGCGCGCCGTCGGAGAGAGCGTGGTCGGGATCGTTGTGCACTTCGATCAGCAGGCCATCGGCGCCAGCGGCGACGGCGGCGCGGGCCATGGGCGGCACTTTGTCTCGGCGACCAGTGCCGTGAGAAGGATCGGCAAGCATTGGAAGGTGAGAAAGTTTTTTGATGACCGGGATGGCCGCGATGTCGAGGGTGTTGCGGGTGTAGGTTTCGAACGTGCGAATGCCGCGCTCGCAGAGAATGACGTTGTAATTGCCGCCGGCGAGGATGTACTCGGCGCTCATCAGAAGTTCTTCCATGGTGGCGGACATGCCGCGCTTGAGGAGGACCGGTTTACGGATTTCGCCGAGTGCGCGAAGGAGATAGTAGTTCTGCATGTTGCGCGCCCCGACCTGGAAGATGTCGACGTAACCCATCATCATCTGAATCTGCGACGCGTCCATCACTTCGCTGATGGTCAAGAGGCCGAATTTGTGGGCGGCTTCGCGCATGATCTTGAGACCTGGTTCACCCATGCCCTGGAAGGCGTAGGGAGAAGTGCGCGGCTTGAAAGCGCCGGCGCGCAAGATTTTTGCGCCGGCCTTGGAAACGCTTTCCGCAACGGAATGAATTTGCTCGCGGGACTCGACCGAGCAGGGCCCCGCTGCGACGACAACTTCCGGGCCGCCGATGCGAACACCCCGGCCAAGATCGACGACCGTGCCTTCTGGCCTGAACTGACGGCTGGCGAGCTTGAACGGCTGAGTGATGCGCATGACTTCGCGCACGCCGTCGAGCAATTCGAAATCGCGATGATCGAATTCGCGGTGCACGCCGACAGCGCCGAGGACGGTGTGCGATTCGCCGGTGGAGCGGTGAACGTTGAAGCCGCTGGCGACGAGGCGGTCGATGACATGCTGGATTTGGACGTCGGTGGCCCCTTCTTGCATCACGATGACCATAAGTGTTCCTCGTTCTCCTGGACCTTTGCGTTGATGACCGGAAAATGGCCGGTCTTATTTCTCGTCCCTCTTGGCACCGTCGCCGGAATGCATGGCATCGCGTTCGGCGGCGCGGGCCTCGTCAATGATGCGTTCGAAGAGGCGCCGGATCGCGGCGTCGGTCAACGGCCCCGGATTATTGCGTTCGGCGTTTTCCAGCACTTCGTTCTCGCGGTCCGGCTGGTACAGCGGAATATTCGCCTCTTGTTTGAGCTTGCCGATTTCGAGCGCGCAACGCGAACGCTCGTTCAGTAGTTCGACGAGTTTCTTGTCGATTTCGTCGATGCGGCGGCGCCAGTCGGCGAGATTCACGGCGCCACCTCGCGCCGCGAAAGGCCGTGGCGAGCGGCTTCCTTGAGCGAGCGAACCCGTTCTCGAAGCGCTGCGGCAGCCTCATCAACGAACTTTGCTTTTTCGATCTCGGAAACGAGCGCCGAGCCCACGACCGCGGCGTCTGCCAAGCCGCCGAGGACCGAAACATGGCCGGGTTGCGAGATGCCGAATCCGACGGCGATGGGAAGCTTTGTGACGGCGCGGGTGCGGCGGATGAAAGCGGGGAGATCGTCGGGCAAGGCATCCTTAACGCCGGTGACGCCAGTGCGGGAAATGAGATAGAGAAAACCGGAGGAGCACGCGGCGATCTTCCGGAGGCGATCGTCCGTGGAAGTCGGCGCACCGAGGAAGATGGTGTCGAGTTGATGAGCGGCGAGAAGGCGGCGATAGTCTTCGGATTCTTCGAGCGTGAGATCGATGGTGAGAACGCCATCTGCGCCGGCAACCGCTGCGGAGGATGCGAATTTCTCGAGGCCCATCTGCAAGATGGGATTGTAATAGCTGAACAGGACGAGCGGGACCTCGTTGGCCGGAGAGCTCAATTGGCGGATGCGGCGGACCAGATCGATGACCCCGGAGAGGGTCGTGCCGGATTTCAGGGCACGTTCGGAGCCGCGCTGGATGGTAGGTCCATCGGCGAGAGGGTCGCTGAAGGGAACGCCGAGCTCGATGACGTCGGCAGCGGCTTCGCCAAGGGCCCGGACAAATTTCAGCGTGGCGTCGAGAGAGGGGTCGCCTGCGGTGATGTAGGCGACGATGCCGAGTTCGCCGGATGCGCGCAGTTCTCGGAAGCGTTTGGAGATGCGGGTCGAGTTGGAGGCAACTACGGTCATTCGGTTTGGAAAGAAAGATTAGAGCAGGCGGGAGTAAGTGTCCATGTCCTTGTCGCCACGGCCGGAGAGGTTGAGGATGACCAGGTCGCTTTTGCTCATTTTGGGGAGGCGCTCGATCAAGCCGGCGATGGCGTGGGCGGATTCGAGCGCCGGAATGATGCCTTCGGTACGCGAGAGAAGCCGCGCGGCATCGAGAGCGGCTTGATCGGAGACGGCGGAGTATTCGGCACGGCGCTGATCGGCGAGCCAGGCATGCTCGGGACCGATGGCGGGATAGTCGAGGCCGGCGGAGATGGAATGCGTTGCGGCAATCTGGCCGTCTTCGTTCTGCAAAACGTAAGTGTAGGTGCCCTGGAGGACGCCGGGGCGCGCGCCGGAAAAACCCTGATGGGCGGCGAGACGCGCGGCATGTTCGCCGAGTTCACCGCCGCGGCCGCCGGCTTCGATGCCGATCATCTTTACATCAGAATCGCAGAGGAAACTGTAAAAGAGGCCAATGGAATTCGAACCGCCGCCGACGCAGGCGAAAAGGTGCGTGGGAAGACGTTTTTCGGCGGTGAGAATTTGCTCGCGGGCTTCGCGGCCGATGACCACCTGGAAATCGCGAACCATGGTGGGATAAGGATGCGCGCCGAGAACGGAGCCGAGGAGATAGTGGGTGGTGCGGACGTTGGTGACCCAGTCGCGCATGGCTTCGTTGATAGCGTCTTTGAGGGTGCGGCTGCCGGCATCGACGCCGACGACTTGCGTGCCAAGCATGCGCATGCGGGCAACGTTGAGGGCCTGACGCGCCATGTCTTCCGTCCCCATGTAGACGATGCATTCGAGGCCGAGATGCGCGGCGACGGTCGCGGAAGCGACTCCGTGCTGACCGGCGCCGGTTTCGGCGATGATGCGCGGCTTGCCCATTTTCACAGCTAGCAGGCCTTGGCCGATGGCGTTATTGATTTTGTGCGCACCCGTGTGGAGCAAATCTTCGCGCTTGAGATAGATACGCGTTCCGCCAAGTTTTTCGGAGAGGCGCGAAGCAAATTGCAGCGGTGTGGGGCGCCCGGCAAAATTCTTCAGCAGGTATTGGAATTGGGCCTGAAACGCCGGATCCGACTTCGCGGTTTCATAGGCCTGCTCGAGCTCGAAGAGCGGCACCATCAAAGTTTCGGGAACATAGCGGCCGCCGTAGGGCCCGAAACGTCCCGGCGTCGTCGTCGGTGATTGGAGGATCGAACTCATAGATTTCCGTGAATCTTCCGCTCGAAGATTCTATTTCCGCTCGCCGCGGCGCACTTCCTGAATGAACTCCCGAAGCAGGCCGTGATCTTTCTTTCCGGGCTTTGATTCCACGCCGCTGGCGACATCAATCCCGTAGGGCCGTACAATGCGCACCGCCGCAGCTACATTTTCGACTTTCAGGCCGCCTGCCAAAATGATACGGCGACCCTCCGCTGCGCGCCGTGCAACATCCCAGTCCGTGGCGCGGCCCGTACCACCATATTGGCCTGTGAACGCGGCGTCAAACAGAAAGGCAAACGCCTCGGGATATTCATCCAGAATACCCAAGGGAAAATCAGGTTCGACGCGGAAGGCTTTGAAGACCGGGAGGCTGCGGGCCAACTCGGCAACGGTTTCCGGAGTCTCATCGCCATGAAGCTGGGCGGCATCGAGCTTTAACGATTTCGAGAGTGCGGCGACCTCAGCGGGCGGAGCGTTCACGAAAATGCCCACAGCTTCGACCTTTTTCGGAAGCTGCGGGCGGATTTTTGCGACTTCGGCTTCGGTGATATGACGGGGGCTTTTCGCATAGAAATTGAACCCCAGGAGATTAGCGCCGACCTTGATGGCGGCGAGGGCGTCCGCTGGGTTGGTGATGCCGCAGATTTTGACGCGGATCATGGCCATCTACAATGTTCCCGACGCAGAAATAAGGAGAGAGGAAAGGGCCGCGGCGGGATCGCGAGAGAGCATGAGATGGGTGCCAACGAGGAAAGCGTCGAAGCCGGCGGCACGAAGCTTCACGAGATCGTCGTGCGTGCGCAGGCCGGATTCGCTGACGGCGATGCAATCATCGGGAACGCGGCCGATCAATTCGAAAGATGCTGCGACGCTGACGGTGAGCGTTTTGAGGTCGCGGTTGTTTACGCCGACGATGCGGGCGCCAGCGGCGAGAGCGCGGTCGAGCTCTTCGGCAGTGTGAACCTCGACGAGCGGCTCCATGCCCAGCTCGCGGCCCAGGGCGATGAGGTCGCGAAGCAGCGCATCTTCGAGTACGGAGACGATAAGGAGAAAGCTATCCGCGTCGTTGGCGCGAGTTTCCCAAACTTGCCAGGGATCGAAGATAAAATCCTTGCGCAGAACCGGGAGCTGGATGGACTTGCGAGCCTCGCGGAGATTTTTCAACGAGCCGCGGAAGAACTCGCCTTCGGTCAGAACGGAGAGAGCGGAAGCGCCCGCGGACTCCAGAGTCTGCGCGAGGGCTACGGGATCGAAAGGATCGCGAAGGACACCGCCCGAGGGTGAGGCGGCCTTCAGCTCGGCAAGAACGTTTAGAGTATCGCGGCAGAGCGCTGCGGAAAAATTGCGCAGCGAGGTGGCAGCCTTCACGCCGTACCTCAACGCGGTCTCGGGTAAGACGCGTTTGCGGTGATCGACCTCGGCGCGGCGAGCATCAAGAATGCGGTTGAGGACCGTTCCGGTGTTGGTCTGGGCAGACATTGGGGTAAGTTTGTATGCTAGGGGTGCGCGGGGAGAGAGTCAAATCGGAAGAAAGTTGCCAGTCGACAGTTGAAAATCGAAAGCGGAGAGTCGCGGGGCACGAGTTTTTGAGCCCAGGGATGTCACGGGAGAAGCAATGGGATACGGGAAAACATATGGGGCACTGCTGGAGGCGATCGCGGAGGAGGCGGATCGAATCGCGATGCGGTATTTCCGCGCGGACGAGCTGCGCATTGAGAGAAAGGGCGACGGGACGGCGGTGACCCAGGCGGACCGCGCCGTGGAAGAGATGGCGCGTCGAAAAGTGGCGGCGAGCGGGCTGGCACTGGATGTTCTGGGTGAGGAGATGGGCGGCGGAGATTCGAATGCCGCGAGCAAGTCGGGACGAGCGCGGATGATTATTGATCCCATTGATGGCACCGAAGAGTTTTCGCGGGGGATTCCGACGTTCGGGACGTTGCTGGGGATCGAGTTAAATGGCGAGATCGTCGCGGGAATGGCCAGCGCGTCCGGATTAGGATCGCGTTGGTGGGCGTACCGGGGCGAGGGGGCGTATCGAAATGGAAAGAAAATTCGGGTTTCGAATGTCGGAAAGCTGAGCGAGGCGATGATTTTTACCACCGGTACGGGTCCGACCAAGAATCGCGAAGTCATAGAAAAAATACGACGGTTGCCAGACGCATCCCGGAACAGCCGCGCATTGGGGGGATATTGGCAACATATGCTGGTTGCCGAGGGCGCGATCGATGCGGCGCTAGATTGGACATCGAAGCCATGGGATCTTGCTCCGCTCGGAATCATCGTGGAGGAAGCCGGTGGCCGCTCGACGAATCTTCGCGGCGAGAGAACGATTTATTCAGGGCAACTCGTGAGCACGAACGGCAAGATTCACGACGAGGTGCTGAAGATTCTGGAGTGAAGCAGGAGATGATCCGGATCAAGCGAGTCTACGACCGTGCATCGAAAGAGGACCGCTGGCGAGTTCTGGTGGATCGCCTGTGGCCGCGGGGGATGAAGAAAGAGGCCGCCAAGATCGATGTGTGGATGAAGGAGATTGCGCCAAGCAACGGTGTGCGCAACTGGTTCGCGCACGATCCCAAAAAATGGCCGGACTTTCAAGAGAAATACCGCGCTGAGTTGAAGAAGAAAGAAGGGCTGCTCGCTGAATTGAAAAAGATGGAGCAGGAGCATGGAACGCTGACGCTTCTTTTTGGCGCGAAAGATGAAGAACACAATCAGGCGGTAGTTCTTGCGGAAGCTTTGAATAAGAAATGAAGGAACGCTTCCGCGCCGATCCGAGGCGTTCAGAAGAAACCAGCCGACGAAATGCCTGTCCAAATTGGCCGTTTTGTCCAGTACTAGCAAACCTTAGACTTTTAAATCCTGGAACACCCCTGCATCTCTCCCGTGGAGGTTTTCTGATGGACGTCCGAGTACAAGCTGAAAAAGCGGAACGGTTCCGAAAGATGCATCATGGACCGCGTATCCTGGCGCTTCCAAATACGTGGGACGTGGCCAGCGCGAGAATTCTCGAAGATGCTGGTTATCCAGCGATTGCGACAAGCAGTGCGGGGATCGCTTTCTCTCTCGGGTATCCAGACGGCCAGCGCGTTTCCAGAGATCAAATGCTGGAGGTTGTGGCGCGAATCGCACATGCGGTTAGTATCCCGGTGACCGCGGACATGGAGTCTGGCTACGGCACCACCGTCAAAGACATGGTAGAAACCGCGAAAGCAGTGATTGCCGCCGGGGCCATCGGAATGAATCTCGAAGACGTGACGGGAGATGATGAGGGTTCACACGTCAACATGACACTCCAAGTGGAAAAAATCAGCGCCATTCGCGACGCGGCTGCGTCACTGGGTGTTCCGCTGGTGCTGAATGCACGCACGGACATTTACTTGATGCCGATCGGTGAAGCCCCCACGCGCTTTGATCGAACCGTGGGGCGGCTACGCGCCTATCGTCAAGCCGGGGCGGATTGTGTCTTCGCCCCCGGAGTCACCAGCCGGGATACCATCGCCGAGTTGGTGAAGGCCATCGGCGCGCCGCTCAACATTCTGATATCGTCCAACTGTCCTTCCCTCCGAGAACTGGAAAAGATCGGAGTCGCGCGCGCAAGCGCTGGTTCCGCCGTGATGCGCGCTACGCTTGGACTCGTCCGGCGAATTGGCAAAGAATTGATGGAAAGAGGAACGTACGACTTCCTGTTCGATGGCGCGGTCCCCTTTGCCGGATTGAACCGCATGATGGGACCCCAAAGCTCGTAAGTTCATGCCTGAAAAACATTTGTTGCTCCGCGTTCTGAATGAAGAAATTGTGGCCTGCCGGAAGTGTCCGCGGCTGGTGCGCTACCGCGAAAAAGTGGCGCTGGAAAAGCGGCGGGCGTATCGCGAGTGGACGTACTGGGGAAAACCGGTCCCGGGATTCGGAGACGCTTGCGCGCAGCTTTTGATTCTGGGACTTGCACCCGCAGCGCATGGCGCGAATCGCACGGGACGGATGTTTACTGGCGACCGCTCTGGTGATTTTCTCTATGCGGCGCTGCACCGGGCAGGCTTTGCGAATCAGGCTAATTCCCTGCACTGCGAGGATGGGCTGCGCTTGGAAAAAGCCTACATCAGTGCAACATGCCGCTGCGCACCGCCGGACAACAATCCACTTCCCAAAGAAATTGCGAATTGCCGCGGTTATTTTGAACGAGAGCTGGAAATATTGAAGCCCAAAGCGGTGCTAGCGCTGGGAAAAATCGCCTGGGATGCCTATCTCGAAATCTTGAAGCAACGTGGCGTGATTACTACGCGAGCGTTTTATAGGTTTCGGCACGGTGCGGAGGCGGAAATGGCAGCGGATACGCCGCGTTTGTTCGGCGTCTACCACCCCAGCCAGCAGAATACGCAGACTGGGCGTCTCACACCTGCCATGTATTCTTCCGTCCTCGGCCGAATCGGGCACTTCCTTGAAAAATAGCCGCTGCCGACTGCGGTTCCTAATTGCGGGGTGTCGGGAAGCCCTTGCGGTCCGATGACAGGATTTGCCGACAGATATCTTGCCCTCCGCTTTAGGTTTCGCTTAGCACCCCCAAGTGTATCTTTTTCAATCCTTTGCACGACCTCTCGCGGCTCGGCGATGGCTCCTCTTGTGCATGCATCATTTGCTGGAGCGTTTCGCGGGAGGAGACCATGGAACGAAACAAGCTCGGCAGGATATTCCTAAGCATCGCGATCTTGACGATGACGCTTGGTGTGCGGGCCGCGTGCAGAGTGCAGGACCAGACCCAAGAACCGGTGCGAGAAGCGACAACACAAGCGCCAGACCAGCAGCGCCAGAAGGCCGACGGTGAACGCCACGGACTGCCGATTGAAACATTGGCCGTTGTTCCGGGGACGAAGTTTCTCGTGCGGCTCGAAGATGGACTGGGCACCAAAGGCACGAAGGAAAATGAAAGGTTCAAAGTGAAGACGCTCGAGCCTCTCGAGGCGGGCAGCGGGATTTATCTGCCGTCCGGAGCGGAAATCCACGGGCACATCAGCCACGTGGAACCGGCGGGAGTGGCGGGGCGGGCGAAGCTCTGGCTGACGTTCGACGAGATTCGCACAAACTTTGGCACTTTGCCGATTGTTGCCGAAGTTGTGAGCGTGCCGGGCGATCACAGCGTGAAATCCGGCACTGCCCAAGAAGGATTGATCGAACGACGATCCAGCAATCAGCATGATGCCGCGGAAGCGGCCGCAGCGGGAGCGGCCACCGGAGCCGTCAAGGGCGTAAAGGACAAAGACAAAAAAGAAGCCGCCGAAGGCGCTGCGTTGGGGGCGCTGACGGCGTACCTCATGGAATCCGGGCGCGGCCACGAGTTGAACCTGCCCAAGGGCGCAAAACTCGAGTTGGAGCTCGAACGAGCGCTGTATCTTGTAAAGGATTGAGGCGAAACTTCCTCAGTTTTCCGTTGTCAGCGTTCAAGAAGATTGAGCCTGAATGCTCCCGTTGCCCCCGGAAAAAGGGAACCAGGCCTCACTGGACCAGCCCCGGTCTGCCCCATCCACCATGCAAACCGGAAGGCCCGGATTCCGATCTAGGGTCTATTGGAGTAAAGCAGACGTGTCCCAGATTCTGAAGTCGCCTTCGGCATAGGCGACTGCCAAGCGAACTCCGTTCCCGCCAAAGGCGATACGTTCGATGACTCGGGGGAAAAGAGGATTGGGCGGGAGCGATGGCTCGAAGGTATAGAGCAACTCTCCCGTTGGCAGTTTGGAAAGCAACACGCGCTTATCGGCATGAGCCGAGGCCAAGAATTGCCCGGAGGGATGAATATCAAGCGCGGTGACCGGGGATGGGGACAACACAATTCGCCGCGGTTCGCGATCGGTGCCGGCCTCGCTCAAGAGCACGGAGCCGTCATCAAGTCCTGCCGCGAGCCAGTGGCCGCCCGACGACCAGGCGAGCGCCGGGACGGCGGTACGGCCGAAGCTGCGGTGCGGACCGTTGGAGTGGATTTCATAGAGCCACACCGTATCTGCGGGTTCGCCAGCCGGTTTGGCCAAGCCGATTGCGAGCCAATTTCCATCTCCGGAAAAGGCCAGGCTGAGAATGGGGCCCGGCACATCCAAATGAAGTGCTAGATTCCCAGTCGCGATCTCCCAAACGGTGACCACGCCGTTCGCATCGCCGCCCGCCAGAGTTCGTCCGTCGGCGGTCATGGCCAGGGTCTGCTGAGCGCCGATTTTCTCCACAAAGGTCCTGTTCTCCAACATGTCGCCCTGCGGCCGGCTCACGGTGATTCGGTTATCGTAAGCGTAGGCTTGAATATTTGGCTCCGGCGCAACCGCCACGGCCAGCGCCTTGCGGCGCTCGAGCAAGACAAATTGTCCGTCGCGGGGCCGGAAATAGAACAGATCTCCCGCCTGGGTGGTATATTTCTGAACCAGTGGGAACCCGCTTTTGCGCGAACAGGAGGAGGCCGCTAGAACGAACAGCAGCAAAAGTAGGGCAGCCGACCGGTTTCTCATGGCTTGCACATTTATATGTAGGTTACATGATTTTTGCCGATGGATGAATCGCCGCCCGGTCGCATTCGCGGTCATTTTCGCGTTGCTAGGCACCGGGTGCGGCCGCCAGCCGTCTGGCACGAGCCCGCTCTTTCCCGCGCCGCAGGGAACCACGTGGGGCTTTATCGATAACCGCGGCAAAATTGTAATTGCGCCGCGCTTTGAAGCCGCGCTGCCCTATTCCGAAGGGCTCGCCGCCGTCAAACGCGAGGGACGATGGGGCTACATCGATCTAATCGGATCGGAAGTCATTCCCATTCGCTACCGGACGGTCCAAAGTTTCCGAAATGGCTTCGCCATCGTTGATGCTGGTCTGCCCGATCATCCTGTAGGCCTCATCGATACGAGCGGCTCCTGGGTTACGCCGCCTCTGTTTCGCTCGCTTTCGGCCGCCGATGGCCCCGATGGTCTGCTGTTGGGACAGAAGGAACCCGCCGAGGGCTTTGGCTTCTACGATCGTTCCGGAAACCTGGTCCTGGGCCCTTACTTCCTGGCCTTCCCTTTCGCCCAGGGCCGCGCGCGCGTCAAGACGGGCGTCCGGGCGAGTTCCGATGACTGGTTAATCGATGCTTCTGGAACTTTCTTGCCGAGGAAGCCGCTCGTTCTTGACGGCATCCGATTCTCCGAAGGACTGATTGCCATCCGGCAGGACCGCAAGCTGGGCTACATGGATCTTGCGGGGAACATTGCCATTGAGCCGCGCTACGATCAGGGAGGCGAGTTTGCCGAGGGGCTTGCGGCGGTTCAGTTGGAAGGGCACTGGATGTTCATTGATAAATCGGGCGCCTTGACCGCTGAATTTCCAGGGGGCGTCGCCTTTGCCGAGCCGCTCTCCGACGGGCTCTCGCTGGTGTCGGCGGATCGCGACCAGCCGGGACGGAAGTTCGGCTATGTGGATCGGAAAGGCCAGTGGACGATCAAGCCCAGCTGGGATGATGCCCAGCCTTTTCACGAGGGCCTGGCCTACGTCGGCACCTGGAAGGCCGGGAAAACGGCTTACATTGACCACAAGGGGAGGATCATCTGGGAGGGTCAAAATGCCCAACCGTAGGACGGTCGCTCTGTCAGCCGCCATCGTTGTGGGAATCGCCGTGGCGATGGGAAAGCCCCAAATGACTTTCCCATCAGCATGCGCTGTCGCTCAAGCGCCGCGCGCTCGGCTTGTGTCCTACAGGAAATTCTAAAGGGAGATGCATCCGTCGAAAGAGAAGCTAGCCGAGCGATATACGATTGCTCGCAGCTCTTGCCAAAGGACTATTCTTCACAACTTTGCCGGGACTTGCGCGCGCTTGTTTGGAATGCGAGAACTTGGCAAGCGCCTGACGGCTTGTTAGAGTCGAGTGTCCAGCAAATCGGGCCATTCATCAAGAGCATGCCGAAGAGAGGTTGACATCCATGGGGGAAGAGACTCGTGCGGCAGTGCGGGCCATCGAAACGATGGAGCGGAAGGACCGCGTCCTCATTGTCGAAGATGAGGACAATGCGCGAAAGGGCTACGAGCAGCTTCTGCAGCGCTGGGGGTGCGACGTTGTGGGCGTGGGAACGGCGGAAGAAGCGCTGGCGAAATTTGCGAGCTACCAGCCAGACACGCTGATTGCGGACGTGGAATTGCCCGGGATGAATGGGCTGGACCTGCTGAAGCAGCTCGGGCCGGAACTCCACGAAGTGCCGGCCATCATCATTACTGGCAAGGGCAGTGAAGAGCGCGCGGTGGCGGCGATCGAGGCGGGGGCGTTCTGGTACATCGAAAAGCCGCTGAAGGGGCCAGTGCTGCGCGCGCTGCTGGACCGTGCTCTGAGCAAGGCGCGAGATGCCCGGCAGCTGGCTCTGCTGCAGCGGCAACTTCGCGAGACCGGAAGGTTGGGGGACCTGGTCGGCGCGTCGAAGGCCATGCAGGATGTGATGCGCATTGTGGAGATGGCTGCGCCGAGTTCGGCGTCGGTATTGATCACCGGAGAGACCGGATCGGGCAAGGAAATCGTCGCGCGGACACTGCACAAACTTTCGCCGCGCGCCAACGGGCCGTTTGTGGCGATCAATTGTTCCGCGATCCCCGAGACATTGATGGAGAGCGAGATTTTTGGCCACGAGCGCGGCGCCTTCACGGGCGCGGCCGAGCGGCGCATCGGCTGCTTCGAGCTTGCAGACGCGGGAACGCTGCTGCTGGATGAAATCGGCGAGATGCCGGCCCCGACGCAGGCGAAACTATTGCGCGTTCTGGAAGACCGCAAAGTGCGACGGCTTGGGAGCAAGAGTGAGACACCGGTGGACGTACGCGTTCTGGCGGCAACCAACAAAGAACCCGAGCAGGCCGTCAGCAGCGGCCAGATGCGGCAAGATCTCTATTTCCGCCTGAATGTGTTTCACATTAACCTGCCGCCTTTGCGCGAACACAAGGACGACATTCCGATTCTCGTCGAACATATTTTGCGCGACGTCAACGCCAAGCATGGAAAGCATGTAAGAGGGATCGGCGCGGAAGTTCTGGACATTTTCATGGGGCACACCTGGCCCGGGAACATCCGCGAGCTGCGCAACGTATTGGAGCGCGCTTCCATCGTGTGCGACAAGGACCTGATCACCCGCGCGTGCCTTCCGGGAGAATTCGGAAAGACCGCGGCGAAAGGGCCGAGCGATCTTTCGGTGATCAAGTTCCCCGTGGGGACGACGGTCGATGCGATGGAGCGCGAGCTTATACTGCAGACGCTGGGCGCAACCGGAAACAACAAAACGCGGGCGGCAGAACTGCTCGGCATCAGCCTGAAAACACTTCATAATAAGCTCAAAGAATACGGCAGCGATCGCGCCGAAACGGAGTAAGGAAGCACAATGCAGCTGCGGCTGCGGACAAAGCTCACACTGGTGATGACGGGCCTGGTACTGCTCGTTGTAGCCGTCCTGTCTGGTGTGTTTTTTTGGCAGCTGCTGGAACAAGTGCTTCGCGAAACTAATAAGCGCATCGTAGATCTGGCGGCAGACAGTTTTCAGCAGGTAGAGCGCGCCCTCGCCGATGCGAGCAACCACGGCTGGCGGCCGGAATCGAACTCTGCCGAAGACATCCGCGACTATGTGCGTTACGCGCTGCAAGCTAGCGAGGGGCTGCAGGCGCAATTGAAGGCCGCCATTGGATCACCTGCGATTTATGAGGTCTCGGTCATCGACCAGAACGGCATAGTTCTGATTTCGAGCGACAAGTCACAAGAAGGGAAAATTCACTTACGGCATAATCCGCTTTCGGAACTTGTCGAACGCGGCTTCCTGCATCAGGTCACGGTGTTGCGCGGCTCACCGAGAATCTTCGAGTACAGTTCCCCGTTTAAAGCCGGGGGGCAGCCTTTCGATATTCGAGTGGCCATGTCCACCCGGCTGCTACTGGATGAGATTTCTCCGAGCCTGCGTAAGTCGGGAACCATCGTACTGGTGGCCGTGGTGATCTCGACGCTGCTCGCCGCAGTGGTCAGCAGGGCTACGCTGGCTCCCTTACGCGATATCGCCGCACAGTTGGATCGTATCTCCGCGGGACAATATGACGCGCCTTCTCCGGACGTCAAAGGTTTCGCGGGAAGCGGCGATGAACTCGGACTGGTGAGCCGGAAAATCACACAAGTCGGCCAACAACTGCGCGGCGTGCACGAAATCTTTAGTACCATGCGCGAAAACATGAATTCGGTCATGGCGGGGCTCGAGGACGGCTTGCTGTTGTTCACGCGCGATGCGCGAGCCGTGATGATCAGCCCTGCAGCGGAAAAATTTCTGGGCGCCCCCGCCGGACAATTTCTGGGGCGGCGGGTGACGGAGATTTTCCCCCTGGGTCATCCCCTGCACGAGGCGCTGCACGTTGAAAGTGATGAACTGGGTGAAGTGGCGGCCGAAACGGAGCTACTGACAAGTGAAGGGCCAAAGCGCGTGAGCGTCAGTGTGCAGGCCATCCAGGAAGATGGCGAACGCATGGGCGCGCTCGTGACGCTGCGCGACCTTGACTCGCTAGAAAGCATCAACACGCAGCTTCAGGTGAGCGAGCGCCTGGCGGCGCTGGGGCGCATCACCGCGGGAGTCGCGCACGAAGTGAAGAATCCGCTGAATTCCATGCGGCTGTGGCTGGAAAACCTGAAGGAATCGCTCCCTGCAGAACAAGACGGCGCTTCGCAACAGGCCGTTCAGGTACTGGACAAAGAAATAGACCGCCTGGACGCGGTGGTAAAGCGCTTCCTCGATTTCACCCGGCCCATGGATATCCGGCTCGAAGCAACGCAGCTCGCGGAGCTATTGAAGGAAGTCCTGGAGGTCGCAAAACCACAATTTCAGAAATCCAACATCCAACTGGCGCAATTACTGCCAATCGACGTGCCGGAGGTGTACGTGGATCGCGCGCTGCTCAAGCAGGCGGTGCTGAATCTGGTGCTGAATGCCGCGGAGGCCATGCCCAGCGGCGGGCAATTGCGGCTGGTCCTGAGCCGCCGCGGCGAAATGGCGGAAATTACCGTGGGCGATACCGGCAAAGGCATTCCAACGGAAAACCGCCAGAAAATTTTCCAATTGTTTTTCACTACGCGTCCGGGAGGCAGTGGAATCGGACTTGCGAGTACTTTTCGAATTGTGCAGCTTCTCAACGGTTCGATAGACTTTACTTCGGAGGTCGGCCGGGGCACGACGTTCCGAATCGAATTGCCACTCGCGGCCTGAACATGACGGAAAACCCAGTCCGGTCCCTAACGGTGTTCCCGCCCAGCTCTCTCCATTCGGTCATTGTTTTTCTCTGTTGTGCTGTATGCGTGTTTGGTGGATGCAGCATGAGGAAACGTCCGGCTATTCCCTGGGCCACTGCGGTACAGGTGAAGCCTGTAACGCAGCCAAGCATGGGGGAGACAAGCAGTGTTCCAGATGACTTGCTCCCGGAGCTGCGGCTCGAACTGCCCCCTTTTCCCGGCCATCTGATCACCGTCCGGAGCGCACCTCCGCGGCCACGCGTCGGCATGTCGCCCTCCGCGGCAACGGGGACCGATGCCGAAAAGCTGGAAGCTCCGATGATGGCCCCGCAGCTAACGCCACAAGAATCCGCGGTTGCTCAGCAGCAGACAGACCGGAGTCTGGGCATTGCGGAGAAGAATTTGGGGTCCGCGCAGGGGAAAAATCTGAATGCCGCACAGGCGGACCTGGTCTCCAAGATCAGAGGCTTCATCAAGGACGCGCGCGAAGCCGCGCAGATCACGGATTGGAGCCGCGCGCGTAGTCTAGCCAAAAAAGCTCAGGTCCTGTCTGAAGAACTCGCCGGTTCGCTTTAGTTCCTTATTCGCCTCAGACTTTTCTTGCTCTATACGCACTCCGCTCATTGGCACCGGTGGCCACGAGGGAAGAGCGTCAGCAGATGAGATAAGATGACGTTATGAAGAAGTTCGATGTGGCCATTGCGGGCGGTGGAGTGATCGGCGGAGCCATCGCACTGGAGCTTGGGCGCGCAGGTTTCGAGGTGGCGGTCTTCGATCGGCAGCAACCGGGCCAGGAAGCATCCTGGGCGAGCGCCGGAATCCTTTCCCCAGCACCCGAAAATCCCGGAATGGTGACGATGGTGCCTCTCGGGAAGGCGAGCCTCGCGCTCTATCCCGAATTTGTTGCGCAGGTGGAGGAGATTTCCGGGAAGAGTACCGGTTTTCGACCGAAGGGGACGCTCGCGGCGCTGTTCTCGCACGATACGAAAGCGGAGCTCAGCACCATTATCGCGCTGCACCACGGCCTTGGATTGAACGCCGAGCCGCTTCGCGCCGAGGATGCCCGCGAGCTCGAACCAGCGCTCAGTGAAGAAGTCGAAGCCGCCGTACTCCGGCCGGAAGAAGGATCGGTTGATAACCGCGCGCTGACAGCGGCCATTCTGGAAGCAGCGCGACGCAGCGACGCGGAGATTTTTTCTGGAAACGGCGCGAAAGCGATCTGGCGCGAGGGGAATCGCTGCGCGGGATTGGTCTTGCAGAATGAGAAGGTGGCAGCAAAATGGACGATCATCGCTGCCGGCTGCTTTTCGGCGACGATCGAAGGGATTGCACCGTACGCGCCGGTGCGGCCCGCAAAGGGCCAGATGGCCGCGCTGCGCGCCGATGATTTGAGGATCGAACGCGTGCTTTGGTCCGAAAAGATCTATCTCGTGCCGCGGAACGATGGGCGAATTCTCGCGGGGGCAACAGTCGAGTACGCCGGTTTCGACAAACGGACCACAGCTGGAGGCATCAGGAAAATTCTTTCAGCCGCCATCGAGCTTGCGCCGGGCCTCACCAATGCGCGCATCGAAGAAACATGGGCGGGCCTGCGGCCCGACTCTCCCGATCACCTGCCCATTCTCGGCCCGACCGACATGGATGGCCTGCTGATGGCCACGGGACACTTCCGCAGCGGAATCCTGCTCACGCCCGTCACCGCGCGCCTGCTCCGCGAATGGATCACGGAACAGCGCGTGAGCGTGGATTGGGACCGCTTTAGCCCATTGCGATTTAAGACCGAAAAGACCGAAGCGACAAAGAAGATGCCTGCTTGAAACCGGGCCCAGTCTTGGGAAAGAACTTTCAGCGGCCGAAGCCCATCACCTAAAAATGCAGAAACGGAAACGGCCAGCCAGGCAGCGTGCGGCCTCTAGGGCGCTCGCGCCGATGGGTTTCCTTCTGAGAGGTGGGGGGCTCGAACGGCTGAGAAAGTCTTCCTGGATCATTCGCCGGCAAGCGATCGAGGTCCAGGATAAGCTGATGATCGAAGACGACATCCAAGATCGTGCCGCGCGGCAGTTCCGCTTCCGGACCGCGCGTAAGCAGGATGGCTATCAAACCTGCCGCTGCTCCAGCGCCTCCACCAATCCAGGCACCTTGCGCCGGAGCGCCGCTGGCCACTGTACCTGCCAGTGTCCCGATGTAGGCACCACCCGCGGTCGTGGCGAGAGCGAGCATTTTGTCACGCCCGGAGCCCGACGGTCCTACGATCTTACCCTCGGCATCGACACCTTCCCGGCCGTCGCGGTCCGCGCTGGCCGGCGTGGCCCCGAGGCTGACGGTGTAGCCAGTCGGAAACGTCATCTGCTCGAGAACCATGCGAAATTCGCCGCGGCCCTTGATGAGACCCGGGCGCTTGGATTCCAGGATTCTCCCCCGCACAAACGAACCCATCGGAATGACGATGCGATTGTTCTGCGCGATCGGGTACTCGGTCTCAAAATAAACAGAGTCGCCGGCCTTGGCGGTGCGCGAGTTGATGCCGTTGCGAAGCAATAGCGGGAGTCGCGTGCCTGTGGGAACAGCAACTTGATCGCTATTCGGAGCGGGAGCAGTGCAGTTGGCGGTTGCTTGAGTTGCGGGCGCTGCTTCTGACAAGGGGCTCCGGGAAGGCTCTTGTGCGAGAAGGTTCGTCGGCGCTGCGGAAGAAACGAGCACGGCCAAGGTGATGAGACGCGTTGAAAGGCAGGGGAACATGGAAATCACCTCAAGGGGTCTGACGTGGACCCTTGAAGTGAATGCATGACGATCTCCAGAGAAGACGGTTACGGGATGGGCTCCCGAGGACTCCGGTCCGATTTGCCTAAGGGCTTTTGATACCGACAGTTATGGCTCAATGTAACGGAGATTCAGCAGATGCACAAGGTGACCGAATGGCATTCCCCGGATTGAGGTGGTGGTCAGGGATAGGCACCTAAGGTCAGCGAGAGGCGCCAAATCCTTCCGGGTGATGGTCCGGTCCGGCAGCTGCACTAAGGCTCAGGCTGTTGCGGGCGCACGGGGGATTGAATGACAGGCTGAAATTGTCCGAGATTGTTAAACTGGATCTGGCTGCCGTCGAGAGAAAGATCGTGTTCGAGAACAATGTCCAGCGTGGAGCCGCGCGGGAGCTCCGCTTCCGGCCCGCGAGTCAAGAGCACGGCGGCCAATCCCGCCGCCGCGCCAATGCCTGCGCCGATTCCAAGTCCCTTCACTCCATGGGCAATCGCGCCTATCCCAGCGCCAGTCGCGGTGGTTTCCGCAATCGTACCGGCGTCCTTCCCTTTACCACCGGGGCCCTTGACCTTGCCCTCGGGATCCATCGTTTCTTTGCCGCCGGAATCGGCACTACGCGGGGCGGCGTTCAAACTGACGGTGTAGCCGTTCGGCAGGATCAAGGTATCCAGACGCAGCCGGAATTCACCGCGGCCCTTGACGCGCCCGGGCCGCTTCGATTCCAGCAACTCACCGCGAAGATAGGAACCGACCGGGATCACGATGCGATTGCCCTCGGTGATCGGAAATGATGTTTGAAGGTAAACCGAGTCTCCCGGCTTGGCGCTGCGCGTAGAGATACCGTTTTGAAGCACGACGCCGACTCGCGTTCCCGCAGGAACGGTGATTCTTTCGCTGCGGCCAATCTGCTGTGCCGGAGCAGGCTTGGGCGGGACCGGGGACGGGGCAGCGGTCTGCGGCCCTTCGGGCTGCTGAGCCGCCAAGGATGCGCCCACTGCCAGCAACGAGGCAATCAAACATAAGTGTTGGCGAATCCCTCGACGCAGCTGCTCTTTCACGGCATCCCTCCGCAACGCTTGATGCGATGCATCAAGAGACGATCTTGGATGCCTGAGTATAGCGCGAGCTGAGCCGCAAGTCGTCAGCGGGCGAGAGACGGAACTGTGAGTCGCGCAATTAGAGCAACCATCCGAGACCAGGAACAGGAATGGGGAAAATGGTATGAGGACCGCCACGCCAAGACCAACTCCAACCCACTTGAAGCCCTGGCCAATACGAGTTCCCGGTACGGGCCGGGGCGCGGCTTTGAGGTCTGTGAAGGGAATCCATTGCGAGATAAAGATTCCATCCTTGCATAAAGCCACCATCGCGGATTTTTGTGATCACTCCCGTGCGCACTTTTCCATTGGGAAGTTCGCAGTGGACCAAGCGGTGTTTGTTGACGCCAAGTTTTTGAACGGCTTTCCGGTGGGAGACTTCTTCCGGAGTCAACTGCACTACTGGTTTTCGGAGCGGGCGCCGTGCGCGCGGTTGTGAGGGGACAGGGAGGGGGCTTAGTTGTGGAAGCAATGGAAGCTGCGCGGTCGGAAGGGAGCCGATTTCGTCCGGCAGCGATTGCAGACACGCAGCGGCCGCTAGGAAAAAGTCCGAGAATAAGAAGCGAGCGCGGAATCTGAGGAAACAACGCATGCAACCTCCCTCGATGAGCCTTTGTGATGCTTGCAGGAGAGAAGTGCAGGACCCTTGCCAATTCCGGCGAGTCCGATGATTCCCCGAGCGTTTTCCGAATCCCCTGAAAGAAAAGCATCTGGGTAGTAAAGGTTTACTTCACAGAAATGGCTAAGCGAGAGTCGGCCAGATTCGACCGACCGTGCTGCACGGGAGGGGCGTCACGTGGCGGCATTGGTTGCCGGTTTGACGTGCGAAAGGGCGAGGGCTACGCTTGAAGAAGAGTGAGGAGAATTGCATGGCCAAGCTGGCGCTGATTTATGGGATGAGGTTACTGCCCCAGGAAGAACTCGGCGAGGTAAAGGACGCGACGGTGGTGTTGAAGAATGGCCGCGCGGCGCGCGTGACCATGCACTTAATCGAAGGCAGCAAGGAAGAGATCGAGAACACCTTTCGCCAATCCGTCGAAGCTTTCTTTGAGATGTATCCGGAAATTTGAGATTCAGTCCTCAGTTTTAAGTTTTGGGTCTTATGTTTTCGCTCGTTAGTTGCGAGTGCCTCGTTGTGACCATCGCCATCGAGTAACCTTGAATATGAAAGCGGCTCCCGGATTTGTGGGGGCGCTCAAAACTGAGCACGGAGAACTTACAACTATTTCAGCGATTGCCGAAGTTTTCCGGATCGGCGTTGGGGTCGCCGAGATTATCGCTGATAAGAACCGTCGACTGGCCGGTCAATTCGAAACGCTTCCGGCACTTGTAGCAAGCCACCAAGTCATCCAGCCGCACCATGTAGGAACTAGCCTTCGCAAACTTCCGCTTATCTTCCTCGCCGATTCCGCGCGGCAATTCTCTCTTCTTCCTGCAGACCTTCCAGCGCACGGGAGCCTCGAATTCACCGCGGCAGCTCGGGCAAACCAGCTTTACTTTCCGGGTCTCCTCTTTTTCGGTGTAAAACGCGCGTTCGTCCATAATTAGGGGGCGGGTGTGCGCACCGCTTCCTCGATTGTAACAAATTCCAGGCCGAGCTCATGCCAGCGCGGTAGCCAATGTTTGAGAGCTGCGAGCGTGCGGGAGCGGTCGCCATTCATTTGGCGATGCGCGCCGTCGTGGAGACAGAGGACGTCGCCGGTACCAGCAGCGGCGGGGTTGAGGCCATCTCCCAGGCTTCGCCTCGCGTGGTCGGCGATAGGCTGCATGCGCGGAATCAGCCATTCCACCGGTTTCTCCTTCCAATCCCCCGGAATCAGCGTCCACATGACCGTGCGGTAGCCGAGTTCGCGGGCCGAGGGAATGACCCAAGGATTTCGCATCCCAAACGGCGGGCGAAACCACTTTGGCGGCGAGCCCAGCGCACTAGAAATCGCGTCATGGCAGAGGCGCAGCTCGATTCGGATTTCCCTCGGGGTGAGCCGCAAAAGACTCGGATGTGTTTCGGTGTGATTGCCAACGAGGTGTCCACGCGCGACGGTCTCTCTAACCAACTCAGGACATTCGCGCACGTATCTTCCAATCAGGAAAAATGTCGCCTTAGCATTGTAACCATCGAGAAGATCGAGCACCTTGGGCGTGATCGCGGGATTCGGCCCATCGTCAAACGTGATCGCCAGTTTACGCGGTGAACTTGTGCGGCAAATTGTCTGTCCAAAGAGTTGCGCCCGAGGATGCGCGGCCCCATAGGCGATAACCCCCACGGTCGTAAGCGCGCCAGGAACGGCGATGAGCAGCGGATTCACCCCAGCGTTTCCTCAAAATCTCAGAAAGCCGTAAACTGTAGAATACCTCATCCGCAGCGCAATTTGAGCCTCCGCGGCCCCGCCGTGTGTCAAAATGAGGACCAACTCTAGAGATCCAGGGTCCAAAGGAGCCTTGGAATCACTTTCCACCTATGGAGTGCCAGCAAGTTGCTGATTCAAATATACTTACAAGGGAAACCTGGTTTTGTTTTAGAGAAGCAGTGGCCGCATTCTTGCACTAAATCTCTATGTGCGTGTGTGCCTGAAATCTGTCCGAGGGAATCCGTGCCTCTCGGCAAGTCCGGAGCAAGCGGCCTCGCGGTGGTGCGGGCTCTTTGGCGTGGTTATCGCAGCACTGCTATCGGTTTTCCCTACCTTCGGACAAGACCAGTCACCTGACTGGCAAGCGCAAGGGCGCAAATACGCCGAAGCGCAGGATTGGAAGTCAGCTTTGCGGATCGTCAATCAAGAAATCGCCCGCACCCCGCAGGACCTGGATGTACGGGCGTGGCGCCCGCGCGTCATGACTTGGTCGGGGCAACTTGCGGAAGCCGAGAAGGAATATTTGGAAATCCTGAAAGTCTCACGGACGGATCCGGACAACTGGATGGGACTGGCGAGCGCGTATTTGCGCCAAGGAAGAGTAAAACATGCCTTGCGAGCCCTGGACCGCGCCGTGGAGATTGATCCGAAACGCGCGGACGGGCGCTGCGCGCCTGGGGCGAAAGAAACGAAGCTCGAATGGAGTTTCAGAAAGGCCGCGTTACGGCAGGATCGGCTGCTTGGCCCTCCCGTATCTGTGGCTGTTTGAGCTGTTCGCTCCTGTTGTGGAGATCGTGGGGATCGTAACCATCATTCTCGCCGCGTGCCTGGGCGTGCTGAGCCGGGAATTTTTCCTGCAATTCCTCATATTCGGGTATGCGGGTCATCTCCATCGGCTCGGTTCTGCAGGAAGAGATTACTTACAAACGTTACAACGACTGGCAGGATGTAGCGCGGCTCGTCAGCTACTGCTTCTTCGAGCATTTTCCCTACCGGCAATTGCACATGATCTGGCGGCTACAGGGTCTCTGGCAGTACCTGCGCGGCGACTTCGTCTGGAAACCCCTGAAGCGCAAAGGACTGCAATCCGCACAAGCCCCGTGAGACCGGCGCGCGGTTCTTGCGGTCGGGCTCAGGGCAAGCGCTCGCTCCTGGGAGCCAGGAGGCTACTCCTGGCGCGAACCGGCAACCCAACTCCTGAACGCAGCAGTTCCCCAGTCCCGCTAAGCCGGCAGGCCGCGACGGGCTTTCAGATCGGCGAGGAGGCGCTCAACCTCGGCGTCGCGGTCCAGGCGCGTCAGTTTCTCTCCGACGTCGTCGGTCAGTAGATCGACTTCGGCAGTAGCGACCGCTTCCGTGTAATTCACGCGGTCTTTGAGTCGGTCAAACGTGGCGCTCTTGGAGTTGTCGCCCATCCCGGTTTGCGCGCGAGCCGCCTTGCCCAAAGCAACGCTGCGCCGATGGCGCGCGAGAAGCAGATCGCGCTTGGACTTCGCTTCGTCGAGCTTTTGTTCGAGTTTCACGAGCGCCCCCTTCAGTGTTTCGACCTGCGCCTTCTGGTCGTCCACTTGCTCGCGGTAGCTCTCGGCCAGCCGCTGTGAGGTCTGGAAGCGGTCGAGCGCGGCGCGGGCCAGATCATCCTGGCTTTTGTCCACGGCGGTTTCTGCCTTGCGCATCCAGTCTTTCCCGGAGGCCTCGTTCTCGCGCCACTTTTTTTCAAGCATGTGCTGGTCGGCGATGGAAACCGCCACCTGCGTCTTGACCTGGAGATACTGGTTCTCCATGTCGAGAATCACCTGCTTGATCATTTTTTCAGGATCCTCCGCGCGATCGACCATGTCATTGATATTCGCGCGAATCAAGGTGCTTACTCGTTCCAAAAGTCCCATGATGAATCTCCTTTCATGAACCAAATGATGAACCATTCAAAGACAATCGAGCGTGCCTACCGGCCCGCAAAACTCAATCAGGGCAAGAGGTGCACGCTCGAAATTTCCCCGGCAAACTTCAGAAGGCCCGGCAGAGAAACGAGGTTCAACGCGACGGCCCTGCCAAGCGCATATACCGCGCTAGCCCAAAAGTGGCGGAATACAAAACTGAAGGCCACCGCCACGAGAAGCCAAACAAAACGAAGTTTTTCTTTCCTACTCATGGCCATCCCCCGAGACCATTGGGCGCCCCAATGGGCTTTCACGGACCCACCGGGACGGAAGCGAAGGTTACACCTTCTTGATCGGCGCTTGCGGCAGCTCTGTCTTCGGCGCTTTGTCGCCGATCAGCCGCACTTTGCCGAGCAGCTCCGACATCTGCATGCCGGAGAGCGCTTCGAAGAGCGCGGGCACTTGCGCGGCAATCTTGGTGATGTCCCCGGTCAGCTTGTAAGCGCCGGCGGCGTCGCCGTTGCCCGTGGAGACGATGGTCACCTTGTCCACCTTGCTGAGTGGCTCGCTGAGAGCGCGCACCACTTCTGGCAGTCCGGTGATGAGTTTGTCGAGCACGGCGGCCTGGTTGTATTCCTGGAAGGCTTCCGCCTTGACGTTCATGGCCTTGGCTTCGGCTTCACCCTTCTTGAAGATGATTTCCGCTTCGGCTTCACCCTGCGCGCGAATGGCCGAAGCGCGGCCTTCGGCTTCAGTTATCAAGCGCTGGCGCTCGGCGCTGGCGAGAGTTTCGATGCGCTGGCGCTCTATTTCCGCCTGCTTGAGCACCGTGGCGATGAGCTCGCGTTCACGGCGCTCGATTTCCGCATCCTGTACCTTCACCTGAGCTTCGCGCTCGACTTGTTGCACCCTCACGGACTCGGAAACGACCTGCTGTTGCATGACGTTGGTCTCGATTTCATAGGCCTTGTCGGCGGTTGCTTGCGCCTTCTTGGTCATCTCCAGATAGCTGGCCTTCTTGATGTCCAGGTCGCGTTCGGCCTCCGCTTGCTTCGCCAGCGAAGCCGTTTCGGCGGCGACGCGCTCCTGGTCGGCCTGCGCTTTGGCGACCGCCGCGGCGCGCTGGGACTCAGCCCGCTTGATGGCGATGTCACGATCCGCTTCCGCTGCGGCTACTTCCGCATCGCGCTTGATGCGCGCGATATCGGGCCGGCCCATGTTGGTGATGTATTCGTTCTTGTCGCGCACTTCCTTGAGAGTGAAGCTCACGACGTCGAGCCCCATCTTGTTCATGTCCGCTGCGCAGGTCGAACGCATGCGGTCACCGACCATCTCCGGCTCTTTGACGATCTGCTCGACCGTAAGCTGGCCGATGATGCCGCGCAGGTGACCTTCCATCACCAGGCGTATCAAGCCTTCGCGCTGCTCCGGCCGCTTGGTCAGGAATTGCTCGGCTGCGGTGCGAATCGATACCGGGTCAGACTTCACCTTCAACTGCGCCACCGCTTCGACGGTCACGGCAACTCCCTGGTTGGTGTAAAGGCTCTGCTGCGGAGCAACGTCAAAGGACATCAGCTCCAGCGAGAGCTCGCGGCACTGTTCCAACATCGGAATGAGAATTGTGCCGCCATTGGTCACTGTTCTTGGACCGCGTATGCCATAAACGATGAGCGCTTCGTGCGGTCCAACTTTTCGCAACAAAGTGGCGAAACCGGCCATCGCAAAAAGAATCGCGAGTACCAGCAGCCCGGCCACAACGGGAACCGAAAGACCAAACATACAGACCTCCCTTTTCCACCCTGCTCCGGACTGTTCCGATCCTTCCTCAGTCCGAGAAATTCTCCTAAAGGTCAACTCGTGAAGTCTTCCCACGTCTTCACGTAGGCGATTCCGTTCTCATAGCGGGTGATCGCTACTTCCGTGCCATTCGGAAGCGGCTTGCCATCCTCGCTCCGTGCTCCAACGCTCTTACGCACCCCGCGTTGCTCGAAAATCATTTCCCCGGTGCCGTCCTGACGGATGGGTGAGCTGATCGTGCCCACGGTTCCTTCGATCCGGTAATCCCAATCCAGCATCTGCGCTTCGCTCACTTTCACAATCCGCGCCATGAATTTGAAAACAAAACTCGCAGCAATGAGTCCCGAGATGATGGCGATGCCCAGGGCGACCAGCGCCACCAACCGCGAATGCGTTGAGAGCAGGTAGCCAATCCCCCCAAACCAGGCGAGGAACGTCATGATCGTCATCGTGTTGAACCACGACAGGCCGCCGCGGGCATGGGTCGTGCCACGTCCCACCATTCCGCCGGCGTGATGCCCGACAGGAAAGGGCAGGTGAAAACGAGCCGGCAGATGGATATGCGCCGCCCCACCGAGAAACGAGAGCAGGCTGAGGGAGAAACCCACAATGAAGCAGAGAAGATAAAAGTCAGACCAGGTCATGGCACACCTCGAGCGCACTTTGTGCGCGAGCTGGAATTCGAGACGCAGGCCCTGCTTGGTTCTACCTCGACCCTTTCGGGTCGATACTGCTCAGTTCCGGAGTGAAGTAGACGGCGGGGCATGACCGTTGCCCTTGCGTCTCCCGCTCTGATGATTGTCCGGGCGCAAGACTTCTCCGAGGCGCTCGGCTAAGTCGGGCGTCCGGAGAATCTCCGCCAGGAGTAAAATCGCCCGGCGAGAGTCTTCATGCTCCGCGACCGTCAGAAGTGCGCGCTGAAGGACGGGATCGGCCGTGAACTGTTCGGCGCCGGCAAAAAGCCAAGAATCGACTTTCGCGTCGATCGCACGCAATTCAGACTGCAGCCCCGGGGTATAGCCTTCCGGGTCGTCCACCAGAAAACCAGGGTAAACGCGGAAAAATCGCGCCAGCAGCTCGCGTGTTGTGTGTGTCAGATGGGGCCGCGCGCCGTTCTCGATCTGCGAGAGATACGCTTGGCTCAAACCGCGGCCGATCTCACTCTTCATGGCGGCGGCCAGTTCCTGCTGCGTCATCGAACGGCCCAAGCCACGGAGCGAACCTTCCACGGTGCGAAGGGAACGGAGCTTGTCGCCGAGTTTCATGGAGGACTCCATTATTGCAATCTGCAAATATAATATTACATATCGCTATTTTGTCAAGTGGAAAATTACTCCTGTTTTCAATAACTTACAGACGCGACCCTGTTTGGCTGTCTATTCCGGCTTGCGGAGGGACTGCAAATCGATTCCCAGTTGCTGGCACTTCTTATAGAGGTGGCTGCGTTCGAGGCCCAAGGCCCGGGCTACCTTGGTCATATGGAAATTGTGGCGCCGGATTTCTCCGAGCATCACTTCCCTTTCGAAAGCTTCCGTGCGCTCGGCGAGCGTGCCCGTTGAATTTTCGCCGGACGAGGCTCCCGGAGCGCCAGAGGGAGCGTCCGAGGTAGGGAGGACGAGACGGACATCGGCAGCTCGGACGTTTTCCTCCGAAGCAAGCAGGATCAGACGTTCCACCACGTTGCGCAGTTCGCGGACATTTCCGGGCCAGCCGTATTTGCGCAATTCGCCGATGGCCTGTTCAGCGAAGATTTTTTCCTTCCAGCCGTTTTGCGCCGCCACCTGGCGCGCGAAATGCACTATCAGGTCGGGAAAGTCCTCCGGTCGCTCGCGCAGCGGCGGCAAGGTCAGCGGAAAAACATAAATCCGGTGAAAAAGATCTCGGCGGAAGGCGTTCTGCTTCACGAGATCTTCCAGGTTGCGATGCGTGGCAACCACCACACGTACGTTCACCTTGATCGGCTTGTCACCGCCGACGCGCTCGACCTCGCCTTCTTCCAGCACGCGCAGCAGCTTTGCCTGCATGGCCACGGGCATGTCACCGATTTCATCCAGAAAAAGTGTTCCTCCGTCGGCTTGTTCGAACTTGCCCAGATGTCTGACTGCGGCGCCGGTGAAGGCACCCTTTTCGTGCCCAAAGAGTTCCGATTCAATCAATTCTGCGGGCACAGCCGCACAATTCAGGGTGATGAAAGGGTGCTCCTGCCGCGGCGATTTTTCATGGATCGCCCGTGCCACTAGCTCCTTGCCAGTGCCGGTCTCGCCGAGAATGCAGACGCGCGTCTCGCTCGCGGCGACACGATCGATCTGGGCAGATAAGTTCTTCATCGCCGGACCTGAACCCACTAGCTCGTGCTTTCCCAGGCGATGACGCAGCTCGCGGTTTTCATCTTCGAGCCGCGACAGCCGCAGCGCATTCTCCACCATCACGAGCAGTTTCTCGGTGGAAAGCGGCTTCTCCAGAAAATCCAGCGCACCCAGCTTCGTGGCTTTCACCGCCATTTCGATATTTGCTTGCCCGGAGATGAGCACGATTGGTGTCTTCACGCCCGCCTTCTTCAAATCCTCGAGCAACTCCAGGCCGCTCCTGCCGGGCATCACCACGTCGGAAAGAATCACGTCAAACGATTCCGTGCGGAGGAGTTCGACGGCGCGGGCCGCGTTGTCGCAAACGGTGGCCTCGTGGCCCGCCAGCCGGAAGGCGCGGGAGAGCGACGCCAGCGTATTGGGATCGTCGTCAACGATGAGGAGATGAGCCTTCGCGGGCAAGCTTCGGTCCTTTGTGAGGCGTTAGTCGGAAGCCGCGGCCAGAGTCGGCGGCGTGCTCTTGGACTCCGGCGCCGTCTCGCGCGGTGTCGCCCTAGGTCCAGCTTGACGCTGCGGGAAATCGATTCGAAAAGCCGTACCGCGGCCCTCATCGCTCGTCACCGAAATGGTGGCTTGATGATCGCTGACCACCGACTGCACGATTGCTAGCCCAAGCCCCGTCCCTTGCAACTTGGTCGTGTAATACGGCGTGAACAACCGCGAGCACTCTTCCGGAGTCAGGCCTTTGCCCGTGTCGGCCACTTCGATGCGCACATTGCCATCTTGTTCCGAGGTTCTCAGCGTCAGCGTCCCGCCGGCCGGCATGGCGTCCAGCGCATTCAGCACCAGATTCTGAAACGCGCGGTGGAGCAAGTCGGGATCCGCGTCGATTTCGGGTAGAGGTTCGGTCAGGAACAACTCCGGGGTGATGGTGGGCTTGCCGACTTCGTTGAATTGCGGCTCGAAGAGGCGCACCGCATTGCGCAGTGCCTCATTCACATTCACGCGTACAAACTGCGGCGCAGGCATCTTCGAAAAATCGCTGAACCGCGCAACGATGGTATTGAGGTTGGCAAGTTCCGCTTTCAAAGTTGCTGTCGATTCGTGGAACACTTCCAGGAATTGTTTGGCGCCGAGTTTGCGCGCTTTTTGCAGATTTTCGACGGTGATCTGCATCGGGAAGAGCGGATTGCGCAACTCGTGCGCGAGACGGCGCGCCAGTTCGCGCCACGCGGCAACGCGCTCGGTTTGCACCAGGCGTTCCTTCTGCGCCGCAAGCGTTTGCGTCATGTGATTGAAGGCTTCGGCAAGCTGGCCGATCTCATCGCTGCCATGAACGTCGATGCGGGTATCCCATCTTCCGCCGGCAACCTCGCGGGCCCCTTCTGAAAGTTCTTCGACCGGTTTAGTGATCCGTGCCGAAACCCAGAAGCTGACCAGCAATCCGATCAATAGCGCGGCAGCCGCAACTGCAGCCGCCATTTTCAGGATTTGGCGGGTCAACAGCACCAGCTCTTTTCGCGAGCTGCCGACGAAGAAGATGCCAAGAAGTTCATTGTTGCGGCCGGGCAAGGGGATGGCATGAAACGTTTCCGCATCGGCCGGATCCCTGGTCCAATCAATCGTTCGCACCACCGCTTGCGGCTGCTTCTGCAATTGCTCGACGAGGGGAGCGAACCGTTCTGCTTGCTCCGCATCGATCTTCTCGGCCATCAGGGAAGCGGGAACAAAGGTAGGCTCTAGGTTGGTATAGATGAGCGCCCGCATCCCAGTGGGCAAAACCAGGGAAGCAAGAAAATTCTTATCCAGCCGGTGCCCCCCGATGATGTACAAACTCTTGTCCGCCACGGTGTTGTTCGTACGAACAACGCTGAGGGACAGCGACACGCCGTCGGGCAACTCTTCTTTCTTCAAGAATGCCGGGGTGTCATTCCAATCCTTCACCGAGGTCACCCAGTCGTTCTTATAGCCGACCCGAGCTGGAAACTGCGCCGAGGAAATGAGTACACCGTCATAATTCACAAACTCCACATAGTCCAGCCCGTGCTCTTGAGCAGAGCCGACTGCGTCTCGCACATAAAGAGACTGGTCGGCATTGCGACGGGACAGGTCAATCGCCATGCGCTCGGTAAAGTTGGCTTCCGCTATGTTTTTTGCTTGATGGGCGATTTCCTCCCCGCGCTGGATGAACTCCTTCTTGAATTGCGCAACCAGGGCTTCGGTGCGCTCCGCGTCCATGGCTTCGAACGCGGCCTGCGTGTAATGCGTCACGGCATAAGCAACCACCGAGACGGACGCAAAGATGGTGAGCAGCACAACCAGTAACAATTTCGTTCGGAAACTCATGGTTTCGCTCCGGGGGACGTGGTCAGCAGCTGAGCCACAGGAGTTGCCGTGGCCTTTGACTTGCCGGGCTGCGCGGAGCCCGGTTCAGGAAGATCGAGCCACACCTCGGCAAGATGCCATTGGCCCCATGGCGCCGGCATCCAGTCGCGAACATTCTGGCTGAGACCGATATATTCTGGCAGCACGACCAGCGGCAGAACGCGCCGCTCCTCAAGCAATTTCTTCTCGCGCGCGTAGAGCTGTTCCGGATCCGTCGAAGACCCTGCGGCCGCGAGGGAATCGCCGATGTTGAGCGCGGACACCATCGATTCCAGCTCCACCCTAGGCGAAAGCGATGAATAGTGCCAAGAAAAAAGATGCAAACTGCTGGCGGGATCACTCGAAGTGGCCGTCGCGGTGGCCGCTCCGTGTGGGACTGCGCGATTCACAACTTGCACCAGAATCGCAGCCTGACGCGCGTTTACCGCCACGCGTTCGCCCAACAGTTTTGCCAGATCGCCAGGCAAGTCCACGCGAAGCCGCAACGGGTCGGTGCCGGCGGCCATGTTTGGGGGAAGCGTGGCGCGAATTTCCCTCGCGCGGTCGATGTTCGTCTCCATGGTGAAGAGGAAAGCATATCCCGAGAGCCACTGTGGCAGAAGGGCCGATGCTGGTTCTGCTTGCTTTTGTAGCAACACGTTGGCCATGGTCTGTCGGTCGAGCGAGAGCGACATGGCCTCCCACAGCTTCGCAGCCGCGGCCACCGGTTGCGCGTCGTCAAAACGCAGACCATAAAAGGTAACCGGCGCCGAAGACCACACGCGCTGATTATCCTGCCTGGCCCTTCGCACCAGCTCGGGAGACAGCTCCACCAGGTCGGCCTTGCCCAATTGCAAATCGAGAAGCTGCCGCAGTGGCGGCACTCCCAGCGTCACCTCAACGGCATCAAGGAATGGCCGGCCCGACCAGGTTTCCTCGTTTGCGCGGAATCGCAAATGCGTCGTCCTATTGCCCTCGGGTGTGGATACCGCCAAGTTCGAATCACCTAGCGCCGTTGCTGAATTTGACGAACCGTGGCTGCCCATGGCCGTCCCGGAAACAAAAAATGGTCCCGTCCCCGTCAACGTTCCATCCGGCTCAAGGTGATAAACAAAGAAGCGGCCGGAAGCCAGCTCTTCGAGCAGATCCGGCATGGCCGCCGCCGACTGAATCACCACGTTATTCCCTGACGCTGAAATTTCTTGCCCGTCGGGCAGCAACGGCTGAAGCGCAGCCAGCACATCGGCATCGGCCAACGCTGTGCCATCCGAAAACTTAACGTTTGCGCGCAGGGTAAATTGCCATCGCTTGAACGCCGTGTCGTGCGACCACTCGGTCGCCAATTGCGGCTGAAATCTCCCGTAATTGTCGAGCGCCACCAGCCGATCAAAGACCAGCGCTCCCAGCTTTTCATTTATGGCAAACTCCGCGCTCCCGAGTTTCCATTCGCGTGGGTCCAGCGACACCGTCTCCGCATGCAATTCCACCTGCAGTGTTCCCCCATACCGCTGGCGTTCGGCGCACTCCAGAGCGGAAGCAAGCGTTGTGCAAAACAACACCGTCCGAGCCAGCCGTTTAGTCGCCACATACCATGGTGACACGATAGGCCTCGTAATTTCCCGTGGTCAGATTGAATGCAATGGCAATGGCCTCGGATTCACTCGCATTCCTGAGAGAGAGGATTGGACCAGGAAACTCCGCGGCCGCGGTCACCGGAGTGACAGTTCTGGGATCCACTTCAAATCCCTGGAGGGTATCGCGTGACGTGTGATCGCGCGCGCCGCTGGCCACTACTAGCAATCCTTCGCGACAATTGATGGAGAGTGAGACCAGATCACTCCCCCATTCCACGGGAAGGCGTTCGACCGATTCGGGAATGTGCTCTTTTTCATTCTCGTCTAGGTAGACGTATGTATGCCCGTCAGCACCTGCAACAGCCGTCTGATACTGGAAATGCTCTTGTGAGTATCGGGAGCGTGCCGCACTAAAAAAACCTGCAAGCGAAAATTTCTTGGGGCCGATGTAGTGCGGATCGACGGCAAAAAAGCTGCGCCCAGGATCCAAGCTGAACGGCAACATAGCATCAAAATCGGCACGCCAAATCCCGGTTCGTTCCTCGCATTCGAAGGAGAGCTTTTGCCAGGCATCACCGTCGCATTCGATGCCCGGCAAGTGAAACTGGAAAAAATGATCTTCCAAATGGATCTCGCCGCGCTGGTCCCTCTGGGGCAGTTTGCTGTGGGGCAGCGGCAGAGAGTCCTTAAGAAGCCAGTTCTCCTGGTTCCACCGGTAAAGAGAAAGGCTTTCCCTTCCAAGGACCAGCATAACGTCCGGCTTGCCGGAAGGATCATTCGACCGGGCCAGGTCGAACATCATTTCGGGCTGCTGCCAAAGGAGTTGACGGTCGAGCCGGAGAGCAGTCCTCAGGCGTTCGGCAGCCGTAAACTGGCCTTTGGGAAGCGTTGCAGAACCAATCAGTTCGTGCCCTTGATTCGAAACTTCGGCAATCAGATTTATATGTGAGGGCCCCTCGGTAATAACAATCGATAGATCGGCTTCCGAGGCTAGCACCGCATGTGAATGAAGGCGCTCCAACTCTTTCACAAATGCTTCGCGCATCCGTTCCGACGTGGTCGAGGAGACGCTCGAGCGGTTCTCCCAAGTGTAGGAAAGAGCAAAATCCTTCTTGTCATCTGAGGCCACCCTGCGCGCCAGCGCACGGGCGGCATCTTCGAGCGAATCGGCGCGCACCGGGATTGGACTCCCGGCGAAAAGAAACGCAACGAGAAGACATGGGAAAAGCCAGCCGCGCGAGCACAGCGCGGACAATTTTTGCTTGGCGTACACGGGGTTACGGGTTGATGATATCACGGCTGCACGGAATGGATTGTGCGTGCCTGGCACTGGCTCCAGAGCGCAGTACTCTCACAGCAGCCCTGGCGGCGGAATTAATTCCTGCTGCAGGGAGTACAACGAAACAATTTGTCCGGCAAGCCCTCCATCCGCGAGGTCCGTTGTCCCAGGCAAGAATCCATCTTCAGGAGCGTTGGTGATGAAGCCCATGCTTTTTGGTCTGAATGCATTGTTGTGGCGGAGCGGCATAATATTGGCTTGCCTAGCGGCAACTCCCGCGAAGGCTCCGGCGCAAGCGGCCGCGGCAGACCAGGTGCCGGACGGACCCACGAAGCTGCTCCGTTTCGCGGACATCTCCAAAGATAAGGTGGTTTTTGCCTACGCGGGCGATTTATGGATCTCCTCGCGCGATGGGGGCGCGGCGCGCCGGCTGACTTCCCACGTCGGCGACGAGCTGTACCCGAAATTTTCGCCCGACGGGAAATGGATCGCCTTCACCGGCGAGTATGACGGCAATCCGGACATCTATGTCATCTCCGCCGAAGGCGGCGAACCCAAGCGCCTCACGTTTCATCCTTCGAACGACATCGTTCTCGGCTGGACTCCCGACGGCAAAAATATTCTGTTCCGCTCCGACCGCTTCAGCGCTCCTCCGGGCCGCTACACCAAGCTCTTTCTCGTCTCCCCGCAAGGAGGTCCAGCGAAGCCGCTCCAGGTTCCTCGCGCCAGCCTGACCAGCTTTTCCCCAGACGGGAGCAAAATTGCCTATCTCGAAACTTCGCAGGAATTCCGCACTTGGAAGCGCTACCGCGGCGGCTGGAGCTTGCCGATCGCCATCTTCGACCTCAAAAAGAATTCGTACCAAGAGTTGCCAAAGACCGCCGGCATGGACCTCTTCCCCATGTGGCACGGCAACACCATCTATTTCATCAGCGACCGCGACGGAGTGATGAACCTCTTCAGCTACGACCTCGGGTCGAAGCAAACGAAACAACTCACCGACTACAAGGAGTACGACATCAAGTGGCCAAGCCTCGGGCCCGACGCCATCGTGTATGAAAACGGCGGCGCGCTCAGCGAATACAATCTCGCCAGCGGCAAGGCGCGGAATCTCCCGATCGTGGTGCACGCCGAGGACGTCGAGGCGCGCCCGGAATTCAAGAACCTGGAGCAATCCATCGGCAGCTACTCGCTCTCCCCTTCGGCGGCGCGTGCGCTCGTAGAAGCCCGCGGTAACATCTTTACCATTCCCGCCGAGCATGGCAGCGTTCGAACGCTGACCACAAATCATTCCGGCATACACGAGCTGAACCCTGCGTGGTCGCCTGATGGAAAGTGGATCGCGTATCTTTCAGACAAAACCGGAGAATACGAGCTCTACACGCGCCCGCAGATGGGCGGCGAGGAAACGCGCATCACCACCGATGGAGGAGTCTATCGCTACGGTCCGGTCTGGTCGCCGGACAGCAAGAAACTTCTCTATTGGGACAAGGTACACCAACTCTGGTTCACTAGCGTCGAAGACAAGAAGCCCGTGCTCGTGGATAAGTCCGACTACGGCGATATCGCCGACGGCAGTTGGTCTCCCGACAGCCTCTGGATCGCCTATTCAAAGCCCCACCGCCGCGGCGCCAACGACGTCTTTCTCTATTCCCTGGGCACCAAGAAAGTCACCAAAGTTTCCGCCGGCTTCTATAGCGACAACAATCCGGTATTCGAAGAGAACGGGAAGTATCTTTATTTCATCTCCACCCGCTACTTTTATCCGAGCGTCGGCCAACTCGATCAGCGTTTCAACTATTATTCGACCGACGGCGTTTTCGCCGTCACGCTGAAAGCCGATGAAGCTTCTCCTTTCAAACCCCAGAGCGACGAGGAAAAAACAGCCGACGAAAAGAAAGATGAAAAAAAGGAGGAGAAGAAAGACGACAAGAAGTCTGCCGACGCGAAACCCGGCGAAAAGAAACCTGACGAACAGAAAGATGAAAAGAAGGCCGAGCCGGTTAAACCCATCCAAATCGATCTGGACGGAATCAGCACGCGCCTAGCGCCTGTGCCGATCAGCGCCGGCATTTTGAATGGCCTCGCGGCCCGCAAGGACAAATTTTTCTACGTCTCCACGCCGCAGGAAGCTCGTCAATTCGGCACCGACGACCGCAGCCCGAAGAACGTCCTCCACGTTTACGACGTGAGCAAACGCGAAGACAAAGTGCTGCTCGAAGGCATCGACGGCTACGACCTCGACAAAGAAGGCAAGAAAGTCATTTACAAAGCCGGACCGGTCTACGGCATCGTCGAAGCCGTCCCCGGCAAGGCCAAGGTCGGCGAAGGCAAGCTCAATCTCAGCGAGCTGCAGGCCAAGATCGACCCGCGCGAAGAGTGGCGCGAAGTGTTCCACGAAGCGTGGCGCGTCGAGCGCGACTTCTATTGGGACCCGAACATGACGGGCCACAATTGGAAGAAAATTGGCGAGCGCTATGAAGCGCTTCTCCCCTGGGTAGCGCATCGCAGCGACCTCAATTATCTGATTGGCGAAATGATCGCCGAACTGAGCACTTCGCACACCTACGTGAGCGGTGGTGACCAGCCCGCAAAGCCTCACGTCAGCGTCGGCATGCTCGGCGTCGATTTCGAGCCGGACGGCGGCTATTTCCGCATCACGAAAATCTATCCCGGCGAAAACTGGAATGATTCCTCGCGCTCGCCGCTGACTGAGCCGGGGTTGAAGGTGAAAGCGGGCGACTACTTGATCGCCGTTGACGGCCGAGAAACGCATTCGAATCAGGACGTCTATTCCTACTTCCAGGACCTCACCGGAAAACTCGTCACCCTGAAAATCAATTCCCAATCCACTCCCGAAGGCGCGTGGGAAATTACCGTGAAACCAACGAACGGCGATGCCGGCCCGCGCTATCTCGATTGGATGGACGAAAACCGGCGCAAAGTCCGAGAAGCCACCGGCGGCCGCATCGGCTACATGCACGTGCCGGACACCTCCTTCCCCGGCATCATCGCATTTGATAAACAGTTTACCGCGCAACTCGACAAGGACGGCGTCATCGTCGACGAGCGTTACAACTCCGGCGGCCAGATTCCGGATTTTTACACCGAGAAACTCAAACGCGAGCTGCTCTCTGCGCTCGCCCCACGCGAAGGAAAAGATGTCCCGTGGCCGCCCGTGGCGATTTACGGGCCCAAGGTTATGATCGTCAACGAACTTGCCGGTTCCGGCGGCGACGCTTTCCCCTGGTTCTTCCATCGACAGAAAATCGGCCCCATCGTCGGCACGCGTACCTGGGGCGGACTCGTCGGCATCTCCCGCGGGATTCCTTTGCACGATGGCGGGAATGTCACCGCGCCAGAATTTGCGTTTTGGTCGACGGACAACGGCGGCGAATGGATCGTGGAGAATCACGGCGTCGATCCTGACTACGTTGTTCCGCAACGCCCCGACCTCGTCGTCACCGGTCATGATCCGCAGCTTGAAAAAGCCATCGAACTCGCCAAGGAAGCGCTGCGGAATTACAAAGGCCTTCCTCCCAGACCCAAGTATCCAGTAGTGAAGGAATAGGCGCCGGATCGAGAAAACAAAATCATCTTTGAAAGTGCGGAGGGCCCCGTTGCTTTCGGGGCTCCTTCCGTTTCTCGGGGATTTCTGGCCGCTAGCCGGGTGACGCGGAACGCTTCGCTGCGGGGAGGAGCAACCTCTGGCTGACAGGGTCAAGCGCGGCGGTGCTTGCCTTTGTGCTCGTCGACCGCTTTGCGGTCGCCAAGGCCGAAGTCTCTCCTCCTTTCCATTGTTGCATCCCGGGCCACCCACGGGGTATTGGCTAGCGGAGCCCGCTGGCGCCGCCACTCCTGCCAACCCGGGGTCACGAGGGGGCGGCGCGCATCTGGTTTTCAAGCATCACGGCCTGCGTGGCTGCTTGCGTTGCGCCGTGGCTGTCGCCGTCGGCGAGGCATCATCCGAATGGTCATCCGAAGATCCGCTGTCATTGCCGCCGGTCATTCCGGAAAAAGCCGACCGCATCACGTCGTTTGCAAAGAAATTCTTCCCATCGATCGGCACCATCATGATTTGCAGCTTGTCGGAGAGCCGCTCCGCGATGATTTTCTGGATCAGCATGGGATTGGACTTCAGCACGGACGCTTCGAATTTCATCCGTTCGGCGTCCGCGGCAGCCGTCACGCGGATGCGGTTGGCTTCGGCGTCAGCAAGATTCTTTTGCCGCTCCACCTCGGCTTTGCTGTCGATGATCTTGGCTTGCGCCGCGGCTTCCGCGTTTTCGAGTGTCGATTCCTTGCGCGCTTGCGCTTCCAGCTTTGTCTGTTCGATCTGCTTCTGCTTCAGCGGCAGCGTGTATTGCATGGCGTCCGCTTCCGCCTTGGCCTGCAGCACCCGCACTTGCGCCTGCGCTTCCGCCTGCTTTACATCGCGCGCCTTCTGTGCATCCGCCTCCAGTTCGGCAAGCCGGACTTCCTTCTGCTTAATTTCCTGTTCGGTGCCGAGGCGTTCGTTCTCCTGTTCCTTCAACAGAAGTCCTTCAAGCCCCTTGGCATATTCCGCGGGAAGCTGCAGGTCCCGCAGCAATACCTCCCGCACGACGATCCCGTCGCTCGCCAGCCGCGCCGCAATCGCCTCGCCCGCCTTGGTCCGCAATTCTTCCCGCTTCGTGGCAAAGATCTCCCGCGTCACGTAATTCGGCGCGAGCTGCCGGTAAATCGTGGAAATGACCGGAGCCACCACCTGCGCACCCACCGGTTGCGGCAGATTCCTGTGAATCGAGTCCAGCCGCTTGGGATCCAGGCGGTAGCGCACGGAAACCGCCAGGCCAATGTTCAGCCCTTCCCGCGCCTGCACTGTCAGCACATCACCCTTTCGCTTGGGATCTTCCGCCGCCAGCGTCGAATACACTTGTTCGCGCGTGTCATAGATCGCCATGGAATCCACCAGCGGCGTTACCAAGTGCACGCCGGGATACAACGTACCAGGGCGCGCGCCCCAGATCTCGCTGACCCGTACGCCTGCCGCTCCGTCGGGAATCACCACAAAACTTTCCGTGATCAGCAGTGTCAGGGCGCCCACCGCCGTCAATTGCAGCGCCAGCTGCCAGCGCACTGGCCGGAAAGGGCGGCGAGCCAGCGCCCCCACCTCCGCCCCGGATTCGTCCGTCTTGTCGCGTGAAAGCAAACGGCGCAGCTGTTCTGCGAGAAAAATGTCGTAAGCCACCAGGGCCCCCGCGCTTCCAAAGAGTCCGGCGCCCAGAATCATCAACAGCCATTTCAAAGCCAACATCGAAGTACCCCCTTCTTCGGAGTCCCTGGAGCCCAGTGGCACAGGCTCCTAGCCTGTGCTCTCCGCCTCGAGCCCGTTCAGCGCCGTGCCGAATAAACCCGTGCCAGTTGCGCCGTCCCGCGCACCAGTTCCCTGCGCACTGGCATCCTTCGAGCCGTCGCCGGCCGCATCATCAGAAACGCTGCCTTTAAAAACAGCCAATGCAGCCCAGCCGCAGTGGCGGCCGCAAACATCGCGGTGATAACGAGCGCTGCGAATTGCAGCATAGCGGTCATGTCGGGCCTCCAGATCTTGCGATTTTAGGAATCGCACCATCATGGCCAATCTCAATATACTGATAATAAAAGACTTACAGAATGGGGGCGCTACGAATCTGTGCGGTCAATTACACAGCGTGTCGCGCCGGACGCGCTCTTTTAATTTTGTAGCGGCACCGCGAGTGCCCTCTCCGCTCCTCCACTGTCATCCCGGCCGTAGGGGAGGGGTCGTGGCAACACTGGTCCAATCCTGAATCGATGGAACCACCGCAAAATCCCCAACTCGCATTCTCTCCTTTACGCCCGGTGGTCACGGAGAGGCGGCCTGGGTCATCGCGCACCAGAGAGCTACTCCACCGCCTCCGTCGATCTCTTGTGCTAGGCTAACCGTGGGAACAGCCATGAACCGCGGATCAGGTTTACGCATCGGCAGAATTCTCGGAATCCCTATCTACCTCCACTCGACTTGGGTTTTCATTTTTGCAGCCATCACCTACATGATCGCCTCGCAGTTCAAACAGCAGCATCCGCTTTGGACGGACGCACAGCATTGGACCGTGGGCGTCCTGACCAGCCTGCTGTTCTTCGCCTCGGTTCTTTTCCACGAACTCTCCCACAGCGTGGTGGCCCAGCATTACAAAATTCGCGTCGTTTCCATCACCCTCTTTCTCTTCGGAGGCCTGGCGCGCATCGAGCGTGAACCTTCCAAGGCGATTCAGGAATTCAACATCGCGATTGCCGGACCGCTGGCCAGCGGCTTGCTCTCCGGCGGTTTTTTTGGCTTAACGCTGCTCTTCCCTTATAGCCAGACGGTCGGAGCGCTGGCCACCTGGCTATGCGGGACCAATGCTGCCCTAGCCCTGTTCAATCTCTTGCCCGGATTTCCTCTCGACGGAGGAAGAATTTTCCGCGCCATCGTTTGGGGAGCGACCAAGAATTTTGAGAAGGCGACTCGCGTTGCGGGCGCCAGCGGAAAGATGATCGCCTACGCGATGATTCTTTTTGGCGCGTGGGGCGTTGTTCACGGCAATGTGCAGATGCTCTGGACCGTCTTGATCGGCTGGTTCATTTTAAACGCCGCGCAGGAGAGCGTCGCTCAAGTGGCCATCCGGGAAACCCTCGCTGGCCTCAGCGCCGCCGACGTTATGAGCAAGGAAGTGCCCACGGTCCCCGGTCACATCACGCTTGAAGAATACGGCGCCGAAGTGCTCCGTACCGGCCGCCGTTGCCATCTCGTGGTCAGCGACGATCGCCTCGTCGGCATGATGAACGTTCACACCCTCAACTCCATTCCGCGCAACGAGTGGGCTCACAATTCCGTCCAAGCCGCCATGATTCCGCGGGAAAAAATCCTATGGGCATCGCCGGACGAGCCTCTCCTGCGTTTGCTGGAGCGGCTCCTGAGCGCGGATGTCAATCAGATGCCCGTGGTAAGCGGCTCCAGCGACGGCGCTCCCCAAATCGTTGGAATCGTCACGCGCGATTCCATCCTCCGCGTGATGCAAACACGCTCTGAGCTTGGCCCACTGGCGGCCGGCAGGTAGGCTAATCAGCAAGGGCAGTTGGCCTGCCGTTTGACGAAGGCTGCGGCTTCTTTTTTCTGGCGCGGCACCAGCGTGACATGCACTCCGCGTCGCGGCCGGAGCGTGATCGACGCCAGCGGCACTACCGCATGATTGGCTACTAGCCGCAATCGAAATTTCCGCGCGATCGTCGCCAGAATCAGCGCCGCTTCCATCAACGCAAAGGTATTCCCGATGCACTGGCGCGGCCCGCCACCAAACGGAAAATAAGCGAACCGCGGCAATCGTTTCAATAAATCATCTTCCCAACGCTGCGGCCGGAATTCTTGCGGCGCGTCGTACCATCGCGGATCCCGATGCACCACCCACTGCGCCATGGCCACGCCCATTCCCTTTGTCACCGGATAGCCCGCAATTTCATGATCCTCGACGGCCAGTCGCGCCATTCCCCACGCTGCCGGATACAGCCGCAGCGATTCCGTGATGACGTGTCCGGCGTAAGCAAGTTTTGGCAGATCATCGAGAGAAGGAGCACGATCGCCGAGCACGGCATCCAGTTCCGCGTGCAGCTTTGCTTCCACCGCGGGATGCTGCGCCAGCAGCCACCACGTCCAGGAAAGTGCGCTGGCTGTGGTCTCATGTCCCGCAAGGAATAAAGTGATGGCCTCATCACGAAGCTGGCGATCCGTCATTCGCGAACCGTCTTGGTCTTGCGCCGAAAGAAGCATCGAGAAAAGATCGCCGGCGTCACCGCCGGAAGCGCGGCGCTCACCGATGATGCGGTAAAGAACTTTATCGATCTGCGTCACTTCCCGCTTCACCCGCAAATTCGCCGGCGTCGGCAGCCAATGCGGCACAAAAATCGTGCGCCGGAAATTAGCGCCGATTTCCAGCAGCAGTTCCAGCGATTTTCCCACTTCTTGCGCGTCGCGTTCGACATCGGCATCGAACAGCGTTTTCCCCACAATCTGAAGCGTGAGCCGCATCATCTCTTGATGCACGTCGCGCTCTTCCCCGCCCCGCCAGCCATGCAACATCCGCTCCGTGTACTCCACCATCGTCGCTGCGTACGAAGCGATCCGCGCACGATGAAACGCCGGTTGCGCCAGCCGCCGCTGCCGCAGCCAAAAATCTCCTTCGCTGGTCAGCAAACCTTCGCCGAATACGTGCCGGTTGGCCCGCAGCACTCTTCCTTTCGAGTACTTGCGCGCGTTGGTGACCAGCACTTCTTCTATCAAATCGGGATGGTTTACGAAAATCGTCTTGAAATTCAGGACGCGCAGCCCCGCGATGTCGCCATACTCGCGCGCAATCTTGCTGAAATATTCCAGCGGATTGTTATCGAGCGGACCGAGCGACCATCGTTTGAGTCCTTCGGAGGGGCCGGCGGGAAACTTTTTACGGGTCGCACGCCACATGGCATGATGCTATGCCCGCGTTTGCGCTGCGTCAACGCGCCGCAGGTGTGAAGCACTCAGATTTCTCGCGCGGAGCGCCCGGATTCGAAAACCTCCGCGCCGGAAATCGACAGTCACCTTTGAAAATCCGGCGGTTGTCAATCTCGCGAACGCCGACGCTGGCGTCACAGGCACAAAGGTGCTCCGAATGTGCCCGACTCTGTGCAGCCACCCATCCTGAAGCTCAAACGCTAGGAACACTCCACCAGGCCGAAGCACCCTCCCAATTTCCGCGAACGCTCGATCCTGCAATTCTTTCGAACGCAGATGATGAAGCATCAGAATCGCAATGGCCGAGGAAAACGTAGCGTTCACAAACGGTAACGTCGCGGCATCGCCTTGAATCACGGCCGCATTCCCACCATTCACCCGCGCACTCAGTTTCGCCGCAAACGAGTGGTCATACTCAAGACTCGTCACGCGTGTAGCGCGCTGCCGCAACTCCCCCGTTGCCGCTCCCAGCCCCGCGCCCAGCTCCAGCACATGCTCACCCAGCTGCGAGCCTTCGAGTATCCACGGCAGAAGTTGCCGCCGCGTCACATAGCGCCAGAACGGCGACCCACAAAACCATGTTTCGAATCGATTCATCGATAGCCCGGAAAACTTTCAACTCTAACGGCCGCCCGCCGGCTCAGTGAAGCAAAGTGTGGACTCGGCGGAGCGAAGAAGCGAATTGATCGGCGTTATAAGCCGATGGATTTTCGAGCTGCCCAAAGAGTTCATTGATGGCGGCACGAACTTCGGCGGCGTTGCCCGGCTTTGCGTCCTTACTATAGGCAATGTACAAAGCATCGAGCGCCAGGACGGCCTGTTCCGCCGCACGCTCGTCCGCCAGTGCAATATTCTCCGCGTCGTCCGAGATACGTTCAAGCATACGCAGCGCAACCGCCTGATGGTATTGCATCGTCAGAAGACGTTCCGCGATGCGCTGCGCCAGCGGCACCGCGGCAGAAGCCGCCAACGCCACTGCGTTACGATCTGGATTTAACTTGCTCATCTGGTCGGAAACGGCGAGCACTTGACGGTCCAGTTCCTGCGCGTTGGCTGAGTCAATCTGCTTGGCGAGCAACCGGAACACCGCATAACGCGAGCTGTTCCATGGGGGATCGCCGGGGCGCCGCCCAGCGTAGCCATGTTCCTGCCGCCAACTGTCTTTCGCCGGGCCCAGCGCATGGTGACACGCGAAGCAGGAAAGCTCCGAATATTCTGGCCACACGTCCTGCTTGTCGAAGCGTTCGCCTTTCGCCCGCCAAGTCAGCCGCTCCATCGCCGCCCTTAACTGTACTGCCTGACCCGCGCTCCATTCGCGCATTCCCACCCAAGCGGCATCTTCTGCGGGCTTTCCCGGCTCCGATTCGCGCGGCGTTTTCCAATGCCGCGGCATCACGGCCGAAAACGACTCCAGCTCGAAATACAAATCCGGATGCCCCGCTGCAATCATCTCGTGATCGACAAATTTGTTTTTTGTTCCCAGATGGCATTCCAGGCATTTCTCGGTGCGATGAATCACGTCTCGAGTGTCGTGCATTCCCAGCGCCACTGACTTCTGATGCGGCCACGATTTTGTGGTGTGCGGCCCCAACCACGCCGACGCCGGCCCGTGGCAGTTTTCACAGGATACGCCTTCGGAAATTTCAAACCTGCGTCCACGCTGCCCTGGGGCCGGATTCAGCGCGTGGCACGCCAAGCACCTGGGTGCTTCTTCCGCCTTCGCGCCCAGTTTCAAGATCCGCGCCACGCGTTCACCGATTTCTCCGGTTAGAACCTGATAGGCACGGCTATGCTTATCCTTGATGATCCACGTCGAATATTCGTTCTGCAAAATCCGGCTGCCGGCGATAGGTTTCACGCTTCCGTGACAGCTCGTCGCCGCACACGAACCTGGTCCGATGTATTTGACGGACTCATTCTGCGCCGAAAGCAGCGCCGTGAGCGCCATGAACCATGCGCAAAAGATCACGCGGAGCATGATGGAGTTGGAGGCCTGGCGCATTCGCTGTGCCGGTAAATCTGTTTGCTTATATCGTTTGCACTCCCGCTGCACGCGCCGGCGAAGCACAGCGCCTTGGAATTCGCCCCTGACATGACCGCCGCCACTACACCTCCCGGTCTAGTAGACATCACTCTCGACCGACAACTCGTCCGCGTGCCGATCGGACCCGAGCTGTCACGCGAAGGCGCTGACCAGCAGGGAGGCGAGCGACATTTTGCTGCTGGGAATTGAAACTTGCAAGACCTGCCATGCTCCCGGGCCGGAGCACGCGGAATCGCGGTCTTCGAGTACCACACCTACCACAAGGAAGTCACGCCGAAATTCACGCTGCCGCGCTTCGCGGACGCAACCGCTAGATCTCACTTGTGATTCGCAGTCGACCTTCTTTGCAAATAGGGGCATGGGGCGTGGCTGAGCAGGGGCGCAACGTGCTGCGCCACGCTCACGCGTGATTCACAAGCGCCATCATATCGGGGGCGTAGCGTTCACCAACGACCTCGATCTGCGCGAAGCGGGCCCCAATCTCCTTCAAGTCGCTTTCGGTAAGCTTTACGTTAAGTGCGCCCATGTTCTCCTCGAGATAGCGAACCCGCTTCGTGCCGGGGATGGGGACGAGGTCATTGCCCTGGGCAAGAACCCAGGCCAGGGCCAACTGTGCCGGGGTCGAGCCTTTCTTGCTGGCGAGCTCTTTTACGGTGTCCGCCAGTCTCAGGTTCGCTTGCAACGCTTTCTCCCCGAAACGCGGATTCGTCCGGCGCCAATCGCCGGCATCAAGATCCCCCAGTTTCTGGATCGCGCCTGTTAAGAAGCCGCGCCCGAGCGGGCTGTAAGGCACGAAGGTGATCCCAAGTTCGCGGCAGGTGGCCAGGACGCCATTTGTTTCTACATCGCGGGACCACAGGGAATACTCGCTTTGCAGCGCTGCGATCGGATGAACTTTGGAGGCGCGCCGCAACGTTTCGGGACCGGCTTCCGATAGTCCGAGCGCGCGTACTTTGCCGACCGAAACCAGTCCGGCCATGGCGCCGACGGTGTCCTCAATCGGAACTTTCGGATCGACACGGTGCTGATAGAAGAGATCGATCGTTTCGATGCCAAGCCGTTTAAGACTAGCGTCGCAAGCGCGACGGACATTTTCAGGCGAACTGTCAAGGCCTCTAATGCCATCGGGATTGAAGCGGAACCCGAATTTGGTGGCGATGATCACACTATCGCGGGCTACCTCGCGCACAAAACGGCCTAGTAATTCTTCATTGGTGTAGGGCCCGTAGATCTCGGCGGTATCAAGAAAATTGCCGCCGAGTTCCAGGTAACGGCGAAGAACACGGAGCGATTCCGCTTCATCGGCCGGCCCATAAGCAAAGGACATGCCCATGCACCCGAGTCCCAGAGGAGAAACAAGCGGACCGTTCTTTCCAAGTTGACGTTTTTGCATGAAATTCACCTCCTTAGATCCTCGCCTGGTTGGATGAATTCCCCTTTCATTCGGGTACAAGTTTCAGCCACTACAGCAGTCGTATTCCTTCGGTACAATAAAAAGCGGCGGTTGCACACCGCCCGCACATAGCTATCTTTCATGTCCTCCACAACGACAGACGCCCCCCGGCTCGGCGTGCCTCCGGTTCCCATAACCGCCAGCCAGCATGAAGGTGCAGCGCGCGCGTTCTGGCGCGTGCTCACCCGCTTCGATTCCGCAAAGCTCTCTCCTTACCTGGCCCTGCGTAACTCGATTGGCGTGCTTCTGCCCCTGCTCGCCGGATTCACTCTGAACATGCCGCGGGGCGGCGTGGTGGTGGCCAGCGGCGCTCTCAATGTTGCCTACTCCGACGGGAGCGATCCCTACGCCCAGCGCGCCAAGCGCATGCTCTCTTCCTGCGCATTGTGCGCGCTGGCCGTTCTTCTCGGAGCACTCTCCGGCAGCCACAATGCCGCGGCTGTAATCATTGCGACGGTGTGGGCTTTTGCCGCAGGAATGTTCGTGGCCGCCGGCACCACTGCCGCGGATCTCGGAGTGATCAGCCTGGTTACGCTGCTGATTTATGCGGCACAGCCGCTAACCGCTCATCAGGCATTGCTGTCCTGCGCGCTCGCGCTTGGCGGCGGGCTTCTGCAGACGGCGCTGTCGGTGGCGCTCTGGCCGGTGCGGCGCTACGAACCGGAACGGCGTACGCTCGCCAAATTCTTTCTTGAACTGTCACGTGCCGCAGAGCAGCCACTGAGCACGACTTCCGGGCCCCCAGCGACGATTCATAGCACGCAAGCGCAAGAAACGCTCTGCGGCCTTGACGGCGAGACGGGCGTGGAAGCGGTGCGTTATCGCGCTTTGCTCAGCCAAGCAGAGCGCATCCGGCTTAGCCTGCTGATGCTTTCGCGGTTGCTTCTGCGCATGCAGCGCGAGAGTCCCACGCATTCCGGCGTGCAGATTCTTGGCGACTACCTGAAAAAGGCGGCGCAGGCACTGCAAGCCATCGGCGAGTCCCTGATTTCCGGAATACCGGCCGAAGCGGGCAAAGTGGTTCTTGCCGACGGTCAAGCCCTGACCCTCCGATTGCGGCAAGAAACAGATAGCTTGCCGCCTTCTTTTCTCGCCGCCGTTGCGAAAGACGCGCGCTTCCAAATGGACGCGCTGAATGGTCAATTGCGCGCCGCGCTCGACCTGGCTGCGAATGCCACGCCGGAGGGCGATGCCGCGTTCGTAAAACAAGAGGCACAACAACCCTGGCGGCTGCGCTTTGCCAGCTTGTTGGCGACGCTGCGCGCGAATCTGAATCTGCAATCCTCCGTATTCCGGCACGCCGTTCGCCTGGCCGTGATGGTCGCTCTCGGAAATAGTCTGGAACGCGCCTTCTATTGGCACCGCTCTTACTGGCTCCCGATGACGATTGTTCTCGTGTTGAAGCCGGAATTCACGACAACGTTCAGCCGAGGGCTGCTGCGGATTGGTGGAACGATCGTGGGGCTTTTTCTGGCCACAGCACTTTTTCGATTTCTGCCCGACAACGTCGCGCTCCAGATTGTCTTGATCTTTGTATTCACGCTGCTGCTGCGCTGGGTAGGTCCGGCAAACTACGGGATTTTCGCGGTGGCCATCAGCGCTCTCGTGGTTTTTCTGATCGCCATCACGGGAGTCTCGCCGAAGGAAGTGATCTGGGCGCGCGGAATCAACACGGCGGCAGGCGGCGCGCTCGCGCTTCTTGCGTACTGGGTCTGGCCGACCTGGGAACGAACCCAGGTTTCAGAGAGGATTGCCGAACTGCTGGATGCTTACCGGAAATATTTTCACAGCCTGGCGGAATCCTATGTGCAGAACGAAACCAGCACCGCGCGAGAACTCGATCGGGTGCGGCTGGGCGCGCGCATGGCACGCACGAACCTGGAAGCATCCATCGACCGAATGGGCGCGGAACCGGGAACCACGGCGGAGCAGATAAGCCAATTGAATGCATTGCTGGCAAGCTCGCACCGTTTTGTGCATGCCTTGATGGCGCTGGACGCGGGTTGGCTGCATACGGCTGCCGTTCCGCCGCGAGCGGCTTTCCGCAAGTTCGCAACTGACGTGGAGAAGACGCTCGAATTGCTCGCGGGGGCGCTTCGCGGCGCACGCGTGCAACTGAAGGAATTTCCGGATCTGCGCGAGGATCATCATATTCTAGTGCAGTCCGGCGATCAGAAAATCGCGCGGTACGCGCTGGTCAACGTGGAAGCGGACCGGATCGTGAATAGTCTGAACACCCTGCGCGAACAGGTGCTGGAGCGCGTGCGCACAAGAACGGCGGCGTGAAGATGACACCCTAGAACCTCCGGGTGGGGAAGAAGAATGGCGTGATGCGGCCGCGAAGTGGCGAGGAGATGTGATGAAGCGACACCTGCTCACGGTGTTGATGAGCTTGGTGGCTGCGGTGATCTGTGGTGTGATTTTCGTCGCCGCGCTGTTTCATCAGCTTGCACTCGTGGAGGTCGCGGCGAGTATCTTCACAGGGCTGCAAGTTTTTTTCCTGAGTTCGGCTATCGGCGACCTGCTGGACGGAAAGAAAGAGCCGAACCGGACGAGGAATTCGGCGGTCGTGCTGGTGACGGTATTTCTGTTGGCGTTTTATTCCTTTACGCGGTATTTCCACTAAAGCTGGCCGGTGAAGTTAAAGTGATTGGCGCGAAAATGAGTACTGGCTGGTGACTGGTTCGAGAGACCCTTCCAAGGAGGCGCAACGGCGGATTCGAGTCCAGTTAACACTGCACCTCCTACACCTGTTTTTTTTGTAAGTGCGGATTCTCCAGCGGTGACAAGCCCTTTATTCCCAGAACATCCGAGGGATTGTTATCCGTGCTGATTTATCGAGGACCTGAGGGACTCTTCATCGGGGCAGTATAGCTACTTGGCGGCAACTCCCTGCAGTCGATTGTGACCATTGGTGAAAGGATATCACTTCTCCGACACCGTGGATTCGTTTGACGAGAGTACCGGTCGGTTCATCTGGGAGTGACAATATCGCGGGTGGCGGGATAGATGCGGCGGTACGCGGAATAGCTGGCGTTGAGGGTGGTGACAGAGGAGGGTTGGGGACTGACGCGGGAGGCGACGCGAACGGCGGCGTGGCAGGCGGCGTCGACCGAAGGCCAGATGTCAGCGCCGACGCCGGCGAGAATCGCGGCGCCGTAGGCGGCGCCTTCTTCGGCTTCCACGATTTCGACGGCATGGCCGTAGACATCGGCCTGGATCTGACGCCACAGCGGTGAGCGTGCGCCGCCACCGCCGAGGCGAATGTTCGCGACGGGCACGTTCATTTCGAGGAAGAGGGTGAATGTGTCTCTAAGGCTGAAGGCCACGCCCTCGAGGATGGCGCGAACGACGTGGGCGCGAGTGTGCGAAGCGGTGAGGCCGACGAGCGCGCCGCGGGCGTTCGAATCGAGATGCGGCGTGCGCTCGCCCATCAGGTAGGGGGTCCACAGAAGGCCATCAGAACCGCAAGGGGCTTTGGCAGCTTCGGCGATCAGGCGATCGTAGGATTCGCGCGCGCCGCTGGAGTCCGTCGCAAAAGTGTCGCGAAACCAACGCAAAGAAAGCCCCGCGGCCTGCGTTACCCCCATGACGTGCCAGCGTCCGGGGATGGCATGGCAAAAGGTGTGGACGCGGCCGCGGGGATCGAGCGCGGGGCGATCAGTGGCAGCAAAAACGACGCCGGACGTGCCAATGGTGGCGCTGACCGTTCCGGCCGCGACGATGCCCATGCCGGTGGCTCCGGAGGCTTGATCGCCCGCGCCAGCCACCACTGGAGTACCAACGCGCAGACCTATCTCCGCAGCCCCTTTGCCGGAGACCTTTCCGCAGATGTCGGGGGATTCGTGGAGGGACGGCAGCCAGCGCTCATCGATTTCGGCGGCCTGCAACATCTCGTGCGACCAGCAGCGATGGGCCACATCGAGAAGCAAGGTGCCGGAAGCGTCGGCCACGTCAGTGGCGCGTTCGCCGGTGAGGCGAAAGCGGACGTAGTCCTTCGGAAGCATGACGGCGCGAACAAGTTTCCAGTTTGCGGGTTCGTTCTCGCGGACCCAAAGCAGTTTGGTGAGCGTGAAATTGGCCAGTGCCGGATTGCAGGTGAGCTGAATCAACCGCTGGTGGCCGATTTTAGCGGTCAAATCGCGGCACTGCTTTTCGGTACGGACGTCGCACCAGATCAGCGCGGGACGAACGACGCTTCCCTGCTTGTCCAGCATGACCGCGCCGTGCATCTGACCGGACAAGCCGGCGCAAGCGATCTCTTCGGCGCTAAGGTTGGCACTCGCGATGGCCTTGCGAACTGCGATGCAGGAAGCACGCCACCAGTCTTCCGGCTGCTGCTCTGCCCAGCCGATCTGCGGCGAAGCGAAGGGCTGATGTTCTTCGGTGGCGGAGGAGACCACGCGGCCGTTGCCGTCGATGACGAGGGCGCGCGTTCCTCCGGTACCCACGTCTATTCCGAGTATGTAAATAGGGCCTCCCGGAGACCACCTCAAGCTAGAGCTATGGCGGACATCATATATGGGTAAGCGCAGGCGCAAAAGAGCCAGCAGGATGCCCACGCCACATCCGCTCACGGGCAACTGGAAAAAGGCGCTTGGGTCGATTCGCGAGCGGACGAAGATCAGCTCACTTAGTTGGTCATGAGGAAGAGGGGGCGCATTTCGAAGCTGGCGTATTGCGGGCGGAGGCGGTCGATATTGTACTGTTCCTTGACATTGACGACTTTTTTGGTGGCGGTGACGGTTTCCAGAGGAATGTTGTCGTAATGGCCGTTCTTGAGGACCACGAGACGACCGCTGATATTTTTCAGCAGGAGATCGAGAGCGAGATTGCCATAGGCCATGGGGGCGATGGAATCAATGGCATCGGGATCGCCGCAGCGGACGAGGTAGCCGAGCTTCTGGTTGATCACGTCAATTTTCTTGCCGTTGTTGAATTTGGCGGAGAGGTCCCGCACCTTCTCGGCGACGACGTCGCCGATGCCGCCAAGCTTTTTGTGACCGTAGGCGTCGGTGGCTTCCCCTTCAAAGACCATTTCGCCGCCTTCGAACATGGCGCCTTCGGAGACGAGCACGATGGAGTAGCGGCTGGGATTCTTGCGGCGGTCGGCGACGAGCAGTTCGGTGAGATGCTCGATATTGAATTTGTATTCGGGAATGACGCAGCGATTAGCGGCGCCGGCCATGGTGGGAAGCATGGCTGTGAAGCCGGCGTAGCGACCGAAGACTTCGAGGACCATAAAACGCTCATGGGAACCGGCGGAAGTGCGGAGGCTGTTGACCATCTGAATGGTGCGCGTGACGCAGGTGCTGAAGCCGATGCAGTAGTCGGTGCCAGGGACGTCGTTGTCCATGGTCTTGGGAATACCGATGACTTTGAAGCCCTCTTTGTGCAGACGGACACCATAGCTCAGCGTGTCGTCGCCCCCGATGGGGATGAGAGTATCAATGCCAAGCCAAGCGAGATTCTTGAGGACTTCGGGAGTGAGGTCGTTCTTCTCGGCGGTGAATTTGTCCTTGAGATGCGCAGGAACGTTAGATTTGCTGACGCGGCCGGGATTGGTGCGGGAAGAATGGAGAAAAGTGCCGCCAGTGCGGCCGGCGCGATCGACGGTCTCTTCGTCAAGAAGGAAGAAGTTGTCGGAATTGTCGTAGTCCTTCTCGCGGACCATATCGACGAGGCCAGCCCAACCGTGGCGAATACCGATGACCTGATAGCCTTCCCGCAAGGCGCGAAGAGTGACGCCGCGGATGGCGGGGTTGAGGCCAGGAACGTCGCCGCCTCCGGTGAGAATGCCGATGACACCTTTCTTGGTGTTGATGATTGCCATGACTCTAGAATCGCCCTTTCCTTGGAGGTCGAACAGGAAATTATCCTCTCCGAAGGAGCTTTTAGGAAGTGTGAAGGCGAGATGCGTTTTTTAGAATGGACGGATTCAAATATTTGGTTCGGAAATTACAGTTCTATTTTTGTGCCGAGGACGGCGAGGAATTTGGCGAGCCAGGCGGGATGCGCGGGCCAGGCCGGCGCGCTGACGAGGTTGCCGTCGGCGATGGCTTCTGTCATGGCGAGGTTGACGTAAGTACCGCCGGCCTGGGTGACGTCGGGGCCGACGGCGGGATAGGCGCCGCACTTCTTTCCGTGGAGGACGCCAGCGGCGGCGAGGATTTGCGCGGCGTGACAGATGGCCGCGATGGGTTTGTTGGCCTTTGAGAAGTGTTGGACGATTTCGATCACGCGTGGGATAAGGCGGATGTATTCGGGCGCCCGGCCGCCGGGGATAACCAGGGCGTCGTAGTCTTCCGGCTTGATTTGGTCAAACGTGGCGCTGAGAGCGAAATTGTGGCCGCGCTTTTCGGAGTAGGTCTGGTCACCTTCGAAATCGTGGATGGCGGTGCGGACGAATTCGCCGGATTTCTTGCCGGGACAGACGGCATGGACGGTGTGGCCGACCATCAGTAGCGCCTGGAACGGGACCATGACTTCATAGTCTTCAACATAGTCGCCGACGAGCATGAGAATCGACTTCTTTGCCATCGTGGCCTCCGGAAACGCAGTAGTGTAACAAAGACATAGGATGCCGGGCCAAAGCCTGGCGCTACACGAAAGGAGATTCATCCCCTGGTGCGCCCCCGATCAGGGATGAAACACCGCTGAATTGCCGGGGCCACCGACTTGCTGAGGACGTGGAGTCCGCTGGTCGACGGAGGGAAGAACCGGAAACGAGGCGTGGGGCTCGGATTGATACCAGTAAGCCACAGAATAGAAATTGTCCGAGCGATGATTAGCATGGCCGTGCTCAATGGTGGCGCGGATTGATTTTGTGAATGCAATCGGTGAATCGAGATGGAAGCGATACACGGACGATTTGCTACCGGCGCGCTCTTCACCAACGACGGGAGCACCGTACAGCCGATAGAAGAATGGGTGTCCGCCAAAATCCCATGCGCCGAGGAAATAATCTTCCGAACCAGTCCCGGCAATGGAGGGGCGCGCTTCACCGTCGATGAAGAACATGTCGTCGCCTTCGCCCCACCAGCCGTCCTGATTCTGCAGCACTGACATGGTGACCCCCGCGAAATGCCCGCGACCGGTGGCCTCCAGCCAGACGTAATTTTCCTTGCCGTCGAGGTTCGTTTTCCGGTCGACCTTGGGATCACCATTGTTCTGCCAGTCGGAAGTCCAGCCGTGATTGGGCTGGGCCTGACGGAACTGTGCGTGAAAGTAGAAAGTTCCCTGTGGGAGCGGCTGGGAGTACGCGCGATAGTCAAGGTTGAAATAGAAGGCATCCACTTTTTGCTGGCCTTCGTGGGAAACGGTGATGCGCGCATGCTTTTGAAACGGCATGAAGAAAAAAGAGTTCAGAGCTTTGTCGCTGCCGACGGAGAGAAGTTCGGATTCCCACCGATGGTATTCGCCGAGGCCGAGGCCAAAAAAATCACCCAAAGGAGCTTCGACACTCGGAGCTGTTTCGTGGTCCCAGTAGATTCGCAGCACAAGTTTCTTGAGGTGGTAGGCCTCGGGACTCGCAACGGTGATCCAGATGTGCGTCAGCATGCCGGGGCCGTCCGCATCTAGGAGTGTGAGAACGGCGCCGGGATTGACCTGTCGAAAATCCGCGTTTGCGCCGGAGGGATCTGAACTGGAAACACGCTTGAGGACATAGTCTTGCTGCTGAGTGAGGTCGATCTTGGAAGAGAGTTGTGTTTGTGCCAGCAGAGGCTGGCAAAACACGCCAGAAAACAGAGGAAAAAAGAATTTCAAGCAGGCGCGCAGCATCGGCTCTCCTCATTTCATCAGGGCTAAACGAACAGGGGGATTTTCCTCCGAAAGTATAAACAAAGAAAGGGCGGACTGACCCTTCGTTTGCACTCGGGGTAAGAGTCCGCCCTTTCTGGCCGCTATGTGGCAGAGCCGGGCAGAAGCGCTTAGTGAGCGTCGAATTGGGGCACGGCGGCTGCCGACGCTTGCTCGGTGGAATCCTGGATGGTGAGCCGGTCGGTGCGCATTTTGTCCCACTCGAGCAACGTCAGGCCGTAGGATGCGAAAAGGCGGCGGATGCGAGCGGAGTCCCAGCGCAAAACTTTTTCGAGCACGGGGACGAGGACGCTCATGGCGTTGTCGCTGAGCACGGTGCGCTTGGCGACACGAGTGATGAACTTGGCTTCGGAGACGGCGATGGTCAGGCCGTCATACTGATTGACGTGCATCATGACGGGCAAATCGGAGCTGCCGTCGCCCATGTAGATGATTTGGTCGTGGCTAATGCCGAGGTTCGCACGGAGTTCCTCGAGCACGGTGATTTTGCCCCAGCCGGCAGCGGCGCGAATGATGGAGTCGACTTCGCCCGTGGCCTCGTTGTAACGGAATCGCGTGCCAAAGATGTGATCCGGCGGCACGATGCCCTCGAGTGCCGACTGGATGATTTCCTGCGGCGCGGCAGAGATCACGTTGAAATGAAATTTGTAGCCTTCGGCGAGATTATCGAGCGCGCGCGCAAAGAGCGCGACGTCGTGCTTCAGGCGGATGCGTTTGCCGGTCTCGACGAGGTGCTCGCGGCGGACCTTGCGAAAATCCGGGTCGTGGAGAATGAGATAGCTGAGCTCCGCGCCTTGCTGAACGAGGTTCATCTCCGACAAGCCCTGGACCTTGTCGTGGAAGCTGCTGAAACCGATGAGTTCGCTAAGAACGACTCCTGAGTCGTTGAAGCTAAGCGTCTGGTCAAAATCGCTGGCCAGTAGAATTTGTTTCGTCATGTACCAGTACTCCTCTTGGTCGCTTTCTTGGTGGGCCTGCCCTGGGAAGCCTCCTCACCTTCTCGATACACCTTACCTGTATTCCCCCAGCACTGCCCCACGAATTATTTTGATGGGTGCTATGCGTTAAAGATGTGAACGATTCATTATACCTTGATTGGATGCTGATTGCTCATAAACGGTTAAAAGGAAAGGAGATGGATGTTTGACATAGCAGCAGAATCCAGCAAATTCAGTGCGCTGAAAGAGATAGCGGAGGCGAAGAAAGAGGGAAAGAGGTAAGGAGGCCTTCCAGCTGGGGTGGGCGTAGGGGTAATCCGTGACGGAGCAGAGCTGGCCGCCATAGAGACAGAGGGACTGCGCCTCGGCGCGGTTGAGGGGTCGGCGGCGGATCTGGATGGAATCATTATCGGATTGCGGCGCATGCACGATTCCACCGTGTTCAGCTTCGACTGTGGCGGCGTTCAAAGCAAGGAACATGGTGTACTTCAACAGCGCCATTCGAACGGCCGCGGATTTGAACGTAGTGCCGATGGGAACGGGAGTGGCGAACCGGACAATCAGTTTTGGCGCGCAGCCGCTCTATCCGCCGGGAATTGACGGTTCGAACGCCGGACCGTTCTTCAACTCGTACACGGCGGACCTGACCAATTCCCGCACGCAGGGATTTCGAAGTGGTACCGCCAATTCGAACAAGAGCGGAATCGTTTTCTTTCCGGGGAATGTCGGCTTGTTTCGCAACGGAACACTGGTCGGTGGATTGGGTTTGAGCGGCGACGGCGTGGATCAAGACGATTGCTAACGAACGGTGGCACCAAAGCTCCTAGGAATATTCGAGCGGATCAAATCATGGATCTGGGTGAGCAGCTGCACTATTTTAACTTTCCAAGAAATCCAGCCAGCTAATCCCCCAAAAATCATCGGAGCGGCGTTGACTTCTTGCCGCTGGCGATTTTTGTGAGCGCTCGTGCATACGCTTGGATCGTTTCCGGGACGGCCTAGCTGTAAACAAATTGACCTTCGCGGCGGCGGGCGATCAGTCCCGACTTTGCTCAGAATCTTCAGGTGATGGGAAACGGTCGCGGGGGTGACCCCGCATCGAGACAATCTCGCCACAGTTCATGTGGTTCGTTGCTGAAATGGCCTCAAAAATCCTGAGGTGCTGCTCGTCCCCGAGGGCTTTCGAACTTCTCTCGAGCTGAGGACGGTCGATGGGTCAGCCTGCAGTGTAACGAACTTTTGGTACTGCCCGCTACGGATATCTCCGCGCTACCCGGGGGGGATAAAAATCATGAAACCTTTTATTTCGATAGTTATCTAAGTATTGAAGCACTGGAAGGCACACAGGACGTGCAATGACCGCTTCCGGAGCCGAGAAAGCAAAGCGATACAAAGGATATAGGGGGATAACCATGAAGAGACTAGAAGGAAAAGTAGCGGTAGTAACCGGCGGAAACAGCGGTATTGGGCTGGCTTCGGCGAAGCGCTTGCAGGAAGAAGGAGCGCGCGTGGCTATCGCGGGCCGCAGCAAGAAAACGCTGGACGAGGCGGTGAAGACGATCGGCAACGGCGTGCTGGCGGTACAGGCGGATGTGACCAAGCTCGCAGACGTCGACAAACTGTACGCTGAGGTTTCGAAGAAGCTTGGGAAGATTGATGTGTTGTTCGTGAACGCGGGAGTCGCGAAGTTCGCGCCATTTGCTGAGACGTCCGAAAGCTTGTACGACGAGCAATTTGACATCAACATCAAGGGAGCGTACTTCACGATCCAGAAAGCGCTCCCGCTGCTGAACGACGGCGCGTCGATCATTTTGAATACCAGCGTGGCAGACAGAAAAGGCACGGCGGGTGCCAGTGCATATTCGGCAACCAAAGCAGCGCTGCGCTCTCTGGCGAGAACTGCGGCGGCGGAACTGGTGGGGCGCGGCATCCGAGTTAACACCGTTGCGCCGGGGCCAATTATTACGCCGATCTTTGGGAGAACCGGGCTCCCGAAAGAGGCTTTCGATGAATTCGCAAAGGAATTGGTTGCGAAGGTGCCGATGAGGCGGTTCGGCCAACCGGAAGAAGTGGCCGGCGCGGTGGCATTTCTGGCTTCACAAGACGCATCGTACATCACCGGAGTCGAGATCAATGTGGACGGCGGAATGGGGCAGATCTAAATCGCTCGCGCGGTTGGCAGGACATATAGGGGCGGCCGGTGGCTGCCCCTTTTTCTTGTTAAGTGTCTATTTGCCATGCGACGGATCCGTGGAATTGGCGGAGTTGATGTCGAGAAACCAGGAGTGGGCGGTGTCGCCAGGGGCGTAACAGTTGCCGTCGGGTGGGTACTTGGCGGGGCAATGCGCGGTGAATTCTTTGCGGCGCGGGGATTGCGCGAATTGCCACACAGTAGCGCTTTCCATACCGCTCGCCGAAGGGGCGGGAGGATTCTCTGGAAATGTGCAGCCGGGAGACGGGGGACACGCGTCGTTGTAGACCCAAATGGAGAAAGCACGTGACTTGAAGTAAAGGTCCGAAACAATGTCTTCCGCTGTTGTGACAGTAGTACGCGCACCTTCCTTAACGGGAATCCCCGAACAGTAGAACCCTCCCTGGTAGTCACGCATCGTCAGAGTCCATAGCCAGCCTTGGATGTAAGAGTGGTAGGCCAGCGACAAGCGACCACCTTCTTCGATATCGAGAAATATGATTGTGTCGCGGGGAAATCCTTCGCGTTTGGCTGCTTCAGCAGTGGCGGCAGCATCCTGCTCGCCTAACTTCTTGGCATCTTGAGTGTTCTTGAATTCGTGTGAGCCACGGCCACGATAGAGCACCAAGAAACCGAAGCCCAGCGAGCGAAGGAGTTCGCGCTTGCCAGACCAGGAATTGGATTTTTCACCAGGAGGAGGGCTGAGCCAGTAGCCGCTGAACGCGAATGTCTCATGGAGCATCCGCAGCGCCGCGTCGCCGGGATAGATGTTCCGATCGAAGCCGAGATAGGAGAGCTGGCCGCTTTCGGGAACCGCCGCGGCCTGCGGTGACACACTGCAGGCTAACAAGGTTGCGGCGGCCAAAAGAGCGACTACAGAAAGAGTTGCTGGCTCTGCTCTGGTATCGATTACCGGTTTGTTATCCATGTTTCGCATTCATGCAAAAAATTCATCACTTGCCGATCGCGTCCCTTCCATGTTCCCAATCCGAATTTGTCCTTGAAGGAAGTCAAATAGAGCAGTGCCAGAATCGTCTGTTTCACTTTTTCCCGATCAATGTCCATTAAGCACTTCACCAGTCCCAGCGGGCGTTCTGAGGACCGCAATGATTGGGAGTTTGCGTTTTTCGTTCAGCAAACCAGAGCAGGCTCGTCACAATGGAGAAACCACCGATCGAGGATGACGTGGCGAGAGAACCATTGGCTTGCTAAGAGAATGCGGGCGAGGGAGCTCACCAGCCGCGTTGGAAGATGACGGCCAATGTTGAAAGCCCATTCTTCCTGCACTTTTCCGAATCGCTGCGTGAGCAGGCAGCGATATGTTTCCGAAAGTGTCGGACTGTTGACTCCGCCCGCGGCCAGGATGGCCTTCCCCGCAAGGAGTCCCGACTCGATCGCTGGCCGTATGCCTTCGCCGCTCTGAGAATAGGCCAAGCCGGCGGCATCGCCGATCAGCAGTACACCGTCTCCGGCCACGTTCCGTTTGGCATGTCCGTACAGAAGATAGGAATGGCCCACCATCTTCGCAGACAGATCAAAAGCAATTTTCTTCGCCTTTTTCAGGAAGGTGCCGAAGGCAGCAAGGTGATTGGGCAGGGCATGGGGATCGAGCCTCCCTAGGCCGATATTGAGAAAGTTCCGCTTACGGACACACCAACCGTAGCCCTTCATGTCAGGACAAAAATAAAGCTCTGGAATCTCAGGCTGGATAGAACATTGATCGCGCTGAGTTTCTGACATCTCGAATTCAATTTCTTGCGCAGCAACGCTGACTTCATGACGAGCGTTAGCCCCCCGCAATCGGGCTACGGGACAAAAATGCCCTCCGGCGCCGATCACGAGTCGGGTCTTGAACTGGCCGTTGACAATCCAGCGATCGCCCGATTGTTCCAGGCGGGTAAGAGGAACGCCTTGGTGAATGCGCGCACGGCAGCGCTTTAATAGAAAATTATCGAACTCGCAGCGGCGAATTCCGTAGCTGATTGGTCGGCCATAATCGGTTTCTACTTCGAGGCTACCCATCCGGCTGGTGCGAAAACCATGGATGTTCTGCAAAACATGGTCGCGTGAATATTCCGCCACATCAATTTCGAGCTCCTCGACGACGGGCGGCGTGATCCATCCTCCGCACACCTTGTCCCGGGGAAAGGTCTGCCGATCCAGGATCACGACGCTCAAGCCCGAATCGCGCAGTTTCCAGGCGCAGGAACTTCCGGCGGGACCGGCTCCAACGATCAGGACGTCGCATGCATCCATTTGGTCTCCTGCTCTTCCTGCTGTTCTTTTGCATACAGGTGCGCGCGGGTCCAAGGAATTTGCTGCCAGGCAGTCCGCGCGAAAACAATTTGAAACAGTTGAAGCGTGCCAACACGAAATCCGGCGACAGCTCCGGCGAGGTAGAGCCGCCAGGCTCTCATGAATTCCGGGCCGAACATTTCGGATATCCGTTGCTCGGACTTCTCGAATCGCACCAACCACTGCTCAAGTGTTCTTGCATAGTGGGGCCGCAAATTCTCGACATCCAGGACGGACAAATCCCAAGGTTCAAAGAGTTGCATGACCTCACCCAGGGTGGGTGGGTAGGCACCAGGAAAAATGCGCTTTCTGGTCCACGTGCTGAAGGGAAGCGGATGATTGCGCCCTATAAAGTGGAGGAGTCCGCGCCCGGTTTTGGCGAGCGAGCGGTGGATGATACTCCCTAGGTCTCGGTAGTGTTCCCGTCCAACGTGCTCCAACATTCCTACCGAGACAAACGCATCACACTCGCCGGAGATGTTCCGGTAATCGTCTTCGATGAATTCCACTCGGTGGCTGAGTCCCAGCTCTTTTGCTCGCCCGCGGGCGACCAAGATTTGCTCGCGTGAAATATTGAATGCCCGGACGGTCACTCCATAGTTTTTTGCCATGTGAAGGGCCAATGCGCCCCAGCCGCAGCCTGCGTCCACGACACGCTCCCCGGGGTGCAGCTGCACCTTGCGGCATACGTAATCCAATTTCGCGACTTGCGCCTGCTCCAGCGTTGCACCGGGAGAAGGAAAATAAGCGCAGGTATAGACGAGTTGCGGGCCGAGCCAGAGCCGGTAGAAATCGGTATTGAGATCGTAGTGTCGCTGGATATTACGACGCGAGCCGCGTAAGGAGTTGCGCTGAACATATTCCATACACTTCGAGACGAGTTTGACGTACCACCTGTGATGTTCGACTTCCGACATGGAGCGATAAAGAATTTCGAGTGCGGAGACGAGATCCCCCTCGAGCGTGATTCGCCCTTTGCTGTACGCATCGCCGAACTCAGCTTCCGGATCGAGTAGCAGACGCAAGAGAGTTTTTCGATCCGGTATGACGATGTTGGCCACAGGCAGCGTGTCTTTTGGCGAAACTTCGGCGCTGTTTCGGAACCGGAGCCGGACTGACGGTTGACCCGCCGCTCGATAGATCTTTCCCAGCAACCAATCGTCGATTCGAGAGGACTTGTTTTGTCCAGACATGGCGAGCCCCTCCCTGCCCGGTGATGGAGTTCGGATGGGTTCGACGATCATACCTCAGCAAGCGTGGACGAGAGTGGCGAACGCCGGCGAACAAGCAAGTGTCATCCGTGCTCGCGTCGTAATGGCCGCCATAAATCACAGCCATATATCTTCTGTTCACAAGGAAGGCTGAATGGGAACAGCTAAAACAGCCAGCTCCTCTAAGCGTACTGTAAGGCATTTTGCTAGTTTCCTCCCCTACTTCTCTGGACCGCCTACGCCGGGCGCAGGATGGCGCGGCACGCGGCTGCGCGCGCCGTGAGCGCGTCAGCGAGCCGCGCGATGATCGAATGAGTGAGCCCTTCCTCGGTCATGCGAATTCTTCTATAGGGTCTATCTCTTGCGCCGGAGCACTAGATCCAGGCAATTCGAGAAGCGGCCATTCAGGCTTTCCACGCTCGAAGGAAAGAAGGAAGCGTCGATGCTGTTCGGGCATTTTTCCAACAGCAACGTCGATTAGCGACTCCCCAGCACTGGTCAGCTCGTCGATCGAGATCGGTTCTGCTGTCATACCTTTGAAGCCGCGGCCAAACTCGGCGGTGATGGATTTTCGCTTCGGGGCCAGCACTTCGAAGATTGGTCGGTTGTGACTGAGCAGGTACACGAGAAAGGCGCGACGTAGCGTTTCGTCAATACCCTCATTCGCAAGAAGGTCGCGTACGTCAAAGAGGTCACGCGGATGTTGGCGGTCAAGCGCGGCTACGATTTTTCCAGCATAGATCCGCAAACGACACGACGCGTACTTCCGCAAACCCGAACGTCTCTTCCACGGAGCGAGAGACCGTGAGCAATTCCGGTTCATACACACAACCGCGCAAAACAGGTGTAACCTCGATCTTTGTCTGGACGCCGCCCACTCGGATCAATAATTTGGCAACTGCCTTCTCGGGCTGAATCACGGCCGTTGAGTAGTTGGTTCGTCTTGCCTTTGGTAACAGGGCGCATCACCAGCTAAGTCGGACACCGCCTTCCCCGTTTCCCCTATTCGTGTGATAGTCCCTCCACTGTCCACTCAGGTCCCCTCTGTAGGTGTTTATTTCGGAGTTCTAGTTGCGTCTGCCCTTCTGCATCTTCAAGTTACGAAGCGACAGAAGCCTGCATTTCGTAGAGGCAGTGCAGGCCCTCGACGACGCAAAAGCACGTGTACAGACACTGATCGAGTTATGGCCCGGCGAGTACGTCATTCACAATGAGGCAACAGGAGAGCGGATTTCGATTATCGTTGGCGACACCACGAACTAAACAAATACCTCCCTTAGCTCCCGTGAGTAATGGACTGCGCCCGGCTTACGTGGTGTGAGTGGTAGGCTTTATCCAGATATTCGTCGAGAACATCATCCTACGGCACCTCATGCGTGCGAACTTCCCCCTCGTCAGCGTCCTCGGCGTCTTCGACGCCCTTCACCACGTCGGCCTCGAATGCGTTTCCTTCCTCGAGCAACTCGTCCACACTCTCCGAATCCGCACCTTCGACGTTGGACAATCCCTGCAAATCTCCCGATTGCTCGCCCGACCGCGCTCCCAGCCCCTCCAGGGCGAATGCAACCGTTTCCACGCTTTGGTTTTTCCCCTGAACCTGTTCCTTAAGTGCGCCCGCCGTTTCCCCGCCGGTTGTCTTCTTGCCGCCGGCCTTCGTTTTCACCTCCGCCTTTTTCGGAGCTGCCTTCTTCTTTGCCAACTTCTTCTTGGCAGTTACCCTCTTCTTAGCCAGCTTGTGCTTAATCGCCATCTTCATCGGCGCCAACTTCTTGCCCGCAGTTCTCTTCGATTTCGCCTGCTTCTTCTTGGTTTTCTTTTTGGTAGCCATACGCGCAGTGTACCACCGGTCCTATAAAAGCGAATGTCAAGAGACATTTTTTCCGTCGGCTCGGTGCCGACACTTTTTTGGTCGCGGCATTCAGCCCAATTATTTGAACGCGCACTCGCGATCGACGAGTGATCTTCCTCAGACGACGTAGTGTCGTGCTTCGTTTCGTCGCACGAAACGGTGAGATTCTTTTTCCTTCCTGTGGTTCCATTTCACGGTCGTGACGGCGCCATTCGCTTCCTGAAACTAACAAGCCTAACGGTTATCCGCGCAGATAAGCGGCAACTCATGGTCCTATTTGAGGCTCGTGGCAGCCGATCGAGCCGGGCCATGGATATGTCGTGACTGGGCGGAGACAGTCACATAGCGCACTCCCAAGAAACGTTTCGCGGCCTCCGAGGCTACTCGGGTGATCTTGTTCTGGAACTTAGCCTTCGGACGTCGGGTACTAGGGAAATACCTGACCCGAAATCAGGTGAACACTTGATTGCGGCGACCGGAGCACTGATGAAGGATGCTTGCAAATGCGGGAGTCACTCTGCATTGAGGCAGTCGGGTGAGTTCGCTACCGAATTCGACTAGGAAACAAAAGGGAGGGGTTTCTTTCGATCCCCAAGTGTTTCTTGCGACGGTGGGCGCGGCAAGGACTATTACGCAGTGCCCAAAAGACTACAAAATCTTCTCTCAAGGTGATCCCGCCGAGCATGTTTTCTATATTCAGCAAGGTAGGGTAAAGCTCAAGGTCGTATCCAAACAGGGCAAAGAAGCGGTCATTGCAATCCTAGGCGCGGGTGAGTTCCTTGGTGAGTCATGTTTAATAGGTCAGACTGTCTGCCTGGCCACGGCTACGACGATGGTACCCAGCTCCATACTTCGAATTGTCAAGCAAGAGATGCTACGCGTCCTCCACGAGGAGCGCACGTTTTCAGACCTTTTCGTACCGTACTTGCTTTCACGCAACGTGCGCGCCCAAGAGGATTTGGTCGATCAACTTTTTAACTCCAGCGAGCAACGGCTGGCCCGCACTCTTTTGTTGCTCGCCAACTACGGTAAGGAAGGCACACCCGAAACTGTAGTTCCGAAGATAAACCAGGAAACTCTAGCAGGAATGGTTGGCACAACCCGGCCCCGCGTGAGCTTTTTTATGAATAAGTTCAAGAAGTTGGGCTTTATCGATTACAAGGACGGATTGCGAGTGCACAGGTCCCTTCTAAATATCGTCCTGCACGACTAGCCTCCTGATCGCGTAAGGCAATGTAGGGCAGTGGCAGAGTACAATTGGTTTCCTGGGAGATTCCTCGATTCTGAGCAATTTTGCACACCTTCATTTGGTACCTCCGTATTTAGGGGCCGTGCCTCGCCAAAACGTCGTACACCGGCAGAATGAATGACCTGGAGAAAAGCTGAATTCGGATAGTTCCGATAAGATTCTTGCTATGGCCAGCGCTTGCCGTTCCTGCGAGGACCTCGTCTTCGAAAACCTGGCTCTCCGTCGGCAACTGCTGGCTCTGCATACGCAACGGCCTCGCCATCGATTGACTGGTCTGCGCAAGCTGTTTTGGGTTGCGTTGAGAAACGTTCTGGTCCGGGTGGACCAGGCCTCTCGTCTTGGTCACTCCCCGAACCGTCGTGAACTGGAATCGAGCGGGGTTTCGTTTGTATTGGGCATGGGTCTCAAGATTCAGACGAGTGGGAGGACGGAAGCGTGTCAGCAAAGAGGTTCGTGCATTAATCTTCCGTATGGTTGCCGAGAATCCGACCTGGGGAGCACCGCGTATTCACGGCGAACTGCTCAAGCTTGGTTTCGATGTTTCGGAAGGGAGTGTCTCGCGATGGATCCGGCGAGCCCCAAGAGATCGCGATCTCGTGAAGCGATGGCTGACGTTCCTTCAGAAACCATCGCGAGGCAATTGGTGCGATGGACTTCTTCCCCGTCCCAACGCTCACGTTTGGTGTTCTGTACTGCTTTTTCGTTATCGGCCACGACGGCGTAAGATCCTGCACTTAAATGTGACGCGAAATCTCAGTGCGCTTTCGCTTATACAGCAATTGCGAAAGGCGTGGGTATCGCATAGGGCAACGGAGCCACGGCCCCGAGAAGGGAAGCCTATTGACCTGAAGGACCAGGGGAAAAGAATGTCCTAACTCTCATTTGTATTTTCTTGGACCGCCTGGGGACCTTGCCTGTCGAAAGGCAACACTCTTTTCGAATCTAGCTAAGGCGGTAGCTGGTGAGCCAATCCGTGGCAGCTGCTGGGGCCATAAAAAGGGACGTACGATCTTCTGACTCGCGCAGTCCGCAATTCCTCCGATGTGCTTGTCGGCCGTTTGCAGGATGGCACGGTGACCTATATTCATCGGCGACGCTGGCCTGCCGTCGTAAGGTTGGCGGATTGGCTTGACGGGACGAAACTGGCGGCAATTCACGAGGAACATAAGCCGTCCGGCGCACACAAACTTCACTTAATTCCTTTTACGAAGTGGGTCCCAACAGAGATACGGCAAGTGGTAAAGGAGCTTTCCGAGCAGGAAGCCATTTCCCAACTCGCCGACTGGATAGATGTCACAAGACCACAGAAATCGCCTGCGGCCGAAACCAAATGGTTATGACCTGGCTCCCGAATTCCAGCGTATCTCGCCGCGGGCCCAACCGTAGTTTCCTGCCTGCGATGGTTACGTTGCTGCGGCGGCTCTGATGAAAGATGCGATCGCGTCTTCCGCCTTGTCGAATACCTCAAACACTCTGACGAGCTTTGTAATCTGAAGCACCTCGTGTGCATGACTACTGAGGTTGGCAAGCTTGATGTCACCGCCGACCTTGCGAGCCGACATATACAGAGCCACTAGAGTGCCCAGGCCGCCGCTATCGATGTGAGTGACATCCCCGAGGTCAAGCACGATTTGGCGGGATCTGTTCAACAAATCCTTCCCAAGAATTCGCAGAGAGGTTGACTCTTCGCCAAAGAAGATGGCGCCGCTGAGATAAACGACAATGACCCCGTCTATCCTGCTGGTAGTGGTGTTAAGGGCCATGAGAACCTCCCGCCACAATCGCGTGGAGCGCGGAAGTGACTGTCGGTTGGACCCAAGATCGAAAAGGGTCGGTGGTTGCAACGTATCCTCCTCGGGGGCGGATTGCAAGCGCCGGATAACTGGATCAGATATGGCGTTCCTGTCGCCCGTCTTGCAACAGGTCATCCCTGTCGGAAAGGGAATGCTGTCGACACACTTACCGTTATAACGAGCGCTCCCAGGCGACAAGTGAGCGAAAGAAGTCAATTGACGGGCGGGGGCGGCATGCCACCGCTGTTCAGCTGGCCCGAGCCTAGCCGCGCTGTTTGTTTCTAGCAGCAGTGTACCGCGGGGTCTTTTAGGTTGGAGTCGGATTGGGGCGCAGGCGGTGCGGGCTCGGGGGAGGATTCCGGCGCTGGCTGCGGTATCGGGTCCGGCTGTGGGATTGGTTGTCGTGGATCGCTCACTTTTTGGCCTCCTTGCATGCCAGAAGTTTTACGGCGGATTTTAATATGTCCCTCTAATTCATTTGAAAGGGCATGTCCAGCATGCTAACCAAGATTTCCGATATCAACGTTCCCCTTCAAACCTTCCAGGGTCCGCCGCTCTTTTTTCTGGCGGCCGATTTCTTTCTGCGGATCTTCTTGCCCCTCCATCTTCAAAGATTTGGCAATCGCAGCCTCGGCTTCTCCATCTAGCCGTTTCGAAAACATGACAAGCGCAAAAGAGTTCAGGAATCTAGAACGGACAAGGTTTATCGAGTACTGCGAATCTTCCCAGCGGGCGATGACCTTTTCTGTCGTCCTATACAGCTCGTTCGTTGGGAAGCTGATCTCGCCAGCAGTCCTCGTTGCAGTTCCATACTTTTTCGAGATGGCTTGTACCATGTCCTCGGCAGTTAGCCCATGTGTTGCGTCCTGATCATAAGTCACCAAAATCCTGAAGAGCTGGCCATTATAGAAGCTGAAGAAAATCTGCCAAATCGAGTCTGCTTGGAGCGAATAGTCAGAAGAGCCGCCCGGCCAACACGTCAACTCTTGAATTACCGCTGGGCGCTTCTGGATCAGCTTTGTCTGGAGCGGTCTTAGGTCAACCTGGTTTGATAGTTCGGGCAAACTCATTCCGAGCGAAAAGCCCCGATACTTGGAAAGATCCTGCGCCCGAATTAAAGGAGCTGAAAGCAGGATCATAACGAGGGAAATGCCCACACGGCGCATCATTTTCATTTGAACGCCTCCTACGAAACCTTAAAGATTCAAAATCGTTTCCACTTTAATCAGTGCGATCATTTCTCCCTGACACAATTCGTTGCCCCTTGCGAGCCCTATGCTTTGGTTCAAGCGGCAGCTGATCGTGCGCGGTCCCTCACCGGAAGGTCCTTGGCCCCAAAAAGAAACGCCCTTTCCTGGATATGTCGTGACTGGGCGGAGACAGTCACATAGCGCACTCCCAGGAAACGCTTCGAGGCCTCCGAGGCCACTCGCATGATTTCCACGCAGTTAAGTTCCGCCGACTCCGGGGTCGCCAGGATTTGCTCGACTGCCCTGCTGAGTGCCTTTTGCTCGTCAATCCCAAAGACGGTCGCTCCGAGCTGACCAGCCAGGCAGAAGAAAGTCCATCCCGCGTCGCGGATTTTTCGATCCAATCCGCACCCATCGAGATCTTTGACTAATCGCCAACCCGGCACACAGGGCTCACTTTCGAATCGCACGGTTTCCGGCAAGAGTGTGCCCTCTTTAATCAGGATGGTGCCCGGTTTGATGGTGTCTGGCATTATGGCGGCCGCTCTCTTTCCGCAGCACTACTGCGAAGCTTGAGGTTAAACCTCCACGTCAGAGTGCGAGCCCTATAGCCGAAACCAATCTGCTCAAGACGTTCAGATTGTATCCACTAGGGCTTAGAAGGATCCGTATGGCTTGTCGCCGCTGGCTTGATCACGTCAGCTCGCACGAGCTAGAAATCCGCATTCCCGGGCGATCGAAATACCAAATGATTGTGTTTACTTTTCAGCGTTCCCGCGCAACCCGCGGTGCAAATAGAACGGGGTTTAGTACGCTCCTCCCATGCCGCCGCCTGCACCAGCCGTGGCCACCTTTTCCTCTCCCTTAGCGTCGGCTATCAGGACTTCGGTTGTTAGCATCAGTGAGACGATGGACGCAGCGTTCTGGAGCGCGAGACGCGTGACCTTGGCCGGATCA
>Ga0209577_10000106_pt1 | contig 77878 bp, 68 predicted proteins | sample GraSoiAngelo_109_FD_185874 | JGI IMG/M metagenome (GOLD analysis project Ga0209577, IMG submission 185874) | Grasslands soil microbial communities from the Angelo Coastal Reserve, California, USA - 14_0903_12_20cm (SPAdes) (version 2) | ecosystem: Environmental > Terrestrial > Soil > Grasslands... | reverse complement strand
CGCGCTCGAGGAGGCGATCGTCGAACTGGAATCGGTGGCGCGGGTCGGCAAGCGGATCTTGAAGCGGATGCCCTCCGGCGTCGTCCTGAGCATTCTGCACGATTATCTGACCGGCCGCGGCCGGAACGACCCCGACACGCGGGCCGGGCTCGGCGCCATCTACCGGCGGATCTGGATCTTGCTCGGAGCGCGCCCCACGCGGCGGGCGACCGTGTCCCGCGTGGCCGCCCGCCCCCGCCCCAGGGCCTCACGCCTGCAGTCGGGCCCGTAGCCCGCAAGACCGCTTCCCTCCCAGCGAACGAAGCGCCGACCCGGCTCTGAGCCGGCGTTATCTCTATTGGCCCGCTGCGAGTCCGGTTGACAGGGCGCTTCGCCGTTTGCTAGGGTGTTTCCATCCGGGCAACGGTGTTGCCCAGTGCGGAACAAAGGATGCGCTGAGATGGGGAAGCGGCATCCGCGATACGTCCGGTCCGTCGGCCATGCCCTGCACCTCCTGAGTTTGTTTTCGCCCGAACGTCCCCACGTGAGCGTGACTGAAGCCGCGAAGGTCCTCGAGTTGGGCAAGAGCACGATCAGCCGGCTGCTCTCCACCATGGCGGCCGAAGGGTTTGTCACCAAGAGTCCAGAGACCGGGCGGTACGGACTTGGTCTCCGCGCGTACGAGGTGGGGCTGGCGTACCTGTCGGACCTGACCCTCCGCCGGGCGGCGATGCCGGTGCTCGAAGAGATTGCGTTTACCGCGCACGAGACGGTATACCTCGGGGTCCTTGGAGACCGCGCGGCGATCTACATCGACAAGATCCTCAGTCCGCTGTCGCTGCGGGTCGACTCGCACATCGGGTTTGCCATTCCGCTGCACGCCACCGCGCTGGGCAAGGTCCTGCTCGCCGCCCAGCCGGCGGAGTACGCGGACGCGCTCATCGCCTCGGGCCTGCGGGCGCACACCCGCCGGACGATCACCACGCCGCGTCTCCTGCGGGCCGAACTGCGGCGCATCCGCGCCGCGGGGTTCGCAATGGACCTCGAGGAGTTCGAGGAGAACCTGCACTGCATCGCCTTCCCGCTCCGTGACCACCGCGGGATGGTGGTCGCCGCGTTCTCGGTCTCCGGACCCGCGGTGCGGTTCACGCGCCCGGAGATGGAGAAGCATCGGCCGCTGTTCGGGCAGGCCGCGGCGAGAATCTCGGAACGTTTGGGATTCCGGGGGAGCGTCCAGAAGGCTCCCCCCCGGAAGCGAAGGCTGAGCAGGCGAACGGCGATCGGGTCGGTCGCACCAACGTCGAGGAGAGGGGGATAAGGATGGCTCGAAAACAGCTCGTGACGGGACCCGCATACACGAAAGGCCTGGGGGGACGGATCTGGAGCCCCGGGATCCGGGTGGGCCCGTGGCTGTTTCTCTCCGGGATCACCGCGGTCGACTACAAGACCATGAAGACAGTGGGGGCCGAAGCGGGCACGAACATGACGGTGCCGAAAATCGACCCCGCGGCGCAGTGGCGTCAGGTCTTGAGCAACATCAAGGACATCGTCGAATCAGCCGGCGGGACGATGGCGGATGTTGTCATGGCCAACGTCTTCGTGACCGACATGCAGTACTATGCTCACTACCAGCACATCCGTGGGGAGTTCTTCGAACCACCGTATCCCGTCTGCACCGCGGTCGCCGTGCGAGACCTGGTTCACCCCGATTGGATCCTGGAGATCGAGGCGATCGCCTACATCGAGGGCAAGACATAACGCCGCGATGGGCGGCGGCGGTTTCGGGTACGGGATCATCGGCTGCGGGTGGGTGGCGCCGGCGCACGCGTGGGGTGTGCGCGCGCTCGGGCCCGCCGGCGTCCGCCTGGTCGCGGTCGCCGATCAAGACCCGGATCGCGCGGAGCGGCTGGCGCAGGACTTCGACGTGCCCCACGTCTATGCGGACTACCGCGACCTGCTGAGCCGTCCCGACGTGCACGCGGTCTCAATCTGCCTGCCCGATTTCCTGCACTGCGAGGCGACGGTCGCGGCGGCCGCCGCCTCGAAACACGTCTTGTGCGAGAAGCCGCTCGCTCGCAGCGTGTCGGAAGCCGACGAGATGATGGCGGCCTGCGAACGGCGCGGCGTCGCGCTCGGTTTGGTCATGAACCACCGGTATTTCCCCGACAACATTCGCACCAAGCGCGCGATTCGGGAAGGCGCCCTCGGCCGGGTGCTGATGGGAAGCGTCATGCATTCGAGCGCGCTGACGGGCGATCCCTCCGGCGCGTCCCCATGGCGCGGCCGGAGAGGCCTGGCCGCCGGCGGCATCCTCACCACCCAGGCGATTCATTTCCTCGATCTGCTCCTCTGGTTCGCCGGCCCGGCGCGCGCCGTCAAGGCATGGACGGACCGCCTCGTTCGGGACGGGCAGGACTACGAGGACACCGCGGTCCTCGCGCTGCAGCTGCGCTCGGGAGCGCTGGCCACGCTCGCGACGACGAACGGCGCGCCGATCACCGACGACTTCACCGGCACGCGCCTCGAGATCCACGGGACTGAGGGGTACGTTGTGCTCGAGGGGGACCGCCTCCGTCTCGCCTCGATGCGGGACGGATACGCGCTGCAGGAGGTCCGGCAGCCGCCCGTCCCAACGGGCGCCGCGGAGGTCGTGTTCGGCCTCGGGCATGTCTATGAGGTCATGGACTTTGTGACGGCGGTGCGCCGGGGGGTCCCGCCGCCGGTGCCTGGCGGCGACGGTCGTCATCTGATGGCTGTGCTCACCGCGGCCTACGCGTCGGCGCGCGGGGAGCGGGAGGTCGGGCTCGAGGACGGGCCGGCGGCGTACTCGAACCTCGCCGCCGGAAGCGGCGATCTGCTCATCCAGGGGGGAGGGCGCGGGCCGGGGGAGTGATCTCGAGGAAGCGGACTCAGGCATGAGGATCGCAGAGACGAAGAGAGGGGGGTGTAAGGGTATGCGGCCATATATCAGCAGGTGGCTGTCCGTGGTTGGCATGGTCGCGGCGGTCTCCCTGACCGCTCTGAACCTTGGAGCGGGGGCGGGCGCGGGGGCCGTCACGCTCAAGATCGGCGTCCCGCTGGCGCTGACGGGGCCCATCGCCGAGCAGGCGGGGGAGATGGTGCGCGGTTACCAGCTCTACCTCAAGCAGCACGACAACATGCTCGGCGGTGTGCCGGTCAAACTCTACATCGAGGACACGCAGGCCGATCCGGCGATGGTGATCGCCAAGACGCGAAAACTCATCTCCAGCGACCACGTCGACTTCATCGGCGGCGCCGCCCTGGCCCTGGAGTCGCTGGCGGTCATCCAGGTCACGGCTCCCAGGCATGTGGCATTCATCACGCCGATGTCATCGGCGGACAACCTCACGCAGCGGAAATTGGTGCCGACCTTCGCCCGCCTCAACATGACCAGCAGCCAACCCAACCTTTACTTCGGCCAGTGGGTCTATCAGCATCTGCACTACAAGCGGGTCGCGGTCATCGCCCAGGACTACGCGTACGGCTGGGAATCCGCCGGCGGCTTCCAGTACGCCTTCGAGAAGTCGGGGGGCAAGGTCGTCCAGAAGCTCTTCGCCCCGTTCACGGTGTCGGATTACGCGCCGTTCGTCCGCCAGCTCAACGCGAACGTCGACGCCGTGTATGCGATCCTCGTCGGCGCGCACGTGCCGCGCTTCGAGAAGGCCTACAATCAGTTCGGCCTCGGCGGGAAGATTCCGTTGATCGGCGGGCCGGACATCGGCGACGAAGACGCGCTGCAGGCGGCGGGTAAGGACGCCGTCGGCATCACCATCGTCCACGAGTACAGCAAGGACACGCCGGCGGCCGCGACGCAGGCGTTCATCGAGGCCTGGCAGAAGGCGTACGGCGGCCAGACGCCTTCGTACTGGGGTGAGTCGACGTACACGTCGGCCCATTGGATCGACGAGGCGATCACCAACTACCGCAACAAGACCGGGATGAGCGCCGACGCCGTGCCCGGCTGGATCGTCAAGAATCCTGAGCAGTTCATCAATGCCATTGTCGAAACGAAGCTCGCCGTCACGCCCCGCGGGCCGCTGGCCATGGACGGCTACCACAACCCGGTCAACAACCTGTACATCTTCAAGGTCGACAGGCCGAACCACAAGACCGTGCTGGCGACGATTTCGAGCGCCAGTCAGTTCTGGACGGAATCGCCGGAGCAGTTCTTGAGCCATCCCGTTTTCTCGCGGGACTTCCCGCAGTGATGCGGGTAGCAGCGACGCCCGGGACCGGACGTCCGGCGTGAGATCGAGGACGGGTGAGGGCGGCCGGGGATCCCCCGGCTGCCCCGCGCCGTCCCCGTGACGGCGGCCGGCCGGCGGGAAGGGAGGACCGCGGGTGCTCGGTGACATCATCAACGGGATCGCGTTCGGCGGGCTCCTTTTCATCCTCGCCAGCGGTTTCTCGCTGGCCCTCGGCGTGATCCGGGTGATCAACATCGCCCACGGCGCGTTCTACATCCTGGCGGTCTACCTCGGGATCACGATCGCGGAGCGCGCCGGCGGGTTCGCCGCCGCCATCATCGTGGACTCGCTCGTCGTGATGGCGCTGGCCGCCGTTCTGCACCGCGTCCTGCTCAAGCGCTTTCACCTTGCCCCGCTCCCGCAGGTCCTCTCCATGTATGGCGTCACGCTGATCATCGTCCAGGCCGTTCGCCTCATCTGGGGTGGCTACCCGGAGGTGATGCCGACGCCGCCGGGGCTCGATGGGACGCTGCACATCCTGGGGACCATCGTGCCGGTCTACCGCGCGTTCCTGATCGTGGTCGCGGCCGTGCTGGCGATCGCGCTCTGGCTGCTCATCGACCGGACCCGGATCGGAGCGCTCGTTCGCGCGTCCGTCGACGACGAGGAAATTGCGCGGAGCATCGGCATCAATATCGAGCGCCTCTCCATGATGTTATTCGGCTTTGCCGGCCTGCTCGTTGGGCTCGGCGGTGCGCTCGGCGCGCCGCTCCTCGGCGGGTATCAGGGCGCGGAGTTCGAGATTCTCACCCTGACCCTCGTCGTGGTCGTCCTGGGGGGCGTGGGGAGCATCGCCGGGGCGTTTGTGGGCAGTCTGTTCGTCGGGGTCCTCTGGCACCTCGGGACCGCGGCCTTCGCCCAGTACTCGTACTTTGTCCTGTTCGCGCCGATGATCCTGGTGCTCAGCCTGCGCCCGACCGGGCTGCTCGGCAAGAAGCTGACCTTTGGAGAGTAGCGGTACGGCGATGCCGGTCGACTCCGCCGATCCCCGGCCGCGCGCCGTCATCCTCGACCCCCGCGCGACGGCGCGAACCCGCGTCGCCGTCCTTGCGGGATTGGCGGTTCTGGCGGCGATCGTCCCCGTGGCCCTCCCGAGCTACTGGCTCACGATCGCCACGCTTGCGTTGATCTACTCCATCCTGGCCATGGGCCTCAATCTGCTGATGGGGTACGCGGGACTGGACTCGCTCGGCCAGGCCGCTTTTTTCGGCCTGGGGTCCTATGGGCTCGCCATCCTGCTGGTCAGGTACGGCGTGGCCTGGTGGCCCGCCGCGCTTGCCGCGATCGCCCTCGGCACCGCCGGCGCCGCGGTGCTGGGGTTGATTGCCGTCCGGCTGCGCGGCCTGTACTTTCTCCTCGTCACCCTGGCGATGGGCCAGGTACTCTGGGGAGCGGACTACCGCTGGGGCACCTTCACCGGCGGGGCGAACGGGCTCGAACTGGGCGGCGGCCGCCCCTCGCCGTGGTTCTACTCCGACGCGAATTTCTACTACTTTACGCTGGGGATCTTCGCGGCGGTCGCCGCGCTCGTCTCCCTGATCATCGCCTCACCGTTCGGACTCACGCTGCGGGGCATTCGCGAGCGGGAGGTCCGCTGTCAGACGCTCGGCTACCGGACTTATGTCCACAAGTACGTCGCGTTCATCCTGGCGGGGATCGCCGCCGCGGTCGCCGGCATCCTCAACGCCGCCTACAACGGCATCGCGAGCCCCAGCGACCTCTCAATCGACCAGTCATTCACCGCGATGCTCATGGTCATCCTCGGCGGCGCGGGCACGGTGGCCGGGCCGGTCGTCGGCGCCGTGGTCATGACCGCGCTGAAGTACGAGCTCAGCACCCTGTGGGTGGACTACTGGCCGATCATCCTCGGCGTCATCTACGTGCTGGCGACGGTCTACGTCCCGAACGGAATCGTGACCGGAGTCGCCGGCCTGCTGTCTCGGGCCGGCGCGCCGAAGCGGGCCGTGGAGCGGGAGCCGGCCAGTGAGGGAGGGCCCGCCGTGGCCGGGTCCGTGGCTTCGCTTCTCCGCGGCGCCGCCGCTTCGGGCGGACGAGAGACGCCGGCGCCGCTCGGAACCGGTGGGGACCTGGTCCACGATGGACGGTCTCGCCCCGCCCTTCGGCTTGCGGGCGTCAGCAAGGCATTCGGCGATCTGCCCGTCCTGACCGATATCGACGTCTCCGTCGGCGCCGGCCAGCGTGTGGGGATCATCGGCCTGAATGGCGCGGGAAAGACGACCCTCTTTCACGTGATCAGCGGACTCGAGCCGCCGACCCGCGGACGGGTGGTCTTGTTCGGCCGCGACGTGACACGTGAGTCTCCGAGCGGCCGCGCGGCGCTCGGCCTCTCCCGCACCTTCCAAGTCACGCTGCTGTATCCTCGCCTCACCGCCCGGGAAAACGTGGAAGTCGCCCTCTTGGGCTCGACCTACCGGCGCTACCGCCTGCGGTTGTGGCGTCCGCTCCGAACGCACGGCGACCTCAGGGCCCGATCGCGGGAGCTGCTCGAGACCTTCGGCCTGTGGCCGCACGCGAACGTCGAAGTCCGCCACCTTTCGTACGGGCATCAGCGTCAGCTCGAGATCGCGCTCGCGATCGCCGTGGACCCTGCGCTCCTGCTGCTGGACGAGCCGACGGCGGGACTGTCTCAGGCGGAGATGGCGGCCATGCAGCGGCTGCTGGCGTCGCTGCCCAGCCGCCTGACGGTGCTGGTCGTCGAGCATCATCTCGAGGTGATCTTCCAGCTGGTCGAGCGCGTGCTCGTCCTCCACCAGGGGAGCATCATCATGGATGGTCCGCCAAGCGCCGTCCGCACGGACCGGCAGGTGCAGGACCTTTACTTCGGCGCGCTACCCGCCGTGCAGGCGGCCGGCCAGACGGGCGGCGGAGTCCAGAAAGCCGATCGAAGCGGCGAGTGGAACACAGGTCTCTGACGGGGGGCCGGCGCGGATGCTCTCGGTACGCGAGATCCACACCTACTACGGCGACAGCTACATCATCCAGGGCGTCTCGCTCGATGTGGCGCCCGGGCGGATCGCGGTCTTGATGGGACGCAACGGAGCCGGGAAGACCACGACGATCCGGTCGATCGTCGGCCTCACCCCGCCGCGCCGCGGCAGTGTGACCTTCAACGGCGCGGAGCTGACGCGCCTGCCGGCGCACGAGATCGCGCTGCGGGGCATCGGGCTCGTCCCGCAGGGCCGGCGGGTCTTTGGATCGCTCACCGTCGGCGAGCATCTGGCCGTGGCCGCCAATCGTCCCGGCCGGGCTGCCTGGCCCCCGGAGCGGCTGTTTGAGATCTTTCCGCGATTGCGCGAGCGGTTGCGCCAGCGGGCGGTCCACCTGTCGGGCGGGGAGCAGTCGATGCTGGCGATCGCGCGGGCGCTCAGGACCGAACCGGACTGCCTGCTCATGGACGAGCCGACCGAGGGCCTCGCACCACTCTTCGTCGGCATCGTGCTCGAGGTCGTTCAGAGGCTCCGGCGGGCGGGCGGGCTCGGGATCCTCATCGTCGTCCACGAGCTGCCGATCGCGCTCGCGATCGCCGACCGCGTGTACGTGATGGCCAAGGGGCGGATGGTCTTCGACGGATCCCCGCGGGAGCTCGAGCAGCGGCGTGACGTCCAGGAGCGTTACATAGGCGTGGGAGTGTGAGGCGATGGGCGCGACAGCGGTCCGCACGATGAAGGGGTACGTTTTCGCCGGCGACGGTCGGGCGGAACTTCGCGAGCTCCCGGTTCCGGAGATCGCGTCCGGCGAGGCGCTCGTCCGGATGCGGCTCGCCTCGATCTGCGCGACCGACCTCAAGATCATCGACGGGCGGATTCCCGGCCGCCCGGGCACGGTCCTCGGCCATGAACTTGTGGGTGAGATCGTCGCGGTCGCCGACGGCGTCCGGGGGTACGCGCCCGGCCAGCGCGTGTATGTCCCGGGCGACACGCCCTGCGGCCAGTGCTACGAGTGCCTCGGCAATGCGAACGGTCGCGGCTGCCACGCGGATGGGACGATCGCCGCCTTTCACTTCGCCACGCAGCGGGACGGGGCGCATGCCGAATACGTGGCGGTGCCGTATGCGCAGGCGAACCTCACGCCGATCCCCGACGAGGTCACGGACGAGCAGGCGGTCGTCATGGCCTGCGGCGGGTCGACGGGATTCGCGGCCGTGGAATCTTCGGAACTTCGGATGGGCGACACCGTGGCCATCGTCGGCCAGGGACCGGTCGGGCTGGCGGCGACGGTGGCGGCGCGGCTGCGGGGCGCCGGTTACGTGATCGCGGTCGACGTCATTCCCTGGCGGCTGGAGATGTCGATGCGCCTGGGCGCGGATGTCGCGCTCGACGCGACGCAGGTCGACGTGGTGGAGATCGTGCGGCGGCTCACCGGCGGCTGGATGGCCGATGTGGCCATCGAGGCGGTCGGGACGCCGCAGACGTTCCTCACGGCGCTGCGCCTCGTGCGTCCGGCCGGCGTGCTCTCGAGCGTCGGGAACTACGGCATGCAGGGGAGCCTGACGCTGCCGCTCGACGCCGGCGCCTTCATGGGCGGGATCGGCGAGAAGCGCATCATCACGTCGACGTCGCCGGGAGGGAAAGAGCGCGGCCGCCGGCTCATGCACATGATCGAGCACGGCAAGTTCGACCTGTCGCCGCTCATCACCCACCGGTTCCCGCTCGGGGAGATCGGCGCGGCGTACGAGCTGTTCCGGGACCGGAGGGAGCCGGTGTTCAAGGTTGGGATCCGCCCGTAGTCCCGTCTGCGGCGGCGATGAAAGGGGGGATGGACGGACGTTCCTGCACCTGGGACCAGGGAAGGACATGCTCGGGGAACAAGGATAGCTCGGGGAACCGGCACACGACCGGAGGTCAACGCGGGGTCTGAATGGGCCTCGACGACACGGGGGGAGGGGATCGCAATGGATCACGAGGGTCGCGGCGTTTCGTCGCTTCCGATCACCCGGAGGCGCGTGCTGTTCTTGGTGGGGGCCGGCGCAACCGCCGCGCTGTCCGGCCTTTCATGGCGGACGGCGCGCGGGCAGGCCAAAACGGTCCGGATCGGAGCGGTCACCGGAAACTTTTCAAACCCCGCGGTGAAACAAATGGTCGACGCGATGCAGAGCGAGCTCCGGAAGTATCCCAACGCCAAGTTCTTTGTCCAGGACTCGGCAAACGTCTCTGAGCAGGTGGCCAAGGCCGAGACGATGCTCGGTCAAGGGATCGACGTGCTGGGCCTCCATCCCTGGGACGGGAAAGCGATCATGCCCCTGATCGCGAAAGCGCACAGCAGGGGTGTCAAGGTGTTCTTACTCATCGATGATGCGCCCGGGGCCGTGGACAAGGGCCTCGCCGTGAGCTATATTTCCGCGAACGAAGTCCAGGGCGGACGACTGCTGGGGGAATGGCTCTCCGTCGCGATCCCCAACGGCGGTAACGTGGCGATCATCGAGGGATCGCCGGGCAACTATTCCGCGATCTACCGGTCGCAGGGCTTCAAGGAAGGCATCAAAAGGAATGAAAAGATCAAGGTCGTCGCGGAGGGCACCGGAAACTGGCAGCGCGACCAGGGCCTCCGGGTGGCGACCGACATGATCACGGCCAACCCGGACCTGGCGGCCATTTTTGCCCACAACGACGAAATGGCGTTCGGCGCCCTGCAGGCGCTCAAGGCGGCGAACAAGACCGGGAAAGTCATCCTCATCGGCTACAACGGGACGTGTATCGGGATCCAGGCCGCGCTCAAAGGGGACTTCCAGGCGGAGGGGATCCTGCCGATTCCGCAGATCGGCTCGTCGTTTATCGCCGGCGCGATGACCGTCGGGACGGGAGGGGCGGTGCCCAAGCGCATCGAGCCGCCCATCCTGGCTCTGTCCACCGCGGAACTTCGGGCCGTCGAATCAGGGAGCAAGCAGGCGGATCCGAGCCTGAAAGACAGGATTGACACCGCAGCCGCGGGCAAGTGTTGAGATCGCCGCTCCTCGAGGCGCGGGGGATTTCCAAGGCCTTTCCGGGCGTGCAGGCGCTCGTGGACGTCGATTTCACCCTCGAGGCGGGTGAGATCCACGCGCTCGTCGGAGAGAACGGAGCCGGGAAGAGCACGCTCGTCAAGATCCTGACGGGGGTGTACCAACCCGACGCGGGTACCCTCCTGGTGGACGGGAGATCCGTCCGCATCTCCTCCCGCCGTGATGCCGAACGATTGGGCATCGCGGCGATCCACCAGGAGATCGTGCTCGTCCCCGAGCTCGATGTGGCCAGCAATATCCTCCTGGGCGAGCCGCCGACCCTCGGCCGCGGGTGGCGCAGCCGCCTGGGCGTCATCGATCGTGCCCAGCTCTATACGCGGGCCGGCGCCGCGCTGGGTCGGGTCCACGCGGACATCGATCCGCATCTGAGGGCAGGATCGCTGGGGGTCTCGGCGGCCCAGCTCGTCCTCATTGCCCGGGGCCTGTCGCAGGACAACCGGATTCTCGTCCTGGACGAGCCGACGGCCGCCCTCACGCCGGGGGAGCGGGATGAGCTGTTCGTCAGATTGTATGCCCTGCGCGATCGAGGCGTGGGGATCCTCTACGTGTCCCACCGGCTGGACGAGGTCGTGACCCTGGCCAACCGGATCACCGTGCTGCGTGACGGACAGGTCGTTCGAACCCTGCCCGCGGCCGAGGCGAAGGTCGAGCGGGTGATCGAGCTCATGCTGGCAAGGTCGCTCAGTGAGATGTACCCTGAGCGCCTCCAGGGCGGGCGGCGGCCCGTGGTGCTCGAGGTCCGAGGGCTCTCGCGCGCCGGGGTGCTCGACGGCGTGAGCCTGGCGGCGAGGGGCGGCGAGATTGTTGGGGTGACGGGGCTCGTCGGCGCCGGCAAGTCCGAGCTGGCCCGGGCCATTTACGGCGCGGATGCCAAGGACGCCGGCGCGATCCTCGTGGACGGCGTCGACACGCCGATCCGCTCACCGCGTGATGCCCTCAAGGCCGGCATCGCGTTGGTCCCGGAGGACCGAAAATCCCAGGGGCTCGTCCTGCTGCTCTCCATTGTGGAAAATGTTGCGTTGGCGGTCGCGAACTGTGTGCGGGTGTCCGGGGCGGTCACGCGGTTCAACCAGATCCTCGCCGCTCGCCGCCTCGGGGCGATCGCCAGATCCTACATCCGGCGCTTCAGCATCCATGCCCGCAGCGAGTATCAACTGACGCGCGACTTGAGCGGCGGCACGCAGCAAAAAGTCGTGCTCGCCAAGAACCTCGCGACCCAGCCGAAAGTCATCATCTTCGACGAGCCCACCCGCGGGATCGATGTCGGCAGCAAAGCGGAAATCTATCGGATGATGAAAGACCTCGCCGCGGGCGGCGTGGCAATTCTCCTGGTGTCGTCGGAGGTGCAGGAAGTCGTAGCGATGAGCGACCGCATCTATGTGATGCGGAAAGGGGCGGTGGTCGCGGAAGTCGATCGCGCCGACGCGTCTGAGCGGACCGTCATGCGCTATGCCGCCGCGGGCGGGTAACCCTCGTGGCCCATCAGGCGCCGACCACCCAATCGCTCAGGCCCGCGGGCTCCGATCTGCCGGCGCTGCTGGCCTGGCTGCGCCGCCTTCGTCAACGCCGGTCTATCGCGAGCACGATCATTCCGCTGGCGCTCCTCTGGGTGGGGTTGAGCATCGCCTCCCCGCACTTTTTCACGGTCGAGAACATCTCGAACATCCTGCTGCAGTCGTCGCCGCTCGTGTTGATCGCTGGGGGCATGACGTTTGCCCTGATCGCCGCGGAGATCGACCTCTCCGTTGGATCGGTCGTGGCGCTCACCGGATCGATGGTGGCCTTGCTGACGGTCGGGGATCACGTCCTCTGGCCGTTCGCGGTCGTGATCGCCATGGTCACCGGAGTCGCGGTGGGGTTGGTGAACTCCTGGTTTACGACCCACCTCGGCATGCCCTCGTTCGTGGCCACCCTGGCCATGCTGGGAATCGCCAGGGGCGGGGCGCTCCTGCTCACGAACGGCCAATCCATCTACGGCCTCCCGCCCGGGTTCGATTTCATCGGGCAGGGCAAGATCGGGCCGGTCCCGTTTCCGGTCGTGATCGCCGGCGTCGTGCTGACCGGCATGCACGCTCTGCTCACGCGGACGAGGCTGGGCCTCAACATCTACGGCGTGGGCGGCAACGCGGAGGCGGCGCGCCTGGCGGGGGTAGATGTCCGGCACACCAAGGTCATTGTCCTGGTGCTCAGCGCGGTGATGGCCTCGCTGGCCGGCCTCATTGTGGCGGCGCGGCTCGATGCCGGCTCGGGCACCGTCGGCGAGGATCTGCTGCTCGATTCGATTGCCGCGGTGGTCATCGGCGGGACCTCCCTCCTCGGCGGGGTGGGACGGATCTCCGGGACCGTCCTCGGCGTCGTGCTCATCGCATCGATCAGGAACGGGCTGGTCCTGCTGAACGTCTCGGCGTTCTGGCAGCAGGTCGCCATCGGGTCGATCATCCTGCTCGCCGTGTCGCTCGATCATCTGGCAAAAGAGCGCTCATAGAGGAGGCGGTCCATGCTGCAGGGCAACTTCGTGTTTGACTGCGTCGTGCACGCGTACAACATGTCGGATGCCAATCTCCTGGATCGGCCCGACGCGGAGATCGGCCGCGGCAGCATCCTCAGGCTGGGCCAGGAGACGCGCGCCCCGGGGAGCGACCTGGGGTACACAACGTTCGCCCGCGACTGGACGCACCAGGATCTCTGGGACATGGTCTTCGCCCGGTCGAACACCGACCGCGCCATGGCGCAAACCGTTCCAATCTTCGACTGGTTCAAGGACGGGTTCGCTCCGGTCGCCGCCCAACACGCCTTCGCCGCCGCGTACCCCGACCGCGTGATGTTCTGCGGGGGCGTCGACCCGTCGTTTCACGGGGAGGCCGTGCTCGACGAGATGGAACGCCAGGTCACAGAATTGAAGGCGAGGTCGTTCAAATTTTATAACGCCCATGTCGATGGCAAGACCTGGCGCTGTGACGATGAATCGGTCGCGTATCCGATGTACGAAAAGGCGCGGCGGCTCGGCATCCGGGTGCTCCAATTCCACAAGGGCATCCCCTTCGGCAACCAGAACATGGAAGATCTCCGCCCCAACGATCTGCAGAAGGCGGCCAGGGACTTTCCCGACCTGACGTTTGTGATCCACCACCTGGCGCTGCCGTATTTCGACGAATGCGTGTCCATCGCGGCCAGGTTCCCCAACGTCTACCTGGCGCTGTCGGGGGTCCTCGCGCTGTATTTTGTCCGCCGGAAGGGGTTCCTGATGCAGATGGGACAGCTCCTCGCCGAGGTGGGCGCCGATAAGCTGCTTTGGGGATCGGAAGCCGCGCTGATGGGCTGTCCGCAGCCGTATCTGGACGCCCTCTGGGCCCTGCGGATCCCCGAGGAGCTGCAGGAGGATTACGGCTTTCCGGAGATCACGGACGAAGACAAGCGCAAGATCCTTGGGACCAACTTCGCCCGCCTGATGGGGGTGGAGGCGCCTCGGCCTCCGGGGGGGAGGAACTGATGGACGCTCCGGACGGCGAGACGCTCTGGCGGGAGATCGAAGCGAAGCTCGACGGGCGCATTCGACCGGTCCTTCAGGTGCACGGCGGCGATCTGACGCTGCTCACCGTGGCGGACGGCGTGGTCGGCGTGCGGTTTGAAGGCGCGTGCGTCGGATGCCCGCTGCGCCCGGTCACCATGGCGGTCACCATCGGCCCGGCGCTGCGCGCGATTGCCGGGGTCGAGGGTGTTCAGGCGGAGGGGGTCCGGATGTCTCAGGCGTCCGCAGCGCGCCTGGCCGCGGCGCTGCGGGATGCGCCGCCGGGACCCGGCCTGTAGCGGCGCGCGTGAGCACGTCCGCGGTCTTGCGGAATCAGAGATCGGAGAGGAGGAGCAGATGGCCGACAGTATCGAGCAGCGTCTTTCGGATCTGGGACTCAAGCTCCCGCAACCGCCCAAGCCGGTCGCCAACTACGTGGGGGCGGTGACCGCCGGCAAGCTGGTCTTCGTGTCGGGCCACGGCCCCTACCGGGACGGGAAACTCGCGTATGTCGGCAAGGTCGACAGCGTCGTGCCGGTGGAGGACGCCGCGAAAGCGGCTCAACTCGTGATGTTGAACGCGCTGGCGTCGTTGAAAGCCGAGATCGGGTCGCTCGATCGGGTGCGGCGCATTGTCAAGCTCCTTGGGATGGTGAACAGCGATCCCGGCTTTGCCCGGCAGCCGGAAGTCATCAACGGCGCGTCGGACCTCCTGACAACGCTGTTCGGTGAGCGCGGCCGGCATGCCCGCGCGGCGGTCGGGATGGGAGCGCTGCCATTCGGGATCTCCGTCGAGATCGAGATGGTCGTTGAGATTCAGTGAGCGGTAGAGGTGCAGACGTGGGCGGGCGACTGGAGGGCAAGACTGCCATCGTCACCGGCGGCAGCTCGGGGATTGGACGCGCGAGCGCGCTGAGATTCGCCGAAGAAGGGGCGCGCGTGGTCGTCGCCGACATCCGGCCGGATCCCCGGGAGGGGGGGCCGCCGACGCACGACGTGGTCCGCGCGAACGGGGGACAGGCGGAATATGTCGCCACGGATGTCACCAATCCGGCGGCCGTGGATGGGCTGGTCCAAAGGGCCATCAGGGCGTTTGGCGGCCTCCACATCATCATGACGGCGGCGGGGAATGTGGGGCCGACCGGAGACTCGCGTCTGGTCGACATCGCGGAGTGGGATCAGCACCTGGCCCTCAATCTCCGGGCCACCTTCCTCTGCGTCCAGCGCGGCCTCCGGCATTTCGCGGAACAGCGATACGGCAAGGTGGTCACGGTGGCCTCAAATTTCGGACTGGTGGGCGTGCCGCAGCTGACGGCCTACTGCGCCGGGAAGGCGGCCGTCATCGGCATGACCAGGGCCCTGGCGGTCGAGTTCGGCCCCCTGGGCCTGAACATCAACGCGCTCTGCCCCGGCGCCACCCGCACCGCCATCAATGTCCATTTCCGGGCCGACCCCGAGGTGCAGCGGGTCTGGCAGCAGATGACACCGCTGCGAATGGCCGATGGTCAGTACATCGCCGATCCGCGCGATCTCGCGAACGCCGCGCTGTACCTCGCGTCCGACGAATCGCGATTCATGACCGGCGCCTGTCTGGTCGTCGACGGGGGGTGGATCGCCCAATGACCCCTGACGCCACTCTCGATTCCGGCGAACTCGCGGGACGAGTCGCGCTCGTGACGGGCGCGAGCCGGGGGATTGGGCGGGCCATCGCAGCCGCGCTTGCCGAGGCCGGCGCTGCCATCGCGATCCACTGCCGCAGCAATGCGGGCCTGGCGAAGGACGTGGCCGCGGCGCTGTCCGCCGAAGACCGCCGCGCAGAAGTCTACCTTGGCGATTTGGGTGACATCGGAGCCTGTGAATCATTGGTCGAGAGCGTCCGGGCCGACTTCGGACGCATCGATATCCTCGTGAACAATGCCGGCATCGTGCGCGTCCGGAGCACAGAAACGACCTCGCGCTCGGACTGGGACGATATGCTCGGCGTCAATCTCACCGCCCCCTTCGTGTTGTCCCAGCGGGCCCTCCCCATCATGAAAGAGCTGGGGAAGGGGGTCATTGTGAACATCGCGTCGATTGCCGGCGTGAATGGAGGGAACATGGGCCCCGCCTACGCCGCGGCGAAGGGCGGGCTGATCTCGCTGACCCGGTATCTCGCCCGGGATTGCGCGCGGTTCGGCATCCGAGTCAATTGCGTCGCTCCGACGCTCACCGACACCGATCTCCTGAATGAGCCCGGGATGGACGCGCTGCGCTCCCGGATTTTGGCGGCGAATCCGATGGGCCGGCTCGCGGCCCCCTCGGAGGTCGCAGCCGTGGTCCGGTTCTTGTGCTCGGATGCCGCCGGTTTCGTCAACGGCGATTGCATCATGGTGACCGGAGGTCCGTAACCCGGGTCGGAGAGGGGATGCTCCATGTCGATACCCCACAGCCAGTTGCGAAACGAGATCGCTCAGCGCCTCGGCAGAGTCCAGGCCAGGATGCGGGAGCAGTCGTACGATGCGCTGATCGTCTACGGGGACAACAAGGTCCGCGGCAGCCTGCGGTACCTCACCGATTACTTCCCCGACCGCGCCGGCTGGGTGTCGCTCAGCGCCACCGAGACCTATCTGTTCGAGGGTGCCGCGTTCGTGCTCTCGAGCGGCGGCGAGGGCGTCCTCCTCTGCGATCCGGGCTTGACGCCGAGCAAGGAGGTGATCGCCGGCACGGTCGTGACCGGGGGATTCGCGGCGAGCAAAGAGGTCGGGCTCTCGGCGTCCTACGTGCGCAGGCTGCTCACCGAGTGGAACGCCCGGAACGTCGGGATCGAGACGTGGGATCGGTTCCCGGCGCCGCTCTATCTCGATCTCGTCAAGGCCCTCCCCAAGACGGCGTTTGCGAAGTCGACGATCGTCGAGGAGCTGCGGCTGGTGAAGAGCCCCCTCGAACTCGAACTGATGGCGCGGGGGGCGCGCGTCGGAGATCGGGCGCACGCGGCCGTGGTGGAGGCCCTACGGCGGGGGACGCCGACCGAGCTCGAGCTCGTCCGGGCGGCGGAAGCCGTCATGCGCAACGCCGATCCCGTCTACGAGGACATGGTGAGCCTGTCGCCGAGCCTGATCTGCTCCGGGGGAGCCGTGGCGGGCTCCCTGCTGCATCACCCGCGCGGGGAAAAGCGGCTGGAGCGCGGCGACGTGGTCCATTGGGACATCACGTCCCAGCACGAGGGCTACGCGATCGACACGTCGCGGACCAAGGCGCTCGGACGGTCGACCGACGCGCAGCGGCGGGCGTACCAGACGGTGCTGACGATCTTCGACGAGGTCCTCAAGGCGGCCCGGCCCGGGGTGCCCGCCGTCGAGCTCGTCACGCTCGCCGTGGACGTGGCGCGCGAACGCGGCTATGACTACTGGGGGCCGTTCCTCGGCCACGGCGCGGGACTGGATCTCCACGAACGTCCCGATCTCGTCCGGGAGGCCACCCCGCTCGCGGCGAACATGGTGCTGGCGGTCGAGCCGCGGCTGGCCCTCGGCGAGCAGTACCTGTTGGGCGTGGAGGACATGGTCGTGGTGACCGAATCCGGCGGCGTCTCCCTCAACGGATTCGAGAAGGAGCCTTTCGAGCTCGGCGACGCCTGACGCGTGGGGGGTGCTGGAGATGGGTCCCTTCGCCATCACGCCGGCTCAGGAGCGGCTGCGGGACGTGGCCCGTGAGTTCGCCGGCAGGGTCGTGGCGCCGGCGGCGGCGGACCTCGACCGGCGCGCGGATCCCCGGGAGTGTTTCTCGCCGGCGATCGTCGAGGAAGCCAGCAAGGCGGGCCTGCGGACCCTCACGCTGCCTCCGGAACTCGGGGGCCAGGGGGCGGATTCCCTCACGGCCGCCATCGTCATCGAGGAGCTGGCCAAAGCCGATCTCGGGGTCTCGGTCATCTTCGCCCAGGTCCTCAAAATCGCGCAAACGCTGCACAAGGCCTGTACGGCGGCCCAGAGACAACGCTTCCTGCACCCGTTCCGGGACGATCCCAATTTTCTCTTGGCGATCGCCATCACGGAGCCGGAAACCTCCTCGGATTACATCATCCCGGTGCGAGCCCCCGGCGCCCGTTTTCGCACGGTCGCCGTTCGCCGGGATCGGGGGTGGGTGGTGACAGGGAAGAAACACTTCATCTCCAACGGGAGCCGGGCGGGCCTGTACCTGGTCTTCGCGCAAACCGAGCCGGGAAAGGGCCTGGTCGAGGGCGCCACGTGCTTTCTGCTCACACGCGACATGCCCGGCTTCACCATCGGCGCGGTGCACGATAAGATGGGGGAGCGGCTGGTCAACAATGCCGAACTGATCTTCCGAGACTGTTTTGTCCCCGACGACCATGTGCTCGGGCGGGTGGGCGGTGGATTCGATGTGCTGGTTGAATTCTTCCCCGCGAGCAACGCCTACGCGGCGGCCAGCGTCCTCGGCGTGGCCGAGGCCGCGTATGACCGGACGCTCGAGTGGACGGGGACACGCGTGCAGGGGGGGCGTCCTCTGCTGGACCATGATCTTGTCGCCGCGGACGTGGCGGAGATGCGGATGCTGCTCGACGCGGCCCGAGCGTATACGTACCAGGCCGCGTGGGCCGCGGATCATCGCGACCACGGGTGGGATCCGACCCTGGGGGCGTTTCCGAAGGTGTTTGCGTCCCAGGTGGCGTGGCGCGTCGTCACCACGGCCCTGGAGCTCCACGGGGGCTACGGCTACATGCGAGAGCGCGGGCTGGAGAAGCTCCTTCGCGACGCCGCCGCGTTTTTCCATTCAGACGGGGCGAACCGCTCGCTGCTCTTGAAAGGGGCCGGCTTCATCCGGCAGGCCCAGGGACGATCCCGGCCGGCGGGGTAACGCCGGCTCTGGTCACCCGCGCTTGGGCGGAGCGGCCGCCTCCGTCCCGAGGGAGACGATGTCCGGGCCGGCATCGGCGCCGATGTGGAAGCCCTGCGCGCAGTCCACCCCGTACTCCCGCAGGAGCTGGACGGTCTCGGCATCGCTCACAAACTCCGCGATCGTCTCCTTGCCCAGTCCCCGGGCGATCGCGACAATCGCCTTGACGAGATGCTGGTCGACGGTGTCGCGCGGGAGGTCGCGGATGAAGCTGCCGTCGATCTTGAGGTAGTCCACCGCCAGGGACTTCAGGTGATAGAACGACGCAAACCCGACCCCGAAGTCGTCGAGCCCGACCTGGCATCCGAGATTCCGCAGCGTGTCCACAAACTTCTCCGCCAGGTGGATGTTGGTGATGGCCGTGCTCTCCGTGATTTCGAGGGAGAGATTGCGCGGGTTGACGCCGGCTCGGGAGAGCTCGTCCTGGATCATGGGGAGCAGGTCGGCGTCCGCGAGGGCCTTGCCGGACACGTTGACGGCCAGCTTGAGCTCGCGCCCGGCCAGGCGGTGCCCGGCGAGGAGGCGGATGGCGCGCCGGATCACCCAGCGGTCGATCCCCTGGATGAGGCCGAAGCGCTCGGCCGTCTCGAGGAAGGCGCCCGGGTGGATGATCTCGCCTTTGTCCCCGACCATGCGGACCAGGAGCTCGTATTGGGCGATGCGGTTGGTGCGCAGATCGAGGATGGGCTGCGCCTGCAGCTGAAACAGGTCTCGCTCCAGGGCCTCGCGGATGCGGCGCTGCCAGGAGAGCCGCGACTGGCTGTCGGCCTGCAGGTCCCGGTCCGGGGCGTAGAGGCTGAACTGGTTCCGGCCGTTCTCTTTGGACTGGTACATCGCGAGGTCCGCGCGGGCGAGGAGATCGTCCAGGTTGGCGGCGTGCTCGGGAAAGAGGGCGATGCCGATGCTGGCCGTGACATTGATCGGCCGGCCCTCGGCCTCGATCGTCGTCTTTCTGAGGGACTCGAGCAGGCGCTCGGTGAGCGCGACCGCCTGGTCCTTGTCCGTGTGCGCCAGGAGCACGGCGAACTCGTCGCCGCCCATCCGGGCGATGACGTCGGTCTCCCGCAGCCGCTCCCGCAGCAGGGCGCTCACGCGGACGAGGAGGGCGTCCCCGGCGGGATGGCCCAGGCTGTCGTTGACGTCCTTGAACTGGTCGAGGTCCACGAACACCAGCGCGCCGTGGACGCCGTAGCGGCGGGCCTCCGCCAGGTGGCGGTCCACTTCCTCCTGGAACCGCCGGCGGGTGTAGAGGCCGGTGAGGGGATCGTGATTGGCCAGCTGCACCAGCTGCTGCTCGAACCGCTTGCGCTCGCTGATGTCCCGGGCGATGACGGAATAGAATTCCACGTGCCCATCCGGCCCCGTGTGGGCGATCATGACCATCGAGACGGGGATCTGCTTGCCGTTCCGGCTGAACAAGGTGACCTCGCCGTTCCACCCGCCGTCGCGCACGGCGGCGGGCATGACCTCGTTGGCGATGAACGACTGCGCGTCCCCGGCGAAGATGCTCTCGAGGGTAAGGGCGGAGATGTCTTCTTCGGGGGAGATCCCGAGCATCCGCCGGCCCGCGCCGTTGATGTAGAATCCCCGGCCGGGCAGGTCGGTGATGGTCACGAAGTCCGTTGTGGCCTCAATGAGCTCGGTCAGCTGGGCCCGGGCCGCTTCCGTCTGGCGCTGCTCGGTCATGTCCGCGATCAGGACCATCATGCCGCTGATGGATCCGGTTTGATCGAAGGTCGGGGCGGCGGAGACCGTCACGTCGACCGGGAGCCCCTCCTTCTGCGCGACCTGCGTCGCGATCTTGGTGAGGGTCTCCCCCTGGAGCACGCGCTGAAGCAATTCATGGATCTCTTCCTCGGTGCTCTGGAACAGCAGCGGATCGGGTTGACCGACGATCTCCTCTTGGGTCCAGCCGAAGAGGCGCTCCGCGGTGGCGTTCCAGCTGCGGATGTTGCCTTCGGTGTCCACCTCGACGATGGCCAGCGGCGAGGCGCCGACCAGCATCTCGAGCCGCTGGGAGGTGTCCTGCATCGAGTCCATGGCTCTCCGGCGCTCCACCACGACGGCGAACGCGTGGGCGACGCCCTGCAGGAAGGTGACGTCTCCCTCGCCGAACGCCCGCGCGCCGGTCGTGGCCACGGCCAGCACGCCGAACGGTCCGTCCCGGCCGGGGATCGCCACGCTCAGGCCGCTCTTCACCGCGGTCTTGTGGACGACGGAGGGCACGGTGAACCGGGCCTCCTTTTTGTAGTCTTCGACGATCACCGGCAGGGTCGAGGTCAGCGTGTAGCCCGCCTGGGACTTCGGGCCGCCGTCGACGATGGCGCCCTCGTGCGGGTCCCCCGCCCAGCTGAACCCGGCGCACAGCCGGAAGGTCCCCGTGTTCTTGAGGAACTCGAGCACGCTGCAGTACTGGACGTCGAGGATCCGCGCCACGGTGGCGGCGGCCTCGGTCATGAACGCGGATGCGTCGGCCTCCGAGAACGCGCGCTGCCCGATGGCGGCCAGCGCGTCCCGCATGCCGGTCTGCTCGGCCGGTGGCGCCTCGGCGGTCCCGGGCTTCACAGGCTTCACGGGTTGAACTCCGTCCCCTGTCGGTCCAGCATGGTCGTCGTGCCCCCCCTGTTCTAATGCCCCGGAACGCCCTGCGCACGGACGCCCGGGGCGTCCAGCGGGAGGCCGTACCAGGGGCGGGCTCTTGGGGGGAGGGGCGCTGATCCGCGGCCGAACGGGGCGGCCGGCGGGGGCCGGCCGCCGCCGCGCCCACTAGGAGGAGGACGGGGGGGGATCCTTGGGTTGCTCCGCGGGCGAACGCTCTGCCGGGCGCTCCGCCGCGGGGCCGAACTCGCGATAGCGGCGGGCCAGATCTGCCAGGTGCTGAGCCACGCGGGCGTTCACCGAGCCCGCGGGGTACCGGCCGTCTCCGTCGGGGGTCCCGGCGGGGGTGCCGGTCAGGATCTCGATGCCTTCGTCCACGGTGCGGACCGCCCAGACGTTGAAGCGGCCCTCGCGGACGGCGTCGACGACCTCTTCGCGGAGCATGAGGTCGCGGACGTTCCGGTGGGGGATCATGACCCCCTGGCGGCCGGTGAACCCCTTGGCCTTGCAGACGTAGTAGAAGCCCTCGACCTTCTCGTTCACGCCGCCGATGGGCTGGATCTCGCCCATCTGGTTGACGGACCCCGTCACCGCGATCCCCTGATCGATCGGCAGGCCCGCGAGCTCGCTGAGGAGCGCGTACAGTTCGGTCGAGCTGGCGCTGTCGCCGTCGACGTCGGAGTAGAGCTGCTCGAAGGTGAGCGAGGCGGAAAGGCTGAGGGGGTGCTGCTGGGCGAAGCGGCTCGCCACAAACGAGGAGAGGACGAACACCCCCTTGCTGTGGATGCGTCCGGACATCTGGGTTTCGCGCTCGATGTTGACGACGCCGCGGCCGCCGACGTAGGCGCGCGCCGTAATCCGGCTCGGCGACCCGAACGTGTAGTCGCCGAGCTGCAGCACCGACAGGCCGTTGATCTGCCCGGTCACCGTCCCCTGCGTATCGACGAGGATCTGGCCCTTGGCGATCATTTCCCGGATCTTCTCCTCGAGCAGGTTGGAGCGGTAGGCCTTCTCCTCGACCGCCCGCCGCACATGCTCCCGGGTGACCGTGGGGCTCCCGGCCTGGCCCGCCCAGGCCGCGGCCTCGTAGACGACCTCGACCACTTCGTTGAAGCGGGTGCTCAATTTATCCTGGTTCGCGGCGAGGCGGGCGCTGTGCTCGAGCACGGCGGCGACTCCCGCCGCGTCGAAGTGGCACGATCCCGTGCGGTGGCAGATGGCCGCGATGGCGCGGGCGTACTCCCGCTGGGTCTGGGGCGTCCGGTCGATCGTGATGTCGAAGTCCGCCCGGATCTTGAACAGCTTCTCGAACTCCTCGTCGAGCCCGTAGAGCAGGTGGTAGACGTCGGGGGTCCCGATCATGAGGACCTTGACGTCGAGCGGGATCGGGTCCGGCCGCAGCGTCGCCGCGGGAAGGGCGCCGAGCGCCTCGCCCAGCGGCTCGATCCGGATCTCCCGGCCGCGGAGCGCGCGCTTGAGCCCTTCGTAGGCGAACGGGCTGGTGAGCACGTCGCGCGCCTGGAGGATGAGGAAGCCGCCGTTCGCGCGGTGGAGGGCGCCGGGCTTGATCATCGTGAAGTCCGTGACGAGCGCGCCGAACTCGGCCCGGTATTCCGCCTTCCCCACCAGGTTGTAGTAGGTGGGGTTGGTCTCGATGATCACCGGCGCACCGCGGGTGTCCCGGTGGTCCACCAGCAGGTTGACCTGGTACCGGGCGAACCGATCCCGGCGGAGGAACGGGAGCTCCTGGCGCGCCTGCTCGGCGCCCTCCTCGTCCCCGGCGCCGCGCAGCTCGGCCAGGTGGTCGAGCATGTCCTGCTCGGCCGCGTCGAGGAACGCCACGACTTTCGGATTCTCGCGGTACTGCTCCTTGAGGCGCGCCACCGGAGCGTCGATCACGGACTTGGCCGTCTGCGCGTCGAACTGCCGGAGGGCTTCGCGCCCCTCCCGCTCGAGCGAGCGCGCCTTGCGCTGCGCCTCGGCCAGGACGTCTTCGAGTTCCTTGGTGCGGGCCGCGATCCGAGCCCGCTCCACTTCGGGGAGGCCCTGGAACACCTCGGGGGAGACCGGGCGTCCCTGCAGATCGACCGCCACCGTCGCGATCCCGGTCGGCGTGCGCTGCAGCAGCAGCCCCCGGATCTTGGCCTGGTTTTCGAGCTGCTGCCAGAGCTCCGCCAACTGCTGCTCGTACCGCTTGGCGACGGTGGCCCGCTGCTGCTCGTAGGCGTCGCCGGCGAAGACGCGGCGCAGCCCCTCCCGCACCTCGGTGATGAGGTCGGCCACGCCTTCCCGGAACGCCCGCCCCGTGCCGGTGCCGAGCGAAATGGCGATCGGCTGGTCGGCCACGGCGAAGTTCCGGACGTAGCACCAGTCCTGGGGCGCCGGCTGCGCCTGCGCGATCCGCTCGACCTCGAGGCGGGCGTAACTGCTGCGGCCCGTGCCCGGCGGCCCGCTCACGAAGACGTTGTAGCCGTGCTGGCCGATTCCCAGTCCGAACTGGAGGGCGTGCACGCCCCTGGCCTGGCCGACGATCGCGGCCTGCTGCGGCAGATCCGCGGTCGTCGTGAACCCGAGGTCGGCCGGATCGCAGGTCCAGCGGAGCGTCTCCGGCGGGAGGCGGCGGTCGTCTTTGGTTGACGGGGTCATGGCGGGACTTTCGATAGGGAGCAGGAGTTCGCCTCTTGACAGGCCTGGCTGTCTGCATATACTGATGTTCAGATATTTCAATATCTACGATTGGAGCGCGCGATGCAGGTCTCATTGGCTCCACAGACTGCGCAGCAGATTCGAGACGCGCTTGGGGACGGCGTGGACCTCGCCCCGGAGAACACCCCGGCGGTCCTGGCCCGCCTCGCCGTCGAGGCGCCGGCGATCTACTCCGAGGTGCTGGCCCAGATCTCGGGATCCCAGATCCGTCTCGACAGTGAGGCTGAGCTCCACAAGAGGCGGCGCCGGCACATGCTGCGGCGTCTGTTCTTCTCCTGGGGGGAATACGAGACCGATGTGGGAGACCGGGTGTTCGCCAAGCGCCACATCGCGGCCGCGGTGCCGCTGTCGGCGGCCGCGCTGACCTTGGTGGTCCTCGCGGCGGGGCACGTCTTCGGGCACCGGCCGATCTCCTCGACCGGCTCCCGTGGCGCGGCCCCGGACATGCCGCCGCAGGGGCAGATCCGCGTCTCCACGCCGGGCGGGCCCGCGGCCCGCCGCCCCGGTGAGGGACCGCTGTCGTTTCCTTCGCTCCCCGTTCCCGCCGCGTCCGCGGGCCTCACCGCCGGGCCGTCGCGGAGTCCCATCGCGGTTCGCCGGGAAACCGATCCGGCGCAGGATGCGGGTGTTTCAGCCAGGCCCGACACGGCCCTCCCGGCCGTCCCGGTCGTCTACAACCGGGTGGCCGGTCCCGCGGCGGACCACCCATCGGCCTCAGAGGTGCCCTCATCACCGGCGGAGCCCGCCGGGGAAGCGGTCGACTCGACGCGTCTCCTGGTTCCCGGAACGCGCCTCTCGGGCAGGCTGGTCACCGGCATCCTCGTGGTCCCCGGCGGCCCCCCGGCGCCCGCCGTGGTGGAGGCCGGCGATCCTCCAGGAATCTGGCTCGGGCAGGCTGCGCTCGCTCCCGGAGGTCGTGTGCAAATCACGCTCCAACTGACGGGCCACGACCGCGCGCACGCGGTCCGCGGCCTCGCCCTGGATCCGGAGCGCCTGGTGCCGGGGTTGACCGGCCGGACGTCGATGGAGCCCCCCGCGGCCGGCGCCGCCGTGGCAACCGCGGCGCTTGGGGCGGCCGCCGACTATGCGCAGGCGGCCGCCCGGCAGGGGACCGCCGGCGTCCTCGACGGGTGGGATCCGTTCTCGGGCGGAGGACCGGCTCCCGCGTGGACGTATGTGGCCGCCCGTCTGGCCCAGGCCCTCGACACCCGCGGGCTCGCGGGGAGCCGAATGCCGGCGACCGAGATTCCCGCAGGCGCGCAGATGGTCATTCTGGTGATGGGAGGATCGTGACATGCGAGTGAGGGCATGCGTGATGGCCGGCATGGGATTGACCTCGGCGCTGGTCTGGCTCACGCCGGTTCCAGGACAGGCGCAGGGCCTCCCCGGCGGCGGCCCGTCGGGCGACCTGTTCGCGCCGCTGACCAACCTCTTCACCATGGCCGCCGAGAGCCTGTCGGGCGTGTTTGGCCTCGCGTACGCGACCGCCGCGCTCCTGGTCGCCGGCGCTCTCATCGTGGCCGATCATCGGAACGGCGTGCGCAGCGCGTTGTGGGTCATCATCGGCTCGGTCGTGCTCTTTTTCGGCGGCCAGATCATCAGGATGATCAAGGGATAGCGCGCGTGCTCCCACAGCATCCCGTCTATCGGAAGCTGGACGCCGGGGTGACCGTCCTCGGGGTCGAGCTCGAGGACTGGCTGGGATTGGGCGTCGCGTTCGTGATCCTGTCACGGGCGAGCGACCTGCTGGTGGGGAAGGCGCTGGGGATCCCCCGCGCCGAGGCGGGCGTCTCCGCGGCCGCCACCGGTGTGGTCTTCCTGCTGTGGCGCCGCATCCGGGAACGGACCCCCCGGAGGTTTGTCCGTCACCTCCTGGACTACCTGGGGGAGCCCGACGCGTACGTGGCGGCCCCCGATCAGGACGCCAACCCCTACGTGGTCTGAGGTGTGGCTGTGCCGCCGGCGGAGACGTGGGGAGACCTGACGCGCGAGCTGCCGTACTGGACGATCCGGGATGGCGCGGTCGTCCTTCGCGATGGGAGCTACCGCCTGGGGTTCGAGGTGACGCTTCCGGGCACCGAGGTCTGGGACGCGGCGCAGCTGAGCGCGTGCAATGACCGCCTCCGCACCTTGATCGGCGCCGCCGTGCCCGAAGGCGAGTGTGTCCGGATCTACGTGGAGGTCCACGCCGACTATTCGGAGATGCTGCGCGCGTTTGCGGATGCCTGCCGGAGTTCCCGCGCCGTGGTGCGGGAGCTCCACCGGCGCCGCGTGTCCGCCTTGAGCGAGGCGCACGCGGCCGGCCGGCTGGTGAGCCAGCGCGTGATCCTCGATCTCTCCTATCACCCCCCGCGGATGGGACGGAGACGCTGGTGGGCCCCGCTGGACCGCGCCACGTACCTGCGCCACGTGAGCGAATGGGGAATGCTCCGCGATCTGATGGTCGGGCACTGCGAGCGGTGCGGATTTCGGGCGCGTCCGCTCGACGACGGCGCGCTGCTGGCCGCGATCTGGCGGTATTTCAACCCGGACCGCAAGCGCTACTGCCCTCCGCCGGCGGTGCCGGTGGACAACCAATCCCTCGAGCTCCCCCGGCGCGTCCTCGGCGCCTGGCCGTTTCTCAGCCGCCGGTCGGTGCGGACGGCCGTCGCGCGGTCGGACGTGTTCCGGCGGTGGGATTTTCTGTGGCTCGATGGCCACGCGCACGCGGTCGTCGCGATGGACGCCCTTCCCGACACGCCCACCACACCGAACGCCGTGGGGCCGCTTCAGGCCCTGCCCGGCTCCTACTGGCTGGTCATTGAAGCCTGGAACGACCCTCGGTCCGACCAAATCAAACGGCTGGAACTGAAAAGCCGGCTGAGCCGCCAGGCGGTGCTCGCCCAGGACGGCGGTGATTCGAACGCGCGCGCGGTCGAGCGGCAGCTGTCGGACGCCCTCGACGTCATCCAGCTCACCAGCGAGCGCGTGGTCCGCGTGGGAGCGGCCGTGGTGCTCCAGGAGCCGAATCCGGAGGCGGCGCGCGCGGCCGCCCGGCGCGCGGTGGGCGCGTTCCAGCAGATTCCCGGCGTCGACGCCCGCATCGAGTCGGCGGCCCTCCGCCGGCAGTTCGTGCAGCTCGCGCCGTTCAGCGGGCTTCCGAATGAGCGGCTGATGCGGATGCTGACCAGCAACGCCGCCGATTTCGTCCCCTGCCACGCGCCGTGGCGGGGCGCCGTCCGGCCGGTCTGCCCGTTCTTCACCCGCCGGGACAGCCTGGTGCCGCTCGATCCCTTCGATCCGCGGCTGCCGTCCTGGAACGCCATTGTGGTCGGCGAGTCCGGAGGAGGGAAGACGCACTTCGCGATCGCCTGGCTGTCGCATCTGCTGGCGCTGGATCCCGTGGTGCTGATCGTCGACAAGGGCGGCGCCTACCGGACCTTCTGCGACGTCTACGGGGGACAGTACGTGCACCTCGATCCCGACGCGGGCATCGCGATCAATCCCTTCGACCTGCTCGCGGGCGAGGTGGAGCCCGATTCCACTCAGCTCGCCCTGCTCAAGAGCCTCGCCGCGCTGATGGTGGCCGAACCGGACCGCGCTCCGGATCGCCAGGAGATGGCGCTGTTGGAATCGGCGATCCGCCAGACCTACGCGCGGGCCGCCGGCGCGCCCGTGTTCCTGCACGACCTCGTTCGCACCCTGCGCACCTTCGAGCAGGTCGGCGCGCATCACGCGGGACCGGAGGAGTGGGCCGCGGCGAGGGGCATCGCGCGCCGGCTGGAGCAGTGGGTGGACCAGGGGATCTACGCCCGCCTGCTCGACCGCCCGTCCTCGGTGGATCTCAGCGCCGACGTCGTCTGCATCGACACCGAAGGGCTCAACGAGCACCACCCCGAGCTGGTGCCGATCGCCGCCCTGCTGGCCAACCATCTCATCTACCGGCGCGTCAAGGCCGATGAGGGACGCCTGAAGTACGTGGTCAGCGATGAGACCTGGGCCGCGCTGCTGAACCGGGTGGCCGCGGACTCCCTGGTGGGCATGTTCCGCCGGTTCCGCAAGTTCGGGGCGGGGATCATGGCGATCAGCCAGCGGGTGCAGGATTTCGAAAGCGAGCATGCCCGGGGCATTCTCGAGAACGCCCCGGTGAAGGTGCTGACCCGCGCCGCGGACGCGGATCGCGTCGCCCCGCTGCTCGGGCTCAACGACCAGTACCGGATGCTGTGGAAGAGCCTGGCGCAGCGCCGCGGCGTGTTCAGCGAAGCGCTGGTCATCATGGACCTGCAGGAGGGGCGCGAGGGAGGGGTGGTCGTCGTCCGGGACATTCCGGAAGACTACCTCATCGCCACGACGACCGCGGAGGAACGGCGCGAGCGCGACCGGCTCGCCGCCCGCATGGGGACGTGGGAAGCCATCCAGCAGCTCGCCAAATCGCGGAGGGTGCCATGTCTGCACAATGGATCGGACGGGCGAACGCCATCGGGATCCTGATCGGCCTCCTGCTCATCCCGGCGGCCTCCGGAGCGCCGGCGTCCGGAGCGTCCATCTTCGGAGCGCCTGCCGCCGGCCCCGCGGGGTCAACGGCGATCGTGCCCTCGGCCTGGTCCGGGGGCGCAGCCGCGTGGCCGGATGAGATGCCGCCCGTGGACACCCCGGGGGATCTCGCGCGGTTCATCGCCGAGGTCCGGGCATCGCTCGACCGCCTGGCGGAATGGGTCCGGGTGTTTCCGCAGATGGTCTCGGAGACCCTGACGCGGATGATCTGGGAATCGCCGGGCCTGCTGCCGGAGGGGGCCGATCTGGACGGGCTGGCGCGGCAGATCGCCGCGCTGCCTCGGGCCCTGCGGGGGCCGCTCGAGGCGGTCCTCGGGAAGCTCGCGGCGGCGGCGGCGCCGGGCGCGGCCGGTGCGCGTCACCGTGCTTATATAGAAGGCGATCCGGCCACGGCGCACGAGGCCATGGGCATTGTCGAGACCGACCAGGTGGTCGTGGGCGGGGCGGTTCAGCAGCGGGCGTCATCCGAGGCGACGGCGGCGGCGGCGGATGCGGTCTCGCGCGACCTGCGTCCCGAGCTCGCGGCGGCGCAGGCGGACCAGGCCGGCCGGATGCTGGTGTCCGCCGCGCAGGGCCTGCCCAGCTCGCGGGCGGGCATTGAGCTGCTGGTCGCGGGCGTGGGCACGGGCCTGCGGAGGCAGGCGGATCTGGGCGCGGCCGCGGCGGACCGCCTCACCGTCCTCGTGCAGCAGACCGCGCAGGTCAGCCAGCAGGTCGCGGCGCTCGCGGCCACCACGGGCTCGCTGACGCTCCGGCAGGCGGAGCAGGACCGCCGGGCCTTGGACGCGCAGCTGGAATTCGCGGACACGGTGTCCACGGCCGCGCACCTGCTGGTGGGCGTCGTGACGGATGCCGGCGAGACGCGGTCCACGGATCCGCAGCTGAGGCCGCTCTACTGAGTTCTCGGGGCGCGGCGACGGGGCCATGAGCGGGTTTGAGCGCGGCATCGCCGACGTGTTCGCCGCGCTGGAACAGTGGCTGGTCTCGACCGGCGCCACCCAGTCGATGATGCGGCTGGCCTGGGCGGTGCTGACCTCCCTCTGGCTGGGCCACGTCGCCGTCTCGATGCGCCCCGGGGGCGCGCCGGATCTGGTGGGGACCTTTGGCCGGATGTTTGTCGCCGCCGGACTCCTGCTGGCGATCGGCTCCCTCAACCGGATCGTCCTCCTGGCCTTCGGCACGCTCCGGGATGCCGGGTCCGCGGTCCTGTCCGGGCTGCTCTCGCAGAGCTGGGCCCAGTTCAGAGAGGAGCTGCTGGGTCCGCATCGCGCCCTCTTCCGACTGCTCGGACAGTTGCTCGGACCGTGGATCACGGCGGCCCCCTGGGCCCCCCACGCGCTGCTGCTGGGAATCCTGCTCGGGGTGCTGCTCTTTGCGATCGGCTCCATGGTGTATCTGGCGATCCTCTTCTTCGCGCACCTCACGCTGCTGCTGGCGCTGTTTCTGGCGCCGCTCGCCGTGGCGCTGCTGGCGGCGCCGGGGACGGCCCGGTGGACCGCGCGGTGGGCGGTGGTGATCGTCAGGACCGGACTGGTGGTCTTCTGCGTCAGGGTCATTCACGCCGCGGCAATTTATCTCGCGGTGATCGTGCCGATCCGGCAGGTGTTCGCGGGAAACACCGGCGGCCCCGACCTGCCCGGAGGGGGGGCCGGAGGGATTGCCTCGCTCGCCGCCGGCTTCTTCCAGTTAGGGCTGCTCCTGATGCAGATGGTGGTGGGGACCGGGATCGGCGTGTACGCGATGCTCCGGGCCGAGCGGCTGACGGGGCAGTTCGTCGATGGGGTGGCGTTCGGCGACGGCGCCCGAGCGGTCGGCGGCCCCATCGCGTTCGGCGTGCGGTACGCGGCCGGGGCGATGCGGGGCGGGGTGAGCCTCCCCGGCCCGAGCGTGGCGGGAGACGACGCTTCCGGATCCGGGCCGACGGCATCCGGGCCCACGCCGGGAGGCGCGAGCCCCTTTGGATCATCCCTTCGCGGCGGCGCGCAGGAGGCCACGGTCCTCCAGCCGGGAGGCCGGTTTCACCAATGAGGGCGGGCGCCCGCCGCTTCGTCGCCGGCGCGGCCATCGCGGGGCTCGTTCTGGCCGCGGACGCCTCTTCGGGCGCTGAGCCGATCCCCGCGGGCGGGGCGGCCGCCGTCCTCTCGTTCGTTGATGCCGCGGCCGGGCGGGTCGAGGTCGTGCGCGGATGGCCGGCGCGGCCGACGGATACCGACGTCTATCCCTTCGTCCCCTACTTCTGGGGGAGCTGCCCGGGGCCCGGGGCCATCATGATGCTCGTGACACTCCCGCCGGGCTCCGCTCCGCTTGCCGCCATCGCCGGCCGCCTCGTCTCGGGACTCGGCCTGCCCCCGCCCGGGCCGCGTCCCTCGAGCGAGCCCATAACACTCGCGCGCATCGCGGCCGGGCTGCGGACGCCGGGCGATCCGGCGCAGGCGGCGCTCGCGGCGGCCGTTCCATGGATCAGCGACCTCGAGACGTACGAGCGATGGGGATACGCCGTCTTCCTGTTCATCCACTGGGAGGGGATCAGTTGCGTGGCGACCTTCAGGGCCGTTCCCGAGGGCTACGGGATTCCATTCGTCCAGTAGCCCTCGATGCGTCCCGTGGCGGACGGAGACCGGGGCGGGACGCCGCGTTGACAAATCAGACTAGTCAGACTAGTCTAAAATCAATGGCGCAGACGTATTCGACGTACGAAGCCAAGGCGCGTTTCAGCGAGATCATCCGGAAGGTCCGGGCGGGGCAGCGCATTGTCATCTCGCACCGGGGGCGCGAGGTGGCGGAGATCCGGCCGCTGGGAACGCGGAATCCAGACCTAGCCCATCGGCTGGAACACCTGGAAGACGAAGGCGTGCTCGACCGACAGGCCTCGCCTACCGGCCCTCTTGGGCCGCTCGCTCGGAGGCCAGGAGCCCTGACCCGGTTCCTCGAGTCACGAGAGTGAACCTCGCGTACGTTGATACTTCCGGTCTCGTGGCGATTGCGTTCGATGAGCCCGGCGGACGCCGGCTCGCGCAACGGCTGCGGCGGTACGATCGCCTCTTCGCGTCGAACCTTCTCGAAGCCGAGTTCCGTGCAACGCTGCTTCGTGAAAAGGTGGATGCGCGCGCGGAGGCCTTGCTCTCCTGGATTACCTGGGTCTATCCCAACCGGCCGTTGACCGAGGAGTTCAAGCGGATTTCTTCGGTGGGCTATGTGAAGGGCGCCGACATGTGGCATCTTGCCCATGCCCTGTTCCTCGCGCCCGAGGGCGCTGGCCTGGAGTTCCTCACGCTCGACGAGCGTCAACGTGACGTGTCCGTCAGGCTCGGGTTCCACGCACTGGAACGGCCGTAGGCGGTGCGCCCGACCGTGCGCGACTTCGCGCCGCCGGTCATGCTCCTCACCGTCGGGGTCGCGGTCGCCGCATCGGGGATCGCCGGGGCGCTGCGGGAGATCGCCGCGGCGCTCCCGGCTCGATGGGCGCCCTCCGCCGCCGGCCGCCCTCCCGATGCGGGACGGTGGCTGCGTGCCTGCCTGGCCGACCCACGGTGCCGCGAGGCTGCCGCGGCGCTCATGGCCGCCTCCGCCGCGAGGCATGAGCATGTCCTGTGGGGCGGGCTGCTGTTCGGTGTCGCGTCGGCCGCATGGCTCGGGGTGCTCCGCCTGCGGTCGCAGCGGCCCCGGCGGCCGGCCGGCGATGCGCGCTTCGCCTCCCGGGCGGAGCTGCGCCGGCTGACACGCTGTTCGCCTGGGGCGTGGTTGCCACTGGGCTACGCGCGGCGGTGGCCCCCGCCTCGGCGCGACCGCCCCGGCGCGGCGCTCCTCTCGAGGCTCGCCCCCGCGCGGGCTCAGCCGGTGCGGCTGCCCGAGGAAGACCTCGCCCGCCACGTGCTCGTTGTCGGCCTCACCGGCGCGCACAAGACGACAGCCGTGGTGTTCCCGGCGCTGCTCGAGGCGGCCCGCGCCGGGGTCTCCGTGGTCGCGCTGGATCTCAAGTACGGTGAAGCCGACAGTCTCGCGCGGGCGGCCCAGGAGTGGCAGCGGTGGGCGCGGGATGTGCAGGTGTTTGCGCCGCTCGAGGCCACGACGCTCCGGTGGAACCCGCTTGCCGGCTGCCGGTCGATCGGGGACGCCCAGCAGCTCGCGTCCCAGCTCTTTGAGGATCCCGATCCGTCGGACGCCGACATGGTCTACTGGGTGGGGGCGGAGCGGCATCTCTGCGCCGTGCTCTGCTGCGCCCTGGGAGCGGACGATGGCCCGCCCACCCTCGGCCGCCTGCGGATCGTCTGCGAATCCGGGCCGGCGGGCGTGCAGGCCTACGTGCGCGCGCACCCACAGGCGCCGATGCTCACGGCCAGGCTGGGCGCGTACTTCGCCATGCTCCCAAAGGATCAGGCGGGGATTCTTCAGGGCATCGCCGCCCGCCTCGAGGCGTGGGGCGACGAGGCCGTCTGCGCGGCCACGGAGGGATCCGCACCCTGGGAGCAGATCGATCTCGGCCGGCTGCGCCGTGAGCCCTCGTTCCTGATTGTCGGGGTGCCGCAGGCGGCGCTGGGGCGGCTCCGCGGGCTCTGCCATCTCTTCCTCCGGAATCTCGCGGCGCGCCTCCTCCGGCCCAGGGAGCCCGAAGAGCGGGTGCGGGTCCTGCTGGTGCTCGAGGAGCTGCCGGGGTGGGGTGCGCTGCCGGGACTGGCCGAGCACCTGGCGACCTACCGCAGCCGGCGGGTGTCGGTGCTGGCGACGCTGCAGAGCGACGCCCAGGGAGAGTACGTCTACGGACGGGACGGCTGGGCCGCGATCTCCGCCAACCTGGTGACCAAACTGTACCTCCCGTCGCTTGCGGATGTCGATGCGGAGCGGCTGAGCCGGGCGATGGGGACGGCGGCGGGTGAAGACATCGCCTCGAGCCGGGGATGGGGGGCCGCGGGAGCTCGAAAGGGAGAGCAGCGGCGCGCGATCCCGGTCCTCCTCCAGCGCCCTGAGGAACTTCGGGGCATCGGCAGGTCGCCGGATGAAAGCCTGGTCCGGTTTGCCCGCATTCCGCCGGCGCGGCTGTGGTGTCCGCCCTACTACCTCCGGCCCGAGTATGCGGGCCGAGTTCCGGATCGGCTGCCCACGACCCCGGAGCTGGTGATCTATCATCACCTCTGGGCTCGGCGCACCCACGCCGAGGCGGCTGCCGGCGCGCCCGCCTGTGTCGCCGCCGGTCCCGCGCCGCGGCCTGATCCTCCGGACGCCGGCGCCGCCACCCACGGCACCGAGCCCGCGCCTGCCGCGCGCACGCCGCTGAGCGACCATGTCGGGGAAGACGGCGCCACCGCGGATGACATCGCGCAGCTGAACCGGCTCGTCGAGGCGCTCCTGCTGTCCGCCGGCCCGGATCGCCCGGCGGCCATTCGCGCGGTTCGCGGCGGGGGACGGATCGTGGAGATCCGCGCGGATCCGCGGGACATCGTCCGGGCGTGCGGGAGGCCCGATGTCATGCACGGCCTGGCCCGCCGGTGGTCGGCGCTCCGCTGGGTCCGCCGCGTTCGGCCCTCGTTCGTCCTCAGCAGGCGCGCGCTCGACGTCCTCGAGCCACGGCTGGCCCGGCGGCTCATGGACCTCTGTGCGCGAGACGTCTCGGAGACATAGCACCGTTTCCCCGGGGTCTCCCCGGCAGGAGGACGATATCGCCGCATCTGCACAGGCCCGGGCCGCTGTTGCCTCGAACCACCTCTTCATGGAGTTCGGCCGCCTGCTTGCCGCGATCCGCGAGGATCCCCGCTACCGCGGGCAGATCGTCCACGAGGAGCGCTTCCCGGCCAGGCCGGCCCGCTACGGGACCCTTCGGCGGCCGCTGACCGAGCCGCTCGCCCAGGCGCTCGCCCGCCGGGGGATCACGCGCCTCTATACCCACCAGACCGAGGCGCTGGACGCGGTTCGCACCGGCGAATCGGTCGTGATCACCACCGGGACCGCGAGCGGGAAGTCGCTGTGCTACATGCTGCCGGTGCTGGAGACGGCCGTCGCGGACCCGGAGGCCCGGGCGCTGTTCATCTACCCCACGAAGGCCCTGGCCCAGGACCAGCAGGATGCGCTCGGGGAGTTCGGCCTCACCGTGAAATTCGGCAGTTACGACGGCGACACGCCCCAGGCCGCGCGGCGGCTCCTCCGGGCGGAGGCCCAGGTCCTGCTCACCAACCCGGACATGCTGCACGTGGGGATCCTCCCGCAGCACTTCCGGTGGACCGCGTTCCTCAAACACCTCAGGTACGTGGTCCTCGACGACATGCACGTCTACCGCGGCGTGTTCGGAAGCCACGTCGCGAACATCCTCCGCCGGCTGGTGCGGGTCTGCCGGCTCCGGGGCGCCGATCCGCAGATCATCTGCACCTCGGCCACCGTGGCGAACGCGGGGCCGTTTGGCCGCCGCCTGACCGGGCGGCCGCTGCGGGTGATCGACGACGACGGGGCGCCCCGGGGGCCGCGGCGCTTCGTGCTGTGGAATCCCCCGGTGACCGACCGGGCGACGATGAGCCGGCGGAGCGCCTATCTGGAGGCGGGCTGGCTCATGGCCGCGCTCCTCCGGCGCGATGTGCGGACCATCGCCTTCACCAAGGCCCGGAAGATCACCGAGCTGGTGCACCGGTACACCGTGGACGCGCTCCAAGAATCGCCCGAGCTGGCCGCGCGCATCAGCCCGTACCGCGCCGGCTACCTCCCCGCGCAGCGGCGCGAGATCGAGCAGCGGCTGTTCCGCGGCGACCTCGCCGGGGTCGTCAGCACCAGCGCGCTGGAACTGGGGATCGACGTTGGCGGGCTGGACGCGTCGATCCTGGTGGGGTTTCCCGGAACGATGGCGAGCGTCTGGCAGCGGGCGGGGCGCGCCGGCCGGGGGGTGGATGAGTCGCTCGCGGTCTTGATCGCGCTCCAGGATGCGCTCGACCAGTACCTGATGCGCCAGCCGGCGTACTTTTTCGGCCGGCCCGTCGAGCACGCGACGGTCGATCCCGAGAACCCCTATGTGCTCGCCGCGCACCTCCGCTGCGCCGCCAGCGAGGTGGCGCTGTGGCCGGGGGATGAGGCGCTCTTCGGCCCGCGCATGCGGGAAGTGGCGGAGGCGCTCGAGGGGATGGGGGATCTCGTGCGGCGGCGCGATCGGTGGCACCCCCCGTCCCGGCGCTACCCCGCCGGGTCCGTCGAGATCCGCAGCGTCTCAGGGGACCTGTACCGAATCGTCAACAGCGGAACGCGCCGGCTGCTCGGGACCGTCGATGCCGCGCGCGCGCTGGAGCAGGTGCACGAGGGCGCCGTCTATCTGCACCAGGGGGAGGCGTACCGGGTGACCCGCCTCGACCTGGCGACGCGGACGGCCGCGGTCGAGCCCGATGCGAGCGGCACCTACAGCGAGGCCCGAGTCCTCACCGAGCTCAGCATCGTCCGGCCGCGCGCCGAGCGCCCCCTGGGGGAGACGACCGCGCACTTCGGCGAGGTGCTGGTCACGCAGCAGGTCATCGAGTACCGGCGCAAACAGCTGGTCACCGAGACGGTGCTGTCGGTCACGCCGCTCGACCTGCCGGAGCAGGAGCTGCCGACGGCCGCCCTGTGGATCGTGATCCCGCCCGGCCTGGCCGCCGAGGTGGCGGCGGCCGGGCTCGACCTCGCCGGCGGCATCCACGCCGTCGAGCACGCGGCGATCGGCCTCTTGCCGCTGCTGGCGATGTGCGACCGCTGGGACATCGGCGGGGTGAGCTACCCGCAGCACCCCGAGACGGGTGAGGCGACGATCTTCATCTACGACGGACACCGGGGCGGCGTCGGGGTCGCGGAGACAGGGTTCGAGCTCCTCGACGAGCTGCTGCGCCGCACGCTGGAGGCGATTGTCTCGTGTCCGTGCGAGGCCGGATGCCCGTCGTGCATCCAATCCCCGAAATGCGGCAACCTCAACGCGCCGCTCGACAAGCCAGCCGCCGTGATGCTGCTCCGGCGGCTGCTTGGGCGGGTCGACGTCCCCTCCCCCACCGCGCGCGGCGGGGGATGAGGCCCAACGGGCGATTATCGCGCGGCTTTCGCCAGGGCCTCCAGGGAGGTCCGCTTGTTCAACGCCAGCAGGGCGGCCATGATGACCGCGTAGGCTTCTTCCCGCTGCTCGAGCGCGGCGAGGGGGATGCGGGCGGTGTGGGCGTGCCGGCCGCGGGAAAATCTGACGGTCACCATCCCCGGTTCTGCGGCCTCGACGTCACCGACGCCGACGTCGTCACGGCCCAGCGCCATGACGGCTTCCTCCACCGCGCGGCGATACGTCTCCAGATCCCTGGTCGTTGCCATAGACGGGTACCTCCCCGAGTTGTGTGTGGTCGTCCGGGGGCGCAAAAAGGCCCGGGACGTTGATGCGTAGCTGGCCTACGTGCTCCGTCGACCTCAATACGAGATTGCAGCCGGAGATCTGCCGGGGCGCTTGGTTCTCTACTGCTCTTGCACTTACAAGATACCCAACTTCGCCATGCGGTAAACCGGACCCGGCGGGATTCGAATGTCAGACTTCACACACCCGCGCCGGCCCAAAACCGTCTCCCGGCCCAGGGTGTGCGGCGGGCGGCGGCGAACTTACATCAAAGGTGCGTCGATGATGCGGAACCGGTGGATCGCCGCGGCAGCCCTCGCGCTGGCCCTCCTGTCGCTGCTCCGCGCGCCGCGGCCGGTCTCGAGCGCCGCGGCCGGTCCGGACCCGGGCCTCCCGGGGAACGTGCTGATCGCGGATGCCGGCAACAACCGCGTCATCGAGGTGACCCCGGAGAAACGGATTGTCTGGGAGTTTCCCCAACCGGGCGACCTGGCTCCCGGGCAATCGTTCGTGGACCCGGACGACGCCTTCTATACGCCCGGGGGACGGACGATCATCACCAACGAAGAGGACAACCACACGATCGCCGTGATCGACTATGCGACGCGCAAGATCGTCTGGGAGTACGGCCACCCCGGCCATCCCGGCACCGGCCCCGGCTACCTGAACACGCCCGACGATGCCTATCAGCTGGCCGACGGCCGGATCGTGGTCGCGGACATCAAGAACTGCCGCATCCTCGTGTTCGATCCTCCCCCGGCCCGGCGCATCCAGCGGCAGTTCGGCGTGACGAAGGATTGCCGGGCGGCCCCGGGTCATTTCCTGTATCCCAACGGGGATACCCCGCTGCCGGGCGGCCGCCTCCTGCTCACGGAGATCGGCACCAGGAGCGCGGCCGAGATGGATCTGGCGACGGGACGCATTCTCCATCGCATCCCGCTCCACGTCGACTACCCCTCCGACACGCAGCCGACCCGCGCCGGCCAGTATCTGGTCGTCGACTACAGCCGTCCCGGCAAGGTCGTCATCGTCGACCGGTCGGGGAAGGTCGTGTGGTCCTACGGGCCCACCTCCGGGCCCGGCCGGCTCGATCATCCATCGCTGGCGCTCGAGCTGCCGAACGGCAACCTCCTCCTCAACGACGATTTCAACCACCGCGTCATCGTGCTCAGCCGCGGGAAGACGATCCTCTGGCAGTACGGCGTCACCGGGGTCCCCGGACGGGCCCCGGGCTACCTGCACACGCCCGACGGCGTGGACGTCAAGCCGGCGACCTTCGGCCGGTAACCCGCGGCCGCCGGCCGGTCCGGCGGCGACGGGTGGGGGACGTCTACCCGGGGACGCGGGCAGGGGCGCGCAGGCTGTCCAGGTTGAAGTGGAGCCGCTCGCCGAGCCGCCAGAACTCCGCCACCCCGCCGGCCTCCGCGGGCGCGGCGGGTCCCGGCCCGCCCTGCGCGCGCTCGCGCAGCAGGTCCCGGTGCGACTGCGCCGCGGCGTGGTAGGCGTTTTGGACCTGCCAGAGGTTGACGGCGATGCCGAGGGCGGCCGCCAGGTCGAGCAGGCGGTGCGCCTGGTCCAGGTCCGGCCCGAGAGGGTCCGCCCGGAGCGCGTCCGCCCGCGTCTCGGCCGCCCGGCGGAGGAGCAGCTCGTGGTCGGCCACGCGGGCGGTGAGGTCCAGCGAGTCGAGCTCGCGCGCGATCACGAAGGCGCGGTCGGGGAGAGGCTCGCGCGAGGCGCGGCCGAGCGCGTCCACCAGCTCCTTGATCAGCGTGTACTCCGCCGCCATGCGGATCGCGGGCGGGATGGGGACCTCGGACTCCCGCATGAACGCGATGAGGGGACGCGATTCTTCGTAGAGGTTCTGGTACACGCCGTCGAACCGGGCCAGGCGCTCTTCGGTGATGCGCCCGAGGATCCGGCGCCGCGCTTCGGTGAACAGGTCGGACAGCGTGTACAGGGAGCCCTTGAAGGATTCGTCCAGCGCGCGGACGACCTCGCTGGGGCCTTTGCCGAGGAACGACGCGACGATCTCCGCCCCCGCCTTCGCGGCCCAGTCGGGCGAGGCATCCATGAGGACGCCGCATTGGACGTCGGTCCCTCCCAGGTGCAGCGCCGCGAACGCGGCCCGCCGCGTCTCCTCGGTCACGCGGGAGGCCACCGCCACGAGCCCCGCGGCCAGCCGGTGGCCGCCGCTTTCTTCGCGCCGGACGTCGAGGCGGCGGACCGTGTAGCTCGCGGGCCGGGCCTCCGCCTCGTCCGGTTCGAAGAGCCCGCTGATCGCGTAATGCGCGACCACCCGGGCAAGCGTCACGGACGACGGCCGGACGGCCCGACGGTAGACCTCGGCGCCGCTCCCCCACCGCGGGAGGTTGCTCTTGGCCGCGGCGAGCCGCCTGATGAACTCGTCCTCGAGCCGGGCGCCGAACGTTTCCGCCAGCTGGATCGCGCGCGCCGCGTACCGGATGACCTGCACCGTCTCGATCCCCGAGAGTTCGTCGAAGAACCATCCATCCGAGGTGTACATCAACAGGGCGTGCCGCTGCATCTCGAGGAGGCGGAGCGCCCGCGGGGGGTCCCCGGCCGCCCCCGCGCGGCCCCAGGCGGCAAAGAACGCCGCGAGGCGCTCGGGGCTGCGGTCCAGGATGACGTCGATGTAGGCGTCCCGGGCCACCCAGGGGTCCCGCAGGTCCCGCCCGGCCTGTTCCTCGTAGACGCGGACGAGCTCGTCCCGCAGCCAGTCGAGCGTGTCCCGGAGCGGCCGGCGCCACTCCTGGTTCCACCCGCCCCGGCCCATGTTGCAGCCGCAGTTGGACCGCCACCGTTCGACGCCGTGCACGCACGACCAGGAGGTCGGCTCGAGGATCTGGACCTCGTGATCCGGCGGGTGCAGCGCGAGGAACTCCCCGTAATTGGTGAGCCGGGCCTGGCCCCGCTCTTCGATCAACCGCAGGGCGTGGGTGAGCGCCATCTCGCCGAACCGGTGGTGGTGCCCGTAGGTCTCGCCGTCCGTCGCGATGTGGACGATCTGCGCCCCGCGCCGGTCGTCGCGGAATCCCGCGATCAGCCGGTTCGCGAATGCCTCCCCGCTGTTGAGGAGCCCCTCGAACGCCACGGCCCGCGCGATCGGCCCGTCGTAAAAGAAGAGCGCGATCGACGCCCCGCTCGGCAGCCGGCAGAGGTACGGCCGGCTCGGATCGATGCGGGCCCGCCCGACGTCGATCCACTGCGGCCCGCCGGGCGGCCGCACCCGGGCGGCCTGGTGGGGCGCGAGGATCGTGAACCGGATGCCGCGGGCGGCGAGGACTTCGAGGGTCTCGGTGTCCACGGCCGTTTCGGGGAGCCACATCCCCTCCGGGTCGCGCCCGAACCGCCGGCGGAAGTCGGCGATCCCCCACGCCACCTGCGTCTCCTTGTCCCGGCGCGCCGCCAGCGGGAGGATCAGATGGTTGTAGGCCTGCGCCAGCGCGTTCCCGTGCCCGCCCCGCAGGGCCCGGCTCGCGCGGTCGGCCTCGATGATCCGCCCGTAGGTCTCCGGCGCGGCGCCGTCGAGCCAGGCGAGGAGGGTGGGGCCGACGTTGAAGGAGATGCGGCTGTAGTTGTTGCTGATTTCCAGGATCCGCTTCTCGGCGTCGAGCAGCCGCGAGGCCCCGTTCGGCGCGTAGCACTCCGCGGTCACGCGCGCGTTCCAATCGTGGTAGGGCCGGGCGGAGTCCTGAACCTCGACCTCCTCGAGCCACGGGTTCTCCCGGGGGGGCTGGTAGAAGTGCCCGTGGATGCAGACGAACCGGTCCGGTGGGGTCATGGGATCACTGGGCGGCCGCGCAGTCAGGGCAGCGCCGGCGTGGTGGGCGTCGCCCCTCGGACCCGGGTGGCGCCGCGCGCCAGGACGGTGATGCCCGAGGGATCGACGATCCCGTTCTCGGGCGGCGCCTCCGCGCCCTCGCCGATCACGGCGCCAGGCGCAACCACGTTGAACCGGTCGACGATCGCCCGGCGAATCCCGGCGCCGCGGCCGACGATCGTGTTGTCCATGATGATGCTGTGCTCGATCGTGACCCCCCGCTCGACCCGGACGCCCCGCCCCAGGATGGAGTGGCGGACCGTGCCGCCGTGGATGACGGAGCCCTCCCCGATCAGGACGTCTTCGACCGTCCCCCCCAGGATCCGCGCGGCCGGCCCGGCAAACGGCGAGGCCAGGATCGGCCACCGGGGATTGTCCAGGTCCAGCGCGGGCGTGGGGCCGAGCAGGTCCATGTTGGCCCGCCAGTACGCTTCGATCGTCCCCACGTCCCGCCAGTAGGCCCGCTCCTCGGTGGCGTGGGACCCCGGGATCTCGTTCTGCGTGAAATCGTAGGCGAAGACCCGCGCGTACGGGTAGAGTTCGGGGATGATCGTGCGGCCGAAGTCGTGGTCGGTGCTCCGGCGCGCGTCCTCGACCAGGGCGTCGACCAGCACGTCCGCGGTGAAGATGTAGTTGCCCATCGAGGACAGCGCCCGGCTCGGGTCGCCGGGCATCGGGCGCGGCCGCAAGGGTTTCTCCTCCCAGCCGATGATCCGGCCGTCCGTCTCGGCCTCCATGATCCCGAACCCGGAGGCCTGCTCGATCGGCACCGGGAGGGCGGCCACGGAGACGTCGGCGCGGCGGTCCAGGTGCGCCTGGACGATCTGCTGCAGGTCCATCCGGTAGACGTGGTCGGCGCCGAAGATGGCGACGAGGTCGGGGTCCACGTCGCGGATCAGGTTGAGGTTCTGAAACACCGCGTCCGCGGTGCCCCGGTACCACGATTCCCCCCACCGCATCTGCGGGGGGACCGTGATGATGAACTGGCTGTCCACGAGCCCGCCGATCCGCCAGCCGCGGCGGATGTGGTCGATCAGCGACTGCGACTTGTACTGGACCAGGATGTAGAGCGAGTAGATCTGGGAGTTGATGAAGTTGCTGAGCACGAAGTCGGCGATCCGGTACTTGCTGCCGAACGGCACGGCGGGCTTGCTGCGCTCCGTCGTCAGCGGAAAGAGCCGCTCGCCTCTGCCGCCCGCCAGGATGAGGCCGAGGATGCGGGGGAGCGTCACGCGGTCACCCGGGGTGGGTCCGCTGCGCCGCCGCCTCGAGGTGTCCGGCCAGGTCCGGGAAGCAGAAGTCCTGCGCTTCTTTGGTCTTGAGGTACTCTTCGTCCTCCCACGACGGCGCCCCGCCGCCCGCCACCCGCCTGGCCAGGTCCAGGAGACGGGTCAGGTCGGCGGTGTGCTCGGTGAACCGCGTCTCCGCGTAGTTGCGGGCGGACCATGTGGTGATGAGGAACTGCCAGTCCGAGGCTTCAGCCAGGAGCAGGGCCCGCCCCATCTGCTCGACGATCCGGCGCAGCAGGGGCGCGCGCCGCCACCCGCCGGCGGCGACGAAGGTCCAGAAGTCGTCCTCGGCCTGGTAGATTTTCTCCCAGGTCCATTCGGTGTCCTTGTTCATCCAGACGCGGTGGTCTCCTCCCTCGCCCCAGGATCCCTCGAGGAGCGTGATCGACTCACGCGGAGGATGCGCGTCGAGATACCGGCCGGCGGTGATCGGGGCGACCTCCTCCGGCGCGAGGCGGGCAAAGACCTGGGCCAGCCACCGCGGGCCTTCGTACCACCAGTGGCCGAAGAGTTCGGTGTCAAACGGGCTGCACAGCACCCCGGGCGTCCCGTTCTCCTTGGCGCTCCGGCTCAAGATCGCCCGGACCATTCCGGCATAGTGCTCCGCGTGCGCGCGGGTGCGCTCCAGGGCCCGCTCGGGGACGTAGACCTGCTTGTCGGCCAGGTCGCTCTTCGGGTGGGTGACCCGCCAGAAGCGCAGGCCGCCGGGGAAATGGGTCTTATGGAAGTCGAGGTACCACTCGTCGCCCGGGTAGCCGACGTCCCGGCTCCAGACCTGCAGGGTGGTCTCGGGGTCGCGCACGAACGCGGCCGCCTGGCCGGCGCCGCCCCGAGAGGCGACCCGGTAGGTGGTGTAGGGCGACCGCTCCCCGCGCCGGTAGAAGTTGTGCGGCTCGGGGCCCAGGACGGTGCGGAGGCTGGGGAAATACTCGCGGTACGCGGAGACGCCCCGGCCGCCGCGGACGAGGTGGGTGTCCGTGAAGAAGTAGGCGACCCCGTGGTCGGCCAGGAACTCCTCCACGCCGCGGCGGCGATAGCGGACCTTGCCGCTCTTCGGGCCCACGGGCGGCGTCCACTCGTACCGGGGACGGTAGGCGCATTCGGGGAGCCAGATCCCGCGGGGCGGCCGCCCGAAGTGGCGGGCGTGCGTCGCGACCGCCACCCGCACCTGCAGGTCCAGGCTTTCGTCCCGGCTCAAGAGCGGAAGGTACCCGTGGGTGGCCGCGCAGGTGATCAACTCGATCGCGTCGCGGTCCGCGAGACGCCGGAAGGCGCCGAGGAGATTGCCGTCCAGCGACTCGAACTGGGCCCGGGTATCTTCGTAGAACTTCTGCCAGTAGTCGCACAGGGCGATCATCTGCGCCTCGCCGGTGTCCGCGAAGTGCCGGCGGTTCTCCCGGCACGCCTCCAGGCGCTGCTGGAGAAAGCCCTGGACCTCTTCCTGGAACCCGGCGTTGGCCATCTGCTCGCAGAGGATCGGCGAGAGGTTGATGGTGACCGTCGGGGTGATGTCTTCGTCGTCCGCCAGGCGCGTCAACGTCCGGAGGAGCGGAAGGTAGCACTCCACCGTGGCCTCGGAGAGCCAATCGCTGCCGAACGGCCACCGGCCGTGGTTCAGCACGAAGGGGAGATGGGTATGCAGCGTGACGATCAAGTGGCCGACAGGCTGGGTCACGGTCCTATTGTACCTTAAGGCGCCGGGGTCACGCGGACGGCGCCGACGGGGGCCCGAGCGCCGGAATGACGCCGCGGCGGGCCAGAGCCTCGAGGATGTTGCGCCGGAGGTCCGCCGCGGCGTCGTGCTCACGCCCGGGGGCGACGAGGACCGAGCACTGCAGCACGATGACGCCGTCGCGCAGGTCGGCGATGCCGTCGACCTTGGACTCGGCCGGCGCGTCGCCGGCATGGGCGGCGGCCCACGCCTGCGCCGCCTCGCGGAGCCCGTCGAGCGCCGCGCTCACGTTCGCTCCGTAGCGGATCGGGATCTGCACGATCGCCCGGGCGTAGTCCCGGCTCAGGTTGCCGATCCACATGATGGAGCCGTGGGGGACCGTCAGGAGCTCCCCGGTGACCTTGCGGATGCGGAGGGCTCTGAGCGCGACCCGCTCGACGGTGCCGAGGTCGGTGGTGCCGATGTTGCCGACGACCCGGACGACATCGCCGGTCTGAATGGTGCCCTCGGTGATGAGGAAGAAGCCCGCGAGGAGGTCCCGGATGAGGTACTGCGCGCCGAACCCGAGCGTCAGGCCGAGCACCGTGGCGCTCGCGAGCACGGGCGCGACGTTGACGTGCACGACGTCGAGCATCAGGATGAGCGCCGTGAAGATGATGGCGTACCGGAGGAGCCCCTCGAGGATGGGCGTGACCCGGCCGGACGGCTCCGCGGCGCGCCAGGCGGATGGATGGCGAAGGAGGGCGTGGGTAATGCGGAGCGCCGCCCAGGCCGCGAGCGCGATGATCGCGAGCCAGATCAGCGTCTCGATGCCGCGCGCGACGAACTGCGGATCGGTGACGTCCCCGACGACCCGTCGCAGGGGCTCGAGCGGGTCCATGTCAGCGCGCCCCCCCGGCCGGCGGAACGCCGGGGTCAGCGGGCGCCGGTCGCCGCACGCCCGGCGGCTCCGACCAGCGCCCGCCGGCGCCGGTACTCGGGGACCGTCACGATCGGCGGCCGCTCGCGCTCGCGGACCTCCCGGACCTCGAGGGAGAGGGCGCCCGGGCTGACGAGTTTGATGGCCGTGTTCATCCACGCGCCGAGGGGCGCGCGGATCCGCTCGCCCACGCGGGTCATCACCACCTGGGCGATCGCGAACGCCATGACGGACAGCGGGGTGAGGTCCCGGTTGCGGTGCAGGCGCGACCCCAGATTGACCTGCCCGATCTGGTCGAGCCCGAAGCGCCTGAGGACGTCGATGAGGAGGCCGATCTCGACCCCGTACCCGGTGAAAAACGGCAGTTGCTCGAGGATCTCCCGCCGCCCGGCGTACTCGCCGGCCAGGGGCTGGATCACGCCGCCGAGCTCGGGGAAAAACAGGTTGAGCAGCGGCCGCGCGGTGAGCTCGGTCACCCGCCCGCCGCCCGACTCGGCCCGGCGGCCGCGCAGCCGGAGGGGACGCCGGTAGAACCCCTTGACGTAGCCGATCCCGGGCTCGCGCAGCAGCGGTCCGATCAGGCCGTAGACGAACCTGGGGTGGATGTTCCGGATGTCGGTGTCCACCCAGGCGACGAGGTCGCCGCGGAGGACGTGGAGGCTCTTCCAAAGGGATTCGCCCTTGCCGGTGAAGGCGCCCTCGCCGGGAAGGATCTCGGCGTGGTGGTAGGTGGGGACGCCGAGCCGGCGCGCGACCTCGGCCGTGCCGTCCACCGATCCGCTGTCGATCACGACGATCTCGTCGAGGAACGGCACCTCGTCGATCAGCGCGCGCCGGAGGATCTGGATCTCGCGGCCGATCGTCGGCTGCTCGTTGAGCGCGGGCAGGCCGAGGCTGATCGTGACGCCCCGGGCCCGTTTGAGCGCCAGCAGGGCGTCCAGATCGCCGAATTCCTCGGCGTCGAAGGTGTGGCCGCTGAACCACGCATCGGAGGCGGCCGCCGGCCACGCCGGCGCGGAGCCGGGTCGCGCAGGATGGAGAGGGCCGGATGACGGGGCGGTCATGGGGGCGCCACGGCGGCGAGCCGGGTGAGCAGGGGGACGATCCGCTCGCGCATGATACCCTCCCAGGTGTACGAGGCGAGGACTCGCCGGCGGAGGCGGTACCCCCTCTCCTCCATTAACGCATGGATCAGCCTGAGCGCTACCGCGGCCGGCGGGTCGGCGAGGTCAAACGTGTGGATCGCATCGCCGCCGACCTCGCGCAGCGGGGGAAGGTCGCTCGTCCATGCCGGGAGCCTGGCCAGCGCCGCCTCCAGCAGCGGAAGTCCGAATCCCTCCCGGCGGCTGGGGAGGATGAGCGCGTCCGCCAGCAGGTAGAGGTCGGCCACGATGCGGTCGGACAGCCTCAGGCGCCGGCCCCGCGGCCCGGGCAGGTCCGCGCAGAACACCACCTGGTCGTCCAGTCCGAGGCGGTGGCGCAGTCCCCGGAGCTCATCGAGGTACTGCCGGTTTCCGGGGGTGTGGGCGCCCGGGGGGCCGGTGATCAGCAGCCGGACGGCGAGCTCCCGGCGGACCAGTTCGGCGACCACGTGGAGCGCATACTCGATCTGCTTTCGGCGGGTGATCCGGACCGGAAGGAGCAGGACGACCTGCTGCTCCCAGAGCCGCAGCGCCGCCGCCAGCCACCGGCCGGTAGGGGTCAGGCGGAGGAACGCCGCGGGGTCGACGCCGTTGGGGACGAGCTCGATCTGCGCCCTGGGCATGCCGAGCAGCGCGGCGAGCTCCCTCCGGACGTCGGTGGACACCGCCACATACGTGACGCCGGGGATGGCCGTGCGGAGCAGGCTCCAGGGGGCGCCCGGGTGGAGGCGCGGGCGGTCCTGCGGGTTCGTCCAGGCGAGATCGTGGCACCATGCCACGAAGCGCGTGGAGCCCCGGGGGGCGAGCTGGTGGAGGGCGGCGGTCAGCGCGAGGTTCTTGTGCAGCACGAGCGCGTTGTGCACGATGCAGACATCCACGCCCTCGAGCTCGGGGCGGAGGTCCTCTCGAATCTGCGCCACCAGGCCGTGGAATGCGGGCGTGACGCGTCCCGCCTCGAGTTCGCGGGTCACGGCGAGCACGCGGCGGTGCCGGGAGTCGAGGCGGGGGAGGCGGTGGAAGCGCACCCCCCGCCCGACCGGACCGCCCCGCCCGGTCACGACACGCGCGTCGAATCCTTCCCCGGCGAGCAGGCGCGCGTGCCGGGCGAGGACACGCTCCACGCCGCCCACGACGGGCGGGGTCGTGTAGTGGACGAGCAGGACGCGCGGCATCAGCCCGGGCCCCCCGGTCCGGCGCGCGCCTTCCGGCGCGCGGCCCGCCAGCGGGTCAGGTGGCGGATATACCGGGCGACGGCCTCCGCGTCCTCCGGAGGCAGGGTGCCGAGCCGCCAGTTGATCTCGCGGACGAGCTCACCGCCGGTCATCTCCGGGAGCGGCCCCGCGCCCCCCGGGGAGGGCGCGGACGCCTGGTGGATCCGCGGCCGGCGCAGACGCTCCATCATCTCGAGCACCTGGATCTTGGTGCGGCGGGGCAGCACGTACGCGGTGACCTTGATGAACTCGCGGTCGGCCAGCAGGGCTCGGATGTCGATCGTCGCCCGACGGGGCTGCGCGGTTCGAGGCCGCCCGCCGGCGCCTGTCCGGCGCCCCCCGCCTTTCGTCCCATCGTCTTTGGGCCGCACGGGTCACGTCTCCACCTGGCTGGCTTGAGTCGCGGCATGGCGACCGTCCGCTGGGCCAGCGGTGTCGGGCGCTCAGGGTGGTTCGGGTTGTTCGCGGAGTCTCCCTGCGCACGCGCCACCGGGGATGCGCCTCGCGCCGGCGCGTTCTGGGGGGGGATCACCGCGCTGCGGCGAATGGCTCCTGCATGTCGATGCTCGACGATCAGGCGAAGCTCGCCGGGGCCGACCCTTCGGGGATGCTCGAGACCGCGCTCGGCTTCGCCCGGCAGATCCGCGACGGCTGGAGGCTGGGTGGCGCCGCGCGACTTCCCGCGCTGCCGCGGCGGCCCGAGCACCTCGTCGTCTGTGGGATGGGCGGGTCGGCGATCGGCGGAGACCTCCTCGCCGGATACCTCGCGCCGGCCTTTCCGATCCCGATCACCGTGGTGCGGGGGTACGAGGCGCCGGCGTTCGTGGGGCCGCGCTCCCTCGTCATCGCCGTGAGCTATTCCGGCTCGACCGAAGAGACCCTGGCGGCGGTCGCCCAGGCCGAGCGCGCCGGGGCGTCCCTCTGTGCCATCACGTCCGGGGGACCATTGGAGGAAACCGCCCGGCGGTCGGGTGTGGTCGTGCCGGGCGGACTGGCCCCCCGCGCCGCGCTCGGGTACCTGCTGATGCCGGCGCTCGCCGCGCTGGAGCACTGGGGTCTCGCCGAGCCGCAGGGACGCGAGGTCGATGAAGCGGCCGGGGTGCTCGAGGAGGTCGCCGCGGAGGCCGGTCCCCGGATCGCCGCCGCGCGCAACCCGGCGAAGCGCCTGGCCGAGCAGCTGCAGGGGAAGATCCCGGCCGTCTACGCGTCGTCGCCCTGGCTCGGGGCGGCGGCGCGGCGGTGGAAGTGCCAGTTCAACGAGAACAGCAAGACGCTCGCGGCGTGGGACGCCTTCCCCGAGCTGAACCACAACGAGACCGTCGGGTGGGGCGCGCCGCCGGCGCTGGCGGGGCTCGTCGCCGTTGTGGTGCTGCTGGACGGCGCCGAGCCGGCGCGAACGCTCCGGCGCGTCCAACTGACGTCCGATCTTGCCTTCCACCCCGCGGCCGGCGTGCACCAGGTCCGCGCCCGCGGCGCCGGGCGGCTGGCCCGGCTGCTCTCCCTGGTCTTGATGGGCGATCTCGTGAGCATCTACCTGGCCTATCTGCGCGGGGTCGACCCCACGCCGGTCGAGGTCATCGACGCGATCAAGCAGCGATTGCGCGCCTGAGCCGCAGCCGTCTCGTCCCGTCGAAAAAGGGGCATAGCATTCCCGTGAGAGCACCGGCGCGGGAGTGAGGCTCCTGAACGATCAGCCAATCGAGCAGAGGGTAGGGCGGATGACCGCGGGGTCGCCTGACGCGGCCGCGAGGCCGGCGTACGCGGATCCGTCCACGGGGGAATCGGGGAAAGCGCTGGCGTTCCTGGCCCGGCTGGCGCGCGATTTTACCGCGGTGCTCAGCCTCGCCGATCTGCTCGAGCACATGCTGCGTGGGCTCCGCGAAGAGACGGGGTTCGACTCCTGCGCGGTCTCGCTGCTGGACACGCGCGACCCGGATAGGCTGGCGGTCCGGGCGACCTCCGGTCTGCGGGGCAGGCTGCGGGGCAAGGTCTACCGGCGCGGCGAAGGGCTGCTCTGGGCGGTCATGGACACCGTCACCTCGCTGAACATTCCGGACATGCACGCGGACCCGCGCACCCACCGGCCGGATCCTCACCTGCGGTCGGCGATCTATGCGCCCCTGATGGTGCACCGGCGGCCGATCGGCGTGCTCAGCGCCTACCGGGCGGCGCCCGGGGCGTTCACCGAGGCCGACCTCGACCTCCTCACCGTCGTCGCGCGCTACCTGGCCGGCGCCATCGAGGTGGCGCGGCTTCACGAGCAGCTGAAAGAGCTGGCGGCCACCGATTCGCTGACCGGGCTCGCCAACCGGCGCGGGTTCCTCGACCGTCTGCAGGCGGAGATGGACCGGGGCCGGCGCGCGGGCAAGGAGTTGTGCGTGGCCCTGCTCGATCTGAACCAGTTCAAGATCATTAACGATGCCCACGGCCACGCGGCGGGCGATGACGTGCTCCTGTGTGTCGCCGAGACCCTCAGCGAGGCCATTCGCGAGACCGACGTGGCGGGGCGGTTCGGGGGCGACGAGTTCATCCTGCTCTTCCCCGACACGACGGCGGCCGAGGCGGAGGAAGTCCTCGACTATCTCCGGGACCTGGAGATCACCGTCCCGGCCCGGGAGGGGCTCCGGGCGCACCTCAGTTTTTCCTGGGGGATCGCCTCGTGGCCGGGCGACGGCGTCGACATGGAGCGCCTGTTGCAGGTCGCCGACCGCCGGCTCTATGCCATGAAAGGGGCGGCGGGGGGACAGACCGTCCGCCTCCCCGGGACGGTCCGGTTCCCGGGCGCGGGCAGGCCGCCGGGCGACTGATCCGCGCGCGGCAGGAGGGGAGGCCCGCCGCCGCGTCGTAGAGCACCCCAGGGGTGGCGGCAACTCGCTGGGCGCGGGCGACCGCGCAGAGACTGGGCCGCCGCCGGGGGGCGCACGATGGCCAAGGTGTTGCTCGAGCAGGTCAGCAAGCAGTTCGGTACCGTCGTCGCGGTCAACAGCGTCACGCTCGAAATCCCGGACAAGCAGTTCACGGTGCTGGTGGGGCCCTCGGGATGCGGCAAGACCACCTGCCTCCGGCTGGTCGCGGGGCTGGAGGAGGCGAGCGCGGGCAACATCTACATCGGCGAGCGCCTCGTGAACGATGTGGCCCCCAAGGACCGGGACATCGCAATGGTCTTCCAGAACTACGCGCTGTACCCGCACATGTCCGTCTACGACAACATGGCCTTCGGCCTGCGCCTCCGCAAATACCCCCGGGCGGAGATCGACCGGCGGGTCAAGGAGGCCGCGGAGATGCTGGGGATCCAGGAGCTGCTGGCCCGCAAGCCCAAGCAGCTCTCCGGCGGACAGCGGCAGCGGGTCGCGCTGGGGCGCGCCATCGTACGGGAGCCCCAGGTGTTCCTGATGGACGAGCCCCTGAGCAACCTGGACGCGAAGCTGCGTGTGCAGACGCGCGCCGAGATCAAGAAACTGCACGCCCGGCTGCAGACCACGACCATCTACGTGACCCACGATCAGGTCGAGGCGATGACGATGGGCGACCGGATCGTGGTGATGAAGGACGGGGTGGTCCAGCAGGTCGACAGCCCGCTCAACCTCTATGAAAAGCCCGCCAACCTGTTCGTGGCGGGGTTCATCGGCTCGCCGGCGATGAACTTCGTGGAGGCCAAGCTCACGCGGCAGGACGGCAAGATGTTCGTCGATGGGGGCGTCTTCCGCGCCGAGATCCCGCAGGCCTACATTGCGAAACTGACGTCCTGGGCCGGCCGGCCGATCATCTTCGGGATCCGCCCCGAGGACATCCACGACCGGGCGTTCCACACCGAGGTCAAAGAGGGGGCCACGCTCCGCGCCGAGGTCGACGTCCACGAGCCGCTGGGCTCGGACATCATTCTCTACCTCACGGCCGGCGAGCACAGCATCGTCGCCCGGGTCGACGCCCGGAGCCAGGCCCGGATGGGCCAGTCGACCGAGGTGGTCATCGACATGAAGAAGATGCACGTGTTCAACGCGGACACGCACGAGGCGATTCTGTAGCCATCATCAAGAAGTTCCCCGACTGCGACAACAAGAGCGGGTAAGGGTCGTGAGGTTCTGATGGAGAAGGGCTGTATTCTTGGACTTCTCCGGGGTCTATAGGCTTGTCGTCCCGGGCACTACATAGACGGTCACCTCAAGCGACGAGCGGATGAATGTGGGGACCCTGGCGCGCACCTGGGACTTGATGCAGGAGAGTATCGCGATCCTGCTTGCCGATAAGGAAATCCTTGTGTTCCCATTGCTCAGCGTGCTCATGCTGGTTGTGGTCGACGGCCCGATATTGCTCCCGCTGAGGAGCCACGTCAGCGAGCCCCCCTCGCCGCAAGAGGTGTACCGCATGCTCTTCCTGCTCTATGCGGGGAGCTACTTTGTGATCATCTTCTTCAATAGCGCGCTGATGGCGTGCGCGAATATCCGCCTATCCGGCGGGGACCCCGCACTAGGCGACGGCTTTCGATTTGCCTGGGAGAATGTGGAGCGGATTCTCCTCTGGTCACTCATCGCTGCGACCGTCGGCATACTCCTGCGGATGCTGGAACAGAGTCGAGTCCTGCGATGGGTGGTGGGTCGGGTGCTGGAGCTGGGGTGGTCGCTGGCGACGTTCTTCATCATTCCGGTGATCATCTTCGAGGACCTCGACGTCCTGGGCTCATTCAAACGGTCGGCTGATCTCTTCAGGCGTCGGTGGGGGGAAGAAGTCACGAGTAACTTCAGTTTCGGCGTTTTGTTTGGCCTGCTCGCCATCCCTGGGGTGATGCTCCTCTGCGTGAGCCGGTCCTCGTCGGTGGTTGGTGTGGTCGCGGCTGGGCTCTATCTCACCCTCCTCTATATCGTGTCGACGGCCCTCCAGGGAATCTTCGTGGTGGCGCTCTATCGCTTCACGACCGACGGGAGTACAGGGTTCAATCCTCGCCTCATACAGAGCGCGTTTTCTACGCGTCCCGACCTCGACTCCGGCCGATAAGACCACCGCGCACCATCCACCCGGCGGCGAGATACGTTGCGCCGCCGAGAGTCGTGGCTTCGCGAGTCGAGGCGATGAAATTCCTGCCTGTGCGCCAAACGCTACTAAAGCAAGGGAGGAGCCCCGAGGAGGAGCCCCTCCCGAGAAGATGCACGTGTTCAACGCGGACACGCACGAGGCGATTCTCTAGCCCCCGACGTCGTCGGGAGGTAGAGACGAGCGACCGGGCTCCGGGGGGCTGGCCCCCGGAGCCCGCCCCTTACGATCTCGCCGGGCTCTGGCTGCCCGGTCGTACGTGCAGGTCTTGGTCCTGATCGTAGAGCGCCATCAGCGCCAGGACGCCGACGACCATCGCGACGATCCGGGTGTTCCAGGCCACCACACTCGGATTGCTAAAGTGGAGCACCCATGGCGCGAAGAACGTCCAGGCCGCCAGCCCGCCATTGGTCAACTCGGTCACCGCCGACTCGGGATTGGCCAGCGCCCACAGCGCGACCAGCGCGATCGCTCCTCCCGACAGCCAGGAGTTCCACAAAATGGCCGGGTTGGACATGGTGTGAAAGACCCACGGGGTGGCGAACAACCACGCCCCCGCGGCCATGTTGGCCAGGTCCTCCCAGCGTTCCTTGGCCTTCATTGTCGTCACCTCCATTGCAGTGAACTCCCTCCCGAATGGGGAGGGGTTTCGCCCTCACCGTAGACCGGAATCCCGGAGCGCCGTCAAGGGCCGGTCACAGGCCGAGGATGTCTCCGGCGGCGGATGAAAGGCCGGCACGCGGCGAATCCCGGCGAGGAGGTGGTCAATCCTTCCGAAACCGCGACGGTTCGCGGCATCACGCGGCACCATCCTCATGGACTGAAGGGGAGTGCCGAGGGGGGGGTGCCTCCCTCGCCGCGGGAGCCCCGGCTCAGAGGTCCCAGCTCTCACCGCCGGCCGGGCACCGGGAATACCAAGGCGTGGGGTGCCCGTTTCGGCCCTTTGGGACTGCCGTTTTCGGAGGAGAAGGGGAGTCAGGCGATGGTGACCCTAACACGACCGAGACCAGCGGCGGGACGGAATCCCCGGGCCAAAGGGGAGATCCTCGCCCGTCTTCGCAGCGCCGAAGGGCACCTGCGGGGCATCCACCGCATGATCAACGAGGACCGGTACTCGGTGGACGTGCTCAAGCAAACCAAGGCGGTGCAGCGCGCGATCGACAAGGTGAACGTGCTCGTGCTCGAGCGTCACCTCAACCACTGTGTGAGCGGCGGGATCCGGCTGGAGGATCCACAGGAACGGGAGCGGGTGGTCTCCGAACTGCTGGACGTGCTCGAAGACGGCACCGGGAACAAGCGCTAGGGCGTTTTCGGTGGGGGCGTGAAGGAGCGCCCGGCGTAGTCCAGGAACGGCTGGAGCAGCCGGGTAAACTCCATCGGGAAGATGAACTTGGTCGCCGGACTGGCGCCGAGCGCCTTGAGGGCCTCCAGGTACTGGAGGCTCATCGTGTTGGTATCGACCGTCTTGGCGATGGTGAAGATCTTGTCCAGCGCGAGCGAAAACCCCTCGGCCCGGAGAATGGCCGCCTGACGGTCGCCTTCGGCCTTGAGGATCGCCGCCTGCTTTTCGCCCTCGGCGATCGTGATCGCGGCCTGCTTCTTGCCGTCCGCCTCGGTGACGAGCGCGCGCCGGCTCCGCTCCGCCGACATCTGGCGCGTCATGGCGTCCTGGACATCCTTGGGCGGGGTGATCTCGCGGATCTCGACCGTGGTCACCTTGACCCCCCACCGCTCGGTGACCTCATCCAGCTTGGCGCGGAGCACCTGGTTGATCTGATCGCGCTTGGCGAGCACATCGTCCAGGATGATGTCGCCGATCACGGCGCGCAGCCCGGTGGTGGCGATCCCCTGCGCGGCACCGGCGAAGTTGCCGACCTGGATGACGCTCAGCTGCGGGTCGAACACTTTCCAATAGATGAGGAAATCAATGGAGATCGGCGCGTTGTCCTTGGTGATGCACGTCTGCGCGGGGATCTCCAGGAACACCTCGCGTAGGTCCACCCAGATGGCTTTATCCATGATGGGGATGAGGAAGACGATCCCGGGTCCCCTCGGACCATAGCTGCGCCCAAGCCGGAACACGACCAGGCGCTGGTATTCGCGGACGATCTTGATCCCATTCCACAGCAAGATCAGGCCGGCAATGACGGCGGCAAGCACGAATCCCGAGAACGACATGCGGTTCCCCCCGTGGTGCGTCGCGGAGATCCAATCCGGACGTGGTCGCGACAATCGGAACCCGGTGCCCGCCTCCCTTCGCCCTCGCGGGAATGGCTCCCTCTAATCGCCGGAGGACCACCGCCGACGGCGGAGGCCCACCGGGGGGAGCGGCAGGTCCCGCCGCCGAACCTGTGCCGGCACGGTGTCGGCGGCCCTGCGGAGGCGACGAGCATGGCGTGGGTGCTCAGCGCGGATGAGCTGAAGCGGCGTCAAGGCCGCGCGCGCGCGGAACTGGCCCGGCGAGAGCTGGCGGGGTTGTGCCTCTTCAGCCCGATGTACATCTACTACCTGACGGGCTTTGCCTTCATCCAGACCGAGCGGCCGATCGGGCTCGCGTTCCCCCGGCAGGGCCGGAGCGTCCTGCTGGTGCCCCGGCTGGAAGAGGACCACGCCCGGCTCCACGCGCGGGTGGACGAGGTGACCGCCTACCCGGAGTACCCCGGGCCGGCGCATCCGATGCGCCGGTTCGCGGAGATCTGCGGGGACCTCGGTCTCGCGTCCGCCGGTGTCGGCGTGGACAGCGATGGGTACGGCGGGGGATACGGCTACCAGGGTCCCAAGCTGAGCGACCTGATGGAGCGTGCCAGGATCGCGCCGGCCCGCGTCATGATCGAAGAGATGGCGATGATCAAATCACCGGAGGAGATCGCGTTCATCCGCGAGAGCGAGAAGTGGGGCAGCCTCGCCCACAGGCTGCTGCAGCAGTATACGCGGCCGGGGTTGAACGAGACCGAGGTGAGCACCCGCGCCTCGCTCGATGCGACCCAGGCGATGATCCGCGCGCTCGGGCCCACCTACCGCCCCCTCTCCTGGACCCGCTCGGGCGCCCACGCCGGGTACCGCGGCCAGATCGGCAAGGATTCGGCGATCCCGCATTCGCTGACCACGAACGCCGTCTTCCGCGCCGGGGACGTGCTGGTGACGGGGGCGGGGGCGTCCATCGCCGGCTACAGCAGCGAGCTCGAGCGCACGATGATCATCGGCAAGCCCGACGCCCGGCAGACGCGGTACTTCGAGTTGATGCTGGGCGCGCAGCAGGCGGCGTTCGACGCGATCCGGCCGGGGGCGCGCTGCTCCGAGGTCGACCAGGCGGTGATGACCTACTTCAAGACCCACGACCTCATGGACCACTGGCGTCACCACACCGGACACGCCCTCGGCATGGGGATTCACGAAGCCCCGTTCTTCGATATCGGCGATCCGACCCCGATCCGGCCGGGGATGGTGTTCAGCGTCGAGCCGGGCATCTACATTCCCGGCTACGCCGGGTTCCGCCACTCCGACACCGTCCTGGTCACGGAGGATGGGATGGAGCGCCTCACCGCCTACCCGCGGGCGCTCGAGGACCTCACGATCGCCGCCTGAGCCCACCCCCGGGTCTTCCTGCGGAGGGGTGCGCGCCGGCATGCGCCCGGCCACGCCGCTCAGCGCGCGGCGCGCCCCACACGCGTCAGGCGGTGATCCCGAGCGACCGCCACAGGTACAACGCGCCGTAACTCCGCCAGCCCTGCCATTGGTCCGCCAGGGCGCGGAGCTCGTCTTCCCGCGGGCGGTCCGCGCGGCCCAGCAGGCGCTGCACAGCCGTCTGGAGCCCCAGGTCGCCGGCAGGGAAGATGTCGGGCCGGCCCAGCCCGCGCATCAGGACGATCTCGGCGGTCCAGCGGCCGACGCCCGGAATGTCCGTGAGCCTCGCGATCGCTTCCTCATCGGTGAGGTGGGCGAACGCGCCTGGGGTCAGGGCGCCGGCCGCCGCGCGCTCGGCGACTTCCAGGACATAGCGCGCCTTCTGCCGGCTCAGGCCCAACGACCGGAGGGCGCGGGGCGCCGCGGCCAGCAGCCGCCGCGGAGGCGGATAGCCCAGGTAGGTGATCCCACCGATCAGCGCGCGATCCCCCAGCGCCGCCATCAGCCGGCGGCGCGTGGACTCGGCCGACGCGACGCTGACCTGCTGCCCGATCACGGCGATGAGCAGCGCCTCGTAGAGATCGGCCGTCCGGATCATCCGCAGGCCGGCGCAGCGCCGGAGCAGCGGCGCCATCAGCGGATCGCGCCTGAGCACCGCGTAGCACCGGCGCAGGTCGTCGCCGAGGCTCCAGACCGCGGCTGCGAGGCCCCGCAGGGCGGGCGCGGACGGGACCGGACCAGGCCGGCCGCGCCCCGGCCGGCCCACCACCCCCACCCGCAGCCGTCTCCCGGGCGAGGGAAACGCGAACTCGACCACCCACGCCCGTCCATCCAGCCGGACCAGCCGCCGGACGCGCCGCGGGTCGACGAAGCGATAGGGGGTCCGCAGCGACGAGGCGCGGAGAAACGCCAGCGTGCGTCCGACGCTGAACGGCGGGGCGAGGGGGATGCCGATGGCTCCCCGCACGGCCACCTCCCGCTTGACGGGCGTGTGCATTTCATATATCTTAGTTTAGAGATGAGTGAAATGCAACTCGTGAGCCGTCTCGCCCGGGCGTTGGCCGATGAGACCCGCCTGCGGATCCTGCTGGCCCTGTCTCGGGGCGAGGCCACCGTGAGCGATCTCAGCGCCCGCCTCGGCCTCGGCCAGCCCAGGGTCTCGACCCACCTGGCGCTCCTGCGCCGCGCGGGCCTCGTCTCGGTGCGGCCTTCGGGCCGGAGCCGCGCGTACCGGGTTGACGCCCGGCGGGTGGCCGCGGCGGTCCGCGCGCTGCGGTCGCTGCTCCCCGAATCGAAGGCGCCGGTCCGGAGCCCCGGGGCCGGACGAGAGGTGCGCCGTAACAGTTCCATTCGCCGGGCCCGCTCCTGTTACGATCACCTGGCGGGGGTGGCGGGCGTGGGCCTCCTCGATGCGCTTCTCCGCCGCCGGTGGCTCGTCCCGGTCCGCTCCGGCCGCCGGGTCCGGTACGCGCTCACCCCCACGGGGGACCGGGCGCTGGGCGCGCGGTCGGTGGAGATCGCCCGCGCCCGCCGGGCCCGCCGCATGTTCGCCTACGGCTGTCTCGACTGGACGGAGCGGCGCCCCCACCTCGGGGGCGCGTTGGGGGCGGCCATCCTCAGCGCCCTCGGGGACGCCGGCGTCGTGGAGCGGCGCAACGGCTCCCGCGTCCTGACCCTCCGCCGCCCGGTCGCCGGCTGGCTCGGCGCTCCCTAGATGCGCTCCAGTTTCGCGACCGTGCGCTCGTTTGTGACGTTGCCGGTGTTGAGCGTCGACTTGGGCTCCAGGAGCAGGATGTGCGCTTCGTCCTCGGCGACGGGCTGGTGCTCGACCCCGCGCGAAATGATGGCCAGCTCCCCGGTGTTGAGGTGGAGGTCCCGGTCCCGCAGCCGGATCCGCAGGCGGCCCTTGACGACCAGGAACAATTCGTCCTCCGCCTCGTGATGGTGCCAGACAAACTCCCCTTTGACTTTGACGAGCTTCACGTAGGCGTCGTTGAGCTCGCCCACGATCTTAGGGCTCCAGTAATCCTGGAAGAGACTGAACTTGCGGGAGAGATTGATTGCTTCCATCGGCGGCCTCCTTGTGGGGCTCGGGCGGCGGCGCGCGCCCGCCGGCCGGGCCCGGCGGTGCGGGGGCTACGCGCGGAGCGCGGTCAGGTCCATCCGCCGCTGGATGAAGTTGATGTAGACCTCGCCCCGGCGGAAGAAGGCGTTGTCGAGCGCCTCCTGGTGGAAGGGGATCGTCGTGTGCACCCCCACGATCTCGAACTCCCTCAGAGCGCGCTGCATCCGCGCCACGGCCTCATCCCGGTTCTGGCCCCAGGCGATGACCTTGGCGATCAGGGAGTCGTAGTAGGGAGGCACCGTGTAGCCGGTAAAGGCGTGGGTGTCCACCCGGATCCCCGGCCCCCCGGGAGGCACGAACGCCGTGATGGGGCCGGGCGACGGGAGGAAGTCGCGGGCCGGGTCCTCGGCGTTCACCCGGCACTCGATCGCATGCCCGTGCGGCTCGACGTCCTTCGGGACGGTCATCCGCTCCCCGGCCGCAATGCGGATCTGCTCCTTTACCAGGTCGACGCCGGTGACCATCTCGGTGACCCCGTGCTCCACCTGGATGCGGGTGTTCATTTCCACGAAGTAGAATCGCTCGGACTGGTCCACGAGAAACTCCACGGTGCCCGCGTTCGTGTAGCCGACCGTCTCCGCCACCCGCGCCGCCGCGCGGCTGAGTGCCCGGCGGAGCCTGGGGGAGACGCCGACCGCGGGCGACTCCTCGATGAGCTTCTGGTGGCGGCGCTGGACGGAGCAGTCGCGCTCGCCCAGCGTGGCGACCGACCCCCGGCGGTCGGCGAGGATCTGGATCTCGATGTGCCGCGGCTCCTCAAGGTACTTTTCGATGTACACCTCGGCGTTGCCGAAGGCGGACTCCGCTTCGGCCTGGGCCTCGGAGAGTGCCCGGCGCAGATCGTCCGGGTTCTGCACGACGCGCATCCCCCGGCCGCCGCCGCCCCCGGCCGCCTTGATGATCAGCGGGTAGCCGATCGTTCGGGCGACCTGCACGGCCGCGGCTTCGTCGCGGACCGGCCCGTCGCTGCCCGGCACGATGGGCACGCCGGCCTTGCGCATCATCGCCCGGGCCTGGGATTTGTTGCCCATCTGCTCGATGGCCTCGGGCGCCGGCCCGATGAACGCGATGCGGCAGTCGCGGCAGATCTCCGCGAAGTGCGGGTTTTCGGCGAGAAAGCCGTATCCGGGATGGATCGCGTCGACCCCGAGCAGCTCCGCGGTGCTGATGATGCCGGGGATGTTGAGATAGCTGTCCCGCGCGGCCGCCGGGCCGATGCAGAAGGACTCATCGGCCAGGCGCGCGTGCAGCGATCCCCGGTCGGCCTCGGAGTACACGGCGGCGGTCCGCACCCCCAGCTCGCGGCAGGCCCGGATCACCCGGACCGCGATTTCGCCCCGGTTGGCGATGAGGATCTTGGAAAACATGCGTCTAGGTCGCGGGATCCACGAGGAACAGCGGCTGGCCGTACTCCACCGGGGCGCCGTTCTCGACCAGGATCCGCGCGATGCGCCCGGCGACATCGCTGGGGATCTCGTTGAACATCTTCATCGCCTCGAGGACGCAGACGGTCTGGCCGACGTGGACCTCGTCCCCTTCGTTGACGAAGGGCTCGGCGTCGGGCTTCGGCGCCCGGTAGAAGGTCCCGACCATCGGCGCGGCGATGGGAGCGAGCCGGGCGTCGGCGGGCGCCTCCGCCGCCGCGGGGGGCGGAGCCGGAAGGTCGACGGAGATCTTTCCGGCCGAGTTGCCGTGAGCCTTCTTGATCCGCACTTTGACGTGGGGCGCGTCGACATCGAGTTCGGTGATGTCGGCTTCCGTCGCCAGCCGGATCAGCGCCCGGATCTCGTCGAGGTCGAGCCGGCTCTCGTGAGCCATGCGCTTCGTCCTCCCCCCTTCTGAGCGACCGCCCTCCACCTGCCTACGCGCCCTCCCCCGCCGTCCCAGAAGCGCCCTGCGCTCCCGCGGGCGCCGCGGTCTGCCCCAGGTCCTTGAGATAGCCGATGCGGCGGTACTTTGCGTAGCGGGCTTTGAGGAGATCCTCCGTCGGCAGGGCGGTCAGCGCGGCGAGGTGCCGGCGCACCGCCGCGGCCACCGCGGCGACGGCCTGGTCCGGGTGGCGGTGCGCCCCCCCGGAGGGCTCCGGGATGACCTCGTCCACCACGCCGAATCCGAGCAGATCGCGGGCCGTCAGGCGGAGGGCGCGGGCCGCCTCGCGCCCCCGCGAGCCATCCCGCCAGAGAATGGCGGCGCACCCCTCGGGGGAGATCACGGAGTAGATCGCCTTGTCCAGCATCAGCACGACGTCGCCCACTCCGATGGCGAGGGCCCCGCCGCTGCCGCCCTCGCCGGTGATCACGGCGACGATCGGGGCGCGGAGCCGGGACATGCCGAGCAGCCCGCCGGCAATGGCTTCGCTCTGACCCCGCTCCTCGGCCTCTTTCCCGGGGGAGGCGCCCTGGGTGTCGATCAGCGTCACGACCGGGGCCCGCAGTTTCTCGGCAAGCCGCATGATGCGCAGGGCCTTGCGGTAGCCTTCCGGGTTCGGGCTCCCGAAGTTCCGGGCGATGTTTTCCCGGGTGTCTCGTCCTTTGGCATGTCCGACCACCGCCGCCGTGTGGCCGTCCACCAGCCCCAGCCCGCCGATGATCGCGGGATCGTCGCGGAAGGCGCGATCACCGTGGAGCTCGACGAACTCGGTGGTCAGGCCCGCGATGTAGTCGCCGATCTTGGGCCGCCCGGGATGCCGGGCCAGCTGCACAGTCTGCCACGGCGTGGGATCCTGCGCAATCGCCTCGCGCAGCGCCTCCGCCCGCGCCGTGAGCGCCGCGATCTGCTGCGTCAGATCCACGGTCGCCTCCGCGGCGGTGATCCGCTTGAGCTCGTCGACCTTCTGCTCGATCCTCTCGAGGTCCCGCTCCAGGCGCTCGCCTGCAGCGTCCGAGGGTGCCGACGCGCCGGGCCGGCCTGCCGGGCCGGCGAGGTTAGACGGGACGGCCATCCGCGAGGGTGGGGAGCGGTCCCGCGGCCGCGCCGGCCGGGGCGGGGGGAGCGCCGCACAACCGCAGGAGGCGGCCGAGCGTCGGCCGGAGGTCCCCGCGCGGCACGATTGCGTCGATGAGCCCGTGCTCGAGCACGAACTCGGCGGTCTGGAACCCGTCCGGCAGTTTTTGCCGGATGGTTTGCTCGATGACGCGCCGCCCCGCAAACCCGATCAGCGCCCCGGGCTCGGCCAGGATGACGTCGCCCTGAAAGGCGAAGCTGGCGGCCACCCCCCCGGTGGTCGGATCGCAGAGCACGGAGATGAATGGGACGCCCAGTTCGCTGAGCCGTCCCACGGCGACGCTGGTCTTGGCCAGCTGCATGAGCGAGAGGGCGCCTTCCTGCATCCGGGCGCCCCCGGAGGCGGAGAAGAGCACGAGCGGCCGGCGCCGCTCGCCGGCCCGCTCGGCGCTGCGGGCCACCTTTTCTCCCACGACCGCGCCCATGCTCCCGCCGAGGAAGCCGAACTCCATGGCGCCCACGACCGCGCCCCGCCCCTCGATCGCGCCGGTCCCGGTGATGATCGCTTCCGGCACCCCGGTCCGGCGCTGCGCCTCCTCGATCCGCGCGGGGTAGGGCTGCTCGTCCACGAACCCCAGGGGATCGTCGGGCACCAGTCCCTCGTCGTGCTCCTCGAAGGACCCCTCATCGAGCACGAGCGCCAGGCGGTCGGCGGCCGAGAGCCGGTGATGGTAGCTGCACCGGGGGCAGACCCGCAGCTTGCGTTCCAGTTCTTTGCGGTACACGAGGGTCGCGCAGCGGGGACACTTAGACCAGAGGCCGGCGGGAACGTCCCGGCGCCCGCCGGAGGGGTGGTCCGGACGGCGGATCCAGTTCAGCACCGCGGCGAGCTCCATTCCCGAAAACAGGGACGGCTCAAATTGCCTCGATTATACCGTAGGACTCCCGAGCGCGCAAAACAGCCGGGCGAAAATGAGCCCCCCGGGGAGGATGTTATAATGGAGGCGCCAATCAAAGGAGGGATTGTTCATGGTTATGGAATCACCCAGCGCGCCCGCGAAGCGGCGGGGCGCCGGATACCCGGCCGCTGCGCTGGCCGTCATCCTCGTGTTCGTCGTTGGGACCCTGCTCGGGGGCATCGTCCTCCCCCAGTACCTGAACATTCGTCCCGTCTTCTCGGCGCAGCCGGTCTCGCCCGCCTCTCCGGCCGCCCCGACGGCGGCGCGCGCCCAGCCGCCGTTCGCTCAGCCGGCGCCCGGCGCGACGGTCCACGTGGTGCCCGAGGAATCCGTGGTCATCAACGTCGTGAAGCAGGTCCGGCCCTCGGTCGTCAACATCGATACGGAGTCGCAGGTGCAGACCGCGTTCGGGCTCTTCCCCCAGCAGGGGGCGGGCTCGGGCGTGATCGTGCGCCCCGACGGCTACATCCTGACGAATAACCACGTGGTCCAGGGCGCCACCACCATCAAGGTGACGCTGACCGGCGGAAAAGTCCTCAGCGGCCGGTTGATCGGCCGCGACCCGCTCGCCGATCTCGCCGTGATCAAGGTGGACAGCAAGGAGTCGCTTCCGGCGGCGCGGCTGGGCGACAGCCGCAGCCTCCAGGTCGGCCAGCTGGCGATCGCGATCGGCAACCCGTTTGGGCTCGGCAGCACCGTCACCACCGGCGTGGTCAGCGCGCTCAACCGGAATATCGAGCTGCCGAACCTGGTCGTCGAGAACCTGATCCAGACCTCCGCGGCGATCAATCCCGGGAACAGCGGCGGCGCGCTGGTGGACAGCTCCGGGAGCGTGATCGGCATCAACACCGCGATCATCCCGAACGCGCAGGGGATTGGGTTTGCGATACCCAGCGACGTCGCCCGCGAGGAAATGGACCAGCTCATCGCGCACGGCCGCGTCATCCGGCCCTGGCTGGGGGTGGACTACGGCGGGGAGGTGGACCCCCAGGCGGCCAAAGCCTATGGCCTCGGCACGGATCACGGCGTCGTGGTCCGGCAGGTCGAGCCGAGCGCCCCGGCCGGGCGCGCGGGCGTTCAGGCCGGCGACATCATCACGGCGCTGAACGGCGACCGGATCGACGACTGGAACACCTTCGTCCATGATATCGTCAACAAGAAGATCGGGGAGACGATCCGGCTCACCGTCGTCCGCGACGGCAAACCGCGCACGCTCTCCGTGACCCTGACCGAGCGGCCGGCGGAGTCCCGCTAGCCGTGGCGGGGGCAATGGAACGGACCCTCGCGCTCGATATGGTCAAGGTGACCGAGGCCGCGGCGATCGCCGCGGCCCGTCACATGGGGGAGGGAAATACCGAGCAGGCGGACGCGGCGGCGGTCCGGGCGATGCAGGCGTCGATGGCCGAACTGGCGATCCACGGCCGCATCGTCATCGGCGTAGGGGAGCGGGACGAGGCCCCCATGCTCTACGTCGGCGAGGAAGTGGGGGGCGGCGACGGGTTCGCCGTCGATGTGGCCGTCGACCCCGTGGATGGGCCGAACATCGTCGCGAAGGGCCTGCCCAACGCCATCGCGATCGTGGCGGTGACGGAGAAGGGCGGGATCCTGCATGCGCCCGATGTCTATATGGAAAAGCTCATCGTGCCCCCGCAGGCCGCCGGGAAGGTGGATCTCCGGTGGCCCGCGGAGCGGAACCTGGGGGTGCTGGCCGAGGCGCTGGGCCGCCGGATCAGCGACATCACCGTGGTGATCCTCGACCGGCCGCGCCATGCCGATCTCATCGCGGGGGTCCGCAAGGCGGGGGCGCGGATCAAGCTGATCTCCGACGGCGACGTCGCGCCCGCGATCTCCGCCGCGGTCTCGGGCCCGGGGGTGCAGGCCGTGATGGGCATCGGCGGCGCGCCCGAAGGCGTGCTCACGGCGGCGGCGCTGCGGTGCCTCGGCGGCGAGATCCAGGGGCGGTTCTGGTATCGCAACGACGCCGAGCGCCAGCAGGCCAAGGAGATGGGGATCAGCGATCCGGACCGGATCTATCGGACCGAGGATCTCGTCCGCGGCAAGTCCCTCGTCTTTGCCGCCACCGGCATCACGGACGGAGAGCTCTTCCGCGGGGTCCGGCTGTTCGGCGGAGGCGTGCGGACCCACTCCCTGGTGATGACCGCGTCCGGGCGCCAGATCCGGTTCGTGGACGCGATCCACATCCAGGATCCCTCCCGGGTGGGCGTCATCCGGCTCTGAGCGTGCTCACCCACGAGCTGCGGGCGCTCATCGCCCAGGCCGTGGACCGCGCCATCGCGGCCGGCGATCTTCCTCCCGCCGCGGCTCCGGTTCCGCCCTTTGAGGTCGAGGCCCCGCGGGATCCGCGGCACGGGGACTTCGCGGCCAACCTGGCGCTGGTGCTGGCGCGGACCGTGGGAGGGCCGCCGCGGGCCGTGGGCGAGGCCATCCTCAGGCACCTGCCCGTCCCCTCGGCGGCGCTGCGCGGGGCGGGCCTGGCGGGCCCGGGATTCCTGAACTTGAGTTTGGCGCCGGAGTTCCTCCACCGGTGGCTGCGCCGTGTGCATGCGGACGACCGCGGCTTCGGCCGCACCGACGCCGGCCGGGGCCGCCGGGTCCTGGTGGAGTACGTGAGCGCGAACCCGTCGGGGCCGCTGACCGTGGGGTCGGGGCGGAACGGCGCGGTCGGGGAAACGATCGCCCGGCTCCTGGAGGCGCTCGGCTACCGCGTCTCCCGTGAGTACTACGTGAACGACTACGGGAACCAGATGGACCTGCTCGCCCGCTCGGTCGAGGCCCGGTATCTGGAGGCGCTCGGCCGCTCCGCCCCGTTTCCCGAGGACGGGTACCGGGGCGCCTACGTCGCCGAGATCGCGCGGCAGATCGCCGCCTTGCACGGCGCCGCCCTGGCCGGCCTGGCTCCGTCGGAGCGGCTGGCCCGGATCCAGGAGATCGCCCTCCGGGCCATGCTCGACGACATCCGGGTGACCCTCGAGGCCTTCGGCATCACCTTCGACACGTGGTTCAGCGAGCGCTCGCTGCACGACAGCGGCGCGGTCGGGCGGGTCCTGGACGAGCTGCGGCGGCGGGATCTGCTCTACGAGCAGGACGGCGCGCTGTGGTTCCGGGCCACCCGGTTCGGGGACGACAAGGACCGCGTGCTCGTCAGGAGCGACGGCCGGCCGACGTACTTCGCCGCGGATATTCCCTACCACCTCGACAAGTACGCCCGCGGCTTCGACCACCTCATCGATGTGTGGGGGATCGACCACATCGGGGACGTCGCCCGCGTGCGCGGGGGCCTCCAGGCGCTCGGCAACGACCCGGCCGCGTTCGAGGTGCTCATTCATCAGCACGTCCGGCTGCGCAACGAGGGCGAAGCGGTGCGGATGAGCAAGCGCAGCGGCGAGTTCGTCACGCTGCGTGATCTCGTGGACGCGGTCGGGCGGGACGCCGCGCGGTTCTTCTATACGATGACGAGCCCGGCGGCCCCGATGGATTTCGACTTTGCGCTCGCGCAGCGCCGGTCCGCCGACAATCCCGTCTACTACGTGCAGTACGCGCACGCCCGGATCTGCAGCATCCTGCGAGAAGCCGAGCGGGCGGGGATCGCCCTGCCGCCGGCCGAGGCGGCCGACCTGACCCCCTTGACCGCTCCGGAGGAGTGGGTGCTCGCCAAGCGCGTGGTCACGCTCCCCGAGGTGGTGTACGCCGCCGGGACGAGGCGGGAGCCTCAGCGGCTCTGCGCGTACGCCCGCGAGCTCGCCGAGGCCTTCCACGTCTTCTATACGCAGTGCCGGGTGCTGACGGACGACGCGGGGTTGACCGCGGCGCGCCTGGTCCTCGTCGACGCGGCGCGGCGGGGGCTGCGCAACACCCTCGACCTGATCGGGGTGACGGCCGTCGAGCAGATGTAGGAGGCCCCTGGGAGGCGCCGGGCGGGGGCCCCGGGGGCCGCCGGTGCCGCGCGGGTACCCACGCGTGTTGCGGCGCGCGTCCAAACGTGATATACATAGTACGGCAAGCCCTGCATGACTCTCAGTGCGTTTCCAGCCCCTCGTATTGACGCGCGACCCGGATGGGGACAGGGAGGAGAAGCAGGCTCTGCGGCGAATACGCCGACCAAACTTCTTGACTGTATGCCCCCGCATGCCCGATGCCGGCTCCATCCTGCGCCAGCGCCACCTGGACGGCGAGGCGTTTGAGTCCCCGCGGATCGTCCGCGCGAGCAGCCGGCCTGCATGCCACGCTCCCTCTCGTTGGTGACATCCTGTCTCTCCCGTTGAGTGGTCGGCACACGCCGGGTGGCGGTGGGGAGGCGCCGGGGGTCCGGCGCGGTCCGGGGGGGAGCGGGGGGAGACGCCTGCGAAAGCCGGACTTGGGGTATTTGAACATCTGGCGGGAGGGTGTGCGATGATCCGACTGACCCACGCCGCCGCCGCGCTGACGCTGGCGGCGGCGGTGACCGCTGCGGCCATGCCGGCGCCGGCCGCGATGTTCTCCGATATCCAGGGGGACCCAAACCAGCGGGGGATCGAGAAAGTGGCCGTCGCCGGCGTGCTCGCCGGATTCCCCGACGGGACGTTCAAGCCGGGCCAGCCGATCACCCGTCTGGCGGCGGTGGCCTCCCTGGCGAAAGGATTGGATGTCAAGGGCTCCGGCACGCTCCCGAACTACAAGGACCTCGCCGAAGTCCCCGAGGACGTGCGGCCGGTGATCGCGTCCCTGTTGAACACCGGGGCCGTCTCGCAGCAGAAGGCGGAGATCAAGAAAGGCGATGTGCTCTACCAGCTGGCGACCGACAAGGCGGTGTACGGCACCGAGGACCCGGTCGACCTTACCATGACGATCACGAACACGGGGAAGGACGACGTGAAGTTCACGTATGCGACGACGCAGCAGTACGACTTCATCGTGAAGTCCGCGACCGCGGAGGTCGCCCGATGGTCGTTGGGACAGACGTTCGTGCAGGGGAACCTCGACCTCATCCTCGCCCCGGGAAAGTCGTTCACCTACAACACCCGGTGGCTGCAGAAGGATCAGGACAACCACCTCGTGCCGGCGGGATCGTACGAGATCATCGGCCTCTCCCCGGCGAAGGACAACGCGGTTACGGTCGCCCTGCAATTCCAGAAGGGGCTGCTCTCGACGTTTCCGGACAACACCTTCCGTCCCAACGCGCAGGTGAGCCGCGCCGAGTTCGCGGCCCTCGTGGTCCGGGCCCTGGGCCGGCAGGGGGAGGCGACGCAGAAGAGCTCCGCGCCGCTCTCGGTCAAAGACGTGGAGGACGTTCCGGCGACGCTGCATGGGTATGTGGCGGTCGCCATCGATCAGAAGATCCTCCCGCCCTCCGCGGACGGGATGTTCCGGCCCAACGCGCCGACCACCCGGGGGGAGGCCGCCGGCGCGCTGGCGACGGTGATGGGCGCGCTCAACAAATTCAATTACGTAAAAGGGAAGCTCGTGAGCATCGGGTCCGAGGGCATCACGGTGAGCATCGAGACCCAGGCGGTGCAGTCCTATGCGCTCACCCCCCAGGTCGCCGTCTACCGGAACGAGAAGGCGGCGGCCCCGGGCGACCTCAAGCCCAATGATCAGGTGCTGCTGCTGCTTACGGGGCCTCGGGGACGGGCCGGCTACATCGAGGCCACGGGCCAGTAAGCGGCGGGATCCCGGCTCTTCGGTGACGGCACAGAACCGCGTGGAGGTGGCACGGCGTGGCGATCGCGGAACTTGAGACCAAGAGTTTTGACGAGCTCCAGGGTCTGGCCAAAGACCTCAGCATCCCCAACTTTCGCCGCTATCGGAAGCAGGAACTGATCATGAAGATCCTGCAGGTCCAGACAGAGCAGAGCGGGCTGATGTTCCGCTCGGGCATCCTGGAGATCATGCAGGAAGGGTACGGGTTCCTCCGCACGAGCGGCTATCTCCCGGGCCCCGAGGACATCTACGTCTCGCCCTCCCAGATCAAGCGGTTCGGCCTCCGCGTGGGGGACGAGGTCCTGGGGCAGGTGCGCGCCCCCAAGGACAACGAGAAGTACTACGCCCTGCTCCGCGTGGAAGCGGTCAACGGGCTCGACCCGGAGCAGGCCCGGTCCCGGCCCGACTTCGAGAAGCTGACCCCGGTCTTCCCGCACGAGCGCTTCAAACTGGAGCTCCCCCAGAGCGATCTCACCGTCCGCATCGTCGACCTGTTTTCCCCGATCGGCAAGGGCCAGCGGGCCATGATCGTGTCGCCGCCCAAAGCCGGCAAGACGACGCTGCTGAAGAAGATCGGACAGAGCATCGTGCAGAACGACCAGGAGGCCTACCTGATGGTCCTCCTGCTCGATGAGCGCCCCGAGGAAGTCACGGACATGCGCCGCTCGGTCGAAGCGGAGGTCGTCGCCTCCACCTTCGATCGCCCGCCGGAAGAGCACGTGCAGGTCGCCGATCTCGTGCTCGAGCGGGCGAAGCGGCTCGTCGAGGGGGCCCGCGACGTCGTCGTCCTGCTCGACAGCCTCACCCGGTTTTCCCGCGCGAACAACCTGGTGATTCCGCCCAGCGGCCGAACCCTCTCGGGAGGACTGGATCCGGCCGCCCTCCACCGGCCCAAACGGTTCTTCGGCGCCGCGCGGAAGATCGAGGAGGGCGGGAGCATCACGATCGTCGCCACCGCGCTGATCGATACCGGGAGCCGCATGGACGACGTGATCTACGAAGAGTTCAAGGGCACCGGCAACATGGAACTGCACCTCAACCGCAAGCTGCAGGAGCGCCGGACCTTCCCCGCCATCGATATCAAGCTGTCCGGAACCCGGCGGGAGGAGCTGCTGCTCAACGAGGAGGAACTGCGCAAGGTGTGGGTGCTCAGGAAGAGCCTGGAGACCCTCGATACGGTGGCCATGACCGAACTGATCCTGGACCGGCTGCGCAAGACTCCCAACAACCAGGCGTTTCTCCGGTCGATCATCAAGAACAGCGAGAACGACGCCTAAGCGCCGGCCGTTCCGAGGCCTGCCGCCGGGGCCCCCAGGCCGCTCCCCGCCGCCCCTGCCACGGCGGGCCCTCCCCCCCAGGCCCTCCGCCGAGCAGTCACGGCTCCATTTCCCGCCGGTTTTCCTCAAAGTTTGGTTAGGAATGGGTGAGATCTGGGTAAAAGAAAATGATAGGCCCGGAGGCACGCCGTCGCACCTTTGACCATCCACTCCGTTGCAGGAAGTTTTCCCCTCCAGGCGAACAATCTGGGCTAATCCGCACGTACATTTGGCATACATCCCAGTTGACACACTCTACTGAACCCACCAGACATCGAGGCGAAGGAGGCCAGGTTGGCGGATCGCGCGCGGCTTGCGGCTGCAGGCATACTGCTCGCCCTGACCCTCGCGGGCGTTCCGCTCGTCCTTCCCCTCGATCTTGCTAAGGCGGATCCTGTACCTGCTTCAGGCGAAGTGATCAAGGCGGATGCCTCGCCCGCCCCCGCCGGGGACAGGGCCTCCCCATCCGCGGCGCCGGCGGAGAAACCCGAGCCTCCGTCCACTGCGGTCCAGGCCGCGCAGCCGACAGCCCACACCGTCGCGTCGGGGGAGTCGCTCTGGACGATTGCGCAGGATGCGGGCACCAACATCTGGGTCCTGGCGGATCTGAACCACATCTCGCTCGACGATGTGCTGCACCCCGGGCAGGTGGTCATGGTGCCTCCGCGGACCGCCGCCGCCCCGGCCGCGGTCACGCCCGCTGCGCCCGCCCAAAATACGACAGCGGTGGGGAGCCACATCGTGGCGGCGGGGGAGTCGCTGTGGGGAATCGCCCAGGATGCCGGCGTCCGCGTGGAAACCCTGGCCGACGCCAACAACCTCTCGTTGGACGATTACCTGCATCCGGGGCAGATCCTGGCCGTGCCCTCGCACGACCCCAAATTCCAGACCGCCAGGCCCACGCAGGGATCGGCATCCGGGAGCGCCGCGACGGTCCCGCTGGCTGTGGCCGAAGCGGGCAAGACGCCGATGCTTAAACCCTCGGACGGGCGGATCTCATCGCGCTTTGGGTGGCGGATTCATCCGATCTTCGGCACCCGCGAGTTCCACACCGGCATCGACATCGCCAGCGGGTACGGCACGCCGGTCCGCGCAGCCCGCACCGGGATTGTGCGGTTCGTCGGTTGGTTGCACGGGTACGGGCGAATCATCATCGTCGACCACGGGCAGGGACTCGAAACGTCCTACTCCCACCTCTCCCAGATCCTGGTGTGGCGGGGCGAAGGCGTCGAGATGGGCCAGATCCTCGGACGCATCGGCAGCACGGGATGGAGCACGGGGCCGCACCTCCTCTTCGAGGTCAGGCGGAAGGGTGTTCCCATCGACCCGTTCGTGTTCTTGAACGAAACCAGACGATTGTCCCCGGCCGCGGCTCCTGCCGCCGCCCCCGCGCCGGCCCCGGCGCCCGCGTCCGAGCACCGCAGCGCGCCGTCCACCGCGGCCCCGTAAGCCGCGCCCCCCGGTCCCTCCAACTCCAGGAACCCGGTCTCATCACCACGGAAACCCGCGCCCCTCGGCGCCGGGCAGGGCGGAATGCCGCCTAGGCCTGCTCCATCGATGCCACCAGGCTCGAGGTGATGAAGCGCCGGAAGAGGAGGGCGAGCAGCATGGGCGGGATGATCGACACGACGATCCCGACGGCGATCAGCGTATAGCTGGAGTCGGGGTTCACGGAGATGCTCGCGATGACGACCGGCGTCGTCTTCGCCTTGACGCTCGAGGTCATGAGCAGCGCGAAAAAGAACTCGCTGTAGCTGAACAGGAAGCTGAAGGCCGCGATGGCCGCCAGCCCGGGACGGGCCAGCGGGATGACGACCCGGCGGAGCACGGCGAACCGTGTACAGCCGTCGACCAGGGCCGCCTCCTCCACCTCGATTGGCAGTGAGCGAATGTAGAGGGTGAGCACCCAGATCGTAAACGGCAGCGTGAACGCGCTGTAGATCAGGGCCAGCGCCAGCTTCGTGTCCAGAAGTCCGGCCGTTTTCACGATCAGATAGATGGGGATGGCCACGGCGACGGCGGGCAGCAGGCGGCTGCCCAGGATGAAGAAATACGCGATCTCCTTCCCCGGGAAGCGCTCGCGCGCGAACGTGTAGGCGGCCAGCGGACCGAGCGTGAGATTGACGGCGATGACGCCCAGAGCCACCTCGAGCGAGTTCCGCAGTCCCGCCGGCAGCAGCCGCGCTTCCTGCGTGATCGCGCTGCGGAGGAGGCCGCGGACGGCGTACCCTTCGGGAATGCGTCCCGTGAAGACGTAGAGGTAGTTCGCCACGGTGGCCGGGGCCGGGGCCCACGACGGGGGGCGGCGGAAAATGGCCAGCTCGGTCTGCAGGCTGGCGCTGAGCGCCCACAGGAAGGGGAACACGATGAACACGCCCAGGAGGATCCCGGCCGCCCCGAGCGCGACCTGCCGGATCCCCGCCGCGCGTGTCATGCCGAGCGCGCCTCGACCCGGATCAACCGCAGGGTGAGGGCAATGAAGGCGACCAAGGCGCCCGCCATGATGAACGACAGGGCCGCCCCGTGGCCCAGGTTGAGGAAGGTGAAGGTGGAGGTGTACGTGTGCCAGGAGAAGAGGGTCGTCGCCGACCCCGGTCCCCCGCCCGTCAGCACGTACACCAGGTCGAACACACTGACCGAGATCATGGTTTCGTACACGAGGATGATGAGCAGGGGCCCTTTGAGCCACGGGAGCAGGATGTGCCAGAAGCGCGCCCACGCCCCCGCGCCCTCCGCGGTCGCCGCTTCCATGATTTCCCTGGGGATGACCTGGAGCCCGGCGAGGATCAAGATGGCGGGCAGCGGGAACTCGCGCCAGACATGGGCGAGCGCCACCGCCTGCATGGCCAGCCGGGGGCTGGAGAGCCAGGGCACATAGCTGTGGACCACGCCCAGCTGGTAGAGGAGCCCGTTGAGGGCGCCGAAGTCCCCGTGGAGCAGCAGCCGCCAGATGATGCCCGCGGAGACGAGGGGGATCGACCAGGGGAGCAGCACGAGGGCCCGCAGGAGTCCAAATCCCCGAATTGGTTGATGGAGCAGGAGCGCGACGAGAAACCCCACCACGATGACGCTCGGGACGGTGAGGGCGGCGAAGAGGAGGGTGTTCGTGACGGCGACGTGGGTCGTGCCGTCGTGCAGGACCTGCGCGTAATTCCGAAGGCCGATGAACGGCGTCGAGCCCGGCAGCGTGAGCAGGACGCGCCGGGTGCTGGTGATCGCCGCGTAGCCGAGCGGAAAGAGCGTGAACAGCCCCACGAGGAGCAGCACCGGGATGACCGTCAGCGCGTGGTAGGCGGGGGACGCTCCCGCCCGCCTGGCGCGCCACAGGACGGCTCTTCGCAGGCCGAGGGGCGTGCTCATCTCAACCACACGCGCGAGGGCCGGAGACTCCGCGCCTCCGGCCCCCCTGCGGTGACCTTACTTGAGCTCAGACCACTTTGCGGCCATGTTCTTGATCGCCTGCTGGGAGGAGACGTTGCCCACGATGACGTTGCCGATCTGCTCGCGCGCGTAGACGTCCCACGTCCCCCACCAGGGCGTGAGACCCTCCTTGACCGCCGCCAGCTTCGCCTGCTGTCGCTCCAGGGCGACGCTGCCCCAGGCGTTGATGGCGGCCTTGATCTGCGGATCGTCATAGAGGGGCAGCTGGGCGAACCCCAAGCCCTTCTCCAGCGCCCACCGCTGAGGCACCAGATACCTGCCGTCGGTTTTGCCGCCGAAATATTGGAGAAACCTGGCCGCCGCCTCGGTGTGATGGCGGGTCACGGCCGCTTTCGTGAGCGCGTAGAAGCGCACGAACCCGACGGTCGAATGGCTGTCGCCGGGCATCAACGCCATTCGGAAGTTGCCCTTTTGCGCGTGCTGCCCCGCGTTCAGTTCGGCCAAGTTGTACTTCGCGAGGACGGTAAACACATGCTGGCCTGCCCCCATGGTCTTCACGACATCCGGTTCGGCCGACTCGAGCACCGCCGGATCCAGGATCTTGTTCCGCAGGGCGTCCCGCAGCCAGTCCAGCGCGAGGACGGCCTTGCCGCCCGGCGCGTTGAAGACGGGAGCGTCCGCGTTGTCGAACATGTGGCCGCCGCGCGAGTAGACCATGGAGTAAAAAATCTCAATGGTCCAGGGATCGTCTTTCTTCAGCGGGATGTCGATGGGGTATTCGCTCAGCCCCTTGTCCTTGATCGTCTTGGCCTGCGCGGCCAGCTCCTCCCACGTCGCGGGCGGATGGTCGAAGCCGGCCCGCTTCAGCGTCTTGGCGTTGTACATGAAGATGATCAGGTCGGCGTAGTACGGCAGCCCGTACAGGTGGCCGCCGAGCGTCATCCCCTGGCGGGCGTACGGGGCCCACTCGCCCTGGGCCCCCGCGAGCTCGGGCGCGTACCGATCGAGCGGAGCGATCCAGTCCGCGGCCACCCACTCGCGCAGCCAGTGGTCCGAGGAGTAGGCCACATCCGGCGCGTCGCCGGTCGCGAACTTGGTCGCCATGGCATCGTGGTAATTGAACCACGACGTGTCCTGGAGGCTGACGGTGATGGCGGGATTCCGCTGCTGGAAGCTCTTGATGTTGTCCTGGATGGTTTCGATCCCATAGGACCACACCATGAAGTTGAGGTGGACGGGCGACGGTTGCGCTTCTGCGGGCCTGGCCAGCGCGCCCAGACCGCCGAGCCCTCCGCACGCGGCATACGTGCCCGCCAGTTTGAGGAAATCCCGCCGGGTCCACGGGCCCGGTCGAATGGATGGCTGCATGGCTGCCTCCCCCCCCGCTCTCTGGATGTCGCGCCCCTCTCTTCAGCCAGGGTGTACGGGCCTCTGCGTCCATTTCCCTTCCCGACTCCTGCCCGAGAGCGCCCGGCGCGCCCGGCGGCGCAATTGCTGGGCTAGAGCGTCCGTGGTATAATGTCGGTTGTTGCGAGTCTGCCCCGCCGCCCCGGAACTTCCCCGGCGCGGGGCCAAGGTGGGTATCCCGATGAAAAAGGGCATTCATCCCAATTACAAACAGACCATGGTGACCTGCGCCTGCGGCGAAACGTTCATGACCGGGTCGACCTGCGAGAACATCCGGGTGGAGATCTGCTCGAAGTGCCATCCGTTCTACACCGGTCAGCGAAAGTATGTCGACTCCGAGGGCCGCGTTCAGAAGTTTGCCAAGAAGTACGGCATCCAGGTCTGACGCCGTCTGACGTTCCACCCCCACCGGCCGGGCCGGGTCGTCTCTCCGTCTGATGCTATAATCAATTGGGAGAACATTCGGAGGAGGGACGAGTGCGCCCGGAAGTGCTGACCCGTCTCGCAGCGCTGGAGGCCCGCCACGAAGAACTGGCCCGCGCCCTGGCCGACCCCGCGATTTTCGGCGATCAGGGGCGGTATCAGCAGGTGGCGCGCGAACATGCCGGCCTCGCGCAGGTCGTCGCCGCCTACCAGGACTACCGGCGGGTCACCCGCGAGCTCGAGGAGGCGGAGGCGCTGTCCCGCGAAGCGGACCCTGAGCTGCGCGGACTGGCCGCGGCCGAGAAGGCGGTCCTCGCCGGACGGCAGGCGGGCCTCGCGCGGTCGATCGAGCAGATGCTGCTCCCCAAAGACCCCCGGGACGACCGGGGCGTGATCATGGAGATTCGGGCCGGGGCCGGCGGGGGCGAGGCCGCCCTGTTCGTCGGGGACCTGCTTCGGATGTATATGCGGTACGCGGAGCGCCGGGGGTGGAGATCGGAGCTGCTGTCCGGCAGCCCGACCGGCCTCGGCGGGTTCAAGGAAGCCGCGATCGGCATCCAGGGGCGGGGCGCGTACAGCCGGCTCAAGTACGAGAGCGGAGTCCACCGGGTGCAGCGGGTGCCGGCGACCGAGGCCAGCGGGCGGATCCACACGTCCACCGCCACCGTGGCCGTCCTGCCGGAGGCCGAAGAGGTCGACGTGGTCATCCGGCCCGACGAGCTCAAGATCGACACCTACCGCGCGGGGGGCGCGGGGGGACAGAACGTCAACAAAGTCGAGACGGCGGTGCGGATCACCCACCTGCCGACCGGCCTGGTCATCGCCTGCCAGGACGAGCGGTCGCAGCACCAGAACCGTGAGAAGGCGATGCGGATCATGCGGGCGCACCTGCTGGCGCGGGCGATCGAGCAGCAGCAGGCCGAGGTGGCCCAGACGCGGCGGCGGCAGATCGGCGGCGGCGAGCGCAGCGAGAAGATCCGCACGTACAACTTCCCGCAGGACCGCGTCACCGATCACCGGATCGGCAAGACGGTGCACGACCTTGCCACCGTGATGGACGGCGATGTCGACGACCTGATCGAAGCGCTGGAGGCGGCAAGCCAGGCGGAGAGCCTCACCGCCACCGGGTCGTGACGCAGCCCGCGGCGGCCCAGGCCTGGTCCCGGCAGGACGCGTGGCGGTGGGGCGCCGGCCGTCTGGGGGCGGCCGGGGTCGATCCGCGGGACGCGCAGCTCGAGGCCGAAGTCCTGCTCCGTCATGCCGCGGGATTGACCCGGGAAGAGCTGCTGGCGCGACCCCTGACCCCCCTGGCGCGGGAAGCCGCATCGGCCTATGAAGCGTTGATCGCGCGCCGGGCCGCCGGCGTCCCGGGCGCCTACCTGGTCGGGCACCGCGAGTTCTTCGGGATCGACCTCCTCGTGGATCCCCGCGTGATGATTCCCCGCCCCGAGACCGAGCGGCTCGTCGAGCTGCTCGTGGAGGCGCTGCGGAATCATCCGGCCCCGTTCGTCGCGGACATCGGCACCGGCAGCGGCGCCATTGCCATCGCGGTCGCCCGCAGCCTGCCTCGAGCGCGGGTGCTGGCGACGGACCTCTCGACGGGGGCCCTCGAAGTGGCGCAGGTCAACGCCGCGCGCGCGGGCGTAGCCGATCGCATCAGGTGGGCCGAGGGCCCGGGCCTCGAGCCGCTGTCGCGGGCGGAGCTCGAGGGGCGGGTCGACGCGGTGGCGTCCAACCCTCCCTACATCCCCACGGAGGAGATCGCCACCCTTCCGCGAGAAGTCCGCGACGGCGAGCCGGCGATCGCGCTCGACGGGGGGCCCGACGGATTGAGCGTGCACCGTCCGATCATCCGGTGGGCGGGACGATACCTGGTCCCGGGCGGCCTGCTCGCGCTCGAGGTGGCGGCCGTCTGGCGGCAGGCCCAGACCGTCGCACGGCTGGTCGATGCCGCGGGGATGTTCACGCCCGCCCGGATTGTCCGCGATGACGCGGGCGCCGAGCGGGTCGTCATGGCGGAGCGAGTTGGCCGGGATGGAAATCATCGGGGTTGATCCGCGCAGCCCGGAGGCCCCGCGCAGGGCGCTGCACACGCTGCGCGCCGGTGGGCTGGTCGCGTTTCCCACCGACACCTTTTACGCGTTGGGGGCCGCGGCGCTCGACGAGGCCGCCGTGGCGCGGGTGTTCGCGGCGAAGCGGCGCCCACCCGGCGAGCCGGTGCCCGTCCTGGTCGCCGACCGCGACCAGTGGCGGACGCTGGTCGCCGAATTGCCCCCGGCCGCCGTCCGGCTGGCCGACCGGTTCTGGCCGGGCCCGCTGACGATCGTGTGCCGGCGGGCCGCGGGCGTGCCGCGCCTCCTGGGGGGCGGAGGGGAGACGATTGGGGTGCGCCAGCCGGGGCTCCCGATCGCGATGGCCCTCTGCCGCGCGCTCGGCCTGCCGATCGTGGGCACCAGCGCGAACACCCACGGGCTTCCCGCGCCGGTCACGGCGGCCCACGTGGCGCTCGATGTGGGGCCGGACGTGGACCTCATCCTCGACGGCGGACGCTGCCCGCTGGGCCGGCCGTCCACCGTGATCGATGTCACCCGCACGCCGCCGGTCATCGTTCGAGCCGGCGCGGTCTCCCTCGAGGCCGTGCAGGACGCGCTGGGCCAGACCCTGGTTCAGGCGGCGGCGGCACTGCGGTATTGAGACGGCCCGCGCGCGTGTGCGCCGGCACGAATGGAGGCAGCCACGATGGATGAGCTTCGCCGGACGGATCCGGAGATCGCCCGGGCGATCGCGCAGGACACCGAGCGGCAGCGCTATCACGTCAACCTGATCGCCTCCGAGAACTACGCCAGCCGCGCCGTCCTGGAAGCGCTGGGGACGCCGATGAGCAACAAGTATGCCGAGGGCTACCCCGGGAAGCGCTATTACGGTGGGTGCGAGTTCGTGGACATCTCGGAGCAGCTGGCGATCGACCGCGCCAAGGCTCTGTTCGGCGCAGAGCACGCCAACGTCCAGCCGCACGCCGGCGCCCAGGCCAACATGGCGGCGTACTTCGCCTTCCTCAAGCCCGGGGATCCCATTCTGGCGATGAACCTGGCGCACGGCGGGCACCTCACCCACGGGAGCCCGGTGAACTTCTCGGGGCAGCTCTACCGCATCATTCCGTACGGCGTCGATGAGCGCACCGAGCGGATCGACTACGACGTGATGGCGCGCCTGGCGAACGAGCACCGGCCCAAGATCATCGTGTCCGGGGCCACCGCGTACCCCCGCACCTTCGATTTCCCGCGGCTGCGCGCGATCTGCGATGACGTGGGCGCGCTGATGATGGTCGACATGGCCCACTTTGCCGGGCTGGTGGCCGGCAAAGCCCATCCGGACCCGGTGCCCTACGCGGATGTGGTGACGTCGACCACGCACAAGACGCTGCGCGGACCCCGCGGGGGGTTGATTCTCTGCCGGGCCGCCCATGCCGCGCCGATCGACAAGGCGGTGTTCCCCGGCACGCAGGGCGGCCCCCTGGAGCACTGCATCGCCGCCAAGGCGGTGTGTTTCCTGGAGGCGTCCAGGCCGGCGTTCCGGACCTACGCCGCCCGGATCGTCGAGAACGCGCGGGCCATGGCCGAGGCGTTTCTCGCCGCCGGCTACCACGTCGTCTCCGGCGGGACCGACAACCACCTGGTCCTCCTCGACGTGCGGGCGAGAGCGCTCACCGGACGGAAGGCCGAGAAGGCGCTCGACGGCGCGCACATCATCGTGAACAAGAACATGATCCCCTTCGACCCGGAGAAGCCGATGACCACCAGCGGGATTCGCATCGGGACCCCCGCGATGACGACGCGGGGGATGGGCCCCGGGGAGATGCGGCGCATCGCCGCGTGGATCGACGAGGTGCTGCGGGCTCCCGAGGACGCGGCGGCGGCGGAGCGCGTGCGCCGGCAGGTGAGGGACCTGTGCGCCTCGTTTCCGGTCTACCCGGAGCCGGTGGAGGTCGCCGGCTAGTGGGCCAGGTGCGGGTCTTCGATCACCCGCTGATCCAGCACAAGCTCACGATCCTCCGGGACCGGCGGACGGGGCACAAGGAGTTTCGCGAACTGGTCGA